>OBLT010001999.1_pt1 | contig 12837 bp, 13 predicted proteins | sample 1518721 | NCBI WGS metagenome assembly OBLT01 (sample SAMEA3539307, study PRJEB22396) | soil metagenome | biome: tundra; feature: field; material: soil | place: USA | collected 2010-05 | depth 0.15 m | reverse complement strand
CGCCCCTTCGCGGACGTGCCGATCTCCGATTCGAGCCAACCCTCACGCAGCATCCGCTGCAGAGCCGGGTAAAGTGAACCCTCTTCAACCTGGAGCAAATTGTCGGAAACCTGCTTGATGTGTTTGACCAGAGCGTAGCCATGCATCGGTCGCAGGCGCAGCGACTGGAGGATCATGATTTCCAGCGCCCCTGGGAAGAGGTCGCGGTGTTCGGGATTCTTGGCCATGGTAGGACGATAACACTAAAATACCTATTGGTAAAATAGGTATGTTAGGGTCAAGGATTGAGAAGTATGTCTCAAATTCTTTTTGCGCATCCTGCCGACCGCGCCTAAAAGCATGCATGACCTGCTGCCGCCACGACCACCATCCCAGTGAGGATTCCTTGTGCTTCAAGCAATGAGGTCGTCGATCAACCTACCCCTAAACCGCCAAAGATGTAAGACTGACAATCGATATTTCGCTTTTGCAATGTGAGTTTGCTGCTAAATGGCCGAACTCACGGCCCACGGCTTCCGCATCAGCACGATGGTAAAAGTCTTGAAGTGGAGATGGGCATCATTCTGATGAGATCTGCAGCAATGTGATGACGCTCGATACTCTTTAGTGACAAGATTGAAAACTTCCATGGACACGCGCCAAATCTCTGTCTTGCCGAAAAATGGCAACATAACATAGCCGCGCAACCTCAAGGTGTCACCTTCCACAACCATTGTGCCGCGATAGGTATTTCCCGACTTTGGGTCGTATAGAGTTCCGCCGGACGCGTGAGTGGCGTCGCTAAGACTAAAGTGGCTACCAATTTCAAGATTACAGAGCGATCTACTGCGAAGAGTCGCGTCTGGATTGTAGATATCAGAAGCGGCGGGCGCTTTTGGACTAATTGAAAGTATCCGGATGCAGAAGCCACTGGAACATGCCTCGATGCGGATAATGGATCCCGTCGGCTCCTGCCAATCGCCCAGGAACGGAGAGGTCTGTGCCTTGAGTGGCGCCATGCCCATGAATGTGAAGATTGCAATCAGCACGATCGTAGAAAGTCGCTACATTACATGCTCCATACTTGACAACGCCCGTGCAGAACCCAGAAATGCAACCGCAAGAGAACAATTCAGCAACGCACAGCCTCAACCCCATTTCTTGAAATGCCTGTCGCCGTAAATATGTCTGTCAACACCGAAGGCCATAGTCTGACTGCCTGGGCGAGTGACGGCACCGCAATGATTAGACGCGAAAGCAAGGTGGCGAATTGGAGTCGCCGTTCAAATTGACGGCGGATTTCATTGTGAAAGACAATCGGGGAGGAACCATCGAGGTCGAGCTCGGCTGCTCGGTGTGCAGTATGAAGTGCAATTGCCATCCCTTCACCGCAAAAGGATGGAATCACAGCGGTCTGATCGCCCAATTTCCATGGTGAGGGTTCGTGGAGCGACACCGAGGCCAGATAGCCATATGGGATTGAAGAAAGCGCGAGCGGACGTTCAAGCATTGGTGTAGCCCCACTTGAGCGCTGAGCAAAGTGAGGCGAATGGTGCTGCATATGATTGAGCAGGCTATCCCAGTGAGAGGTGAAAGAATGCAGCTTCTGACGGGTGATGAGCGCACAGAGATTTACGGCGCCGTCCTCAACAGGCTGTAATCCAGCGTAACCGCCTGGATAGAGAATGAGCTCCACATGCCCGGCCAACTTTGCATGCTGGTCGGGCGAAAGGGTGAAATACATCTTCAGCGCAACCAATGTGTTCTGTGAGCCTTCTGCTGAGCGTTGCCAACCCCGCAGATCATGCCTGCCCGTAGCGAGAAAGGCCTCGCTCCCCTCGACAACTGTTGAGACTTGGGTTGTGTCTCTGATCCGAGCTCTCCATCGACCCGAGGCTTCGCAGCCAGTTTGCGGTGACAACTCTTCCACCGCATATCCGCAAGAATGAATGTTGACACCCGCCAGCTTCGCGCGTTGAAGCAGTGCTTCATCCAGTCTTCGCCTGGTCAGGGAAAATGCAGGGGCCGGCAATGGAACCTCTGCTATTACATTGCGGGCCACTATACGTAGTGCTTAGATGGTTTCCGCTCCCATGGCCTCGGGGTGAATACCCATGCGGCGCAGAAATGGAAGACACTCCGGGCTCAGGAAATCACCACACAGCTTATGCTGAGCTTCTTTGCTTTTCTCAATGAGAGCGGCATGGCGGCCTGCTTGAGCGAGAGCAATGGCAACGGTGGAACCAGCCAGGCCGCCCCCGACGATCAGTCCGTCATAGCTACGCGAAGAAATCATGGCTATTTGATCCGAGCTACGCAAATGCGTGCCGGCCAACGAATATCGACGCGAATCGAGCGTGGCGAGATGCCGGCACCCTCAGCATAGTGCCGCCAATCGTTCGGGAGAAAAGCGCGGCGAATGGACACAGGCCCGTCGTGCCGAACAAAGCGATGCCAGCGTGCAACCATCGCCAGCGTCTTGAAACCGAAACACGAGACTCGTGTTCGGTAAAGGTCATTGATAAACCACCCGAGCCGCGCCACGCGCTCCATCCATTCAAGAAAACCCAGGATCTCAACGTCTTCAAGATGGTGGGTAAAGAGCGAACTGACGACAAGATCAATCGGCTCGGCATCAGTGTCAAATGAATATGCATCGCCGGCAATCCATTGAATTCGACTGCCTGCCGGAGTGAACTCACGTGCGGCGCGAATAGCGTGTGGATTCAGGTCAACGCCGGTGAGCCGAGTGATGATGCGTTTGTTCTGAGCCCAATACTCGATGTGACGCAGCAAATCACCTCCGCCACAGCCGACATCAACGATGTGCAGCGGTCGTTGCTCATATTGATTGCCAGCAAACTGGGAAAGCCACTGCAGTGTGGGGTGATAGGCATGCGTCAGTAAATTGACTTTCGCAAGATCGCGAAGGCAGGCGCGACACTCCTGATAGGGGCACGGCTCATCCATCAATTCAGAAAGCCGGGCCCGGGCAGAAAAGTCGGGTAGCCAGTTCAGGCCGCGTGTTTTCCCCACATCGCTGGATTCAGTCTCAAAGGGCATGGAAGTTCATCGTCTCCGCAGTGAGTCCTGGTCCAAACGACATGGCACATCCCCTCTGCCCCGGCTGGGCTGCATCCATCAACTTTTCCAGGACGAACATTACGGTTGCGGAACTCATGTTGCCGAAGGATCGCAAGATTTCCCGAGAAGCTGCAAGTTTTTCCGGAGCCAACTCGAGCCCGTCGCCAACCGCATCTAAAATTGAACGGCCGCCCGGGTGCACAGCCCATAATTCGATATTGCTATCAGGATCAACATCTCTGGCGCGCTCGTGAAGCGTTTTGCGCAACTCGCTGGGGACCCGGCTCGAAAGTTCCATATCAAATCCAGCGTCGCCAATGCGCCACCGGATCAGATCACGCGTCTGAGGAACCATGATGGCCTGGAAGCCGTCGAGCGCAAGTCCACTGTTGCCGGCACGGATCAGGCTTGCGGAACAACCATCGCCAAAAAGCAGGAACGACATAATCTTCTCCATGTCCTGTGTCTCCTGAAGATGTATTGAACAGAGTTCGAGATTGATCATCAGGACACTTGTATCAGGATTTGAACGCACAATGTGGCGCGCAAGCTTCAGGCCATTGATGGCGGCATAGCAGCCCATAAAACCGACCATCGTGCGGTCAGTACCGGAGTCAAGTTGCAAATATTCGATTGCGGCAAAGTCCAGACCGGGAGCAAACAATCCCGTACAGCTGGTAACAATCACATGGCCAATGCTGCGGCGTTCTTCGCTGTCGAGGTCCAGTCGATTTAGAGCGCACTGCAAAAGGCGAGGGGCTTGCAGTTCAAATAATGCCATCCGCTTTGCTGTCGCCGGAAAATTTCCCGCGCTGAATAAAAGATTGCCATCATACAAGCCTCTGGCTGATTCTGCTTCAACCTGAATGTAGGAATACCGATGGTCAATTCCGGAGCGCTTGGCAAGGTGGCGTAGCAACGTGCCAGAACGGCTATCGCGCAGCGTTCCAGCAGCATACTCGATAAACGTGGCGTGTACGTCGTTTGGAGGCGTGGCGGTTGCAATACGACTGATACAGACTTGCGTCATGGTCCCACCTCTATAGTCTGGCCGATGTTTTGACCCTGCGGTTTTTAGTGTAGCCCGACGGGTGAAGGGCGAATTGGTAACGGGAAGTCGGCGTGGCGGCTTGTTAGAAGCAAAATAACCCTGATTTTTCGGTGTGCCAGGGCGTTTTGGGGGCTAGGCGTTCTCAATTACTGATTCAGGGAAGGCCAACTCACTCGTCGCGACCGCTTGGGGGATACACTCCCACACAGCGTCTCCATGGCTTGTGAAAGCTGGCGCTGCGGGTTCGTACCATCCAAACTGACCCGGCGCTATTCCTCTATGCGGTATGTGAACTCTTCGATTACGGGGTTGGTGAGGACATCTTTGGCGATGCGCTCGACCTGGGTTCGGGCTGCTTCGGCACTGAGCCCCTCGGCGAGCGAAACCGCGAAATACTTGCCCTGGCGCACGGAGGTGACATCGGCAAATCCTATCTTGCGCAGGGCGTTGTGAATGGTTTGGCCCTGTGGGTCCAGAACCGATGTCTTGGGCGTGACATAGACATGTGCCTTCATCATCCTTGATTATAGTAGCTCCGGTGGTTGTTCTGCGTCCCCAAGGGTTCCGGTGCGATTGTATGCGCCGAACTCACCTCCCCAGCCCCGAAGGAGAAGTAAAGACTGATGGTTAATTATCTTGAGCTGCCGATCGGCGATCGTGCACCAGAGGTTTTTCGCGCGGTAGTCGAAATCCCTAAAGACAACACCAACAAGTTTGAGTACGACAAAGAGCTGCACGTCTTCAAGCTGGACCGCAACCTGCACTCCCCGGTGCACTACCCAGGGGACTATGGATTTATTCCATCGACGCTAAGCGACGACGGCGATCCGCTGGACGTGCTGGTGCTGGTACCGAGCTCGAGTTTTCCAGGATGCGTGCAGGAGGTGAGGCCCATCGGCCTGCTGGAGATGATGGACCAAGGCGTACTGGACGAGAAGGTGCTGGCGGTGGGAAAGAACAATCCGCGGTATACGAATGTTTGGAACTACACCGATATCTATCCGCACATGCTGAAGGAGATTACCCATTTCTTTTCGATCTATAAAGATCTGGAAGGCAAGCGCGTAGAGATCAAAGCTTGGCACGACGCGGCCTACGCGCGGGACAGGGTTTTGATTGCCGTGAAGCAGTTCCAAGATGCCAAGGCGAAAAAGGCGAAGGTCAAGGCGAAGCCGGGCGAGTGAGCGGGACAGAAGCTGGAGCAGAGGTCGCTGCCTTCTTTTGGGCTGGGGCAGGATGCTCGGGTGTTGGGGGGGTCTCTTAATCCGTCGATGAGAGGGCCGACTTTCGCCGTGCAAGCGGAGCGGCAGTAAGCCAGTAGAGGACCGGGCCCAGCAGGCCTACAGCGGCGGAAAAGAGCAGCGCCGAGGTGGTGCCGAAGACTGTCTCGCGACGCGAGGCAAAGAGCGCATAGCCGATCAACGCAGCCGGACCCAGTCCCATCAGGGCGGCAATTGGAAAGCTGCCTGCTTTGAAAGGGCGGGCGAGGCCTGGTTCCCGAATTCGCAGCACCACGAGGGCAACGAATTCCAGGAGCAGGCTCGATCCATAGAGGATCAGGTCGATGGAGATGAGGCGCTCAAATGGCAGTTTGAGCGCGAGCGCCCAGGCCAGCCCACACAGCAACACACTTACCCAGGGAACACCGCGCTTGTTGCGCCGGGAAAATACGGCTGGGAGCATGCCATCTTCAGCCATGGCCATGGGCAGGCGCGTGTAGCTCATCATGAGCGCGTTGAACATGCCGATGCCGGAGATCATGCCGCCGGCAATCACGGCCAAGCCCAATGCAGCGCCTAAGAGTCCATTGCCGCCGATGGACCTGGCCGCGTCTGCCCAGTCTCCGGTTGAGAAGCTTTCAGTCGTCAGACCGGCAAGGGCCATGGCCAACAGGGGGAGGATGTAGGTTACAGCCACCAGCATGGTGGAGAGAATCATGGCGCGGGGATAATTGCGCTGCGGATTCTCGACTTCCTGAGCCACGGTGGAGGCATTGTCCCAGCCCATGTAGTTCCACAAGGCCACAAGAATCGCCGTTGAGAAACCAACTCCCAAGCCCTGCCCGGAAACGGGAACGCCCCATTGAATGTGAGGGTGCAGCATGATTCCGCGACCGATGCCGAGAATCGCGAAGATGATGAATGGCGTGAGGAGCAGTGCGAAGAGTCCGATTGAGTCTTCACCAACCTCTGGCGCGCCGCGCATATTCCATGCACAGCACAGTACAACCACTGCCAGCTTCCAGGCGAAGCCATTCCAGCCCGCTGTGAGTTCGGGGGAGAACTTGCCCAGGTAAAGCACAAAGACAGAGGGATAGATGGCCATGTCGAAGACGCTGGCCGAAAGCGAGAGCCAGCTCTCTTGATAGCCCCAAAAGGGGCCAAGCGCGCGGCGCACCCAGACATAAAAGCCTCCCTCGGCGGGAATGGCGCTGGCCAGTTCGCCGATCATGAGCGCGGTTGGCAGCGACCAGAGAAAGGGCAGAGTGATGAGGATGACGATGGCCATGAGGAATCCGGCGCCGCCGAGAATGTCCTCGATGCCATAGGGACCGCCCGAAACCATGAAGTAGGTTGCGGCCACCAGCGGGAGAAAACGCATCTTCTGCCGCACAGCGTTGGGGAGATTTGGCATTAGAAGCGAATCTAACAATCCTGGCCGCCCGCGGAAAGAGAATAATGACCAGTTAAAAACCACCCTGCGGCGAGCGGCTGACTCGGCGCGGCGCAACCGAAGCGCGGCTTCCGGTATAATCTGTTAGCGACACGGAGAGATGGCCGAGCGGCTGAAGGCGGCGGTTTGCTAAACCGTTATAGGGTCAAAAGCTCTATCGGGGGTTCGAATCCCCCTCTCTCCGCCAGAAGTCAAGATGCTTAGAATCAATAACGTATATAGGCAACAAAATACTAAGCTCATCATGGCACAGCATGAGGAAGAGTCAAAGGGGGCGTTGGGATGGTGTTCTAGGCTACTTCGGAGACTTTATCTAGCATTTTCTCTACTACCGACTCCGCAACTTCCTTCGCGGCTTTCGGCTCAAATTCGTCGTCCGCCATCACCGCGAGCTTGCGGCTTTTCGGGAGCACGCAAAGGCTCTAAGTCACTACATCGCCATCTAGTGTCCGACTCCAAATTTTGGAGTCGCCAGGCTTGTAGAATAGATCGGTGTAGGTCATACCAGCTATGCTGCCTTTCATGCCAACAGAGGCTAATTTCCCCCGTCGGAGCTAATGTCTTAGGCCGTCTCTCTATGGCCGGTTTTGAAGTGATAACCTATGGCCGCTTTTGGGTGATCGCCGAGGGCCCGAAAAGGCGAGCAGGTGAAGTCGAATTGAAGTTTGCAGTGAATTTCGACACTCCAGAGCCGATGCAGTCACAGCCGTCATCGGCTTCCTCTACGCGATTCATTCAATTGCCTACGGCTGGTTAGTCTGCCCGCAAAGCATCTGGTTTCGCGCCAGCTGATCTACCGTCTGAAGTGATCGATTGCAAACGGCTCCAGCTGAAACGGCTCAGGTACATCCCCATTCGGGGTCAGCTAATTCGTTCGGCCGAGAACCTCTCACTCGAACTGGCGAAAGACATGCCGGGCACTCCACGGCCTCGCCGTGAGGAAGATTCATCCATCTCTTTGCCACTAGGACCTGATGTCTCTCGATACGCCGATCATTCCGTAGCCTGGGTTGCAAAAGCCAGACTTGAGCGAAAATGAGAATGTTACCGTATTCATTGCATACTTGGGGACATTGGGAAATTCAACGGCGACAATGCGTAAACCGCGATTCAATCTGCCCAGCATCGCGGCATCGGCATGAACCATCAGCGACTATTGCTTATCCAGGCGGAAGGCCGTACCCTGAAAATCTCCACGGAATCCGTCGTCCAGATCGAGGCCGTGATTCATCCACCAGGCGCCGCTGGCCACGGGCGGAGTGCCAGTACGCGGCTTGCCCACGATGGGGCTCAGCGCATACTCAGCTGCCGGGTCCAGACCCTTAAGCTTAAGGCGCGGGAACAAGCGGCCCTGCTGCGTGGAGTGGATGAAGGCGAAGACTACCGACTGGGTCTTTTCTGGGTTAACCGTCTGGGTGACGGAAAACTCACTGCCATTGCGCGGTGAGATCAGCCGGTAAAGGTCGCCCTGCACGATGGTGGTTTGTACTTGTCGGTACTCGGAGATGAGCCGCTTGGCCAGCGCGAACTCCTCTGGTGACCAGTTCGCAATGTTGGCACCGATACCCAGTGAGCCCTGCATTGAGCTCAGCATCCGATAAGACAGCGAAGTCGAGCGCTTGTTGAGCCAGTGGGGCGAGTCTGTGACCCAGGCCATCATGATTTGCGGCGTGTAGGCGTAGGTAAATCCGTCCTGTTGGGTGAGCCTGTCAAAGGGGTCAGTGTTGTCCGAGGGCCAAACCTCGTCGACGTAGCGCAGAATCCCCAGGTCCACCCGGCCGCCGCCGCCCGAGCAGGATTCGAACTCCACCTTGGGGTGCCTGTGGCGCAACTCGGCCAGGATCGCATAGAGGTTGCGCGTAAACTCGACATACACCCGCTTTTGCTCCGAGGCAGGCAACTGGTCCCAGCCAGGCTCGGTCCAGTTTCGGTTATAGTCCCATTTGAGAAATGCGATGTCGTTCTCACTGAGCAGCTTGTCGAGAAAGCCAAGAACGTAGTCGCGCACATCGGGACGGGCCAGGTTTAGTACCAGCTGATTGCGCTGCTCCGAGCGTGGACGGCCAGGAAAACTTAGTACCCAATCAGGATGTTTGCGATAGAGGTCCGAGTCGGGATTAACCATTTCCGGCTCGACCCACAGGCCGAAGTCCATCCCCAGCGCATGAACCTTGTCAATCAACGGCTTCAGGCTGTGGGGAAACTTCTCCGGGTTCACATACCAATCGCCCAGGCCGGCGTGATCGTCCTTACGTTGACCAAACCAGCCGTCGTCCATCACGAAGCGGTCGATACCCAAGGCAGCGGCCTTCTCGGCCAACGCCATCTGGCCAGCCTCGTTGACCTTGAACTCGGTCGCTTCCCAAGAGTTGTAGATCACCGGCCGCGGTCTGGGGAGCGAGCTTGATGCTGCATGAGGCAGGATGTGATTGAGCTCAAAGCGGTGTAGCAGCCGCGAAGCGCCACCCAGCCCGCTCGCCGAATATCCACCGTAAGAAACCGGCGTTTCCAACGACTCTCCAGTGTGCAACACGTAGCCGAAGTCAAAAGGATTGAAGCCACCGGTGACGCGCACTTCGCCCAACTGGTCCTGCTCAACCGTGATACGCCAGGAACCGCTCCAGCCAAGCGCGCCGAACCAGACTTCTCCATGATCTTCAGACACCTGCTCCGGATCACCGGCGGCGATGGCAAACCAGGGATTTGCTTGGTGGCCAGTTGAGCCGCGTCTACTCTCGATCACCCGCGCTCCGAGTTGGATTACCTCTTGGGTCAGGTTCCATTCGCCGGCCCAGCGGCCGGTGAGATAGTTGAGCGTATAGTGAGCCGCCGGCAGCGCCCAAGCCGCGGAGGCAGCCTGTTCCACGGTCACCGGCTGCGGATCGCGGTTCTGGATGATAGCCGAGCGCGCCAGAATTCCGCTCTCATGGTCGATCGCGTAATGGAGCGTGACATAGATCTCGCGCGAAATATCTTTCAACACCACATCGAACCCATTCTTGAGCGTGCTGTGGCTCTGGTAATGAAGCACCAAGTCGCGGTTGCCGTCGGCAAACGAGACCTTCAGCGCTGGCTCGGTAAACAGGCCTGCGCCCCAGCCTGCGTACTCCTGCGGCGTGTTGTTATAGGAGGAGTCGAACGAAGCCCACTCGGGCAGCGGTGCGGCCTGCGCAAAGCCATCCGTAGCCGCTAGCCTTGCGCCCCAGTAAAGCTGCTGCAGCTCCCCGCGCGTATTCACGCCAAAGACATAAGAGACGCCGCCGCCATCCAGCCGAAATACCTTGGTAGCCGGATCGAAGCTGACGGGAGAAGGTTGCGATTGTGCCAAAAGAGTAGCTGCCAGGAACAAGGTTGCCGCTGAAAAGGTTTTCAACATCGGTGACTTTTCCTCAATCCCTTCTTCACAAGCCGCCATCATACCACCCAACCTGATTAGACGAACATGTAGTTTCGCACCGGCCTTTAGATCGGCGAAAGATCCGAAGTCACAGGCAGTAGATTCACTTCAACCGGGCTTCGTTGACCCACCTCAGCCCTTCACCTTCACACGATAGCTTTGACTCCTGGAGTTGCAAGTAACCCAATGCGAAGCGCTCTGCAGTTAGCCACAGTTTCATGTCGCTCTCCTCAATAGAATGCACGGGAATTGTTCACAACCGATTCCAAAGGTTCCATGCCAAAAGCTGAACGCAGTAAGCATGAAGATCGGATCGCATTGCTAGAACTTTCACTCGATAACGTCACGCCAGACGGCGCCTATCATCATTTGAAAGTGAAAGTGGATCGAAAGAGCCTCGACGTGGAAGCGCGCCGCGGTTACTTCGTCCCCAAGGCTGATAAGTCCAAGCAGTAGAAATCTGGTTCCGGAAAAACATAGTATGACAATGAGTCACTGCAGAAAGGATCTTCGCATGACGACGCGCGCGCGCTTGCTTTACACTCTTCTCCTCGGCTGCCTCGCTTTCCTCTTCTCTGCACAACCCGCCGCTCAACAGCCTGCGAACTCTGAGGATGTTCCCCTCAAGCTCAAAGTAAACGTCAATCGGGTATTGGTACCGGTTGTGGTCCGCGATAAGCAGGGGCGCACGGTGGGTGACCTAAAACAGGAAAACTTCCAGGTCTTCGACAATGACAAGCCGCGCACAATTTCCGAATTCACCGTTGAAAAGTGCGGTGGCCCGGACGCAAACGCAGCGGGTAGCTCTGAAAGCGCTGCGCCGCCGGCCTCTCCGGATACCGCGGCGCAATCATCCGTGCTGCCAGACCGCATCATCGTCTTTCTCTTTGATGACATGCACATGAGCTTTGAAGACCTGGCGTACGTCAGAAAAGCAAGCATCAACGTGTTGGCCGGAGTTTTGTCAGGCTCGAACATGGCCGCCGTGGTCTCGACTTCTGGAAAAGTGAACAGCGGTCTCACGCGCGACCCAGCCAAGTTGCAGCAAGCGATCATGGGCCTGTCTCCACGTCCGTCCGACAATTCCGATTGCCCGTTGATCGACTACTACCAAGCCGACCTGATGGTGAACAAGCACGATGCCGAAGCAAACGCGGACGCATTAGCTCAGGTGCTCAACTGCGACCCCGGCATCAATCCGCAGACCGACCTTCCCGTAGCGCAAAGGCTCGCCGAAGCAGCAGCCCGGCGCGCCCTGTCGATTAGCAATCAGGATGTTCAGGCAACCTTCGCCACCACCATGGGGATTGTCCGCAGAATGGCCAAGCTACCGGGCCAGCGCACGCTGATCCTCGTGTCTTCCGGCTTTCTCGCAATCGAGCAGGAACCGAAAACCCAGGAATCGCGGCTGATCGACCTCGCGGCCCAGTCCAATATCACCATCAGCGCCCTCGATGCCCGCGGCTTATTCACCACCGCATTAGTAGCCAGTGACGATACACACGTGGTTCCAGTGCACTCGAGGAACGAATTCCGCGCCAGCGCCTTGAGGGCAAACGAAAACGTGATGGCGGAGCTCTCTGACGGCACCGGCGGCACATTCTTCCACAACAGCAACGACCTGAACGCAGGTTTCAGGTCCCTGACAGAAGCGCCCGAAACCATCTATCTTCTTGAGTTATCTCTCGACCGGGTCAAGCCCGACAGCCGTTATCACCGCTTGAAGGTCAAAGTAACTCGCGAAGGTCTCGATTTACAGGCCCGCCGCGGTTACATTGCGCCCAAGCCAGACGAACACAACAAATAAAAGCCTTCCCCGGAGGCACATCTGCATGGGAAACAAATCTTGCGTAGAGCGATTGCCGGACAGCACCACCCCTCGCGAAAGCTTGCCGCGGCTTCCTGTCCATATGTCAGGCCGCTTCCTGAGGGGCGGCAGTGATCTCCAACTCCACGTGCTGGGCACCAAGGCTGGAGTGGTGCGCCGTCAGGCGCACCGTACCGGGTTGTTCGGCGGCGCGAATCCAAACAGCGCCGGTGCCTCCCACGAGCGCGAATGGGTTGTCGCCGATCAGCTCGGCCGGACCGGTGAGCTCGAAGCGAATCGGGTCATTGGCAAAGGGGCGAATCGAGTCGAATTCGTCGGTGACGCGCAGCACCACGCGGGTGGTGTCGGCCCCGTCGGCTACCAGCGTCCGGTCGTCGGCGAGCAGCGCGAATTTCCGGTCGACGCCCGAGCCCGAAAAAGTGCGCGAGATGACCTGCTTGCCGCCGATAAAGCCGTCGATGCGCAGATCGCCCCATCCCACCTCGCGAGTGTGGCTCGGTTCGGCGCTGAAGAGCGGGTATTTCAGATGCGGGAACTGCGCGCGGTCGGGATCGGCCTCGGCTACCAGCGCGCCGTTCACGTAGAACTTCAGGTGTTCGCAGTTGGACGAGACGAGTGCCTTGCTGAAACCGACGTTCTCGTCGCCGGCCGCCCAGTGAAATGCGGGTACCAGAACGATCTCCTCGTCGGGATCGCACTGCGAACGGTAGAATCCGGCTGCGGGCTTGGGCTCTCGGAAGATGTCGGTTACGCCGTGATAGCAGATGCGGTCGCCGGAGCCGAAGTTGGCGTGGGTGTTGTAGTCGAAGGCGCACCAGCCGATGC
>OBLT010001998.1_pt1 | contig 12838 bp, 10 predicted proteins | sample 1518721 | NCBI WGS metagenome assembly OBLT01 (sample SAMEA3539307, study PRJEB22396) | soil metagenome | biome: tundra; feature: field; material: soil | place: USA | collected 2010-05 | depth 0.15 m | reverse complement strand
TTCGCCCAGGTGTGATCCTGCGGGCAAGTTTGTGCTACAACCGGTATGGCAGTCGGAAGGATTTTTATGTTTGCTTTACACGATCGATTTGCTCAAGCTCAAGAAGACGTGAACGGCCTTGCCGAGCGCCCAGACAACAACACGATGCTGAAGCTGTACGCTCTTTATAAACAGGCGACACAGGGCGATGCTAGCGGGGAGCAACCGGGCGGCTTCGACTTTGTCCGCCGCGCCAAGTTCGACGCCTGGAGCGAGATCAAAGGCACCTCCGCCGAGGACGCCATGCAGCAGTACATCGACTTGGTCGCGTCCCTACGGCGCTGAGACGCTGCGGCCTTAGCCGGGGTGTACGGTTCCATCCGACAGAGTTCCATGGCTATGCTCCAGTCTCACTTGATCGCGAACTCGTTTCGGCTTTTCAGGAATCATGAGTTACAGAAACTGCACGAATTGGTCCGAGGCCTGGATATGCAGGCCTGGAGGATCTGCCGATAGGAATGCGCCATGGGCCTGAACCTTGTCGACCTCGCGGTCATAGTCGTGTACCTCGTCGGCGTGACGGCATTTGGGCTGCGCTTCCGCAAGAAGCAGCGCACCATCAAGGACTATTTCCTCGCCGACAACACCATTCCCTGGTGGGCGATCTCGCTCTCCATCGTGGCGGCTGAAACCAGTACGCTTACCATCATCAGCGTTCCCGGACTAGCGTATGAGAAGGACTTCGGTTTCCTGCAACTGGTGATTGGCTATCTGATCGGGCGGGTAATCGTAAGTTTCCTGTTGATACCGCAATATTTTCGCGGCGAACTGGTTACGGCTTATCAGTTGATTGAGCGCCGCTTCGGACAAAAGCTGCGATCTCTCACTGCAGGCCTGTTTCTCATCACCCGCGCAGCGGCTGAGGGCGTTCGAGTATTCGCCGTCGCCATCGTGGTTGGCATTGCGTTGTCGAGCCTGCTGTCCGGACTCGGCGACTTTGGTCGGGACGTCGCGGCTATCGGGATCGTGACTCTGCTCACATTGGTCTATACCTTTGAAGGCGGCATGGCGGCGGTGATCTGGACCGACGTGGTTCAGCTTGCGATCTATGTCATGGGGACACTGGTCGGCGTCTTCACCCTACTGCGCCTGGTTCCGGGGGGGTGGAGCACGATCCAGGGCGTGGCCGGTGAAGCAGGGAAGTTTCGCGTATTCCACTTCTCGTGGGATTTCTATTCCACGTACACATTTTGGTCGGGCGTGATTGGCGGCGCGTTCCTGACCACGGCCAGCCATGGCACCGACCAGCTCATCGTGCAGCGACTGCTGTCGGCCCGCAGCGAGCGGCAAGCGAAGTTAGCGTTAATCACCAGCGGAGTTGTGGTCCTGTTCCAGTTTTCGTTGTTCCTTCTTATAGGGGCGATGTTGTTCGTCTTCTACAGAATGTCCCCCCCGGCCGTGGCTTTCATCCGCACCGACACGATCTTCCCGGGCTTCGTGGTCACGCAGATGCCGCACGTCATAAGCGGCCTGTTGATCTCGGCCATCCTGGCGGCGGCCATGTCGAACCTGAGCGCCGCGTTGAACTCGTTGTCGTCCACCACGATTGTCGATTTCTATGGTCGATGGTGGCCGCGGGCCAGTGAGCAGCTCCGGGTGCGTCTGTCGCGTTTCGCAACCATCGGATGGGCGCTAGTGTTGTTTGTGCTTGCGATTGTGGCGCGGCATGGCGGCAAGGTGCTGGAAGTTGGATTGTCGATTGTCTCCGTCGCCTACGGTTCGTTGCTCGGGGTGTTTCTGCTAGGAGTGCTGACCAAGAGGGCTTCAGAGCGCGGCGCCATGGTGGGCATGCTGTTTGGGTTTCTGCTGAACCTGTACCTGTGGTTGTTCACGCGCGTGCCGTTCACGTGGTATGTTGCGCTGGGCAGTTGCGCGACTGTGTTCGTGGGTTACGCTGTCAGCCGGTTGCTGTCCTCGACGCCCACCCAAACCTTCGAGGCGCCTGCTGGGCGCTCAAACTGAATTCCGCAATTGGAACCTACTCGCCAAATCTGTCTCGTAAGTCCTTGATTCGACCTCGCCGCCGACCTAGCATTCGCTCGTAAGCCTATTGCAAGGTGGCAGCACGGTGGCCAATCAAGAGAAATCGCGAAAGGGGGCTGGTGTGGCGAAAAGTCCTGGCGGAGGTAAACGCACCTCGGTTAACTCTCGCATTCATGTCGTGTTGGTTCCGGGCTTCGCTGGCTTCGACGCGCTCGGCCAGTTGGAATACTACGCCGGGGTGACGCCGCAATTCCGTCATTGGAAAGAACGACGTGCCACAGACCGAGAGCACTTGGTCTTGCATTACTTCGACAACTTCCCGACCGCTGCGGTCACTACCCGCGCCAGGAGACTTCGCGACTACCTCGCGAAGCGCATCGCGCGCGACGAGTTTCTGCCTGGCGACTCGGTTGCGCTCGTGGGCCACTCCACGGGAGGGCTCGATGTTCGTCGATTGCTTTGGGACCTCGACGATGAGATCAAGAAGAACGCCGATACCCACTACTCGGTGGACGGCACCGACGGCTCGCCATTCACGGTGACTGCCGCAGCGTTGCTTGGCATGGTCAAGCGCATTGTGTTTCTCTCCGTGCCGCAGTTTGGCACGAATATCGCCGACTGGGTCCGCACCTACACGATCGGACGACAAGTGGTGGTGTCCAAGCTGAGGGCTTCTGTCGAGGCATCTCAACTCCCCCTGCTGGATCGCTTCGAGGGATGCCTCTCCAGCTTCGCCGCGAGGGCCACAAATTTAGACCTGTTGGAGGCTGTCCAGGATACTCTGACCGAGGCCGAATCATTATGCGTTGCGGACCGCACGCGGGTGGCCCTGGCCCAGGAAGCTGCTTCTGAACTCGCCCTCTGGCTGCGTCACATGGCCACGGACTTCAGTGCCATCGACGACCTCGCTGCCGATGCCGATGGTGACCCAATCAGTCCCGCCCATTTCACCGCCAAGATGCGAGACGCTGAGCGCAAGGTTTGGGAGGATCGCCACATCCTTACTAAGTCCTTCGCCAGTATCGGCGCGCGCCCGTTCGACTTTGATCCCGATTATCCCGCGGCGCGCTGGGACCTCTTGAACCCGTTCTCCTGTCTCGACACTTATAGTCATTCCCACCGAGGCGCGAAGACGGACATCGTTTACCGCACCTGCTATCGCGTCTGCGCGGGCGGGCCGTTTCGCTATCCAAACATCGACAACTTGCCCATGCCGCCTGTACTGGTGGATGAGACAGGGAAGCAGCGCACCATTGCGGTTTGGGACAACGACGGGATCGTGAACACCGCCTCAATGCTATGGCCAAATGCCAGCGAGACGGTGTTGGTCGATGCCGACCACATGGACATCGTCGGACACTTCAGACGTGTGCTCGCCACTGACACCGATAGCGGAAGAAAGTACCAGGCTTATAATCTGCTGAAATCCGGCTCGGGATTTGGCTTGAGCAGGTTCGCGACAGTGTGGAACGGCGTGTTTGATTTCTGCGTCGCGTAAGGAACGACTCTCTCGACCGCAACACCGTCAACTGTGCTGCGTCGCTGCTCTGCGACCCACTCTCTGTGTGCGGCAATTGAGGTGCGCTGTTGTCGGCGAATCTCGGCAGATCCTCTACCGTTCGACCGCGACGTGAGTTTCCGTGCGAATCACGCCCGGCATCGAGTGCACTTTGTCCAACACCAGTCCGTTGAGTTCCTTCCAATCCGGAAAATCGACCACCGCATATACATCGCCGCCGCCCCAGCAGGCATCGGCCATCTGCACACCCGGCAGTTTCGTCATGGCATCGGCGATGTCTCGCGCGGTGCCTGCTCTTGCGGTTACTACCACGTAGGCCTTCATCGTGTCGCCCTCCCAGAGACGAAGATGTTCGTTTCTCGATGCCTCAGGATACGTCCGTCGCCAGTGTGAGTCAGTGACATAATCGGCTTTCCTTCCCGATTCCGAACTGCAACCACTATGGAATCATATTCGCCACCGGGCCCGATGGTCGGTCCTCTTGGTCTAAGTTGGGCTGGTGGCGAAACACCTGTCGGCACGAATGGGGCTGGCAGCAGTTTCGTTATGCGCTGCGACGTGCTGCCCGAGTTCACACAAAAATAGGCGGGCCGGGGATGCTTCCCACAGGCCGCCGAGTTTGAAAACTCAACACCTCAGACGCTTGCCAGGCTACAACTTGGCCAGCGTGTCTTGTGCCTGGGTGGCGTCGTCATGGTTCAGAGGAGGAGCTATCTGCAGCGCCTTCCTCAGTTCTTCTTTCGCGCGATCTTTCTGGCCGGCCCCGTTCAGCGCCATGCCGAGGTGGTAATGGTATTCCGCGTTCTGCGGTATTTTGTTGACCACTTCAGTCAGCAAGCTGACCGCGAGCACGTAGTTCCCCTTCTTGTAATGGATCCAGCCCAGGGTGTCGTTGATTGACACCGCATCGGGAGCCGCCTGTTTGGCCTGGGTTGCCAGTGACAAGGCCACGTCGAGGTTCTGGCCTTCCATGGCGTACACCCACGCAAGATTGTTCTGGATCAGCGCATCGTGGGGGGCCAGCGTGTTCGCCTTTTCGAAGTACTGCTGCGCCGACTTGAGATCGTTCTTAGCCAGATATGCGTTGCCGATTGCGCCAATGATTGCGGGGTTGTCCGGAGCCACGACAGCCGCCTTCTGGAAGAGCGCCAGGGCCTCGTCGTTCTTGCCCTGCACTTCGTACACCCGGGCTAGTTGCATGTACGACAAGAGCGATTTCGGTTCGAGCTGGATTGCTTTCTGGTACTCCGGAATCGCCTCGTCGAGTTTCTTGGTGTTAGCCAGGGCTTGGGCGTAGATGAATTGCGCCGCGGCACGATTTGGGTTCGCCATCGCGTACTGCTTGGCCGTTTCCACCGCTTTGGGGGCTTGGTTGAGGCCAAACAGCATCGCCACATACTCACCCAATGCAGTGTCGAACTGCGGGTTCAGCTTCATCGTCGTTTGAAACTCACGCTCGGCTTCGGGGATCTTCTTCAATCCTCCGTAGGCGAATGCCATGTTCAGGTGGACGCTCGGGTCGTTGGGCGCCGCCTGGGCGACGATGGCCAACTCCTCCAGGGCAGCCTGGTATTCCTTCGCCCCCAAGTCGATACTGGCCATCAGGAAGTGGGCCTGGGGATTCTTGTCGTTCAACTTCAACAACCGGCTGGCGAATTCCTTGGCGGTAGCAAAATCGCGCGAGTCGCGGTAAGCCTCGGCCTGGGCCTGCAGATAGCTCGGATTGTTGGGATTACGCTTGATCGCTTCCTGGAACTCGTTCTTCGCGCCCGACAGATCGCCGGTCTTGAGCATCGCCTGTCCCAGGAAAAAGTGGGCCTGCGGATTCTCGGGAGAGTCCTTAACCACGCCGCGGAAAGTCAGGACCGCTGCCGCGAAGTCGCCCTTAATCGCCTCCAGGCGTCCCTTGATCATCCGTCCGGCCACATCGTTGGGCTTGTCCTTGAGGATCTTCTCGTCCAACTTGGTAACTTCGTCGATGTGCCCGGACATCAGATACGCTTCGGCCAGCGCAACCGTGAGCCTCTCGTTCTTGGGATCGATCGAAAGTCCCCGCTGATATTCCTTGATCGCAGCATCCGGGTTGCGCGCTGCCAGATAGAATTCCGCGATCGCGCCCGCAACGTCGGTGTTCTTTGGCAGGCGATTGCGCAGGTTCCCGATCACGGTCTCGGCATCGGCCATGCGTTTCTCTTGCAGTAGCATGGCGGCGAGGCGCAGGTAGTTCGCGGGCGAATCCGGATCGTTCTTAATACCTTCTTGCAGGATCTCTTCCGCCTTGGCCGGCTCCTGCTTGTACTGGTAGAAGCGCGAAAGGTTGGAATATGCTTCCAGGTTCTTGGGATTCAGGCTGACGGCCTTGCGGAAATCCGCCTCGGCCTCGGCGTCCTTCTTCATGCTCGCGTACAACACCCCGCGGTTCAAATACGCGCCTGAGTCATTCGGCTTGAGCTCGATAACTTTGTTGTAAGCCTGCAGCGCGCCATCAGAATCCTTCAGGGCGAACAGCGAAGTTCCCAGCAGGCTGTAGCCCTCGGCGTTGTCGGGGTCTTGTTCAATGACCTTGCGCGCCTCGTCTTCCGCGCGCTTGAACTCCCGCGCCGACCACAGAATGTTGCCCATTTCCAGGCGCGCTTTCAGGTTCTTGGGATCCAGTTCGGCCGCCTGACGCAACTCGAAGTATCCCTCCTTCACATGCGGCGGCTGCTGATGGAGATAGGCTAATCCCAGTTGGTAGTGGGCCTCCGCGAACTTCGGGTCGGCTTGGAGCGACTTCTTGAACTGGATAACGGCAGCATCGTACTGCTTCTTATCCACATAGCTCAGGCCGCTCTCCAGATACTTCTTCTTGGCCTTTTCCGGATTGCTCTTGCACCCGGTAGCTCCTACTAGAAGCACGGCCACGAGCGCCGTGGCTATAGATATGACGTAACGATTCCGCATGAATTCTCCTGGGTCACCGGGGGATAATCTGATCAACATCGGTTGAAACTTGTTTGGCAAACGCAAGTGCCTGCGCCCGTGCCGCGTCGATGTCGCCATTGCGCACCGGGGCGGTAATGCGTACCAGCGCCGCATCGGTGCGGTTCAGGCGTAAGGCGTCGTAAACCATGTAGAACTTGCCCCAATATTCACTGGCCACTACCCGCCCGTGCGATTGGTACCAGTAAAGAACGATCTCCTGATCGAGGTCTTTACGGATGACATAAAGGTTGATGGGTACCTTGCGCCCATCGTTCAGTGGAAGTTGATAGGTTTCAGAAACCACGGGCTGCCATCCCGCGCCCGGGAGGCAGTTCTTGGGTGAATGGATCTGTGCTCCCGTGCGCTGGGTGCGGAAATATCCGATGTAGAGTCCCAACTCACCATTCGCCGGCGAAAAGTACACCCGGTTCAGGTAGTCGGTCACGCCCAGCACTTTCAGCGTGTCCTGATCAAACGGAATCTCCGCGACCGTCCGGTAACTGTCGACGTCCTTGGGAAAGTCGGTCATGGGACGGACAGGCGGCGTTGCCTCTCCGTGCGAGAGGAAGCCCATGCCCGCCGTGCCGGCCAGCAGCACCGCAACCATCGTCCAGTATCGCGCTGAGTTCTTCATTTCACCACCTACGCTTTCGCCGCGACTTCTGTATCTTTCGGCATCCATCCCAATTTCTTGCGAACCACGATTGTCAGGCTGTGCAAGGCCAGGAACAACGCCGTCGCAACCACGAATATCACCCAACCGGAGAACTCGTGCATGAATCCTTCAGCGGCTTTTGGACCAATATAGTTTGTCATCAGGGCCGTGATCATGACCCGGGTCCCGTTGCTGATGATCGCCAGCGGAATCATGGCAAGAAACAAGAACCAGCGGACCGGTACGCTCTTCTCCGCCAGGTATCCGTAGCCTGCCGCTAACGCCAGGAGCGACATGAGCGAGCGGATGCCACTACACGCTTCCACCACCTCGAGGCGCATGCCAGGCATGATCAGCACGTTGCCTTCTCGCATGATGGGGAAGAGATTGAGCATCTCCAGGACGCTGGTGGCAAACCGCGAGGCAATGAACTGCAGCGGGAAAACAATCTCGTTATAGATCAGCGTCGGAATCGGCACGGCAAACAACAGAAATGCCAGGGGGAACGCCAGGGCCCGCAGCAGACGCCATCCCGAGAAATAAACGATCAAGCCGCAGATTGTACCGATGATCGAGATGCGCGTAAGAAAAAGTTCGGCGCCCAAACTTCCCAGGAACAGCACTCCCAGTGAACCAAACACCACGACCAGGCCCCAATTGGAGGGCAATCTCACGACTTGCGCCAATTTGTCGCGGCGTTGCCAGATCAGGTACGCCGACAGAAACGGAACCAGAAATCCGTGGGAGTAGTCGGCATCGCTGTTCCATTGGCCCACCAGGCGTATCAGGACCTGCCCATAGAGACCAAGGAAGACCGCGACCAGCAGCCAGCCTTGCCATCCGAACCGCTGAACCTGCTCCCAGATGGTGAGCGACTTACGGCCAGTGCCATTTGCTTCGGCAGCCACGTTTTCGGACGCGACTGCCACCGTGCCTTCTGGCGAATTCGTGGGTTCGAGCGCCACTTTAATCACGTGCTCCGTTTGCTTGATGTTTGACGGTGCCAAAAACATTTTGCATTTTGTGAGCCCTCAGCGTCACCCAGCGTATCGCATATCCGCTTGAAAAGTGATCAGTTATTACCGGGGAAGCTGCACAGCGCAAAATCCGGGGTGAATCTTCTGCCATCCGTTCCACTTCCGCACTAGCTGGGTTCTCGGTTGCCAGACGTTGCCCATCGCATCCGTAGCTCGTAGCTGAAGTCGAAAGGCGGCATGATCGCGTCAAGGACTCGTTTGCGGAGCGTCTGAGTCACCATACAATCGACAGATTATAGAATATCACCACGTGCCTGCAAGGAACGCCCCGGCAGGCGGGCTCAACCGTCTCCTTGCCCCACCCGTGGTTCGTGCGAAAAATCACCGCGAATTGGTCCGGCACGAAGGTGGCTTCCGGCATATCTCCTGCATCGACCGTCTCACAGTACAATAAAAGCAGTAATCCCAAGTGATTAGACGTGTTGCCAAGGAAATCATGAAGAAATATGTAGTTACTGGCGGAGCGGGCTTTATTGGGTCGGCATTGGTTCGTGGCCTGCTCGCTTTGGCCGACGGTTCGGTCGAGGTCATCGACAACCTTTCCACGGGTCGTCCTCAGAACCTGGCGGAGGTGTCATCCCAGGTCGCTTTCCACCAGGCGGACATTCGCAACTTCGGAGCGATCCGTCCGGTAATTTCTGGCGCTGACACGGTGTTTCATATCGCCGCGATCCCATCGGTCCCGAAATCGATCGTCGACCCCGTGCCGTCGCACGAATCTAATATCGACGGGACCTTCAACGTCCTCCGCGCTTGCGTGGACGGCGGAGTTCGCAAGGTGGTCTATGCCGCATCGTCCTCCGCCTATGGAGACACCGAAGTTCTCCCCAAAGTGGAGACCATGTCACCCAACCCCAAGTCGCCGTACGCCGCTCAGAAACTCATGGGAGAGTACTACTGCAGCGCCTTTTCCTCCTGCTATGGGTTGGACGCGACTTCGCTTCGGTTCTTCAACGTGTACGGTCCCAGGCAGGATCCCGGTAGCCCATATTCAGGTGTTATCTCTGTATTCATGACGTGTCTGCTGGAGCACAAGGCACCGACGATTCATGGAGACGGCGAACAGACTCGCGACTTCACCTACATAGAGGATGTCGTCGATCTGGTCATCAAGGCTTCAAGTGCGCCAAACGTCGCCGGCAAGGTTTTTAATGCCGGGAACGGCAACCGATACTCCCTGAACCAGATCTGGGACCTGCTGCAGAAGATTGAAGGAGTGGAGATTCCGGCATTGCATGGGCCCTCCCGCGCGGGCGACGTTCGCGACTCACAGGCCGACACCACTGCGGCGATGCGGGACCTGGGCCACGCGCCCCGCTTCACCATCCCAGAGGGACTCCGCCGCACCCTCGAGTGGTATCGCGAGAGCCTGGTTTCTGTAGTTCAAACGTAACCGTCTAACGCACGACCAGCAAAGAAGAACCACGATCCGAAAATTCCCGGAACGGGAATTTTCAATCAACTTTCCGCTTGACCTTCCACTTAGGTGCTGATTCTGGTGAAGATTGCGATAACCTCTTAACTGTGGGAGAAGCGTTCCTATTGGCGATCCCAGACGCCAGGGCACGCGCTTCAAAAGCATTTTGATCCGACTCTCAGGCCTTAGGTTTGATGCAGGGACTTCGCATGAAGTCTGCAACGGCGTACCTGGCATGCCGACAAGGTGGGACTGATATGTGTGAGCGGCTTCTCCGATGAAACCCTGATTCGCTGGTAAGGGGGTAGCCCAGATGGTCACAGCGAAAGCGGCTGTAAAAAAACTCCTCGGTCCGAATCTCGTAAAGGTAATCAATGCCGGGCGTTCCTCGCTTCGTGACTATCCGCAGTATCTGACTGGCGGCGGCCGTGCCGGACGACTGCGGTGCCTCGACATCGAAATTACGTTTCGCTGCAATGCGCGCTGCCGTATGTGCCCGCTTTATGGAGAGCACCGGGATACCGAGTCTCGTGTTGCTCTGCCCAAACACCGCAAGGAACTCAGCACTTCGCAGGTCCAAACGGTACTCGAACAGTGCGGCCAAATGGGCACCAGGGACCTCCAGTTCACTGGTGGCGAACCTTTCTTACGAGACGATCTTCCGGCCCTGATCGGTTTCGCGAAGCAAATGGGTATGAAGGTCGGCGTTATCACCAACGGAAGCGTTTTGTCGGACGAAAGGGCCTACGCCATCTCTGCGGCAGGCTTAGATTGGTTGCATATATCCCTGGACGGTCCCGGAGAGGTCCACAACTCCATTCGCCGCGTGCCCAACATGTTTGCCAGGATAGAGGCGAATCTCGCGGCTTTGCAGGCGCACCGGCAGCGTCTCAAACGGGCCAATCCCGTGGTTTCCGTCGGGTGTACCGTCTCCGCGTTAAATCAGTTCAACCTGCACGATCTGGTTCCAATTGCGGCCAGGTGGCAGGCTCGACTAATTCTCCGCCCGATTTTTTTCGCATTCGACGGGGATAATGGGCAAGCGCCGAACTCCTCTTCCAGCATCAAGCCCGAGAACTGGGTGCTGCCGGAGCGCATCCGCGATGTTGATGTTGACCAGCTTGCTGCAGAACTTTCCTTGGTCCGGAGGTTGGGACGTGAGCATGGTGTAGCTGTCAGTGTCGAAATGGGGAGTTCAGCTAGCCAGCTTTGGAAGGAATATTTCAGCCACTCCTACCTGGCAAATAACAAGTGTCTTTACCCTTGGTATGCCACGCGTATGAACCCGTACGGGGACATCTACAACTGTTCGCTGCAGACGTTCATGGGAAATGTGTTGGAGCAACCGCTAGCCTCCATTTGGAACTCAGAGCGATATGTGTCTTTCCGGCAGACTCTCCGCACAGAAGGCGTATTCCCACAGTGTGCTCGCTGTTGCGCGCTCAATCCGGATGACCTGGTTCTCCGGTTATTACCCCGGTTTAGATGGGGCGCGCAAACTGCCTCGCTCGTTGAAGGCATTCCATGTCCCGCAGAACCGGCCAGCGGAACGGCTGGGCAGCAAGCGCCGGCGCAGACCAAAAGAGTCGGAGGTCGTCCGGCCGCGTAACCCTTGGGGGTTCAATGCGCTGCAGCCTGAACGGTGAGTTCCCCAGAGGCTGAGATCGACCTGAGCCCTTCTCCAAGCCTTGTGCAACGCTCCCGCAGTGTGTTTCCCTTGATACATCGGCATTTTTAGGGGTAGTACCAGATTGGATTCGGAGTACATAGAACTATGATTGGATTTTCAACCCGGCTGTCTTTTGCATTTCGTTGCTTTTTCTCGCTGCTGTTTCAAGGCGAAATACCACAGGATGTATTGCAGACGCTCGGAGTCTCTAAGGCCGCACCGGCAAAGACGTTAGGCGACAAGCCCAGTCCGGAATCGCTCGACCGGGCGGTCCAGATGCTGGCTTTGTTCCAGCGCGATGGCCGACTGGTGGACTTCCTCACCGAGGACGTTTCTCCTTATCCGGATGGTCAACTTGGCGCGGCCGTACGCAGTATTCATACTTCCTGCCGCCAGGTCCTCGACCGCTACCTCAAACTCGAGCCGGTTCTTTCGTCCGAGGAGGATCAGCCCGTCACCGTGCCCATAGGATTCGATCCGGCCGCGATCAAGCTGGTTGGAAACGTTGCTGGCGAGCCGCCATTGCGCGGGCTGCTGCGCCATCGCGGCTGGCGCGTCACCGAAGTGAACCTACCCTCGCTGCCTCAGGGTACAGGCCGAGCGATCGTAGCCCCGGCAGAGGTTGAGATTCCCTAGCGGAACTGCCTCGCAGCTCGATAAAGCAACTATCACGTGGCGCAACGCTCGCCACAGGAGACTTATTTGGACTCACGATTTATTGTTGGCATCGATTTAGGCACCACCAATTCCGCGTTGGCCCAGTCCGATACTGCTGCCGCCTCCGAGCGCGCGCGCATCGAAGTCGGCGCCATTCCGCAAGTGGTCAATCCCAATGAAGTGGCCGACCGCACGCTGCTTCCATCGTTTCTCTATATCCCCGGCGAACTGGATTTCCCCAAGGGCAGCCTCAGCTTGCCGTGGGATGCCGATCCGAAGTTCGTAATTGGCGAGTTGGCGCGCAAGCGTGGTGCGGAGAATCCCGGAAGGTTGGTGGCATCCGCGAAGTCGTGGCTGTCGTACGCTGCCGCCAATCGCACCTCACCCATCTTGCCGTGGCACGCTCCGGACGAGGTCAGCAAACTCTCGCCCGTCGAAGTCTCGTCGCAGTATCTGCAGTACCTTCGGACGGTCTGGGACACCCAACACGCGGATGACGGACAAGCCTTGGGAGAGCAAGATGTACTGCTCACCGTGCCCGCATCGTTTGACGAGGAAGCGCGAGAGCTGACACGGCGTGCGGCCGAGCAGGCTGGGCTCGAGCGCGTCACGCTTCTGGAAGAACCGCAGGCCGCGTTCTACGCATGGCTCGAGAGCCAGGGCGAGAACTGGCGCCAGCGCATCAAGGTCGGAGACCTCGTTCTGGTATGCGACGTTGGCGGTGGAACCACCGACTTTAGCCTGATCGCTGTTTCGGAAGAAGCCGGCGACCTGGCGCTGAAGCGTGTTGCCGTCGGCGAACACATACTGCTGGGCGGCGACAACATGGACCTCGCGCTCGCCCGCTTGCTGCAACAGAAGCTCGAAGCGGAAGGTCAAAAGATTGACACGTATCAGT
>OBLT010001996.1_pt1 | contig 12841 bp, 13 predicted proteins | sample 1518721 | NCBI WGS metagenome assembly OBLT01 (sample SAMEA3539307, study PRJEB22396) | soil metagenome | biome: tundra; feature: field; material: soil | place: USA | collected 2010-05 | depth 0.15 m | reverse complement strand
CCACCAGCGCTACACCGACCTCCTCACCAGTACCCTGCCGCCCGGATACTGCACCCAGCCCAGCCACCAAGCCAGATGGCTTTGGCGGACCCTGCGCGCCGCCGAACTAGCCGGCCTGGACGCCGGGCAGATCCTCGCCGCCGCAGTCGCCGAACGGGACCTGGCCGGAGCCCGCGACATCCCCAGCGTTATCGACGCGCGCCTGCGCCATCGCACCGGCTCCCTGGTCCCGCTCCCGCCCGGCCCCTGGTCCGCCCAAGACCCGGGCATCACCGACCCTGACCGCCGCGCCTACGCCGCGCAGATCGCCGCCCTGATGGACGCCCGGAAAGACCGGATCGGCGAGCACACCGCCGAAAACGCCCCGCCCTGGGCTATCACCGCCCTGGGCCCGGTCCCCGAGTACCCGGTGGACCGGCTGGACTGGCAGCGCCGCGCCAGCTCCATCGGCGCCTGGCGCGAACTATCCGGCCATCACGACCCCGCCGAGCCGATCGGCCCCGAACCTGTCGCGGCCGCCCCGGACCTGCGGGCCGCCTGGCACGAAGCCTTCGCCGCCCTAGGCCCGGCCGACGGACCCGACGTGCGCGGCATGCCGGACGGGACGCTGCTGCACCTGCGCGACACCTACCCCATCGAAACCGCCTGGGCCCCCCAGTGGGTCGGTGATGAGCTCCGTCAGGTCCGCGCCGGAGCCTGGCACGCCCGCCTGGCCAGCATCCGCACCGCCGCCCAAGCCCAAGCCGCCCGGCGCCACGGCCACCACGACCGCGCCGCCCAGCAGCACCAGTTGGCCGCCAGCTACCAGGCCCTGCACGACACCTACCGCCAGCGCGAGGAGGTGTTCGCCGCCGTCATGGCCGACCGGACCGACTGGGACCACGCCACCCGCCACCAACGCCACCTCGCCGTCGCCGCCGACGCCGAACTACGCCGCCGCCACCCTGGACCAACCGACCGCCGAGATGGGCCAGTGGATCGAGGACCTGGCCGCTGGACACCGCACCTTCGCCGACCGGCTCGCGGACCGGCAGAGCCAGAGGATCCCATCGGAAGACCCTGATTACGGTGATCTCGGCCCGGCGTTCCCCGCCTGGCCCGGACCCGGCCAGGACGCGATCCTGCAACCCCCCAAGCCCGAGATCCCGCCCTCCCCGCAAATCCTCCACCGCGCCGCCGAACGCGACGCCGATTACGAGGCCGGCGAATGACAGTACCTACGTGCATCCTGGAACCCGGGAGGTGACCGCGATGACAACCGCCGGCATCCCGGCCGCCGGACCATCCGGCGTGCTCCGCACGGCCTGGGTCCACGACCAGCTCGCCCATGTCCTGCACCACAGCGACACCGACGAGACCTCCGGTACCTGGACCGGCCTGGCCTGCCCCGACCACGGCCTGCCCCTGGGCGCCGACGTCGACACCACCACGCTCCAGCGCCTGTCCGCCCGCGGCGAGATCGCCGACCTGACCTGGGAAGCCCCCGCCGATTTCACCGCCGGACACGGCCAGCTGTTCCACGCCGCGATCCAGGCCCACCACGCCGCGCGACCCGACCTCGCCGAGCCGCTCTGGCAAGAACTCCAGGCACTGTGGTCCCAGGCGTGGGCAGCGAACTACGCGGCGCTTGAGCTCTTGCAGAACGCGGGCCTGACCAGGTTCGCGCCGGTCACGCCGCAGCGCTGGGTCGTGGCCTCCTTCGAGCACCACTGCGGCCCGCACGGCGTCCCGGCCCCCCACGTCCACAACATCGTTCTTACTCACCTAACGACCGGACCCTCGACCCCAACGTAAGGCTCACCTCCTCCCCGCGGATGCGATGACGGAGCCCGCGTGCCCGTCAGTTACCGTGATCGCATGTCGGCTGGCACACGGTTCCCGCGCGGATGAACGATTCCCAGGACGTCCTCAAACGGGCCTGCGCCATCGCCGGGATCGACGCCACCGGCGCACGCCTGCTACGCGTCGGCTCCAACACCGTCTACCGGCTCCAAGCTCCCGTCATCGCCCGGATATCCCGCCCCGGCGCCGACCCCGGCGATGTGCGCCGGACGGTCGCGGTGGCCCGGTGGCTGAAAACAGCCGGCTATCCGGCTGTCCGTGCGGTGGACGTCGATCAGCCCGTCATGATCGACGGACGGCTGGTTACCTTCTGGGAAGCCGTCTCAGACGACGGGGACCAGTACGCCAGCGTCGCCGAGGTCGCCGACGTCCTGGTCAAACTGCACAAGCTCACCGCCCCCGATGACCTGCACCTCCCCGAGCTGTCGCCGTTCGCGAACGCCTCCCACCGGATCAAGGCGAACACCTGGCTGAGCCCGCAGGACCGGGCCTTCCTCACCGCCACGCTGGCCCAGATGCGGGCCCTGTACGCCGGGATCGAGTTCACCCTCCCGCCGGGCGTCATCCACGGCGACGCCAGCATCGGGAACGTCCTGCGCGATAGCCACGGCCACCCGGTGGTGATCGACCTAGACGGATTCGCCACCGGCCCGCGGGAATGGGACCTGGCGCTGACCGCCATCTACTACGACAGCTTCGGCTGGCACACCAGCGAGGAATACCAGGACTTCGTCCGCGTATACGGCGTCGACATCATGACCTGGCCCGGCTACCCGGCCATGCGGGCCATCCGCGAGTTCTTGATGGTCACCTGGGTCATCCAGAAAGCCGCCGAATCCGGGCAGGCCGCCGCCGAAGCAACCAAGCGCATCGCCGCCCTGCGCACCGGCGCCAGCCGCAAAGACTGGCAGCCCTACTAGACAGCCGCGGCCTTGTCCGGCCGCGACGCGATCACCCACAACCGCGACCCGCGAGCCTGCTCATGAAAATCCGTGACCACCGTCGCATCCCCGGCCCGAACCAGATGCTGCCGGAACTCCCGCAGGTAATTCACGCACCGGGCCGACCGGATCTGCTCACCAGCCGTCAGCACCCGCAGCGCCGTCGCGCACCCCTGCTCCAGCTCTCCGGCCGCCAGGTGCGCATCCGCCAGCACCATCGTGGCAAAGAAGTCACTACGGACGAACCCCGTCCCGTCGGCCGCCCCCACGCTGCGGCCCGCGTACCGGGCGGCGTCGACGGCACGCCCGAGGTCCCGCAGGCAGTGCCCGAACTCGGCCGCCAGTTCCGACTCATCGAAATACCGTATCCAGCCCGGGTCATCCTCCGGCGTGCGCCGCTCGAACTCCCGCACCGCCTCAGCCAGCGCGCGATCACACCCGCGGGCATCACCCAGCCGGGCCAGCGCCCGCGCCTCCATCGTGTGAAAGTGAGCCGTCAACGTAGCCGTGGCCACCCCGGCTGTCCCCGTCCGTGCGGCCCTGGCCAAGTTCGCCGCCTCCCCGAACCGGCCGGTGAAAGTGGCCTGATGGCTCATCGCGTCCAGGATGCTCGCCCTCAGCAGCCGGTCCCCGGCCGCCTGCGCCAAGGCCAGCGCCTGGATGAAATACCGCTGGGCCAGCGCGCTCCGAGGCGCGCTGTCATAACTCATCCACGCCGCCAGCAGCGTCGCCTCGGCCACCGACGAAAACAAGGCACTGCCGACCATCCCGGTAAAACGGCCGCGGAGCAGCCGGTCCCCATCGACGCTGAGGTACTGGATCAGCGCCGAGCGCGTGTGCCCGCCGCCGAACCGGTCATCAAGCTGCCTGAACGACTCCACCGTTACCTGGAAGCGCTCGACATCCCCCATGCCCACCCGCGCACCGCCCGGCAGGTCCGCCTCCGGAGCGTCGGCCGGTCCGACCAGCCAGCGCAGCGAGGCATCGTTCCACGCGCCCGGGTCGATCCGTCCCCGCGCCAGCACGTTCTGATCCGCCAGGTCGGCCCGCCACAACGAGGTGACGTTCCCGGCGGCGTGCGCGGGTGTGCCCGGATATTCCAGGCTGATCTCGGTGACCGACGCCGGCCGGGGCTGCGGCACCCCCATCCCGGCTGCATTCGGCGAGCTGGCATCGAGTCCTAGCGCCCGCCGCGCAGCTGGCGGCAGCCCCAGCCCGTCAGCGAACGACGCGAAGACCGAATACTCCTCCGGCCGGTGCTTGCCCGTCTTGTAATCGCTCAGCCGGTTCTGATGCAGCCCGGTCAAGCTGGCAATCTGTTGCTGCGTCAGGCCGTTCGCATTAAGGACCGCGATGACGAACCCAAGATCACGATTCGCGCATGCGTCGATCACGTCTTGGCGTGCGCAGACCCGCTCGACAACCCTGCGCACCTCAGAAATAGCCAGAACCACGGCGCGCTTCCCGTTCCCTTGGTCGCTCGCCAGCCAGTGAGGTGTTACGTATCAGCCTGTCGGTACATGAGGTGATACGGCCACTCCCCGAACGCGGTTCACCACCAAGAGCACCTGACTCGCTGGCCCTACCCAGCCCTGGCGGCCGGTCCAGCGCGGGTCGCCAGCAAGGTCCATCGCCGCGCTGCAAGTGATCTCACCGCTGCATGATCACCCGCGCGCAGGCCCCGCAGACCATGCCAGGTTCCGAACGGCCGGAACGTCGGTGTGGTTACACGGTTATCAGGCCCGGATTGTCTACTCTCATGTATCAAATAAGCGGAAGAGCGGAGCAGCCATGGCCCCAGGACTCCTGACATGGTGTGAAAGTCGATGTGATGTTCCGACGTGAGAGAGCCAGAAATCAGACCCTGGTTCCGCATCTCCGCAGGTCACTGGCTAGCAGATGTGCCAGCTTTACATAATGTCCTTACATCTATTTTTGCTGCTCCGGGCGTGACGACACGGAGCGATATGCCGGGAAACACCAGAAAGAACCAGGCCACCAGCCCTGTGACGCTCCGTCACAGGGCGACTATGTCAGGAGCCCTGGGCCCAGAAGGTGCAGACCCTTTTCATCGATGACCTCGACGGCAGCGAGGCTGACGGTACCGTCCGCTTCGGGCTGGACGGCACCGACTACGAGATTGACCTGAACACCAAGCATTCCCAGGAGTTGCGCGATGCGCTCGCACGCTACCTGAGCGCTTCCCGCCGGGTCGGAAGCGTTGCCCGGCGCCAAGCCCGCAGCGGACGTAGCGCTCCCACGAGTGGGATGAACACCACCGAGGTCCGCGAGTGGGCTAAGACCCAAGGCATCGACGTCAAAGACCGCGGACGCGTTCCTGCTGAACTGGTAGTTAAGTTCAAGGCGGCGACCGGAAAGTAGGGTCTGAGGTGTCCCCAGTTCGGCAGGGGCACAAGTTACGCTCGCTCATGCCGATGTGCGGTATTTGCTCGCGGGCGGCGGCCCTGAAATGCTTCGTGCATGTCTTCCCTCCCGACGGCGTCCGCCGAGGACGTCATCGATCAGCCAGCCCGGGCCCAGTTCGAGGTGTTCCTCGACGAGCACCGCAGTGAGCTCAATGGCTGCCTGGACGGGCTGACCGAGGAGCAGGCGCGCCGATCGCTGGTTCCTTCCCGGACCACATTGCTGGGTCTGGTGAAGCACGCGACTTTCGTCGAGAAGGTCTGGTTCGACGAAGCCGTCACGTGCCGGCCGCGTGCCGAGATCGGCATCCCCGCGACGCCGGACGAGTCGTTCATCCTTCACCGCGACGACACCATCGCTACCGTCCAGCAAGCACACCGCGAGGCATGCGAGTCATCACGCCGCGCAACGTCATCACTGGGGCTCGACGAAATGGTCCACGGCAACCGGCGCGGCCCGCTCCCGCTGCGCTGGGTGTACCTCCACATGCTGCGCGAGCTCGCTCAGCACTGCGGGCACGCAGACATCCTGCGCGAGCAGCTCATCAACGAGTAGCGCGTCAGGTGTCCGCTCATGCCGCGACGAGCGCTTGCGCGAAGCTTGCCCTCATACTGGCTGCATGAGAGAGCGGGACGCACCCAAGGCCGCTTGGGCCAGCAGCTTCTCCGCCAGGCCAGCCGATAAAGACGGACTCGCTCGCATCGTGGACGCCGACGGCGGCCGGGACGACGCTGAGAACTCGTACTACGAGGAAGCGGCAGACCCGGGCTTCGTCCGCTTGGAAAAAGCGCGGCGCCGGTTCCGCGGTCAGTACCTCCGTCGCCTGAGGCGCATGGGCCTCAGAGACCGGTCCCGCGGAGCGTGATCCGGCTGCCATCCGGTCATGCCGCGATGAGGCATGTCGAGATCATCGAGCGTATGCCAGGCAGGCCACGCTACGAGGACCCAGATCTAGCCTCGAAGCCACAAGGTAGGGCATCGCGGACGCTCGCTGCGTCTACGCGTCAAGCCTGATGCCGACCACGGTGCGTGATCGGGTCACTGCGGTAACCCGCACGCGTACCCGCCGATCTGCACGCAAGTGCTTGTCCTGGTGCCGCGCAGCGGCGGCGCCCAGATTGGGTGATCTGCGCGTGGCTGGCCACCATTCGGTCGTGCCGCGGGCGCACATTCCGGCTTATACGCCGGTTTGGCTGCCGCTGAGTGCGGACGCCGGATGTACGGGCTAATTTACGGGGGCAGCTTGCGTAGGGAACGTGACTGGGCACGAGACTGTGCCGGTCCTGTCAGAATAGATCGAGACGTTCTCTGACGGCGAGGGACGGGATCATATGGGGACGATCGGGTTGGCGCAGGCGCAGAATGCCTGGAAGGGCCACCAATTCCGGTGCGAGATAGACGCCGAGGGCGGCACGAAAACCGGGGTGGTCTCGCTTGAGGCAGGCAGGAAGATGTCTTGGGCTGACACGCTCCGGTCGCAGCTGAAGCTCGACGGCAAGGACGCGCCTATCGGCGGGCGCAACCTGGAAATCGACGGCGAGCAGACACGCTGCTGGGATGACGACTGATGGACCGGCGGCGGCTCGCCGACGTCCGCGCCGGAACGACAGACAAGCAGCGGAGTGGCGGCAGCGGATATATGGTGGGGCAGCGGTTGGTTCTGACGTGCCGACGCGTGGTTGCCGAACCGAATATCACGTGGGCGGCTGTAAGGGCGAGGCGGTCAGCGACGAGAGTACCCGTGCCGATCCGATGGCGGCTATCAGGCAGTGAATAGCGCAGCACCCGCTGATCAGCAGCCCAACATGCATTGTCCGCGCTATTCCTCGTCAGATATCTCTGGGCGCTCACCAGTGGACGTTTTCGGTGTCAACTCAAGAGTAACAGTGTGACTGGCGAGGCGACTCAAACCACCCTCGGCACCCACGTCAACTACCCAGAACTTCACCCCAGCGTGTGCCTTAGTGTCAGCGGTGACCGCAACGGCAAACTCCATCGTCACAGTGCCTACTTCAAAGCGCAGGTCTTCATCGGTCGAGACAGCCATGGCGCTGCTTAGCTCTTCTCGCAGCGCCCTAACGGCGTCCGCCAGATCCGTCACAGTTCCCGCTGGTCGTGGGGTAACACCAACCATGTCCTGTCCTCCCTGTGGATTACTCATCGTGAGCCAGCTTAAGGTCAGCAGAGCAGTTGAGCACCATCGATCTCCTTCGAAACATCTGAGCAGTCAAATGCTGTTTGGTGTGTCCCTGCTGTGAAGGCACACCTTTGTTGGTCTGGTTGTGGACAGGGGCAGCCCACTCCCTGATGTAGATCGGGCGTTCCTTTACCCAGTTCCCCGACCGAGCTCGCGGCTCCGGCCAGGCAGGCGTAGATGACCAGCATCAGCAGCAGTTCCTGCGCGTTGTTGTTGGTGTGAGGCTGCCCGTTTCAGGCCCTGGCTCGTCCCCACGAATTGGGTCAGCAGGCCGAGGGCGACGGGCAGCAGCCCCATGAGCGTCACGTAGCCGCGGTCCGACGCGATCATCCGCACGCACCGCCGGGTCAGCGAAGCCATCTGCCGCAGCAACCGCGCTACTGCGGCGGCGGTGCGGGGCGGCCGGCGGCTGCCGCTGCTCTCCGGGCCTTTGGGCCGACCTCCAACGCGGTCATGTCATGTACTGCGCAAAAGCAGACGATGCGGCGAACTCGGCGGCCCAGTCGCGATCCGGGTAGCGCTCGAAGGCCTGGAACACCTGCGCCCTGCCGGGCAGGCCGAAGTAGCTCAGCCCCTCGTCGGGCGGGCCGTAGAAGGCCACCTTCCCGCCGGGCACCAGAACCAGCAGCCGGTCGCAGGTGTCCAGGTTCGCGACGCCGTGCGTGACGACAATAACGGTCCGGCCGTCGTGCGCCAGGCTGCGTATCTGCTCCATGACCGACTTGTCGAGGCCGGGGTCCAGGCCCGAGGTCGGCGTTCAGTTCCTCCGCGAGCACCAGCAGGCACGAGCCGACGTTGGGCGTGAACCCGGCCATCAACATCAGCTGCCACAGCAGCGCGGCGTGAATCTCCTGAGCTGTACGGGCATACCACACGTTCGGCAGGCCGCGCGCCCACGACTGGCTGATGCGTTTGTAGTCGAGCACCAGCAGAATCCCGCCGTGGTTCAGGACTTGCGAGCCGACCAGCCACCCCACGGTGGACTTCCTGGCACCGGAACCCCATCGCCAGCCAGAGGGGTTCAGCAGCCCCGCGGAGAAGGCCGGGCCTTCTCGCGAACGAGGGTGATGACGGCCCTCAATGGCACTGTCGTCCAAGCATTGATGTCCTCAACACGGAATAGCCGGACTGAAGCCCGGCGATGTGACAACCCTGGCGGTCACCCGCACGGACGGTTCGCAAACCTTATGTAAGGTAACCGTGGGCGTTCATCCCGACGGCTGATCGGCGCCCTACTGGAGCAGATTCTGGAGCTGCACCGCGAGCCCCATGTCACCCTGCAGGGTGATCTTGCCGCTCATGTATGCCGCGGTTCCGTCGAGCTCGCCGGTGGCGAGGTCGACGAAGTCGCCCGAGTCCATCGTGATCGTGATGTTGGGGTTGTCAACGTGACCGGGACCGGCATCGCCCGCACCGTCGTGGATATCGATGTGATACTCGCCGGCGTCATCGCCGCTGAGATTGAACAAGTACTTCGCAATGGTTCCGGTCAGCTTTTCGGGATCTGCCTTCAGGCGTTCGTCGATCTCGCTGAAGACGTCGTTGGGGGTCGGCCCAGTGGTCCTCCTGTCGCGGCCACTGTCGAGGCTGTTGCGGGCGGCGGCGTTGACGAGGCCTGCGTGCTGCACCTCACTGTGCTCAGCCACCGCCTCCTCGTAGCGGCGCCGCTCGTCGGGGGTGTTGCCGAACGTGCCTGCCAGGCGGCTCAGCTCACCCAGCGCTCTGCTGAGATCCTGGTGGGCGGCGTTGACGAGGTCTGCGCGCTCCACCTCACTGTGCTCGGCCACCTCCTCCTCGTTGCCGCCCGTGTCACCGGGACTCGCCGGTGGAAGTTTGAACTCCCTCCCGCTCCACGGATTGATGCCCAGCCATTCCTCCTCCTCAAGATCGCCTAGTACCACATGCGATTGCATCTGCAATACCTGCAGACTCTGCCATGCTGGATTCATCACGACCGCGGACACTACGTTTTCCAGCCGGGTAAAGACAGGCAACATCGCGATCGTTTCTTCACCGACGGGCACCGTGCAGTGGAGCAGATGCGCTATGTCGGCAGCACCACCGGTCGCGGGCTGACCCAAGGCAAACACCATTGACTCGGGCTGCAGCAGCAGTTGACGAACGGCCGCATCAAAGCTGGGATTGTCGCCGTGAACGCGACTGATTCGTTCTAGCGGTGGCCACACGTCGACCAGGTGAGGCTGATGATCAGCGGCCCGGTCGAGGACGCGGAACGCCCGGTATTTCTGAGCGTCTGTGGCGCCTGCGAGCAGCTGAACAATGAAATCCGGGTCGAGCCTAGCAATCGCTCCGACGAGGTGCTCGGCGAGACGATCTGGCTGGAGGGAACCCCAGTACTGGTCTTCCGTCGTGGGGTAAAGGTCGTGGAGCCAACTGGCAACGCCCAATCGCCGGTCTTCCGGCTGGTCTTGCAGCCCCGGGACCCGCGTCAGGGTCGCCAATGCCTCCCGCTGCTGCGTTGCCCCGCACAGGGAGGCGGCGGCCACTGCATTGCGCAGGGTCTCCGGCTGGTAGTCGACGTGGCGGGCTTCAGCGGTCTTGCGCCAGTACTCCTGCTCATGCTTGAGCAGCACCTCCTCCACTCCATCGCTCGGCTCGGTGGAGACGGCGTGCGGCCCGGCCTGAAGTAGCGCTATGAGGGCTGTGGTGTGGACCTGCAGTACCGAGGCAGCCGTAGGCAGTTGAGCGTAGGCGATGCTGGGTGCTCTGGCGATCTCCGGCCAGGGAAAGGTTCCGCTGCTGATTAGGGCAAGGTGAGTCGCAAAGTCCTCTAGCGCCTGGCGGTATGCTCCGGCGCGGCCAGTGGCGCTGTCATCGAGTACGGGCAGGGCTTGCTTCATGGCTGGGACCGACGCATGCTGCTGCCGCACACGGTCCCACCAGTCCCTGGCCGATCGGGCGAGCAGCAACAGCCGTACCCTGTTGCTTGGCAACTCCGTCGCCTCGATGAGCCGGCGGAGTGGTCCAGGGCGGGTTTCGGCGTAATCGACAGCCAGCAAGACTGGCAGTCGACTGTCCGCCAGCCGTTCGGCCGCCCCGGTGGCTCGTTCAGTGTTGTCGGCAAAGCCGGCGAGCCAGCCATTTTTGCGCATCTGCAGGCAGAGTTCGCGGGCCAGCCTCGTCTTTCCCTGGCCGCCCGGTCCGGTCACGAGTGCCACCGCCAACGGCTGCTCGTTGGCGCACCAGCGCTGCAACTTGTCGAGTTCCTCCTCCCGGCCGCGGAACCGTACTATCGCTTGGTCTGCTCGCAGCATCGAGGCGGGCGACTCCAGGAATCCGGGCGGCCGCTCGAACAGCCCTGATAGCTCCACCGACTCGACCTCAGTGGAGCAGCCGTGCCGGCGAAGACGAGCGGCGAAGTCCTCGTCAGCGAGGAGCCGCCATGCGGGTACCGCGGTCAGTCGGCCCGATTGGAAGTTAGGTGTGTCGATCACCATGACGCCGATGAGAAGGTTCGCGGAGTACAACGCTGCGCCCGACAACCCTGACCACGCCGAGCGGCGGGCCTCCGTGGACCGTGGAGGTACGCCGTCGAGGTTGAGGTCGTATCGCTGGCCCATGGCCACGCCGGGATTGATTCGGCCGTTTAGATGATCTGGCGGCCGCTGGCCGTCGTCTGCCCGCAGGACCCGCGGAAAACCGACAGCCGTCGCGGGCACTCCGGGCTGCTGTCCGGTTAGCCAGCCCCACCGCACTGAGGGCGGTAGCGTCGGCCGCGCAGTGGCCGGTGGGCGATCAAGCTCGATGAGAGCTGCGTCCAATCCCACCGCCGAGCCAGACCACATGATAGATCCAGTAGCCGAGGCCGCGACGAAGGGCAGCGACACGTGGATCTGGTCGGCCAGGTCACCGCGCACTACATGCGCCGCGGTAAGGACCAGCCGTTCAGCCAGCAAGAACCCCGATCCGACCCGCGTCTTGCCGGAGCCGAGCCTCACCGTCAACTGAGCAACTTGATCGAACTGCACGAAAGGCAGCGGCATCCCGACCCCCAAAGCCGCACTGTGGCTACACCAGCAAAGCTACTCCTGTCGGACATCAAAGGGGACTGCCCCAGTGCGCCTTTCTGTGTCAAGGACAACTTCGCTCGACGCGTCGATCCCGACGACATCCCGGCCCTTAGCACCCAGAGAGATCACGCCGAACCTCACCCCGGCCTGTCCGCCGGCATCCTTCTTCACTTCCAGCAGAAACTCCATCTCGACCGGACCCAGCCCGAACCGTAGTACCTCGCCCTTCGCGGTCTCGATCGCAGTCGTCAGCTCCTCACGCAATGCACGGATCGCCTCCGCCAAACCCACCCACTGCTCCGGCATATACAACGCCTCTTCTTCCACCTTAACAGCTGCCGGTAAATGAGCAGTTGCCTCTGGCGACCTTCAACCAGTTGAGGGCTGGCGCGCAGAATTGGATGATCGGTATTCGTGACCAAGCACCTACAGCGCGGTTAGGAACAGCAAATATTCGGCAGCTGGTTTCCCGCGCGAGGGCGCGCTTCGGTAGGTGGTAACTAATTGTAACGACATTTCGTCCGGCGAAGTCTTGTAATGCTGGTAGTTCGCCGGACGAAAGCTAGCTGCCTTTCGTGATCGTCTTGACGGCTTCAGTGAACCGCTGCCACGCCTCCTTGCTGAAAGTCAGGCTCGCACCATCCGGCGTTTTGCTATCGCGGACAGCCGCGATCGGGTACTCGACACCCAGCCCGGCGACCTCGACGCAGTTGGCCTGTCCGTTGCTGTAGCTGCTCTTGCGCCACAGCGCGCCGGAAAGTTCGGTGCTGCTCATTTCGTAAGCTCCTTCGCAGCGTGATGGATGAGGTCCCGGGACGCACTCTGCTCCAGGCATGCGTCCCAGATGCCGCCGAACGCCTGTGCGTACCGCTCGACCTCGCCGGGTTTGTCCAAATACAGGGCGCCGGTGAACCCGTCTACGTACACCGTGGCGGGCTCGCTCTCCCGGCCGTCCCCGTTGAGCGGAAACCGCAAGATGACGAACGGGCCCGACATCAGCCCCGGATGCAGCCCGCCGCTGAACGGGATCACCCGCAGCGATACGTTCGGCAGCTCGCAGACCTCGGCGAGCCGTCCGAGCTGCCCGGCCATGATCCGCGGTCCGCCCACGGGCCGGCGCAGGATCCCTTCGTTGAGCGCGACCTGCAGGTGCAGGGGAGCAGTAGCCCTTCGGATGAGCGGCTGCCGGGCCATCCGTACGTGGACCCGGCGGCTGATCTCCTCCTCGTCAACGCCGGGGTTGTCGGCGGCGATCAGGGTCCGCGCATAGTCCTCGGTCTGCAAAAGTCCAGGTACGAGCTCTGATTCGTACCAGGTCAGCTGCGAAGCGGCTTCTTCCAGGCCGATATAGACGTCGAAGTCCTCGGGGATGACGTCGCCGTAGGCGTGCCACCAGCCGCGGGCTT
>OBLT010001994.1_pt1 | contig 12848 bp, 10 predicted proteins | sample 1518721 | NCBI WGS metagenome assembly OBLT01 (sample SAMEA3539307, study PRJEB22396) | soil metagenome | biome: tundra; feature: field; material: soil | place: USA | collected 2010-05 | depth 0.15 m | reverse complement strand
GCATCCGCCCGATAAAACCGAGATCGTCAGAAGTGCCGCAACCCTGTGCCAGCCCGAGCGATCTCTTACCGCGCAAGGTTCCCAGCCACGCCACACGCTGGCAGTCGAAGCTGATTGCTGGAGCGATCCTGAATCCATTTTCATCTGTGCACCTCGTCACTGTGGTTCCGCTCGCACTTGCTTCAGGTTTGATATCCAGGCGCCTCCCAACCAGCCTGTCGTGATCAGCCGCCAGCTCGGGATCACCGTCGGCGCCAAGGGCTTTCGGTAGCTCCGGCGTGCCAGTGGCGGTTTAGGTTTGTGGCTAGGGGGTGGACACCAGGTGTCCACTGAGAGTGCAGATCGGGTTGGAATTGCCAAGGCAGGTGAAGCCGGTGTTTGGGTCCGCGTAAAGCCTTACCGAAACGGTGCCCACATACTGCTGGGTGATCGGGGAAATTTGCGTAAGCGGGAGAGATATAATGCCTTGGCCCCCCCCAGAAGAGTAAACAAGTTGTAGAGCGCTCCCCCCGTACGTGGATGCCGAAATAGTTTCGATTACAAATATCTTTCCGAACGGGATGAACCCTGAGCAATCTGTTTTTGTTCCTTGTGACGAGCAAGTCGTTGTGAATGCGGTGCGGGCCGGCTCATCTACATCCCTGTTCGGCACAGGGGTGGCCGCAGTATTCATCACCTGGACCGCCGTGGCGACAACGGCATGAACTGCCTTGGGCGCCAGCAGTGTCAAGATCAATCCGGCCAGCACCACGCTGCCGATTCCCATCAATATCGATTTCGCGTATTTCATTGGGTTGCTCCTTTGGTGTCGGGCGTCGTGCGCCGCTTCGTGAACTGTTTCCAACCGGCCAGCGCCGCAAGAGCTGCGCCCAGTAGCGGCAGAGACCCTGGCTCAGGGGTGCTGGTCAGATCCGTGGTGGAGACAATGTCCACCGCGAAGTTGCCGTTGGGAGTGATGCAGGTATTGTCCCCGGCATCACAGGTCTGGAATTGCCCCCCGGTCAAATCCAAGAATCCTTCGGAGAGGGTTCCGTTATCGTAAATGGCCTCAGGCTGGTAATTCGCATCGCTCAGCACCAGGGTGTAAGTGCCTGCTAACAATGCAAGCTCGATCTTGTCATCGCCGCAATCGCTGTTCACCCCGATGGCGACAGTCCCGGCAGGAGGGCAGTTTCCCACAAAAGACCAGGGAGCATTCAGCAGATTGTCCGCATCCGCCAAGGGGTTGCCGGAGCCGTCCACGTACATCGTGGCCGTCGCCACGGGACCAACGAAGAGCGCGATCAGGGGGTCAAAGCCCCCGGCTGAGATCACATTCCCCTGGGCGTTTGTGCCGCCACCGAAACCCCACGTTTGGAAGGTGACGGTGTCGGAGGCTGCCAGCGTAAACGTGGCCTCGAAGACGCTTTGCGGACTGGCTAAGGTGCCGGAATCGGAAAGGTAGACAGTCGACCCGTTAGCTGTGTCCGATAGCAGACAGACGGCTAAGAACAGGAGAGTACACTGTAATACCCGGTGTCCCTTCGTGGTGCAGCTCGACAACATCAGCTTTCGATTGTTCATACTGCCCTCGTCGTAAACGTTTTGAGCTGGGTTGTGGACCCTTCTCACCGCTGTAACACTCGGTTGCGCTCCCAGCTACCAGAGTGAGTTGCCTGTTCGGCTCCATCAGGACCACGATGGAATCACGAGAAAAAGCTATGCGAACATTCCCCGCACCGTCAATCGCAACGCCTCGAATTGGCGCTCCGAACGCAGTTCCAAATTCTCATTTAGCCGAATAGATAAGCTCTTTGTTGTGCCGGGGAAGCAGCGCTCCAATCCCGGCACCGACTACCGCGCCCAGGAATCCGAGCCCCGCGCCCAAGCTGCCGCGCGAGAAGCAAGGGCCAAATTGGCCCTGGTGACAGCCACCCGCCGCGGCGCCGGTCGCGAATCCTCCTCCGAACCCGATCAGCGCCCCGACGGCGGCGCTCTTGCCCCGTCCCCAGCCGCCCTGCCGGTACCGCTCTACCTTGAGCACGTCCTCTCTTCTTGCGGTCACTGTCCCGGCTATCACCTGTTGCGGCGTCCAGGTCTGGAATGCACCGTTCAACGGTCCCGTCTTCAAGGAGAGGCGAATGCGGTCGCCCGGCTGCAATTGTCCAAGGGATTGCCAGTCGTGCCGGTCCTGCGCCGCAGCCGACGCAAGAAGCGTCGCGGCCAGAAGTGTGATCATGGCGGCGGTTTTCATTTTCTTGTAAGTCATGACGAAGCGCACATATTCCCTCCTACTTCCTACCTGCGCGACGGAAAGGGAAATTTAGCGGCCACAACAAGAAATCTTGTGGAGAGCCACTTTGTCGATGAAGGTGTATCCAAACGTACGGATGCGAAACCGCCGTCAGCGTGCCCGGCCCGGCGCCCGGCCCGCGGGCGCCGTGACAATCGTGACACTGTGAGCGCCGCCCACGGCGACCGCGATGGCACCCCGAATGCCGGGAAGCTGGATTGGCACATTGCTGTCCGTCTTGCCGCCGTTGCCCAGTTGGCCGGAGGCGTTGTAGCCCCACGCCCATACTGTGCCGTCGGCTTTCAGCGCCAGGCTGTGGTTGGCGCCACTGGCCGGGGCGATGGCAATGACGCCGCTCAGGCCCGAGACCCAAACGGGCACGTTGCTATCGGTATTCGTGCCATTCCCCAATTCGCCGTGGAGGTTGCGCCCCCAGGCCCAGACGGTACCGTCGGACTTCAGGGCCAGGGTGTGATGCTCGCCCCCCGCGGCGGCGATCACGTTGACCAGGCCGGGGACTTGGACCGGAGCATAGCTGTCGGCATTAGAGCCGTTGCCCAATTGGCCATACTGATTGAAGCCCCAAGCCCAGACCGTCCCGTCGGCTTTGACCGCCAGGCTGTGCGCGCCGCCGCCTGCGATGGCGACCAAGTCACCTAGGCCGGAGACCTCGACTGGCACAATCGTAATACTGCTGTGGGCGTCAAATGCCGCTCCCTTGCCATCACCGGCCTGGCCATTGGCGTTGTAGCCCCAGGCCCAGACAGTGCCGTCGGCTTTCAGGGCCAGGGCGTGGCGCCCGCCCCCGGCTACGGCGACTGCCTGGTTCAGCGCACGGACTTGTTTTGGCAAGGTGTGTTCGGAGTTGCCACCCGTCTGGTCGCTAATATTCCTGCCCCACGTCCAAACTGTCCCGTCCTCTCTCACAGCCAGACTGAACGGTTGCCAGCGGGCGATACGGGCGATACCCATCACATCCCGGAGGCGCGAGACCCGCACCGGCACGTTTCGGCTGGTTTTGGAGCCGATGCCCGGTTGCCCGCGTTGCAACGGCACGCTATCGTGTATGCCACCTGCCACGGCGACGATTCCGTTCATGTCCGTCCCCTGCGCGGGGATGGTGGTGGCTGTGCCCAGTTCGCCGCCGGCGTCGGAAACCCAGGTTGCCATAGACTCGCCTGGCCGCCGTTTTGAGCTTGTCACGGAGCCCGAAGCGCCGCTTCGATATTCGCGTGCGAAGGCGACCGATCGCGAAAGTAAAGCCGCGTCTCTCGCTTCGTCAGGATCGAGCTTGCCGCGGATCGTCAAGAGTTCCAACTGTGCCACCATCTTGCCGGCTTCGGCCAGCGCCTCCTGGCGGCGATCCCGCATAATGGCGAGGATCATGCGGTCGTGAGCGATCTCGGCCGAGAGAACGAGTGCGCGGCGGTTCGCGGGATCTGCGGCCAGCGTAGCCTCCACAAAGGCATTCGCTTTGCGCAGATTCTCCTCGGCCTCCCGGAATTGTCCCAGGTGCGAGTCCACCGGAACGCCCTGGATACGTGCCACCTGAAGATAACCCGCTCCGATCTCGAGGGCCAAACCTCTATCGCCGTGGACCTCCGCGCTCAATCCCGCCAGGTACGCGAGCGAATCGGAGACGATTCGATTTCTGGCGTTGGTGGCGCCGCTCGATCCCCGAACTCCGCTGTCCAACTCGAGGAACTGGCTGGCCAACTGGCGCACCTGCAGAAATCGGCGCTGGGCAACGTTACGCTCACGATTCGCCCCATATAAGCCTAGCGACAGGCCGGCCAACGCGAGAACCGCAGCAGCTACTGCCAGGCGGTGCCGGCGCGCGAACCTGCGCACGCGATACCACGCGTCTTCCGACCGCGCCCGAACCGGATACCCCTCCAGAAACGCGCGAATATCGTCGGCGAATGCCGGGACGGAAGGGTAGCGCTCCTCGGGCTCTTGTCGAAGCGCTTTGGCCAGCACAAACTCCAGATCTCTGGGAAGGCTTGATTTTTGTGGGGCAGGCGCTTTCGCCTGCCAACTTGGGTTGACAGACGAAAGCGTCTGTCCCACGCGGCCCTCCAGCAGCCTGTGAAGGACGGCCCCCAGCGAGTAGACGTCGGTGGCCGTGGTCTGCGCTTCGCCCCGGAGCTGTTCCGGGCTGGCGTACTCCGGCGTCAATTGCCACTCCGCGGTTTGCGTTTTGTCCTGGCCGGTTTCGAGGATCTTGGCGATCCCGAAGTCCAACAGCTTCGCCCGGCCCGCGCTGTCCACTAAGATGTTGGACGGCTTCAGGTCGCGGTGAATGATCAGGTTCCGGTGGGCATATGAGACGGCATCGCACACCTGGAGAAACAATGCCAGCCTGTCGGGCAGATCCAGTTTTTCGGCGTACCCATCGATGGGCGTTCCCTCGATGTAGTCCATCGCGAGATAGGGCCTGCCGTCAGCGGTGTGTCCGGCATCGATCAGGCGGGCGATTCCGGGGTGGTCCAGGGCGGCCAGGATGTGGCGCTCCCGGAGGAAGCGATCCCGGAAGACCGGCTCATCCCCGCCGGACCGGAGGAGCTTGATGGCAACTCGTTGCTCCACATCGCCCGCGGCGCGCTCCGCCAGGTACACCGAGCCCGACCCGCCGCGGCCAATGGCGCGAACCAGCCGGAACGGCCCACAATGTTGCTGGGATTCTTCTTGCATGTAATGTCACCGCTCGGGCGGAGTGTGGGCGCCTTCCGCCATTACCAAGCTGTGCATGCCGCCTGCGGCGATGGCGCTTACCCCTTGCACCCCGGGAACCAGAATCGGCAGGTTGCAGTTGGTGGTGGTGCCGTTGCCCAGTTGCCCGTTTGCATTGTATCCCCAGGCCCAGACCGTGCCGTCGGATCTCAATGCCAGACTATGACCGTCTTCCACGCCGAATGACGAGATGGCGGCCACGTTGCTCAGGCCCAAGACCTGAACGGGCACGTAGCTCCCCGTGTTCGTGCCGTTTCCCAACTCGCCGGCGTCGTTGGATCCCCAAGCCCAAACCGTGCCGTCCGACTTCAACGCCAGGCTGACCTCATCGCTCGCACTGACGGCGACCATGTGAATCAATCCAGGGACCGGGACCGGCACATTGCTGTCCGTGTTGCTGCCGATGCCCAGTTCCCCCAGATTGTTCATTCCCCAAGCCCACACCGTCCCGTCAGACTTCAGGGCCAGGCTGTGCAACCGACCGGCAGAGACGGCGATTACATCGCTCAACCCCGAAACCTGGAAGGGCCGGTCGGTGCCGGTGTTGGAGCCTATGCCGAGTTCACCATAAGAATTAAAGCCCCAAGCCCACACAGTGCCATCAGACTTCACGGCCAGGCTGTCCGCGCCGCCAGCGGCGACCGCAGTCACTCCGCTCAGCCCCAAGACCCGGACCGGTAAAGTGCTATTACGTTTGCTGTGGTTGCCCAGTTCGCCTCCGGCATTCCCGCCCCATGCCCAGGCCGTGCCGTCGGCCCGCACAGCCAGGCTGTGGGACTGTCCGGCGGCGATGGCCACAACATTGTTTAATCTCGACAACTGCACTGGCCGGTTTTGGTCCTGGTTGGATCCGATGCCCAGTTGTCCCCAGTTATTCCTTCCCCAAGCCCAGACCGTACCGTCGGATCGGAGCGCCACGTTATGATGCCAGCCGGCCGCCAGCGCCACCACACCGGTCAACCCTGCGACCGGCGCGGCAACCTTCGTGCCCGTGAACGTGCCGTTGCCCAATTGCCCATACTGGTTGGCGCCCCACGCGGCCTTCAGGTCGCCAATCGGGCGCCCCGATTTTCGCGGAGCACCGGAAGAGCTTTGATATTCACGTGCGAATGCCACCGCCCGCAAGAGCGAATCCACATCCCTGGCCTCGCTTGCATCGGGCTTGCCGCGGCTCAGCAAGCGGTCGAGTTGCGCGGCGATTCTGGCAGCATGGGCCGGCACATCCTGACGGCGATTCTGCGCAATAGCAAGGATCATCCGGTCGTGGGCGATCTCGGCGGAGGTGAGCAGGGCACGCCGATTCCCGCGATCGGCAGCCAGCGCGGCCTCCACGAATGTATCCGCCTTTCCCAGAGTGTCCTCCGCCTGCGCGAATTGTCCCAGGTGGGAATCGGCCGGAACGCCCTGGATACGCGCAACCTGAAGATAGGCCGCGCCGATCTCGAGGGCAAGATCCGGTTCGCCGCGAGCTTCCACCCCCAGTCCCGCCAGGTACGCCAGTGACGTGGACACGATTCGGTTTCGGACGGCCCTGGTGTCCGGCAGTCCCCGAATCTCGCCATCATATGCAATGAATCGATTGGCCACCTGGCGCACTTGCAGAAAGCGCCGCTGGGCGGTGACGCGCTCCCGATTGGCGGCGTACAGTCCCACCGACAGGCTGGCGAAAACCAACGCCGCCGCGGCCACCGGCAAACGGTACCGTCGCGCAAACTTGCGCATCCGATACCATGCACTGCCCGATCGCGCGCGCACCGGACGCCACTCCAGAAAGGCGCGCAGATCGTCCGCCAACGCCTCCACGGAGGGATACCGCTCGTCAGGCTCTTTTCGGAGAGCTTTGGCCAGGACGAAATCCAGGTCTCTGGAAACCGCCGCGTTCAGACTGCTGGCGGGCGCCGGGTCTGTCGCGCAGATCGCCAGTTCCACCGCGGCCGGAGCATCCGATGAAAACACGTGCGGCGAGCGCCCCGTGAGCAGTTTGTAGAGAACGGCGCCCAACTGGTACACATCGGTGGCGGTGGTTTGTGCCCCGCCGCGCACCTGCTCCGGACTGGCATATTCCGGAGTCAGCAGCCGCTCCCTGGTCTGGGTTTCTTCCTGGCCCGGTTCGAGGATCTTGGCAATTCCGAAATCCAGAAGCTTCGGCTGGCCGGCGCGGTCCACGAGAATGTTGGAGGGCTTCAGGTCGCGATGAATGATGAGATTTCGATGTGCATAGGAGACGGCGTCGCAGACCTGAAGGAACAACGTCAGCTTGCCGCGTACGTCCAGTTTCCCGGCGTAAGTATCGATGGGGGTTCCATCGATGTAGTCCATCGCGAGGTAGGGCTGGCCATCGTCCGTGTGACCGGCATCCAGCATACGGGCGATTCCCGGGTGGTTGAGCGTGGCGAGAATCTGGCGTTCCCGCAGGAAACGGTCCTGGAAGGCTGGGTCATCGCCGCCGTACCGCAGGAACTTGATGGCCGCGCGCTGCTCCACTTCTCCGTCGGCCCGCTCTGCCAGGTAGACAGAGCCCATTCCGCCACGGCCTAGAAGACGCACCAGCCGGTATGGTCCGCAGCGGTCCTGCCGGGTTTCTTCCGCCTCATGGCGGGAACGGAGCGACTCTTCCGCGGACCCGGCAACACAGTCGGTCAGAGAGTGGTTCGTTCCCGAGTCGAAGCGCAGCAGTAGCTCCACATCGTGGCGCAGTTCAGCAGATACCTGCCGCTCCAGAAAGTAGCGTTCCCGCTGTGAAGGCGAAAGGTCGGCGACATCGTGAAAAAGACTCTCAGCTTCGCGATTCATCGGAGCCACCGGCTGCATCGTGATTGTATACCACTGGGATGACACACTATGTCCTGGTCATGACGCGCGCCGCCAAGGACAGGTCGGGTTTGGGCCAGGCTCAAAGAAAACTGACCCTTGCGGGGGCCTCTCTGCCGGACGATATCCGCGCTGCCCAGGACCGGCTGATCAGCCAGCAACGGGCGGTCGGGGTGGCGATGGGCGCGCGCGACAATGCGGCGGCCGAGCAAGACCTGCGTGCCATGGAGGACACACTGGCGGCGATCGAGAAGTTCATAGGGAAACAGACAGGGTACGGAGCCTACGCACGTGGGGACCCGTCCAGTAGATTCAACCAATCCGAACAGGCAGGAGAACGATCCGGGCGGCCGAATAACCTGAGTCCCGGGGCGTTTTGAAAGCGAGCACCCCTGGATGAGATTCACCTGAGATGGTGCCGTTCGCTGCCAACGGAGCGATTTCCCGATCAGTCCGCTCTCTGAGCCCTTAAGCTCCGAATATGAGCCTTGACGTCATCGCTGATGTTTATGCTGCCGACGGCTTCGCCCAGTCGGGGACTTACTACGTAAAAATGCGCTTCTAGGCCGATTGCCTGGCTGGAAATCTCGCGCGTTGTCGAATCGCCGTGCTGAATGAAGCGCCGCGCGTCCTCCTCCCCAAACCAATCCCGAGCGTTTATCTGTGTGTCCGATTCTGTAAGCCCCTCATTCCGAAGGTCCAAAGTACCGCCTTCCTTTCCAGACTCAGAACCGTTCACCACGCGTGTCGCAATATAGAACCAGTGAGCGAATTCGTGGACGAGGAGGGCTCGCACCGCCCCGTGATCGGTACAAAGAGCCGTGGGCGCAGGAATCTGAACACCAAAATAGGCGCCGTCGCCCTTGCGTAGCGCTGTCACCCGACCACAAATCAGTGCGCGCTCATGCGTCCAAATGTACGGCACTACTTCGACCGGCGGCATTGTCGCGACCCTGGCTGTACTCGCGATTTCTGCCCGGATTGACGCAACCCTCTCCACACCCTTCAGAAGCCTTGCCAGTGGAGGGCTCGCAGAAATCGGAAGGCGTCCACCAGCGAGCCAGACACCGTCGTAGCGGATAGGCAAAACGGTTTCCATCAGTCCCTTTGGGCGCCGTTGCCGAGGCTGGATGGCGTGCCGAGGACTCGCGCGCTCCTGGTGGTGGAACGGCTGGAGCTCGAAGCCCCGAGAATCGCAGCGACGGTGGACAGGACTAAACTGGTTTTCGTGTTACCCTCCCGCAGGATGATACTCCGAGAATCCGAGCAGTTTGCTGGACGTTGGAATGAGTTACTGGGCCGTGACGGGCGCCTCTTCCAAAACGGGCACACGATTGCGAGTCGCCAGCAGCAACTCGATGGCATCGGCGAGGTGCTCTTCCGTGATGTGATGATCGCCCCGCTCGACGCGGAGTGAATAGGCTTTCGAGAGCACATCCGCCGCGCGGAACCCCTCGGGGGTCTCGAACTTATAGCAGGCGAGTTCGACCTTGAGGCCGTTTGGATCTTGCAGGTAGATCGAGTCCATGAACCCGCGATCGCGCTGTATGAACTCGATGCCGTGTTCGCGCAATCGAGCCGGGGCCAGGGCGAACGTTGCCCGCGACACATTGAACGCCAGATGCTCCACGCAACCAATCTCCCGTGGCGCATGTCGCCTGGCGTCTTTCCTTGACTCGTCGGTGAACACGGTGAGAAAGCGTCCATCGCCCGGGTCAAAGTACAGATGATTCTCATCGGGCTTGCCAAGGTTGGGCTGCTCGAAGATGAACGGCATGCCCAGCACGCCCTGCCAGAAATCCACCGCGCTCTGCTTGGTGGATCCAACGATTGTGATGTGGTGAACGCCCTGCACCTGTGTCTTCTTCACGCTTCACTCCTCGAAAGATTCGATATCGCATCTATATCCAGTATGCGACAGGAAGTCACGGCCGTAGCCGGAGGGATGCCCCGCGCAACGCCTTGACGACCGCTGTCGCGGACAGAGGCTTCTCCCCATTTTGGCTTCCCTGGCGGCCCGATGACTTATACCTGACCGCCTCAGTGTGCAATGCTCCACCCAGTTTCTTGAGGTTAGAGTCTTCCCGGCGGGTAGGAGACTATTCCCGAGCGACGGCGCATCCGTACATTACATTATTGAGGGGAGCGCATCCATGCAGGCCCTGCTGGCCGGCCACGGAGTCTCGACATTGCGGCACGGGTTTTTACGGAGGCGATCAGGGGGGCTTGCCGGCCGCCTCGCGCGCCGGATGGGACGAGGCTGATGCCGTAGGGGGGGCGCGCCCGCGGGAATGCTTGCGCCTTAAGGCGAAACGGTTCGACGCTGGGCACGCTCGTTATCCGCCTTTTTGATATTCTAGGGGAAGCCGTTTCCAGGGTTCAGTTCGCAGAGCGGCTCGTGATTACCTCAGGAGACCTTATGAGTATTAGAATCAATAACGGATCGATGCTGATTCCCGCCTTGGCCCTGACGACAGGACTGGTATTTGCGCAACCGGGTGTCCAATTGAGTGCGGCAGACTCGGCCGGCTCGGTTACGACCGCCACTATTATTGCTAGCAGGGCCAGCAGCGGCTACTTTATTCAGCCGCACCCTACGGCACCGCCCAATCCGCAGATTGCAACCGGACCAGACGACGTCCTCACCATCGTCAACCGCAACATTTCGCGTTATCCGAACCCAGACGCTGCCGGTAACACCGGGACTCTAGACCCCAATAATTACTCACCCACGGAATTCGTTCCTTTGGACGCGTGGATAGGGCCTACCCTGGTGGGAACCCAATCCGGCGGTGACGCTTTGTGCCCGTCGGGGATCGGCAATTCGAGCTGCGTGATTGACAACGCCTCGATCCGCTACGATCAACTGCAAGGCCGGTTCGTGGTGCTGTTCACCGTGACCGATCTGCCCGCGCACCGATCGAACTGGGTGCTGGTGGTATCGACCGTCTCGCAGTTCCAGCAGTGCCCGGTTTCGGCTCCGTTCGGCTCGGCTTGCCAGACCCGCAGCTCGTTGTTCACCCTGCCGGTGATCGCGCCGATCATGGCGAGCACCCACACGGGTGGCCAAGACTCGGCCAATTGGGTCCTGTATAAGATCCCGATCAACCTTCTGTATAATTCCACTCAGCAACCTAACGGCTTAGGTCTCATCAACGGGGGGGACCCGCTGAATTCCGCCGTGAGTACGCCTAACACGGTTACGACCGAGGGCGGCTCGGCAACGTTTTTGACGACTCCGTTCTGCCCGGCTGGCGGGCCCACGTTGCCTTTGACCTATGGCAATGGCCTTGTCAACGGTACCGCCGGAGTCAGTGGCCGAACCTGCACCAACTATTACCCGACCGGGGCACGCTTCGCGATCGACAATGACAATCTCATTCTGACGGCCTCCGTGCTCGATCAGGCCTACGCGCCCAATGAAGGCAACTCCCCCAATGTCACCGGGCAGTACCAAGGTCCGTACGCCGGAACTCGCGTGACCACCATTGCCAAGATAGTGGTATACAACGGGTCGCCGTTGAACTTAAGCCAACCTGGTCCAGGCGGCTGCACCGGCGGCACTCCGGCCGACTGCCCCGCTGTCAGCCACGCGACTGCGGCGGCCGTCAACGACAACGCGTTTTTTCAGGACGTGCAGCAGTCGGGCTCTCCAGACAGCAGCTTCTTCACGTGGATACAAATCGCGAAGAACCTGGGTCTGGCCGTTCCTTCAGCTACCGGCCCCTGCCTGAACGGCAATCTCCCCGCCGGCGCCAATCCGCCGGTCCTGCAGCCGCCGGGGTCCGGCACGTCGACAATCCCCGGCCCCAGCCAGTTGGGTTGCCCGTACTTTGGACCCGACGCCATCGTCACCCGCGCTGAGATGGCCTACTGGGTCGTGAAATCGCAGATCGACGAGGCTCAAATCACCAATTACCTCTGCGCGACCGGTGGCGATCCCTCGGGCCTGAGCCCACAGTGCAGCGCCGGCATACCAGCCAGCAGCTTCGCCGATCTCGGCGCCGCGGGTGGGTCGATTGTGAATCCGTTCCTGGGTCCAAATCCGGCCTTGGGCATCGTCGGCGTATCCAACGCCCAGTTGATGCGCTACATCGAAGTTATGGTTCGCCGCGGGTACACCCAGGGATGTAGCAGCACCATCGATCCCCTGTTCCGGTACTGCCCGAACGACCCGGTAACACGCGCCCAGATGGCGGTATTCCTGATCCGGGCGAAGATGAACAACGTGTTCCCGACGACCCTTTCGGGGATTCCGCTGGTCACTCCGTACGGCGATAACTTCGGCCCGAACCCGCCGCCACCCCCGTACTTTTCCGACGTAACGCCTAACGATCCGGTGTATGGGCCCTACTACATCTACATTCAGAAGTTGCGCGAGTTGGGGATCACCAACGGCACCGGCCCTACTACGTTTAGTCCAGGTAACAACGTGACTCGTAAAGAGATTGCCACCTTCGTCGTGAGAGCGTTCTTCCTGTAAGTAGCGTCTCAAGGGGGGAAAAGGGTCTGGCGATCCTGGCTGGACCATTTTTCCCATGAGAGCTCGGGGGTTCCCCCTTGAACTCTCGGCTGGTCGCGATATCGGCGGTCGCATCGTTGGATTGACGGCCTGCGTGCTGGAGGGCGAAGTGTTTTCGCCCAAGTTTTGTCGCCCCAGCAGGTACTGCGCGCCGTCTCGTTGCCGGTTCTGGACGTTCACGATCTCCCGCTGGCCGGGAGTGTGGCGGAACTAGCCGAAGGCGACGTAATTGGAGAACTTCGCCAGTCCGACCATCATTACCGTCTCCAGGATCTGCTGGGCGGTAGAGCCGTAGGTGTGCAGCGCGTCGATATCGCGGCGGCCCACCTTGGCCGGCTGCCGGTTCAGTTTAGCCGCGAAGTTGAGGAGCGCCTTCAAGGCCGGCGGAATGTCGGCCGCCGTGTGGTCGATCGGATAGTTCTTTGGTTTCGGAGTCCTCGGCGGCAGGGCATTTCTTCAACCTGCTACCATCGCTCTTGGTTATGAAAAGCCTATCTACGGCTCAGAAGA
>OBLT010001993.1_pt1 | contig 12849 bp, 8 predicted proteins | sample 1518721 | NCBI WGS metagenome assembly OBLT01 (sample SAMEA3539307, study PRJEB22396) | soil metagenome | biome: tundra; feature: field; material: soil | place: USA | collected 2010-05 | depth 0.15 m | reverse complement strand
GAGGAACGAACGTGTTTCCTGATATGGACACGTAGCTCGGTAACCCGACGACACTCACGGAGGGCAGGGGTGTATTGAGAAGTTGAGCTTGTGCAGTAAAGGTTTCGAAGAATGGTACGCTCTCCTCCAGGAATCCGCCGATCGCGCCATAATTCTGCGGGAAGTGTGTAATACCGAAAGCGCCACTCACCGTGCTGGACCCGCGATTGGGGGTATAGGCAATGCCAACACGCGGTGAATACCCACCATAATAATTGTCCACATTTGGCGCGCGGTTCGATGCCGTTGCAATGTCCACAACGCCGTTGGCAAGATCGAAGTTGGCTTGCTTGTTGTTCTTGTCGATTGCCGGAGTAATCAGGTCCCAGCGAAAAGCAAGATTCAATGTCAAGCTTTCGCTCAGGCGATATTGGTCCTGCACGTAGGCGCCGAGCAATGTGGCGCGCGTGGCAGGCCGCGACACGACATAGCCGCGATCCTGGTAAGAGGGCAATCCCAGCAGGAAACTTGCAAACTCATTTCCGCCTACGTTGCCTGTGCACGTGGGTTGCATGGTGCAACTACTTGTGTAGTTCTTTGAGAATGTGATGTCGCCGTTCTTGTTCGCGTTGGAGTTGGTCAGAGAGGCCTGCAGAAGGCGATAATTCTCACCCACTGTAATCGTGTGGCGTCCCAATGCCTTAATGAAGTTATCGGTCAACTCATAAACGTTGGTGATTCGATGGGAATTGGTCCAGCTCTGCGAACCCGTGTTAACGATATTGCCGATTGTGAAGTTAACCATGCCTGTCGAGTTGTAGTATGCGTTGTTGCCGTTGGGGATACCCAGCGCCGTATTCTCATTGGTTCCGGCGTCGTTACCAAAGTCGGACGTATTGAATCGGTTCAGCCCCAGGCGGAGTTCGTTGGTCGCAGTCGGCGAGAAGATGTGATTGAAGCCGATGGCTGCATTGTGATTACGCGACTTGGCGTTCACGTCGCCGATTTGCACGAAAGGCGTTCCTGGCGACGGCGCCGTGAGATCGCGGCGTTGGTAGGATTCACGCACAAAGATCCGGTCGCCGTTTGTGAATTGATAGTCGCCCTTGATGTCGAATTGATGGTTATGATCCGGCTCGACGGTGTTCGCCTGGAAATTGTTGCTGGTGCTCGATTGACTGGTTGCAGTGGGCCAAATCGTGGTTCCAGAGGCAGCTTTTGCCGAAACAACATCGAAGCGCGTTGTGGGAATCTGCCAGGCATCGCCCTGTGCGGTCGTAACAGTTGGGAACGGCTGCTGTGTCTGCGGATCATAGATCGCGGTTGGGAACTGGCTCTTCAAGAAGGTTCCCTGTTTCATCAGATCCGTGGGCACCGTCAAGATGTAACTGATGCCGTGTTCGAGCAGGAGCCCCTGATAATCTGCAAAGTAGAATGCCCTGTTCTTCAGGATGGGCCCTCCGAAAGAACCGCCGAACTGGTTCGATTTGTACGGCGCCTTCGTCGTTGCCCTCCATTGATAGGCATTGAGAGCATCGCCGCGGAAGAATTCATAGGCCGATCCATGCAAGGCATTGGTTCCGGATTTGACGATGGCGTTTACCTGCGCTCCGCCATAGGTGCCAACGGTTGCATCGGCATTATTGGAGGATACTTTGACCTCTTGAAGCGAGTCGAGCGGCGGCGTAACGTTGATGAACGCATTCAGCAGCTCCATGTTACTGACGCCGTCCAGCGTGTAGGTAGTGCCGGCCCATGGAAGGCCGTTGACGCTAGCGGAGATTGCAGTGGTGGCTCCGGCGCCAGCCGCCGACTCGGGTGCGCTTCCAAAACCCGCCGAGATTGAACCTGGCACTGTTTGTACCAATTGCGAGAAAATTCTGCCATTCAGCGGCAGGTTCTCAATCTGTGCCTGGCTGACAACCTGGCCCAGCGAAGAACTGGTGGTGTCGACAAGAGGATTTGTCGCCGTCACTTCCACAGTTTGATCTGCTTTACCAACCTGCAGGTTGACGTCGACACGACTGCTGCTGTCAACCGATACGATATTGCCTAGAGAAACAATGCCGCGGAAGCCGGATGCCTCGATTTTGATTTGATAGGTGCCGGGAGGCAAGTTGTCAGACCGATATTCGCCAACGGCGTTTGATATGGTGCGAAAGATGATACCCGTTTCCTGGTTAGTGATCGTCACCTGCGCATTCGGTATCACTGCATTGCTTGCATCCTGGACAGTGCCAATGATATGGCCGCTTACGCCCTGGCCGAAAACGACAGGTGCGATTGCCAGCAGAAAAACGAGCGCCAATAACTTGCTTGAGAGGGTTGTTGGCCACTTGAGCCTGGTGGTCCGGTTACCGATGATGGTCCCAGATTGCATATAGCCTCCTAAGGCATTTCTTTCTCATGTCGATTTCATGATTGCCGGCGCTCCAACCCGATCTGTTCAGGATAGGGGCGATCCGGGCGGTTCCCTCGAGACTTTAAGAGCGAGGAGCGTTCCTTCGTGCCTCTTGTCGATCTTTGCAATCCAAGAATCAGGATTAAAGCGCAGCTGAAGGGGTCCTCCAGCAACGCCGACAACCGTAACGGGACAACGCAGGATCTGGCTAGTTACGGGAGGGATACGGAAATCTGAAACGCGCAAGTTACAGCGGTCTTTTGCGGCTGTTTCGCGAATGTTACACGGAATGTTACATGGGGATTTGGGAAGATTGCGATTTGCATCTTTCCCGGGCTGGCGCGGGATTCCGCGTCGCGGCCGGATTACCTGTTTCGAGAACCGACGGCGAGTCAGTTGATATGAGTCGTGTGGTGCTTTATCGGTGTCGCTAAATGCCATTTAATGAATGCTAGGGAGTAGAGGTCCGACTGTCAGATCGATATCGCTGAGCCGTCGGCATCCAGTGCGACGCTCAAACCCAGCTTGCCGAGTGGCATCAACGCCGACAATTCTCCCTGGATGAATCGGCCTTATGGCGCTGATCTTTAGGGAGTTGCGCCACCCGTCCCGCGCGCATTCTGGGGGAGCAGCCTGTGCACGGTGACCAGAGACGCGCCTAAGACGTCGTAGCCCTTCTCGAGGCGCACGCGGATCAGAGCCTGAAACATTGGCATCTCGTTCTTTCCTCCGGATGCTCCGGAGGCTGCAAGGGTCTTGGAGAGCTCATCTACGCCCGGTCTTGACGTTGCGAACAAGGTGGCGCCTTCAGTTCCAGTGGTGTCCAATCCACCCAACACCGCAATGTACCTTCCGGGAATAACGCCAGACTGAATGGTAATGATGCCGTAATCTGTTTTCAGCGCCTGGGTACTTGGATCGCGCTCGGTGCCGTAAGTCGGAGCCTCATTGGCACGGGGGTGGGCGTTTACGATCTGAGCCCTCCATTGCTCGTGCCGTGAATCCGGATTCTTGAAGTTGAAATCTCCCGTGGCAATCAGTTGAGCTACAGCAACATTCTGAAACGGCGAGCCAAGCAGAATCACGTTATGCTGCCGGAGGTCGTCCGGAGTAATGTCCCGGCTTGGCTTGACCGTTGCCTTCACCCCCATCTGCCCCAAAAGATTCGATAACATGGCGATCCCCTGGAGTTCGCCAGCACCTGTGTATCCATTCTCGTAGTAGAGTTGGCCAGCCTTGGCAACGAGCGACGGATTTGAGGCGAATTGCTGCGCCAAGTGCGGATCGACCAAAGCGCCTCGGTCGTCACTTGCTCCACGGCGGAACCGGAACAGATCGTTCGAGTCGTCGAGAAGGAAAACGGCATCGGGAAATGCGATGACAGGAGCGGAATCATTGCCAAGGAAGCTTGCCCAAAATGCTCTTACTGGATCGGCCGAATTGGCAAGAGCCGATTGTGAGCCCCCGAATGCCGGCATTCCTGCGACGCCGGTTCTCAGCTGCTTGTTGCCTATCCATAAGCCCGTTGCAAAGACGGCAATCACCGCTGCAGCCGCAATCGCCGTACGGCTGAGTAAAATCCAGCCGGGACGGCCCCGCTCGGGGCCCTTACCCAGGCCTGAACCTTCAAAGTTTTTCCCAACACGAGGTGTTGCGGCTGAGTTGGTTGCGTCCGACTCGGGAGCTGAGTCTCGGCCATTACTTGCGTTTGGATCCGAGACAACTTCAAAGCTGGGAAGATAGTGTCCCTTGGGAATCTCCACCAATATAGGGTCACGACTGCCGTCAGCTTCGTAGTACTCCGTCAGTTTCTGTCTTAGCCGATGGATCTGAACTCGGACGATTGTATCGGTCTTTGGGTCAAAGTCCTGCGGTCTGCCAAAGGCTTCCACGCCGATGGTGTATTCCTTCAGAGCATCCGCGCCGCCCTCAAAAACCCGTGCGGTAAGGAATTGGAGAAGTTGCTGCAATGTGACGGCGTTTCGAAAGCTCGCAGATTTGAGGATCCGTTGGACCTGTTCCTGGCATTGATCGGCGCTCGGTGATCGAGTCTCGCTGGTTGCTGGAGGGTCCGAAAATATCAATCCAGTTCCTCCCCACAAGCCTTTGGTGAGTGAATGCGGATCCACCTTCACCCAACTGGAGTACCCCGGCAACAAGTCGTATCTTGATCCGAACCAGGTTTTCCCGGCACCTTGTGTGATGATGCTGCACTCGGTACGGACATTTTATAGCATATGCCTTAAGGGATATGCCCACCTGAGAATATTTGCTGCACCTCTCGATGACGCGTAACTTGATGAAAATACGATGGCTAACAACAGCGATGTCATGACCGGAAACTGCTCATTCAGACTTCGGCGGGTTCACGAAAGCGTAGCGCGGTTGTGCCTACTTTTAGCGGCACCTGGGCAGAATCAGTTCCATGTTAAGCGCCCGGAGTGCAGCAGAGTTGTGCTTCGGATTGGGACTATGTCAGTTTGTGTCTGGAGATCGAGCCGGGAGCTGATTTGAACGTGCAGTCTGAGTTCTGGTTTTTCGCCCCTGGTCGTGTCACAACCCACAGTTTTTGATTCTGACGGATAGGGCAGATCCATCCATTGATTTGATTGGGTTTTGCAGAGCGGGCTTTCAGAGCCTTTTCGTCACGGGTGTTTCAGGCCGTTCTGTGGCGGATGGTGGGTGCTTATGTCTGAGGCGTTGGAATTCTCGCGCGGATTCTAGCGCATGATAAAGGACGCTATCGCCAACTTGCTTTTGGGAGATAGGGAGCGCACCCCTCGACCGTCTCTTGAGCTTCGGTCCGGCAGTAAACCCAACCGCAAAGGAGCCACCTTAATAAAGTAAGCCACGGCGCGAGGTTCCTGACGTTAATCTCCCTTATCATTCACTACTCGGGGCAGCAAGCTTCACAACAGGTCTATGGGCCACCTGTCCGGAAAGGCGACTACGCAGCCACGTGGTTGAGGCCCATTGCCGATGAGCGAATATGCAATCGACCGAAGAGCTTTCTGAGCCACAGGCCCGTTTCCGGGTGCCAACTCCGAAAACGACTCCGAACTGTTTACTGCTATATAACTGACGAGTAGCCGACGACTCAGGAACGGAGGTTCTGGTGCGGTCATAGGCCAAAGAATCAAACTTCGGAGCCCTACTGCGCTTGGAGTAGTCTGTTTTCATGAGAATGTTTGCCGCTGCGCTTCTGATCGCATCGGTCCTCGGATGCGCCCCTTTTTCCGCACAGACCGGTATCTCCTCCAAGCCGCCTGAAGCATTCGTGCAGGTTGATGGATCACAGCTCTATTACGAGGAATGTGGAAACGGTCCGCGTGCGGTTATCTTGCTCCACGATGGCGTGGTTAACTCCGCCGTCTGGGATGACGTATGGCCTGCTTTCTGCAGACAGTTTCACACAATTCGCTACGACCGTCGGGGTTACGGGCGCTCGCCAGAAACCAAAAAGCCTTACTACGAAGCCGATGATCTCGCGGCTCTCCTTCGTGATCGCAAGATTAGTCAAGCAGCTCTCGTGGCCAGTTCGCATGGCGGCAATGTTGCTCTCGACTTTGCAATTCGTTACCCTGCGCAAGTCTCCGATCTTGTGCTCGTGGGGCCTGCTGCGCGGGGTTTCCCCTACTCGGAGCATTTTATTATGGCTCAGCAGGCGTTCGAGCACGCTAAAGACCCCATTGAAGTACGCGCAGAAAATACCTATTTCATCGCCCCGGGAAACGACGCTGCCCGGGAACGTCTCCGTAGTCTTCTGAAAGCCTCGCCACAAGACCACACCCACAACGATATGCCGCTGCCAGAGAAGCCCGATTTCCCCTATGTACAGAATCTTCGTATGCCAACCTTGATTCTCGTCGGTTCGGCCGATATCGCGGACAATCAGGCCGTGGCAGGCGCTTTGGTGATGGCGATACCGGGCGCAGCCCGAGTCGTGGTGCCAGACACAGGCCATCTGCTGTACCTCGAAAAGCCGGAAATATTCTTTGCTCTGGTCAATGAGTTCCTGGTGTCTCACGGGTTCTGAGTCGAAGGCGGGAGCTTTCAAGCCGCTACATGCCGCGTCGATTGAATGAATCCCCGAATTCCGGGTTGCGGTCGTGTCACCAACACTTCCTCAATTCTGGGTCAGCGGAGGCGAAGAACTGAGAAAGGTCCGAGTGGGCGACAATCCGCCCGGAGCCTGTGAGGTCTGAGAGACGGAATGGGGATCCACCCCGAATCCTTGCCGTTGGAATGGATGCTAGAAGGATCGCGAGCGCTGGCAACAAGGCTATATTGAATCGTAGCGAATCGGCAAAATGGAAATTTCGGCTAAACGGGAAAAGGATGGGTGGAGATGGCTTTTCTAAAATGGGCAGCATTCGGTGTCATGGTCCTCATGGTAACCGCCGTTTGTTCGGCGCAACAGAAATTCCCTTTGCGCTCGGGCGAATGGGCAGCCACCATCGCCAGCACCACGGCGGGGGAGGAGCCCACTGTTCTTCTCTACTGCCTGAATGATGAGTTGTGGACCAAGGCCCTTACGCAGGATCCACTCTGCACCGTTACGCAACTCAGCGTCACTTCCAGTGGCGCAACTTACCACATGGACTGTCAGATGAAGGTCATGCAGATGAAGGGCAAAGTCGAGATGAGCTTTGATGGCATGGAACACATGACCACTAAAGGCTTTATCGACCTAACCCTCAACGGAAAAACCACCAGTTCGGTGACCCAAGCAGACTATCGCTGGAAGGGCGCCAGTTGCAGTCCAAGCGACATGAATCTGAGGCTGAAAAGGGCAAATTAGAGTGCCTCTTCCCTCTGCATGGGAATCCCGGCCACGTACATACAAGGGACCCGGAAGTTTAATGCCAGTTGATGAGAACTGACGAGGACGGATTCTTTCCTGGCCATAGATAGCTGCCGGGAAGATAGCCGTGCCGCGCTTCAGCAATAGTCGCAACCTTAAAGCGCAAAGAAGGCTTCAGCGTCTGTCGCCCGTTTCCGCGTAATGCCTGTGTCACCGGCTATGCTTCCCTTTGGCGTTTGTTCGCCTGCCCAGCGGCGTGCGTCAGCCCTTACGGGTCAGATTTTGGGGTTGGAAAGGATTTTGCGCACAACCCGCCAGAGCTGGGGCGTTGTGCGTGTGAATCTCGACGCCGGGCAACGGACCGCAAAATTTGCCAGTGGGGGTGACTGTCTTGTTCATAGCCAGCCGGCGTGAGTTCCCTATCGTACCTGGGGTTAAGCAGCGGACCTGGTCAGCGGCCAATGATCATATCGGTATCGAACGCGAGACCCAGACCTTACTGAAAGCGTGGTAAGGCGCCTTATGGCGCGTTACACAAAACTGCCTGTGCAGACCAGACTCGAATCGCGTAAAAATGGATTTTAAAGAATCCGACGAGGAGAGTGCAGCCGATGCCCTCTGGCGATCCGCAGAGAACCTGGTTCCCGCAAATGATCAGACGATTACGTGCGGAATGGCGACCTGAGATGTCGATGCCGATGCTTATCAACTTGCGGGATAAGTTGGACGAAATGCTCCATCAGATCCGAACAGTTGGGCATTTCCAGACTCCCATCATCACTTGCCTGAAATGCGGAAAGACGGGACATGCAGCCGAGCCTCGCGTTAGTGTGCGCGCTATGATTCTGGCGCTGGCGCGATTCGAAATTGCACCGAAGGATCAAGCCAAGGCTTTGGAGAAGGCGTGGGCAAAATACCGTGAGGAACATCAGTTGGACATCGAAGGAAAGGCTCTGAGCACTGCCCGGCAGTGAAGCAGTCTCGGGCCCCGGGGCGAGGAGCTCAGGGGCATTTGCCGCCGACGAACCAGGCGCAATCTCAATCCTGGACCCTGCGGCGTTTATCGTTACCGATTGGCCTTCTGGCAAGGAGATCATTCACTACAAATGTCTTGACCTTATTCTCGCTTTCTGCGAAACACGACTGTATCAGGTATGGCTGGAGTACGTTGAGCAATGGTTAAGGTACTTCTTCCTCTTTTTGCCCGATCGCGAAGAGGAGGCCATTCGTCATTCTGAAGCCTACGGTCAACGATTCCCAAATGCGAACGATGCTCTCCTTAACGTCGCTTGTGGTTATGCCCAGACGTCGCAGCCGCCGATCGAGCGACCTCGAGTCGTACGACCGAGGCCGCGCGCTCCCGACACTCGAAGCAGCACTCGAAGCAAAGCCCGATTATCTCGAGATGGTCAAAACCTGGACAAGGTTGATCCGGTCGAGAGGGCTGAGACGGCGATCCTGCTCCAGTCCCGAAACGGAGGATTACCGTGTACCCCGGATTCGCCAGTCTTTCAGGAATGTTCTGAAGGAAAACTGGGCGTACGGGTCCTCTTCGTCTCGATAGGTTGAAAGTAACGCGTTATGCGTTGAAATCCCTGCGATCGCGGCGACGATGACAGTCCATTCGAGCCAAAAGTGCGGAGCGGCCTTTGGATTTGCCGTCTCATAGATGACGTGTACGAAGACGATGGAACTGATCGCCAAGAACATTAACCCGACGCGATAACGAAGCCAGACCGCCCAGGAACTCGCTTCGTCCAGCCATTGGTTGGTATCCCATTCAGTTTTTTGGCCTTCAATCAAACTGAAGCAAATGGAGCCATAGAAATATGCAAGCAAGGAGCGTTGAAGATAGAAACAGAGCGCCGCCGACATAATCATCGCCGCGCCGGTAAATGCCTCGACCAAATGCACGCTTGCAAGCGCAGCAAAAAATGTGTTAGGCGAGGCGCTCGAGACGCGATCGACGACGAGAGCAGCTGCGGCGACGCAGAACGTGCTCAAGATACCCATGATGGTCATCTCTTTGTCGAGATAGTCGAGATACATCTTCGTACCATCGAGGGGTTCCGGCATGATTGAAATAGCGTCGCATGACCGCTGTAAGAGCGCAACGAGTTTTTGGAGGCGTTTAGGCAATCGAAGCCAATGGCGCTCGAAGACGCTCGCGAGGACCGCGAGCTTGAAGAATCCGGAACTTTTGTCGACTGCAGGTCTCCTGGGATAGTGCGAAATCCGCCGAAGATCCTCATCTAGGAAGCGACTCGAACCAATGTGTCGGCACGTGTCCTCCCGATCGACCCGGATTTGCGGCACAAATTTCGAGCGCCGGCCACTTCTGAAAGAAGAAGTAATTATGAATAGTCCCACTAAGCCCGGAATCGGTGTATTATCTCGTCATTCCAATTCCGACTGCGTGAAGGATAGCCTGCCGACCTCGGAATCTCTGGACATTGTTGTTTATCTTGGCGTACGCTGCGTTGCGACAAACTGCTTCCTTCGCTTGCGGGAGCGCCGCCATCACGAGGTGCCTAATGAAGATCTTAGCGAGTTCACTTTTTTGCTTCATTCTCCTTCCGGAGAGTCTCCATGCCTCTCAAATCTTCGGAACCATCCGCCAGGGTGGGAATCCGTTGCCAAACACGACGATTCAGATGTCATGCGGGGGGGGTAGGCACGATGGCAGCTCGGATCAATACGGCTCTTATAGTGTTTACATTCCAGAAAAAGGAAAGTGCTCCTTTTCCTTGATAGTCAATACAAATACGGTCGGCCCAGTTGATGTGTTTTCGTATGACGATCCTGTGCGCGCCGATTTTGATGTGATACAGGATTCAAATGGGCGTCTTGTGTTGAGACGGAGATGAGCATGATCGCCGAAGAGCAACCCTCCAAAGACAAGACTCCGGCGTGGCTAAAGGCCCTCGGTGGATTCCTTGCGTCCGTAGCTTTGGCATTCCTCGGCTTACTTACTTCCAACTACTTGCAGCAAAAGGAAGCTAGAGATGCGAAATTGAAACTCTATACCGAACTGATGAGCAAGCGGGAAGAGTCCGACACTACGATTCGAGAACAGATGCTTTCCCTGATGATGAAGACATTCCTCACGGGAACAAATGACGATCTGGAACAAGAGGTGCTCGGACTTGAACTGCTAGCAAGGAATTTTCATGAGTCAATTGAACTCTCCCCTCTGTTCAGACATGTTATGAAGCAGATTGCTGAAAGCAGCAACTCACTGGCCAAAAAGACTGAATATAAAGATCGCCTGGAAGCAGTTGCCAAAGATGTTACGGCGAAACAGCTTGAGGTATTGCAGGAGCCGGGATTCGTCGTCTCCGGATCAATAGACTTTGCGAACCTCGCGGAGTCCGGCTCTCGGGATGTAATTTGCTATTATTTTCCTCTTCACTCAGAAGATCCTGTACCTGGAACGAACTGTTTAACCGGCAACGATGCGCAAGCAGCCGGCGACGCCACGAAAATACCCGAGAATCAGCGGCTGATACGAGTGGCGGTACTGTCAATGGATCTGAAGAAAAAGCACCTACAGTTGCGATTGATGAGCGATACAAATGAGAACGAGCATATTGAGATTGATCCAACGCTGGACTTCTTTGATTTTCCCATGGTCAGCAACGTCCATCTGTCCCACAGCCGGCGGTTTGCAGTCTCATTAGTGGACTTCGACGATGGCAACGCAGAACTGGAATTAGCCTACTTTCCGGCCTCTCATGCAAGTCTCCGGGACAAACCGTACTTCGATGAGCTTGTACACGACTTGGTTCCATCAGGACCAGCCGAAGTGACAAAAACAAACTCGCACTGAACGTCGCATTTTCTCAACTATTCTGGCGTGCCGGGAGGTACCCATGGTAAAGAGCATCCTTCTTCCAGTGGTTCTAGCGTCATCGGCACTCTTGGCGTCCGTATTCCAGCTGTTGACGCCAAACGACGCGGATTCTTCCAAGAAAGCGGAGACCGCGACCCTGATCGTTAGAACGGAGGATAAGAAGACAAACCAAATTGTCGTCAGTGCGGAAGTCACGGTGCGGTGGGGAGACTTCAATGACGAACACCTGTCGAGGCACAACTCCACTCTTGAAACTGGGCTCGCGACATTTGCCAGGATCCCGCGGGGAAAGGTACGGATCCAAGTCGTTAAACACGATTTCGAGACATTCACCTGTCTTTACACAATTAAGAAGGCAGAAGAAGCTATATGGATCCAACTAGATATCAAACCGGACGCGATGAAAGAGTGTGTCGCCCAGCCATCGATCCCAGTCAGCCCACCCCCCGGAGCTAATACCAGTCCACCGCACATTTGAAATCGGTTTCTTAAAATGCTGGCACAATATTGGGCCGCCATGAGATCTGCACTTCGAAGGGGACAAAACATTGAAGCCACACACCGTGTATCGCTCGAAGAGAGATCAGATGAGAAGTGCCATCCATTGGCTCTGCGTGGCATTCAGCAACTGCGAGTCTCGCAGGTGGTGAAGATCGTACAAACGGTCGTGAAGAATAAGTGAGAAGCTGCTGCCATCTGCCGACCTGAGCTCGCGCGATTTGATTAGTAATGATAAGTCGGCATTGCGACTGGAATCCTGTCAGCTGGCGTATTTTGGCGATTCAGCGTCGACTAGGATTCATATTTCCAAACTCCGCCGACCATAGTTCTCTCCACCTGGATCTTCAGTAGCTCCGATGGTTCCGTCTTGAATGGGTCCTGGGCGAGCACGACGAGGTCCGCAAATTGCCCCGGCCGAATGGATCCTTTCAGGCCTTCCTCGAAAGCCGCGTAGGCACCATTCACGGTGCCGCACCGGAGGGCCTCCTCAAGGGTAATGCGTTGATTTGCGCCCCAGACATTGCCCTTCATGTCCGTGCGCATGAGCTGCGACTGCAGCCACATCATAGGATTCGACGGGCTTGAGGTGTAATCGGATGAATCCGTAGGGCGCAGCCCCGCGTCGAGAAAGCTGCGCATGGGAAACATGAACCGCGTGCGCTCTTCGCCGTAGAAATGGAGCACGTCGCCATGAAAGTAGACATAACAGGAGAATGGAGCGGGAATCACCTTCAGTGCTTGCATGCGCTGAATGAGGGAGTCGGTGAGCAGAGTGCAATGCTCGATGCGGAATCGTGGATCCTTTTTCGGGTTTTCTTTTTGGATCTGCTCATAGACTCCAAGAATTCGGTCAATGGCAAGATCTCCATTGGCGTGCGTGGCTAGTTGCCATCCCGCCGCGTGCGCCTTGCGTCCGGTGTCGTAAAGCTGCTCGCGGCTGGAGAGCTGCAATCCGACGTATTGGTTTGGGATTCCGATGTAAGGTCGTGAGAGCCACGCCGTGCGCTCCGAGATAGAGCCGTCGGCGTATTGCTTTACTCCGCCAATGCGCACCCATTCATCACCGAAACCGGTGTGAATCCCGGCGGCGATAAAATGATCAAGCGATTTTGCCGAGATGTGACAATACACGCGCATCGATAGCTCGCCTGCATCGCGCGCACACTGGTAGCCTTGCACGTCCTCCGGCGAGGCGTCGGCGTCGCAAGCCGAGGTGACCCCCTTGCTGACAAAGAGCTTTGAGATCAACGCTGCGCCTCGACGATAATCCTCTCGAGTCGTCTTATCTGGGATCAGGTCGAGAAACACTTT
>OBLT010001992.1_pt1 | contig 12849 bp, 15 predicted proteins | sample 1518721 | NCBI WGS metagenome assembly OBLT01 (sample SAMEA3539307, study PRJEB22396) | soil metagenome | biome: tundra; feature: field; material: soil | place: USA | collected 2010-05 | depth 0.15 m | reverse complement strand
TCAATGCATTTATTGGCGGATCCAATCACACATTTGAAGCAGGATAAGTGTTATTATAGCATCGAAAAGAATTAGTTGAAAAAGTGGAAAAATATTTTTCCACTTTGGCGTCAAACTTAAAAATTTACCTACATTCGCCAAATCTAAAGGGATAATACAGATAATAGTTTGTAACACCGGACATGCCGTATCGATAAGGAAACAAATTCAGTAGAGGCTTCGGATCATTTTTGCTTACCCCCCATTCCACGCTATTATTTTTATTCAGCAATTCTATAATTTTATTTTGTTATGCATTTGTAGAATAACTTAACGATGATCCTTCAGAGTATTTTATGGCATAGGATATAATGGTTAATGAAGATTAATAAGTGATCCTGCGGATCCGGTGAATTATTAGAAAATATATTTCAAAGAAAACTAAAAAATAAAGCAATGGAAAGAATCACAGTTTTTAAGCTATCCGATGGAAGATTGATTGAAAATGAAGCTTTGGCCAGGATATGCCAGGCAGAAATTGATATTAAGAAAAGACTATCCTCTCTGTGCAAGGAATTATTTGAAGGTATCGATGTTGAGCAATATCCACAAGTAATTTATAATAAGCGCCAGGAATTTTTGGATGCATTGACAAATAAATAGGGTTGTTTTGCTAACCGCATTTGTGTTGGTGAATAATGAATGGAATTATTTTTCAAGGCATGGAATATTTGATGAATAATATTCAATATTCTATTTAATAGGATGGCGCTAAAATGCTTTTTCCAACGGCTGGGATTGATTCGCCAACCTTCCCAAGTCCAAATTTGGTCATATTATTAAAAACACTTTCATAGCTGCCGCCACTCACTTTATAAGTTTCATGCCAGATACCCACATCTCCATTGCTTTTTATTTTGGTATTAAAAGCCTTCCATGCAGGATAATGAAATCCGTCCCAGTCCTTGGCATATGCTTCCAAATGTTCAAACGATCTCCAATATTGAAAGGTAACAGGCGGGTTTCCAGCCAAAATTTGAAATCCAAGAAAGCCGTTTTCGGGTTTTTGGGAAAGCTCTTTGAGCATTTTAGGCATGGCCGCAGCCACCGGAAGCCATTTATGAAACTTCCAAAAACGGTTCACCCGCATTCCTATTTAGAATACTACAATGTCGCCTTCAGGCCTTGCAGTCATCCGTTGATTAATTGTTTTTACCATGATTGATATTCTGGTTTTTATAAAAAATAATTATTCATTCTAATATTTAGATTAGATACATATAAAAATATAAATCAATTATTTATACAAAAATTAGTATTTTGATTTCCCTGTTTTCAAATTTGAGATATTTCCTAATAAAATTTTGGATTCAATACTCATTGAAGAAAAAATTAATGTAAACTTAATATTAGGATCCTAAATAAATTCTGGAAATTGCATGTTCTATTTAAACTGATTGTTATGCAAACTACCGAACGACCTTCAAATTTACAAAGCATTATTAATGAGTTGGAAAAAAGATACCCAAACTTCAAAAAGATGGATATCTATAAAACAGTCAGCAACGATTATAAAAATATTCGCTCTCTACTTAAGCCCCTCACCGAGTCCGAATTACAGGAAATCAAGAACCGCGCTTCAAGGGAACTTAGTTTATTTGAATAAATATTTACCCTGAGGCCCATTTTCCATAATCATTTGTCAACTAAGGAATTTGTAATGGAACAATAATCCATTTCCATAAAAACCATGGTGTAATAGCCAAATCTTAAACTATTTCATCACGGTATTAAACAAAAGAACATTATTATTTTGGCATTGTAAATATTGCCAGATCAATATCCTTGTTGATCTCGACCTTGGTAACTTTAACCTGCAAAGCGAATTGACCCATATCTATATTTGTGTTATATGGAATAAGGATCCCGAAATCAGTTTTTCTCAGATCAGAAAAGCTAATGGTAAAAGTTGTTTCCTGGCCTTGCACATCTCCTTTTTTCAGAGCCCTGATAATATACCAGGTAGTTGGATCAATATAAAAAGTAGTCTCTGCACTGTCTTTGTTAGTATATTTTATTTTGTAGGCATTAATGCTATCAACTTTTTCCTGGCCTTCCAGTTCCACTTTTGCACCGTGCAATGCATAGTTAAAAAGAGGATCAGGCAAATATACCTGGTCTTCATTTGATTTATACTGATCAGCAGGAATTGATTCAGCCGCAGTACCACCGCTAAATGGATTAATTGACCAACCACCCTTATCAGTTATCACCTGTACAATTTGCTGACCGTTAAAATTCAGTTCATTTTTATATCCTTTACCATTTAAAATAGTTGTTTTTGAATCAGATTCATTGCCCATCACTTCCGTCTTGTTTTCAATATATATGGAGGTAATTTGGGAAAGTTTGTCTTTGCCTCCGATTGCATCAATATGTTTAGCAATAATGTCATCGACTGTTTGACCATTCACGAAGGAGAATAATAACAGTGTTGTTAATGAAAGAAGGAATGTTTTCATTTTTTTATTTTTTATTGGTTTTGAGTTAAAAATCCAAAATAATCCTTTTTTTAGCGAAACTGACTTTTTGAGAAAATTTTTTTCTGGATATTATTTTAGAAATGATGTTAGCTGGCATTTTATTAATTAACTGCTATCCCCACAATTATTTGCAGATCAGGTAAATGAATTCATATATTCCTGGACTACCCCTTATTCAAAGTAATTTTCAAAAAAAGGAAAAGAAAGATTTACCGGAAAAAAGAAATAATAAAATTGCCAATATGAAAACCATTTGTTAGCTTGCTATTTCTTTATTGAATTACTCCTAAAGCTCTCCTTCAGATCACCACTTTATTTTACTAATTGCCATTATGTAATTAGAAGGAATCAATCATGGTAATTAACTAACGGAAAAGGACAATAACCGTAAACCAAATTTTCAATGATCGATAACTCCCTTTTCAAAAAAAAGATTATATTAATGAAAAAGGAATAAAAGGAAAACCTGGAATTTTAAATTATAAACAATCAAATTTTAAAAAAATGAAAAAAATAATTTTTTTCTTAGTAACCTTTTTGTTGTTAACAGTTTGTACGAGTAAAGTAAAAGCGCAGTCTGGCAATAACGCACAACCTTCCTATAAGGATATGATTGGGGAAAATACTAATGCAGAAGCCGATTTGAAAGTAGTTTCCGACTTTGTAAATTCTCTCACATCAGGAGACCTTGTAAAAGCAAAAAGCCTCCTTGCTGATAATTACAAAGGCCATGGCCCCGCTCCTACCGACTCCTCTACCGTGGAGCAAACGATGAGTACCTGGCAGGAAAATTACAAAACCCAGTCGGACAGGAAAATTGGTTTTGTAACGGAAACCTTCAGGGTGCTGCAGGGCGACCTGCAGGGAGATTGGGTCTCTCTTTGGGGCGATTACACATTTACCCAAAGCGGAAAAACCATAACCTTTCCTTTGCAATATACTGCCCATGTAGCCAATGGAAAAATTGATAGGGACGGAGTCTATTATGACAGGTTATATATAGTACAATCTTTGGGATACACATTAACACCACCGGCAACAAAATAAATGAAATGCGTTTATCCTTTAATTAATATTTAAGACAAATGCATGAAGGTGTGCCCCCTGTTTATCATCGGGGCATTTTTATTGGTAGTCAGTTAACTTTCGGGCAGTTGCAAGAATTAATTTCAGAATCGGATTAATTGTTTATCAATGGAACAATTATCCATGTTTATTTTTTAAGCAAATATTTTTTCACCGAATTCAATTAAGTTCACCAAAAAAAAAATCATATTATACCATCATGAAAAAACTGCTGTTATTTTTAATTCTTTCGATCGGCTGCTTCCATGGGTTGAAAGCACAGGACGACACTGTCGCATTACTGACAAAGAAAACATATATGATTCCTATGCGGGATGGTATGAAACTATTTACAGTAATATTATATCCGGTAAATTTTCAAAAACCTACACCAATCCTTATAGAACGCACACCTTATGGGGCCGACATTCCTTTAAAAGAAGACTCAACAGTTTCAATTGACAAATTTCCCGGTTATTACCGGGTACTTTTGAGAGAAGGTTATATCATCGTTTTCCAGGATATACGAGGCAAATTCAAAAGTGAGGGAAGTTTCGAAATGAACCGCCCTCTTTATCATTTGACTGATAAGAAAAAAACTGATGAAAGTACCGATACCTGGGATACAGTTGACTGGCTTGTGAAAAATATAAAATACAATAATGGCAAGGTTGGCATTTTCGGCATCTCCTACCCCGGCTATCTTGCATTGGATGCTGCCATGGATCCGCACCCGGCTTTGAAAGCCAGCTCCCCTCAGGCCTCACCTACTGATATGTTTTTGGGTGACGATTTTCATCACAACGGTGCCTTCCGGCTCAGCTATGGTTTTGAGTATAGTTATTTGGTTGAAAACGAAAAAGAAAGTAACAGCGATTTTCCCTTCCCCGAATTTGATCTGTATGATTGGTACCTCAATTTAGGATCATCCAAAAATGTAAATGATAAATATTATAAGAACCGGATTCCCGCCTGGAATGATTTTGTGCGACACCCAAACTACGATAGTTATTGGCAAAAACAATCCATGCTTTCACAGATACAGTATCCTCAGATCCCTATATTACACGTTGGTGGTTATTACGACCAGGAAGATTTAAACGGCCCGCAGATCATGTATGAACACCTCGAAAAGAAGGATTCTTTCGATCGTAATTTTATTGTTTTGGGTCCCTGGAAGCATGGCGGATGGGCAGGGCGGAAGGGAGACAGCCTGGGAAAGATTGATTTCGGAGGCAATACCTCAGTATATTTTCAACAATTACAAAAGAAGTGGTTTGATTATTGGCTCAGAGGAATAGGCGATGGAAAATTTGCTGAAGCAACATGCTTTCAGACGGGCAGCAATCAATGGAAAACCTATACGGCTTGGCCTCCGAAGAATGCTGAGTTAAAAAAGCTGTATGCCTATGCAGATCATTTAGCAGCCTTTTCCAAACCATTGACCAGCAAAGGTTCTGTAAGCTATGAAAGTGATCCCTCAAAACCGGTACCATACCGTACTAGGCCCATAGAAGCAACTTATGGATTTGGAAGCCAATGGGGATCGTGGCAGGTTGAAGATCAGCGCTTTGTTAGTTCCAGGCCGGATGTGGTTAACTTTTTAACAGACAGCCTGAAAGAAAACCTGACAGTAACCGGGAAAATCACGGCCCATCTTTTTGCCAGCACCTCCGGCAGCGATGCAGATTTTGTGGTAAAGCTTATTGATGTATACCCGGATATTGACAATAAAAATATATTAATGAGCGGCTATCAGTTACCGGTAGCAATGGAAGTATACAGGGGCCGGTTTAGAAAAAGTTTTGAACATCCTGAACAGCTTGTGCCAAATAAGCCGGAAGAATTTGTAATTGATCTGCATGATATCAACCATACTTTTATGAAAGGCCACCATTTATTGATCCAGGTTCAAAGCACCTGGTTCCCAGTAATCGACCGCAACCCGCAGAAATATGTTCCTAACATCTTTGAAGCAAAAGAAAGTGACTACATAAAAGCAACCGAAACAATTTATTGCAATAATCAATATGCAACCTATATTGAATTACCGGTCATGAATGATTAAATATCAAACAATGCCAAACAGGCCATAAAAGTCTATTCTTCTTGAATTCCGGCTGCATTAGTAAATATTTCAAAGCCTCTTTTAGTCAGATACTAATGTTGATTTTTTATTTTGGCAGCCTCAATATTTGAGACTTCATAATTGTCAACATGACTCCTGCCTAACCGGATTGCCAGTCTTCTATCAAGCCGGCTTATAGAATCAAAATCATGCCTTCACCTTATCCCGGTCATCTTTTTTCTAAAAGAAGGTAAATATTTTGCTTATGAAATTCATTATTTCACCTTAAAATAAATAACATGAAGAAGTTACTGCTGCTTGTGCTGACTTTCCCCGCACTTTGCGGCTACTCACAAAATTGGGAAAGCAAGTATGATTATGTAGATAACTGCGTGTGCGGCCTTGCACAGGTAAAAAAGGACGGCAAGGTAGGCTACGTCAATAAATCCGGTGTTGAAATAATAAGCCCGCAATATGATGAAGGATTAACTTTCAATGAAGGTTATGCTGCTGTAAGAAAAGGAACAAAATGGATGTACCTCGATAGCACAGGTAAAGCTATTACTGAACCCATATTTGATGAGGCCCTAGATTTTAACGGCGGCCTGGCATCTGTTTCAAGGAACAAACTTTACGGGTATATTAATACATCCGGAACGGTGGTAATAACCATCCATTTTACCAACGCACATAATTTTTCAGAGGGGCTTGCGCCGGCTGAAAGTGATAATGGTCTTTGGGGTTATATTGATACCAAAGGAAATTGGGTTATAACACCCATGTATGCCTATGCAGATATTTTTACTAATGGGGAAGCAAGGGTGATGAAAGATGAAAAATTAATCTATATCGATAAGAAGAATAATAAGTTGCATGATTGATAGCAATGAATATTCATGAAAAAATTCCCCGGCTAAGATGTGATCATTTTTTTACAATATGATGGAGTATGTTTTGGCATCTATGAATTTCGTTTTAGAAAAAAAATCTGCGTATTTGTGACTAATATCCTAATTTGAAACATCGGCAGGAATAATATGGTTATAGTCCGCAGTTCAATCCTCATTTTACTATTATTTTTTGCTCTGTCCATTTTTTCACCCGGACAGTCCGTTCCAAATATTATTAATACCATCAAAAAAGAAATCAGAATAATCGATATCGACTCATTGATGCAAAAAGGTACGCTACAAAACGAAGAGTTTTTAAAGGATATCCCGGATGGTGGAGGAATGATGACCGCGTATTTTAAGAATGAGCAGGTAAGAAAGATTTATGTGAGCGTAAGACTGTCTTATGGAACTGAAATAAAAGAATATTACTTCATGAACAATCTATTAATATTTGTTTATGAGCGTTTCCTTTCTTTTCTACTATATAAAGCGGGCAATGAGTTTGACTATACCAGAACTGAAACCACTTTTGAAGGACGATATTTTTTCCACCAAAATAAAATCATCAGGAAGGTAACGAATGGCCATAGACGTTTTGAAGATAATACTGCCAATCCGGCAAGAAAATTCTTGACGGAGGCAAAGGAAGATGTAATGGTGCTCGAAAAGAAGAAATAAATTTGGTTATCTTTTGAGATTACGCCAATCACGTTCAAACCAACCTGCAGGGAATATCATGATCTTCAGATAAATAATATAAAGCGCAAATGCGATGATATCCATCTGCAATAATTAATTTATGGTCGTACCTCACCAAAAGTATGGGTGATAATTTTTGCTCCTTCTTAACCTTCTTCAAATCCTGCTTCACATGTATATTATCCTGCGGCAAAAGCGGAAGATTACTTGCCCGCAACACATCCTTTGCCTTCTTTGTAATGGTGACTGCTTTCATCAAATTATCTGCAAATTTTTTGCTTTCATCTGGAGTGAAAAGCAATTCGAGGTAATCGATAGCAGCAGGAAAATCATGTGGTTCTGGATTTTTGAGCCAAATTTTATCCATAGTAATTTAATTGAAATTTTGGAAAATTTACCCGTTATAATTATTAATCTGCCTGCTAAATTAGATTAATTGGAATTCAGGGATCACAATAAAATTCTTTTATAGTTATTTCTCAATTAACCATTCCTCTGAAAGAATGACTTCCGCCTGCCTGGGAAAAACTTTGACCTTAAGAACCCGGTGAACTTCCTCATCCCTGTCTGCACAGCAATCCGAAAGAACAGTTAGCCTATAATCCTTATCAGCCGCCTCCCGCAATGTAGATAACACCACCCCGCTGGTGGCAATGCCTGTAAGTACCAGGTGATTTATTCCCATTGAACGCAGCACTACTTCCAGGTCGCTACCGGTAAATGCACTTACTCTCTTCTTGGTTACAATTATGTCGCCCTGTTGCGGCGCAACAGAGGCATGCACCTTAGCTGCTTCTTCCGTGTCAAAATTCATGGACCCTGTTTTGATCATTGAAAAAGATTTATTATTGGGACTGGCTTCAGGGTATCCTTTCCGAAACCCGATAACTACATAAATTACCGGTATTTTATTCTTCCGCGCCTTTTGTATGGCTGTGGTAAGTGAGTTCATTAAGGGAGCGGAATCTCCCAGCATATTTACAGTGGCTTCCTGAACGTCCATCACCAGCAATGCAGCATGCTGATTTTTATTTTGTTGTTCCATATATAAAATGTTTAATTATTATTTATTGATTTGCCCCACAGCAGGGTCTTCCAATTCGATCAATTTTATTTTATCCTTTCCTTTCAAAATATCCTTCCGCAGGAATGGCATGAATATTCCGGCAATAATAATCGCCGCAATACCTTCAGCTAAAAGGGTATCCGGCGCGCCAAAATAATGAGAGGCCGTTCCGATTAATAATCCACCCAAAGGCAGCATCCCAAAGTACGCCATGGCAAAATAACTAAGCACCCTTCCCCTCATTTCAGCAGAAACAGTTGTTTGAATAATGGTGTTGCTTATGGTAGTTTGTGACATCATCCCAAAGCCTGCGAGCATAGCAAAAAGCAAGGCTACCGGCAGCTTCGCCATATGCGAAAATAAGATCAGGGCAATTCCAAAGATCAGTAAATTCACAAACATAATCCTCTTCAAGTCGGATCCCGCTTTTAAAGAGGCTAAAAAGACAGCTCCGCCAATAGCTCCCACCCCTATAGCGCTGTTGAGGTATCCAAAAGTAGTTGCGTTTCCATTAAATATAACCTTGGCATATATGGGAAGAACGGTAATAAAAGGAAGTGCAAACAAACTGACGCAAGCCAGTAATAATATTACATAACCAATGGCTGGTGTCAGCCTTAAATATTCCCACCCTTCTTTAAATTCCCTGAATACCCTTTTTTTATGTATGTGCGGAACATAGGCAGGAAACTTCATCATCAATAGGGAAATAATTACTGCGAGGAAACTCAAAGCATTTATAAAGAAACAGGTTCCTGCGCCAAGCTTCTCCAGAACAATACCCGAAATGGCCGGCCCTATCATCCTGGCTAAATTGGCCATAGATGAATTGAGGGCAATAGCATTCGGCAAATCTGCTTTATTATCAACCATCTGGGGAACCATAGATTGCCTCGCAGGTACATCAAAAGCATTGATAGTTCCCAGCAGGGCGCTGAGTACAAATATTTCCCAAACGGAATATTTGGTAAATACTACTAACACTACAAGCAAAGAAGCCTGCACCAGAGAAGCAATCTGCGTAACCAGCATTACCCGGTAACGGTTATACCTGTCGGATACCACACCACCAAGGGGAGAAAAAACAAATGAAGGAAATTGAGTGGCAAACACGGCAAGACCAAGCATAAATGCAGAATGTGTCTCAATGTATATAACCCAATAAACCGCCGTGCGCTGCATCCATGTGCCTATAAGCGATATAGATTGTCCGGAAAAATACAAGCGATAATTGCGGTAGCTAAATGCTTTGAATGTATTATTCTCCATTAACCTATTAATCTCCTTTCCAGACAAAGCTATGATTAGGCATTTTAATAATTTTTTTTAAATACCGTAGCTCTTTCTAAAATTATTTTCCCAGACAGTAACCGCCCATCATCATGACCGGCCAGGTAAAATAAAATAATAAACCCTTTTGAGGAATAGCTAATTGTCCCTATAAATAAATTGTTGCCAGAATAAGCGGGCTAATAATGTGGATCTCAAGACATCACCCCTAACCCGCTCTCCCGTAGAAAGGGGCCTAAAACTCTTGCTTGTAAGGGATTTTAATGAAGATGCTATTTCTTATTCTGACAATATTAAAAAAAATATATACATTTAAAAATGATTTAATTTATAAGAAATCATCTTTTTAATATTTCAGGAACCCCGCAGCCAGAGGGTTCAATTAAAAAAACGCAGTCAACTAATATGTAAAGCATCAATTTATGCCTTCCAATTCATTTATTAACAGGGATATTAGTTGGCTTTCTTTTAATGGCCGGGTCCTTGCCGAGGCTTCAAAACCTGCTGTTCCTCTGCTGGAAAGGCTTAAGTTCATCGCATTCTTTTCGTCCAACATCGATGAATTTTACCGTGTACGGATGCCGTTACTCCATGTTATCCATAAGATGAAAAATGCCAAAAAGAAAACGAGAAGGTTTGTTTCTGAAAATGAGGATGTTTACAAAAAAGCAAATCAAATAACCCGGAGCCAGTCACAATTCTTTGGCGATATTCTCATCAAGGAAATTATACCTGGTCTAAAGAATCATCGCCTTCAAATAATTTATGATGAACCAATACCGCAGCAAATTGAAAAAAAAGGCAGCTATTACTTTTTTGATACTATTGTGGCTTTCTTGGAAATTACCTATCTTAAAAAACAAACAGGCTTTATATTGCAGTTACGCTAACGTCATTAAATAAATTCGAATCTATAGCTATAGTAAATATTCCTCCAGATAAAATATCCCGGTTTTTTATAGAAGTTCATAACGGGCTAAAGTATATAGTTTTTATTGATGATATCATTAAATCACATCTTTCCATTTTATTTCCGAAACAAAAAATTACTGGCGCTTTCAGCATTAAAATAACAAGGGATGCGGAACTACACCTTGCCAATGTGTTCCAGGGAAACCTGGTACAAAAAATTGAAAGGCAACTTGCCAAAAGGGACTTTGGAATGGCCACGCATTTTCTTTTTCCGCCGGGTATGCCACACCGTTTCTTGGAATCTATTTCAAAAAGATTTTCTCTTTCATCTGCCAGCATGATAGAAGGCGGCAATTACCATAACCTCAGCGATTTTGCAGGATTGCCCAATGATGACCCTTCGCTGGTCTATCCCTCATTTCGGGGCCTGGACTACCAGGCTGACAAGAAAAAAACTTCACTTTTCCTGGAGATATTGAAGAACGATATGCTGGTTCACACACCTTATTATGACTATACCTGTATCCTCCGGTTCTTTAATGAAGGCGCCATTATGGAAGAAGTGGAAGAAATTTTTGTAACTCTTTACAGAGTAGCCCATGATTCAGAGATTGCTCACGCCCTGATAACCGCTGCCCGCAATGGGAAAAAAGTTACCGTATTTGTAGAGGTAAAGGCAAGGTTTGATGAGCAGAACAATATTTTCTGGGCAAAGAAAATGAAATCCGCAGGAATAAATATTATATATAGTATCCCGCAGCTAAAGGTTCACGCAAAAGTGGCATTAATTGTATTGAGGTAAAACAGGAAGAAGGTTTCACTCGGTCTCCTTGCCACGGGCAACCTCAATGAATCGACAGCCCGTTTTTATACAGATCATATTTTGCTTACCGCAAATAAAAATTTGCTTGCAGAACTGGAATCCTTATTCTATTTTTTGAAAAAACATAAAAACCCAAAATCTGAAAATGAAATTATTTTTCGCCATTTATTAATCGCCCGGTTTAACCTGCAGAAACACTTTCTGGCACTTATTGAAAATGAAATAATCAATGCCCGAAACGGTTTGCCCTCCGCCATCACAATTAAACTCAATAACCTCGAGGAAAAAGTAATGATCAGTAAATTGTATGAAGCATCCAGGGCAGGAGTAAAGATGAACCTGCTTGTCAGAAGTATTTGCAGGCTTAAGCCCGGCATAAAAGGGATGAGCGAAAACATCATGGTGAGAAGGATTGTTGGCAGGTTCCTTGAACATGGAAGAGCTTTTATTTTTTGTAATAACAATAAGGATCTTATCTACCTCGGCTCTTCGGATTGGATGACCAGAAATATTTACCAGCGAATCGAAGTATGTTTCCCGGTTTATGATCCTTCATTACAAAAAGAAATAAAAGACATTATCGCCATTGAAATGAATGATAATGTCTCTGCGGTGGAAGTTGATAAAGACGCAAAGAATATTTCATTAGCAGTAGGCGATAAAGAGATCGAATCTCAAAAGGAAATTTTCAAATACCTGAAGGAGAAAAATGAATAAGAAAATAAAATACAGGCGCTTTTTTCTCATTGCTTGTGTTCCAAATAAAATAATTTTTTTGCTATTGAAAAAATAAATTACTGCTTGTCAATTTTTTTAGAATATTGGTAAGCTTACAAACGCATCCCTTCAGAAGAAAGCCTGGTTATATATTTCCCTTTTTTAATTCCTCCACGGCATGATTTGCTGCCCTTGCAGTGATCGCCATAAAAGTAAGGGAGGGATTTTGCGTACTTGTAGATGTCATGCAGGCTCCATCGGTTACAAACACATTGTTGCAGTTGTGAAAGGAATTCCATTTATCCAGCAGTGATGTCTTCGGATCTTTGCCCATTCTGCAACCTCCCACTTCGTGGATATCAAGGCCCGGAGCCTGCATGCTGTCGCGCGGCTGAATATTTTTGCAGCCCGCTTTGTCAAACATCTCTGAAGCTACCTGCAAAAAATCTTTCATGCTCTTCAGATCATTATCATCATAATCAACTGAAGTAATGAGCTGAGGCATGCCCCAGGCATCTTTTTTGTCCTTGCTTAATCTTACATGGTTGGTTTCTTTGGGGATCGTTTCTCCCTGCATCATGATACTTACATACCAGTCGCCGGCTTCCGAAAGCGCATCCTTAAATTCAGCGCCAAGAGCATTGGCACTTCCAAAACCCCTGCCTGCGCCAAAGAAAACCATGTAACCCCGGAGAAAATCTGTTTCCTGTTTATACACGTTTCTGAAATTTGGCATCATGGGTTGGGTGGGCCTGCGGCCATAATAATATTTATCTTCAGGTCCGTCATAAGTA
>OBLT010001991.1_pt1 | contig 12850 bp, 13 predicted proteins | sample 1518721 | NCBI WGS metagenome assembly OBLT01 (sample SAMEA3539307, study PRJEB22396) | soil metagenome | biome: tundra; feature: field; material: soil | place: USA | collected 2010-05 | depth 0.15 m | reverse complement strand
GCGGTCAGCGCCAGGGCGAAAAGGAGGAAAAACGCGGTTTTTCGCATGTTCCGAACATCATATCAGGGCTTACGCGAACGAGCCGGAGTTCATTAGGACGCGGAGACGCGAAGGCGCGGAGAAACACGCGGAGAAACGCCCTCTCACAAGTTCTCCTTCTTTTCCGCGTCTTCCCCCGCGTCTCCGCGTCCTGCGTTTCTTGGCGTCCGGGGCTCAACTTCGCTCTAGCTGTTCCCGTACTCTCTGGGCCTGTTCCAAATGCCGCCTCTCGTGAGCGGCGGCTTGGGCGAACATCATGCCGAGACTCATTTTGAGAAATCGGGAGATGGGTGTCTCCACCTTCACGCGCGCGAGGTCCAGGCCGGCGGCGCGCTCGATCTGTATCAGAAACATACCTTGCAGGTGCAGAAAGGTTGGTTGCACCGCCGTGATCGGTTGCTCGTGCACCGGCACGAACCGCCGGGGCGCCCGCACCTTCCGGCGCACAGGCGGCTCCGTGATCCGCACAATCCAGCGGTCAACCCAGCCATACCGGAAAGGCCCGCTGCCAGTGAGCCCGCGTGCCCGCGCCTCGTCGACGGTGGTCCGTTCCATCGCCTGGACTTCCCAGGTCCCCACCATCGTCAGATGCGCCAGACACTCCTCAATGGACCACCGGCCCGGGGAGGGGCGCCAATTGAACTGGGCCTCGTTCAGCCCCTCGGTCAGCTTCCGGGCTTGGATCTTGACCTGCTCAAACGCCTGGCTGCACTGCTCTAGTTCCGGATTGTCCACAATCGGGATTATAGCGAAGGCCCAGCGGGCTTTCAGGGCGTCGGAGGGGTCGAAGCATGGGTGACGCTTTCTGGAGTATGGGTGGCGTTCTCGAGGGCGGAATGCGCCTTACTGGTGCGCAGTGCCGTGGACTCCCGTTCTTCGAACTGGAAATCGTCGGAAAGCAGTTCCTGGACGGTATAGGCGGACTTGCCGACACCGCACGAGCCGTGCCGGGCGGTATTGGCGAAGATATGATACAGCTCATGGGCCACTACGCGGCCGAGCGCCCGCCCGTAAGACTCTTCGCGATCCGGTGCGCGGACGCCTAAGAGTTCCTTCTGGACGAAGGTGCGGATGCGGTTACAGTCCACGTCGCTGAACGGAAGGATGGCTCCATCGCTGACGTGGGTCCAGCCCAGTGCGCCGGGGGTGGAAACATTATGGGGATTGAGGCCGGCGATATCGCAACGGCCCTTGAAGGTCAAAACGGCCAGCTCGACGCTCAGCTCATTCCCCCTGACACGATCGAGCGAGCGCCATTCGAACGTCATACCCATCGGCGCCATGAGGGAGTCGAGCTCATCGTGGAGCGCCTCCACGACACCCTCGGGCGGTTCTTGGTCAAAATGCGTGTACAGTGCGATCGGGGCAACCGGGGTCTGCCGGTTTTCGCTGAAGCCGGGCACAGCGCCCAGCGTCAGGCAGAGGATGAACAGTTGTTTCACGGGAAACAGACCTCAAACACTTAAATAGGATGACTAGTGGATCGATCGACCACCAGTTCTGGGTGCTCCCGGACGAGAGTGTTCGCCATATGGCAGGCGAAACAGAGCGGCAACGAAGCCGCCATCACCTCATGTAACTTATCGGCAGGAACTTGATTCCACTCTACAGAGATCTTGCCGGGCCGAAGCAGAGCGGGTTTCTGCCCGGTCCACTCGATGTCGCCGAACGGCCGGCCGCAGGACGCGCAAACCTTGCCCGCGTACCACCGGGTGAGGATGTTGCGAACCAGGCAATCCTCGGGGGATGCCGCGACTTGGGCGAGGCATTCCTGCCCGCACCCGGCGCGCTCCGGCCAGCGGGAACAGGAGGAAAGCCGCAACTCCAGCGTGCTGCTGAGGGCCGTCGCAGCGGCGTGCCTTGCATCCACCACCACGCCCGCCGGTCTCCGGCTTTCCGGGCAGGTGATCACACGACTGCCCCGGTACTTCCACCAGGCGCTCGCCAAGCGCCAAACCGCGATGGCTGACAGCATGATCGCGATTGCCAACACTACGGGCTGGACCGGCATAAAAAGCTCCGGAAACCAGAAAGCAATGCCGCAACCAAATTGCTAACTCACTGAATCGAAACGATCGACCGACGGATGGGCGTCTGAACCTACGGATAGAATTGGGGGGAATCCCTCAGGGCTGCGCGCTATGACGCTGAAAACGCAACGATTACCCACTATCCAACGTCTATCCTTACGTGAGTAATCGTTCCATCTGGGTCATTTCACTCCTGTTTGGCGGAGCGCTCGGCGCCGCTTACAGCGACTACGATTCGGCCAAACAGAAGCTCGACCGGATCGAAAGCGACCGGCTGCGAAGCGGCACGCGGGTGGAGTTGACCGCGCGGGAAATGACCGCCTGGGCGGAGCGGGAGGCGCCGCAGGGCGTCCGGAACCCGAAGATCCTGCTGGTGGCGCCGGAAGTAGCCAGCGGCAGCGCGCTGATCGACTTCAATAAGCTGCAAAAGGCGCAGGGCTACGAGCCCGGCTGGCTGATGTCGAAGCTGTTGAACGGCGAACGCCCGGTGAGTGTGACCGCGCGGATTCGTTCGGCCAATGGCCACGCCACGGTGGATGTTCAAAAAGTGGAGATCTCCGGTGTCACCATCGACGGCAAGACGCTCGACTTCCTGATTCAGAGCTTCCTGCTGCCTTTATATCCCGACGCCGCCGTGGGGCGCCCCTTCGAACTAGGTCACCGCATCGAGAAGGTGGACGTGCAGCCCGCGGCAGTGGGCGTGCTGATCGGCCGGTAGGCCGGCTGAAAGCCGGCTTGCAGGATGAAATCCCGCCCCACAGGCCTGGAATCACAGGTCAAACTACACGCCAGCCTCAGCAACTGACTCACGGCCGGCCGTGATAAGATAACTCGGAGTCACACGAGAGTCGCACGGGCTTCCTCCCTGAACCCAATGACCCAATCGGACAAAGCGAAGCGTTTTCGGGTTGCCCTATCCTTCCCGGGAGAGCGTCGCCCGCGGGTCGAGAAGATCGCGGAGGCGCTAGCCGGCCGGCTGAAACGGGACGAGATCCTTTACGACCGTTGGTACGCGGCGGAGTTTAACCGGCCGCGCCTCGATATCTATCTCTCCGACCTCTACCACAACAACTCAGACCTCATCGCTGTTTTCCTCTGCAAGGAATACAACGACAAGGAGTGGACCGGCCTGGAATGGGATACGATCCGCGATCTGCTGAAACGCAAAGAGGACGGCCGGCTGATGTTCTTCCGCCTCGACGACGCCGAAATCCCCGGCTTCCACTCGATCCATGGCTATCAAGACATCCGAACCATGTCGGACCAAGACGTCGTCGCCGCGATTTTGAAACGACTCGGAGAAGACAGGCCGGGAGGCCTGTCCTACAGGGCCTTCACTTCCAAACTCCCCGTCGTCAACCCCACCCTGATCGGGCGCGACCCCCAGCTCGACTTCCTCGACGCCGCCTGGTCCAACCCCGCCACCAACTTCGTCCAAATCATCGCGGCCGGCGGCACCGGCAAGACCGCCCTGGTCGACAAGTGGTTCCGCCGCCACCTCGGCGAAGCTCACGTCTTCGGCTGGTCCTTCTACAGCCAGGGCACATCTTCCGACCGCCAGACCTCCTCCGACCCCTTCTTCGCCGAGCTACTCCGGTGGCTCCACATCGACATCCCACCCACCGTCTCCATTTACGCCAAGGCCGACGCCATCGCGGCCCGACTGCGCGAGGAGCGCGTGGTGCTGATCCTCGACGGCGTCGAACCACTCCAGGAATCGACAGGCGCCCTGCGCGATGCCGAGCTGAAGGTCCTGCTCCAGGAACTCGACACGGCCAACTGCGGCCTGGTCCTTTGCACCACCCGGATCCGCCTCGACATCCCCGACGACGCGCCGCGCTCGCTCTCCCTCGATCTCAACAACCTCACCCCGGAGCGGGCCGTGGAATATCTGCGGAGCCTGAAGGTCGAAGGCTCTGACGAGGAGCTACAAAAGGCCTCGCGGGAGTACGGCAACCATGCGCTGGCGTTGACCCTGCTCGGAACGTATCTGGCCGACTTCCACGATCACGACATCACCCGCCGGGTGGAGATCCGCAGGTGGCTGGAGAAGGAGGGAAAGCCCTTCGAGCAAGCCCGCAGCGTCATGGCAACCTACGACCGAATGTTCGCAGGCAAGCCGGAGGCCGCGATCTTACACGCCCTGGGATACTTCGACCGTCCCGCCGAGCCGGCCGCGTTGAAGCTGGTGCTGCCCGCGATGGAGGATCGCAAATACCAGGCGGCGTTGAAGCGCCTGCACGACGCCCGCCTCATCCTGACCACTGACCCTGCGCAGCCGGTCGACTGCCATCCGCTCGTTCGCGAGCACTTCGCAGCGGACGCGACACCCGAGGGCCACGCGCTGCTCTACGAGCACTACTCGAACCAGGCGCCTGACCAGCCCGCTACGCTTCACGATATGACACCGCTCTTCTACGCCGTCTATCACGGATGCCACGCCGGTCGGCACCAGCATGCGCTCGAGGAAGTCTACGAAAAACGCATCCTTCGCTACAAACGGTTCTACCTGTCGGATATGCTTGGCGCTATCGGAACCAACCTTTCGTTGCTCGCCAACTTCTTTGAGACCCCGTGGAGTCAGCCGGTCCCTTCTCTCTCTTCGGGCGCTCAATCCTGGGTGATCGGGATGGCTGGGTTTACCCTCCGTGCCCTTGGACGGCTGGCCGACGCCGTTAAGCCGCTGCGCGACGCCGCCGAAGCCGCCCTTAAATCGGGGAATTGGAGGAGCGTATCTGCCCGTTACAGTGGCCTCAGCGAGACCCACCTTACTCTCGGCAACGTGCAAGACGCGGTCACCGCGGCTCAGAAAGCGGTCGATTTCGCCGACCAAAGTCGCGAATGGGAGCAGCGGATGATGAGCCGTACCACACTCGCCGACACGCTCCATCAATCCGGTAAGCTCGCTGAGGCCATGGGGGTGTTTGCGGAAGCCGAGCGGATCGAGAAAGAAACCCAACCCCCAGAGATTCTATCCTTGCTCTGGGGTTACCGGCATTGCGCCCTGCTGTTGAGTCAAGGACAGACCGCGGAGGTCCTCCATCGGGCTACTAAAACCCTACTCATCGCTGAGCGGAAGGGAGATCTCCTGGGCACCGGCCTCGACCACCTCTCGCTCGGCCGCGCTCACGCCCCGGGCTCCGCCGCCTCTGCTAACCATCTGGACCAAGCGGTTGAATTCCTCCGCCGCGCAGGTACCCTCCACCACCTTCCCCGCGCACTCCTCGTGCGTGGCACGCCCCGAGACCTCGACGAAGTCTTCCGCATTGCTACCCGCTCCGGCATGCGGCTCTACCTCGCCGACTACCACCTCGCCTCCGCCCGCCTCGCTCTCCGCAATGGTGACCGCGCCCAAGCCCGCGAGCATTTCGAAAAGGCGGAAGCACTGGTCCGGGATACCGGGTACCACCGCCGCGACCCCGAGATCGACGAGCTTCGCGCCGGCTTGAAAGCCGGCTGACCGACGACAAGATCGTCGGTGCTACAAGGGCATGCTAGTGCTACACGGCCATGCTACAATCATCTCATCCGCCCAACATGGAACGCGCCTGCAAGCTCATCCGGGGCCTCGGACTGCCCTGCGAAACCATCACGCCCGAGGAAATCGCCTGCGCCGCCTGGGCCGCCGCCGTCGGCAAGAAGATCGCCGCGCACACCCGCCCTGCCCGCATGGTCCGGGCCCGTCTGATCGTGGAAGTGGAAGACCGCGTCTGGCAGCGCCAGTTGTTCGCCCTCACCTCCCACATTTTGCGCAACCTGGAGAAAAGCGTGGGCGCCGGCATGATCGAAGACGTCGAATTCCGCGTGGTGCCGCGCCGCCGGGAACCGCAGCGCGCGGACCTTCCGGTGCCCGCACTCCTGGACGAAGCCGATGGCATCGCCGACCCGGTCCTCCGCGGTATCTATCGGACCGCGCGCGCAAAGGCAATGGCGTGAAGATTACGGAAAAAGAAGTCCGCTACGTGGCCGGCCTCTCCAATTTGAACCTCACCGACGCCGAGGCCGCGAAGTTTCAGACGGACCTGGACGGCATCCTGGAGCACATGGACCGGCTCAACGAAATCGATACCACGGGCGTGGAACCCATGGCGCAGGTCCTGTTCGATGCAGACGAAACCGCCACCCTGCGAGCCGACGTCCCGGTGCCGCCGCTGGGCAACCAGGCGGCCCTGAGCAATGCGCCGCAAGCCGGGGGCGGCTACTTCAAAGTCCCGAAGGTGATCGAGCGGTGACCATCGATTCCGTCCGCGAGGCCCTGCTTTCGCGCCGGGCGAGCGCCACCGAACTGGCCACCGAAGCCCTGAAGTTCGCCGAGGCGGAGAACCCGCGCACCAACGCCTACCTGCACTTCTCTCCGGAACGGGCGCTGGCCGCCGCGAAGCGGGTGGATGAGCAGCTTGCGCGCGGCGAAGAGCCCGGTGCGCTGGCACGTGTGCTCTTCCGATCTAAAGACGTCATCGTCACCAAGGGCTTGCGGACCACCTGTGGCTCCCGTCTCTTAGCCCACTACATCCCCCCGTACGACGCCACGGCGGTGGTGCGCCTGGAGCAGGCCGGCGGGGTCCTGATCGGGAAGACCAACTGCGACGAGTTCGCCATGGGCTCTTCGAACGAGAACTCGGCCTTCGGGCCGGTCTTGAACCCGGTGGACCCGACTCGCGTGCCGGGCGGAACCAGCGGCGGATCGGCGGCGGCGGTCGCGCAGGGCACGGCCGTGGTCGCGCTGGGCTCCGATACCGGGGGCTCCGTCCGCCAGCCGGCCTCATTCTGCGGCGTGGTGGGGGTGTGCGGGACCTATGGCCGGGTTTCCCGTTATGGACTCACCGCGCACGCCAGCTCGCTCGACCGCATCGGCCCGCTGGCCCGGACAGTGAAGGATGCCGCCACCCTGCTGGGCGTGATCGCGGGCCACGACGCCTGCGACTCCACCTCGGCCGGCGCGCCGGTTCCGGACTATCCCGCACTTCTCGATGGCCAGGTAAAAGGCTTGAAGCTTGGGCTGCCCCGCGAGTATCTAAAAGACTTGACGAGCGAAACCGGCGACCTGATCTTGAGCGCCGTGCAAGTGTTGCAGCGGTTGGGGTGCGAAGTACGCGAAATCAGCTTGCCGGCCACCGATTACGCCATCGCGAGCTACTACATTATTTCCACTGCGGAGGCCAGTTCCAATCTCGCCCGCTTCGATGGCGTGCGGTATACCGTTCGCTCCGCGGGTTCGGAGACGCTTTCGGACTTGTATCGGAACACCCGCGGCGAAGGCTTCGGCGCGGAATGCAAGCGCCGGATCATGTTGGGCACCTACGTGCTCAGCCATGGCTATTACGACGCGTATTACGTGAAGGCGCAGAAGGTGCGCTCGCTGATCGCGCGTGATTTTGCGAACGCATTTCAAGAGGTGGATGCCATCGTGGCGCCGGTTTCCCCGTTCCCGGCCTTCAAACTGGGAGAGAAGGTCGACGACCCGATCGCCATGTACCTCTCGGACATCTATACCATCACCGGCAGTCTGGCGGGCATTCCGTGCATGAGCGTCCCATGCGGAACCACCGCTGCCGGGCTGCCGGTCGGGATGCAGATCCTGACCCGGTATTTCGACGAGACCACGATGTTCCGGCTCGCCGATGCATTTGAGAGAACACGAAAGTAGCGCCGGCGGTCTTTGCCGCCGGTGTGTTGGGTTCAGCCGGCGGCAAGACCGCCGGCGCTACGAAGAGATAAAGGAGAATCGATATGCCATTCACATTACCGCCGCTGCCTTATGCCACCGATGCGCTGGAGCCTCACATCGACAAGATGACGATGGAGATCCATCATGGCAAACACCACGCAACATACGTTACCAATCTGAACAAGGCGTTGGAATCGGCGCCCGAGCTGGCGGGTAAGACCGTGGAGGAGTTGCTGGCCAACAATTGTGCGATCGTTCCGGACAGCATCCGCACCGCGGTGCGCAACAACGGGGGCGGCCACATCAACCACTCCATGTTCTGGACCATCATGAAACCGGGCGGCGGCGGGGCGCCGGTGGGACACGTCTCGCAGGCGATTATCGGCGCCTTCGGCAGCTTCGACACTTTCAAGGAGAAATTCAACGCAGCGGGGGCCACACGTTTTGGTTCCGGCTGGGCCTGGTTGGTGAAATCTAGTGGTAAGATCGAGATCTACTCCACTGCGAATCAGGACAGCCCTGTCATGGAAGGGAAGTCTCCGGTGATGGGTTTGGATGTCTGGGAGCACGCGTACTACCTGAAGTACCAAAATCGCCGGCCGGATTACATGGCGGCCTGGTGGAATGTGGTTAACTGGGAAGAAATCGAAAACAGATTCAACTCCTAGGTGAGCTTTTGGTGGGGCATGCTTTTGCTTGCCAATGGAGTTGCGGAACATGAACTGGGCAAGCTAAAGCATGCCCCACCTTAGTCCACTCTTATGCGCAACTACGATCTCATCGTTATCGGCTCTGGCCCGGCGGGCCAGCGCGCCGCCATCCAGGGCTCGAAGTGCGGCCGCAAGGTGGCTGTGATTGAGCAGCGCGAGATCGTCGGCGGCGCTTGCATCAATACCGGCACCATCCCCAGCAAGACCATGCGGGAGGCCGTTCTACACCTGTCGGGCTTCCAGTTCCAGGGGATTTACGGCATCAATTATCACGTCAAGGAGAAGATCAGCATGGCCGACCTGGGTTTCCGGGTAAGCCAGGTGATCAAGACCGAGGCCGACGTGACCCAGGCGCAGTTGGCCCGCAACGGCGTGGACGTGATCATGGGCCGGGCCAGCTTCCTGGACGCTACTCACGTCCGCGTGGAAAACTCCAGCGGGCAGGCCGATTTCGAAGCCCCCAACGTCATCATCGCCACGGGCACGAAACCGGCCGGATCCAAGACCGTGCCGATCAATGGCCGCACGATTATGAACAGCGACCAGATTCTCGCGATGCCGACGATTCCGAGAACCCTGATCGTGGTGGGCGGGGGCGTGATCGGCGTGGAGTACGCCTGCATGTTCGCGATCCTGGGCGTGCGCGTGATCCTGGTGGAAAAGCGGCCGCGCCTGCTGGAATTCGCCGACGCGGAAATCATCGAAGCGCTCTCGTACCATCTGCGCGACCATCGCGTCACCATGCGGCTGGGTGAAGGGGTGGCCAGTGTGGAAGAGACTGCCGAGGGCGCCGTGGTGGCCAACCTCGAGAGCAAGAAGCGTGTGGTGGGCGATGCCCTGCTGTACGCCGTGGGCCGGCAGGGCAATGTGGATGAGCTGAATCTGGCGGCGGCCGGTCTGACTGCCGACAATCGCGGCAGGATTTCGGTGGATGCCGAGTACCACACCAGCGTCCCCAGTATTTATGCGGTGGGGGACGTGATCGGGTTCCCGAGCCTGGCTTCGGTTTCCATGGAGCAGGGCCGCATCGCTGCCGCGAATGCGTGCGGGTTGAAGATTCAATCCAACCCCGCAACCTATCCGTACGGCATCTACACCATCCCCGAGATCTCATTCACCGGGCAGACCGAGGAGCAGTTGACCGAGGCGGACGTGCCGTACGAGGTCGGCGTGTCGTATTATCGCGAGACCGCGCGCGGGCAGATCCGCGGCGACACCACGGGCCGCCTGAAGCTCATCTTTCACCGCGAGACGCGCGAAATCCTGGGTGTGCACATTATCGGAGAAGGCGCCTCGGAATTGCTGCACATCGGGCAGGCGGTGATGATCCTGAAAGGCAAGGTCGATTATTTCGTGGAGACGGTGTTCAACTATCCCACTCTGGCCGAATGTTACAAACAAGCGGCTTTCAACGGTGTTAACAAACTGGGGCGTTAGGAGCACGGGCCTGCTGCCCGTGTAAGGGAGACTTCAAAATGGGGCGCAGCATCGGGGTGCTGGCAACACACTACCTCTGGGTGGGCATGGTGGAGGGCACCAAGCTCGGGACGGTGCGAATGTATCCCGAACCGGGCCAGGGCGACATCGACCTCAAATCTGTTCCGGCGGAAGAGATGATCGGGCGGATTTTGGAGCAGGTGGACCTGCTGCACGAAGGTGAGCCGGTGGAGTCCGTGGGCGCGGGTTTCCCGGGGATCGTGCGCAACGGCATCATCGACGATTCGCCCAATCTCCCCCAGCTCAAGGGACTGAACATGCGGGAGCGTCTGACGACCGCCCTAGAGTCTGCCGGCATCGATGCGCCCGTCACGGTGATGAACGATGCGGATGCACTGGCCGCGGGCATCGCGGCGACGCAGGGCGTTCTCGAAAGACTGATCCGCGTCTGGTATTTGGGCGACGGCGTGGGCTACGGCCGCTATCCTGCGAACGACAACGTGTGCGAGGGTGGGCACATGGTGGTCTCACTCGACCCCAAGGAGCGCTTCTGCGGGTGTGGCGGGCTGGGGCATCTGGAAGGCATCATGGGCAACCGCGCCATGCGCCTGCGCTTCCTGGACATGGAGCCCGAGGATGTTTTTGCCGCGGCGCATCAAGGCGATGCCCGCGCCAGCGACTTCGTGAAGCTGTGGCATCGCGCGCTGGCAGCCGCTACCGCCACGAACGTACACCTGGACGGCCCGGGCCGCGTTTACCTGGCGGGCCCGAACACCGATTTCGTGGATCTCAACCTGCTGAACCGGTATTTGTTGGACATGGTCAAAATGAGCCCGCTGCAGGGGACCTTCTTCGAAATCGTGCCGACGTCCCACGACCTCGCCCTGATCGGCGCGGCAGTCAGCAGCCGGGGAAAGTAGGCAGGCGGCCTGATCGGGTGGGGCAGGCGCTTCCGCCTGCGAACCTGGATTCAGGCTCACCTTCACTGGTCAGTTCAGCATTGGCAGGCGAAAGCGCCTGCCCCACAACCTTCTCAGCTCAGTGGTCCGCCCACCACAATCAGGGACCAGTCGCCCTTGTGCCGCACCTCGCGTGCGGGCGGCAGGGCTTTTTGGACATTCTTGAGATCCCGGTTTTCGAAGCCGCTCGCCAGGATCACGCCGCCGGGCCGGAGGACGCGCAGGAAGTCCGGCGCCAGTTGAACGATCGCCGCGGGACTGATGTTCGCCACTACGAGGTCCATTGAGGCCGCCGCTACCGCGTTCACGGACCCAACAAACACGCCACCGGCAATCGTGACCGCTACGGGGTCGATATCGCACGGGTAAACCTCTCCGGTTCCCAACAGCCGGGCCACCTGTGACAGGATGCCTGAGCCGGTTCCCACGTCGAGCACGGCCATGCCCGGTTTGCGGTACTCCTCGAGCGCCTCAATGCAGAGCCGGGTGGTTTCGTGGACGCCGGTGCCGAACGCCAGCCCCGGATTGACGAGAATGCGGAAGCGCCCCGGTGGCGCGGGATCGTCGCGCCAGGCCGGCACCAGGAAGAACTTCGCGCCGACCTCCATGGGTTGCAGGAGATCGTGCGCGGACTGCACCCAGTCGCGCTGCTCTTCGATGCGAAAGCCCGCGCCCGGGTACATCCGCAGCAGGCCGTCGCGATCGGCACCGTCTTCAAAGAACGCGCGCAACCGCTGTGCGTTCAACTCGACGATGCCGGCCGACCCGTGCTCCCACAACTCGGCAATGAGAAGGTCGCGATCGTCCGGATCGCATTCGATTTCAAGAGAGAACATAATCCCCGCTGGTAGAGCTACAGGTATATTCTCACAACCGCGGGCGGGCCGCCCGGCGCCCGTTGTGTGGCGAGAGGCCCCGTATCCCGGATGTTTGCAATGGCGTATCCGGGAAGCGGCCGGCGGCGCAACCCGCGGCTGCCGGACGCGAGGAAACTGCATTTGCAGTTCTCGCAACGCTCTTGATACCATGGAAGGGTCCCTCATGGTGGGTGTAGCTCAGTTGGTAGAGCGCTGGATTGTGGTTCCAGTGGCCGAGGGTTCAAATCCCTCCACCCACCCCATAGAATCGAAACCACTTGCCGATTTGCTCGAATCGGGCACTGTAGTGGTTCTTGTAGTGGTTCTCACTTTACCCTCCGGAGCTTCGGCGCTTGCTGTTCGTGGTACCGGGCCAATTTTTCGCCAGCGGATTGCAGGTCTCCCTCCACCACAATGTCGTACCGGCGGTAAACGCTTTCCGTCCGGTGGCCGGAGATTCCCATGGCAATGTGCCGCGGAATCCCCGCGCGCTCCATGTTGCGAATGGCTGAACGGCGCAGATCGTGGAAATGTAGATTCAGTCCCACCCCTCACAGGACCGGTCCCAGCCCTTCAGGTGCGACCCGAGTGGCTTGCCCTTCCAATGGAATACGAGATCGCATCCCGGCACCCGTCGCTTAAGCTGCCACTCTAACCATTCCACCATGTCGCCATAGATCGGCAGCGTTCGCGGTTTGTTGCCCTTCGCCTGTGCCTTTTCGATGCGACTCTCGCGGGCGTCCATGTCAACTTGAGGCAAACGCAACTTCCGTAGTTCGCCCAGCCGGTTCCCGCAGTGGTATCCGACAACCAGCAAGGCCTTGAGGTGATCGGGCAGTGCTGCCCGAAGTGCAAGGTATTCAGGATGCCGAAGGATGGCAAGCCAGATTTCTGGCTAGATGAATATACTGATTAACTCAAAGCCTGAATACATGAAAGCCAGCTTTACGGAAATCAACTAAACCATTAAGTTAGAAATACCTAAGCCAGGAAAGCCTGTTAAATAGAAACACGGAATAGCTGAAAAACGTAATTCATTAAAGAAAGAAAGCCAGGTGACCAGCAATCAAGTAAGACAGATACACAGAATTCAAGCATTCAGTCATACCATTAAGCCAGAGAGACAGAAAGCTGGAATTCTGTTTAAAGC
>OBLT010001986.1_pt1 | contig 12880 bp, 12 predicted proteins | sample 1518721 | NCBI WGS metagenome assembly OBLT01 (sample SAMEA3539307, study PRJEB22396) | soil metagenome | biome: tundra; feature: field; material: soil | place: USA | collected 2010-05 | depth 0.15 m | reverse complement strand
TGGATGCTCGCTGAAGAACTCCCGAAACCCCGCGTTGAAAGCGCCGAAGTCGCGCGGGTCTTCGAGCCACACTCCGCACCGGACCACATGTTCCGGTGCGTAGCCAGCCTCATTCAACACTGCCATCAGATTTTGAATGGCCTGCCGAGCCTGGACAGTAATGCTCCCAGTGACCAATAAGCCGTTGGCCATTGGGATCTGGCCAGAGACGTAGAGCCAGCCATTGGCTTCGACGGCTTGTGCGATGGGCAACGTAGTGACGCCCGCTTCGGTTCCGTATCGTTTCACACTCATCTTAGCCTCGGTTGGGTTCCATGGACACTTGTGTCATGCGGTTAGGGATAGGGATCGGGCGATCGCTGTCGTGGCTTTTTCCGAGCCAGGATTCAAAAGAAGGTCTGCACCATGTCGACAACCCGATATTCGCTATCGATGATGGGAATTATCCGCCATCGGTCAAAGGTGAGGCAGGGATGCGAGATATCGAAGGCGATCATGTCGCCGACGCGCACATCATCGCCCGCAGCGATGTCGAGATAGGCATGTTGATCCATCATTTTTGCGAGCTTCCAGTTGGGTGGCGCAGGTTTAGGCACCCGATCGCCTGGCCTGAAGTGTAATGCCGGCATGGGAAGCCCAAGATCGAAGGATGCATCGCGCTTGCCGATGCCCACGATCGCCCGTATCTCCTCAGGTACTGACTGGACGTTGGCCCAAACCTGCAATGCCGGCTGAAGCCCCTGGAGCATCTCGCGCGCGACAGGGTTACGGTCGAGGATTCTGGCGTGAGCCTCATGATAGAAGCCCGCATCGTGCGTGAGATAGCATCCAGGCCGCAGCACGATATCGACGGGCTGGGGGAACCTGGTGCTGGAAAAGACCTCTGCAACGACATCGAACCATGTCGATCCCGCACCGGAGAGGATGGGCGGCTTACGGTCGAGGCGGCCCTCGGCCATCAACTTCTTCGTGAGAATCGCGGCGCGCTCAAGGAATGTGCGAACTTCGGATTCGTCGTCCAGTATCCCCTCGTAGAGTTCTACGCCGTCCAGTACCACAGTACCGCTCGATGCGGAGATGGCCGCGAGCACGGCCTGTAACTGCTCCTCGTTGCGCAGGCCGCCACGCCCGCCCGGGACGCCGATCTCGATCAGAACATGCAGACGCTGCCCGCGCCCCGAAAAGAAGACGCCAAGCTGATGCACCGATTCGGCAGAGTCGACGAGGCAGTAGTACTCGAACTTCGGATCATCAAGCATGCGCGAGACCAGCGCCATGTTTTGCCGGCCGACCAGTTGATTGGCCATGAGCACTCGCCCAAGCCCGTGTTGCCACGCGACGAATGTCTGATGAGCCGTGGCCAGCGTGATCCCCCACGCGCCATGAATCATCTGCATGTCGAAGAGTTTCGGCGCCATGGTGGTCTTGCCATGCGGTGCAAGCCGCACACCATACGCATCGATGAAGCGCCGCATCCATTCGAGATTCTGCTTGAGTATTTCGCCGTTGAGCACAGCCATCGGCAGACTCAGGTCTTCGTGAAGCAGGTTCCAGCCAAGCTGCGCAAAGTCCTCCGAAGCCATGTCATGGTCGATCCACCCCAACCCCTTGTTCTGCGGGGAGATTAGTTGAAGCCGCTTCCGCGTGGCTGTCCGTTTGTTGCCGCTCGACAATGGAGTCTCCAAAATGATGGCTCTTTTCGATGGGTTTGTTCGGGACTGAATCTAAACCTCGATCCCCAGCAGCTCAAATGAATTTCTTTGCAACATCGCCTCGATTTGTCCCATGTCGATCCTGGGAAGCGCGGTGCCTTCGAGCATTTGATTCAGCCTTCGCATGCCGGTGACGCTTCCGCTCACTGTCGCAAAAGGATAATCGCTGCCGAAGAGCACTTTTTCCCACACGCGATACTCCTGCACCAGCATGAGAGAGTGATAGAGCTGGAACGGCCTGAAGTAGAGAGCCGAGCAATCGGCATACACGTTAGGGTGCTTGCGAATCGTGACGGCGCATTCTCCGCCGTAGGGATGCGAGAGATGCGCCATGATGATTTTGACATGCGGAAAGCGAATCGCAACGTCGTCGATGAGACGCGGTAGTGTGCAGTCGAGGGGTGCCTGGCTCACGAAGGTCGTTCCTGAATGCACGAGTACTGGGAGGTGGTTCTTGGTCGCGTACTCCCACAGATGATCGAGCTTGCGATCGTTGGGATAAAAGCCCGCGTACATGGGCATCAGCTTGATGCCCTTGAGCTTCAAATCCTGGTGCCCATGTTGAAGCTCGTCTTTCCATCCCGATTGAGTGGGATCGACGGAAAGGAAGCCGATAGTCTTGTCGGCGTGGCCTTTTGTGTATTCGGCAACCTCGTCGTCGGGAACCCACAGCCCGGCCAATGCAGCCTTGCCTCCGAAGACCACGGTCCAATCGCACTCTTGTGCCTCGGAGTGATAGTCCTCCCAGAACACATCAAGCTTAAGACCGGGACCGCCGCCGGCGGCTCGCTTTGCCTGCCCCATAAAATCCTTGGAGAAGTGGTCTGGCGAACGAAAGAAATGAGAGTGAATATCGATCAGCATTCCGTGACCTCGCACGCAGCGAAGAGTATCTTTCATTGACCCATTTCCGACACAGTGTTTGCCGGGGAGCGAGGTACGTCAGAGGACCCCATAGCGGCGGTATACATCGCGAAGATACGCCCCGCCTAGCAGCTCCGCCCGTGAACTGTCTTCGCGGCTTGCTTTGGTTAATGCCAGCTGCACGACCTCTTGTACCGAAGCCTTGGGAACCACAACAATTCCATCCAGATCGGCAAAGACTAGGTCTCCCGGGTTCACCAGAACCTCTCCGCACTCCACGGGAACGTTGTATGCCGTCACGATGCCCCGTCCCATTGAATCCACAGGCTTGATGCCTGCGGCGAGCACCGGGAGCTCCAGCGCTTCAATCTTGCGGATATCTCTTATTATTCCGTCGATCACCGCGCCGCGCGCGCCGCGCGCTTTTGCCGCCGTCGAAAGCAGCTCTCCCCAGGGAGCATTCCGCTTCGATTGTTGCGTCGAGACGACCACAACCTCACCCGGCAGGATGCTGTCGATTGCCTCAAGCTCCATTGCATAGGTGTCAGCGGGTATGTGATAGACGTCGGAGCAGGCGACGGTGCGTGCCCAGCCACAAAACGGCTTGCAGGGATACACGGGTCGGAGATACTCGCGCATTGCCTGATTGCGCACGCCAATCTGATCCAGGGCGTCGGAGACGACGGCCGTGTAGAGCTTTTGTTCGACAAGTGTGAATAATTCCTGATCCAAGGTCAGCGGCTCGGCGTTCCGGAGCCCATGCAGGTTATCCGCCATTCCAGTCCCTCCTAAATTTTGTGTAGTTGAGTCCTATTCTCGGCATGTTTCTGGATGCAGTATACAATAGACAGACGACATACAACAAGAACCCGCTTGACAACTCGTCGGAATTTTCTTACATTGTCGTCTGTATACGGTATGCAAATTGTTCCGGCATGGGCCAACGCACCACAACGGGCGCATTGTGAATGGCGGAGACGTGGAAAGCAGTTTCCAAGGCGGCGCCTCTGTCGCTCCAACGTTGGATTCAATACAAGAGTTCCGTCTCTTGACCGATTCCCTCGATGCCGAGCACGGCCGGTTCACGAGCGCATTGGTGAATCCGAGTGGCGACTTCAACTCAAGCTCTTTTGAGCTTCCAAAGCGGCTACAGCGGTTCCCGAATTGGTGTGTACCGAAACCTCTGCGTCGAGTGGCATTTTCCTCAAGGAAATGCCACCTTCCGCGGAATTACAGAGAGCACGTGAATTCGGGAACCGCTCTAACGCCCCGCGCGTCGGTCAGTTGGCGCTCAAGTTGACGTTCTAGCGATAATCTTTGAGTTTGTCATTATGAGGGGATTCATGACGCGGAAGTCGCAAATCGTTACACTCCTGATCCTATTGTTGACCGTTCGTGAAGGCGCAGCACTGCATGCCCAGGCGCTTTTTGAGGAAACCGATGTATTTGTGGGCGGCCAGGACGATATCAATACCTACCGGATTCCGTCTCTGATCTGCACGAGGAACGGAACATTGCTGGCATTCAGTGAAGGCCGAAAGGAAGTCGCCTCGGATGGTGGGCCGACAGACCTTGTCTTGAAGCGAAGCCTCGGAAACGGCAGCGAATGGACACCCTCGGGCTCGCCCGGGCACACGAATGATGGCCGTTCGCGGGTGCGCAACATGATGTGGCTACCCATGCAGACGCTAATTCACAGCACGCATGGGGAGGCATATATGAATCCGGTTCCGTTGATTGACCGCGCCAACGGAACAATCTATCTGCTCGTGAACTTATATCCACCGCCATATGCCGATGCCCCGGCGGATATTTGGCTCTTGAAGAGTATGGACGAAGGTGCAACGTGGTCCAGCCCCATCGACATTACTGCAAGTGTTGGGCGTCATGAACTCAGCCCTGGTGACGGCATTCAGCTGCGGTCCGGCAAACTGATGATCCCGGTCTACGACGGGGTTATTTTCAGTGACGATCATGGAAACAGATGGAAAGCAGGGGGCAGGACTGCCGGTGTGGCCAACGAAGCTCAGGTAGTCGAACTGGTTGACGGCTCTCTGATATTCAACATGCGAGGGAAACCCAATCGCCTCGTAATGAAGAGTGAAGACCGCGGACAAAACTGGTCCGCACCGAAGCCTGATCCGAATTTGCCCGATGCCGATTGCCAGGGAAGTCTGATTCGACTTTCAAGGATGGATGCAGGATATTCCAGGAATCGTCTTCTCTTTGCGAACCCCGTTGGCAATATTGACCCAGCCAAAGCCGAGGGTTCCGATCCCAGGGGCCGCTTCAACATCACTGTGCGCGTAAGCTATGACGAAGGAAAGACCTGGCCAGTGGCGAAAGTAGTCAGAAAAGGTCCGGGAGCTTATTCGAGCATGACAGTTTTTCCTGACGGATCCATCGGGATACTCTACGAGACCGGGGATACTTACAACGGAATTGTCGACCACTACGGCAAGCTGGTCTGTGCGCGGTTCAATTTGGAGTGGTTGACGGACGGAAAGGATCCCTTGGAAAAAAGGGATTAAGGCAATGCGAGCCTCATCGTCAGCGAACCCTCCTGAGCGGGAGCGAGAATTGTAGAGGCACTCAGGGTAAACGGTAAAGCCCGCGGCGAAGAGCCGAGCGCAAGACGGAATAATAGGAGGATTTTTGCTCCCCGAAACCCGCGGCTCCTTTGTGATCCCTCGACTCCGATGGTGGATTGGCGGGCTCCTGTTTGCATCCACAGCGATCAACTATATCGACCGCCAGACGGTCAGCGTTCTGGCTCCCTATCTGAAGGTTCAATTCCACTGGACGAACTCGGACTTCGCGCTCATCTTAATCGCCTTCCGCGTCGCCTACGCGCTAGGACAGACCGCTTCAGGCCGGCTGCTTGACTGGCTTGGCACGCGAATCGGCCTCCTGATCACCGTAAGCTGGTATTCACTAGCGGCAATGTCGACGGGGCTGGCGGTGGGTCTTCAGAGCTTTGTGGTCTTCCGATTTCTTGTGGGTGCCGGAGAATCCGCTAACTGGCCCGGCGCGACAAAGACCGTTTCCGAGTGGTTTCCGAAATCTGAGCGCGGTTGGGGTGTAGCCCTGTTTGACAGCGGGTCTGCGGTTGGCGGGGCGATCGTGCCGGCGCTTGTGATTTGGCTCTATCACCATTTCGGAACATGGCGTCCCGTGTTTTTTGCCACTGGATGTCTCGGCTTCCTCTGGGTGATTGCCTGGAGCGCTCTCTATCATTCGCCGGATGTCCATCCCCACCTCGGGACGACAGAGAGGGAGATGCTCCGAAAGGCAAAAGACTTGGAGAGGATTTCCGACGTGCGGGCCGTCAGGGACAATCAGGACGGTGGAATGATCTCTTGGCGCGAGCTCCTGACTCTTCGCCAAACCTGGGGCATCATCCTGGGCCGCACTGTCACAGAGCCTGTGTGGTTCTTCATCATGGAGTGGTTGGCCATATACCTCGTATCGAAGGGCTTCAGACTGGAAGACACACTGGTTGGCTTTTGGATTCCCTACCTCGCCGCCGACCTGGGCAGCTTTTTTGGCGGGGGATTTTCCAGCTGGCTCATCCGCCGTGGCTGGCCGGTATTGCGCGCTCGTAAGGCCGTGGTCATTATGGGCGCGGTTGGGATGGTTCTTCTGATTCCCGTCGTTTTCACCTCCCGCTTTTCGCTGATCATCCTGTTCTTCTCAATATCGAGTTTCGCCTATGCGGCATGGTCTACGATGTTGCTTTCACTACCAGCGGATCTCTATCCGAGCAATACCGTCGCGTCCGTTAGCGGTATGAGCGGCACAGGAGGAGGCATCGGCACGATTCTCTCCACGTTCCTGGTCGGCTGGGTTCTGGACCACTACTCCTTCAGGCCGATTCTCATTGTTGCCAGCCTGGTGCCTCTGTTAGGCACCGGACTTGTACTGCTTCTGGTGCGAAACAAAGAGGCGGCCACTGCTGAATCATGAGCCGTTGAATGCCAGATTCTATTCGATGCCCCGCCGTGGTGTTGCTACGGAAGTAGATATACAGATCAGCAGTGAAATTATGTATTCTGTCTATTGTATACAATGAACAAATGCATTAGACTCCACTTGATGGCTGCCAATTGAGAATTCGAAACATACGGTGAACCTGAGCTATCCCCGTTGACTGCGGGACAGACTTTCTTCATGCGGGACATCACGAGGGAGTTTGATCGCAAAGGCAAATAATAGCGAGAAGTTCGATGAGCTACGGCACAAGCCAACAATCATTGCCTTCCGGCGGGACCATTTGCGGATGCGAGCTGCCGAGCCCGGCCGTAACGAGGAGTTTCCGATGTCCGAGGGTTCTGTTGCGGGGGTCGCAGTGTCCGATCAGAGCCAGTTCTCAACGATTGTAGCCTCTAATTTGGCCATCCGCTTCGAAACCAATGATCTAAGGGTGAATGTGCTGGGGGTTGTTGCCTTTATTGATAAAGGAATTCTCCGGTTCCGGAGCCATACGGACACACGCAAACAACACCTGAAAGAGTCCTGGACTGGGCCTGCCTTTCGCCGAATCTGTGGGGAGGATAGACAGTGTGCGCAGCCGATACGACGAGTATCCAAATTGGAAAGGCTGCTGGGCTCTCAACTAGCGTTCGGGGGTGCGATGTGCACATCAGAGGGCTGAAGAGAATGGTGGCCAAGCAGCATTGCTCGCGACTCGCGAGCATTCGTAAGCGATTGCGCTACCGCTTTCTCCACATCGCCGGATCGGAGCGTCTCCAGAAGACCGGCATGAATCCGAAGCCAGAAGTCACGCTGAAGGTAGTCGTGGGCCTCCGTTATATAGAGCTGCAGTGGAAGCATCAGTTGCTCCATGAGCTCTACCAGCCGACCATTCCCGCTGGCGCGAGCGATGATGAGATGAAAATTGGCATCGCGCTGGATCTGCAATCGATCCTCCTGCGAATCGTTGCTGGCCACTTGTTTCGATTCCTCGATGATTTGTTCAAGTTTAGCGAAGTCATCTGGCGTGAGACGCCCGACGCTCAACTGGACCGAAAGCAGAATCAAGGCGTCCAGAAGGGCGAGGACCTCCGCACGGTCAGCATCCGTCCATCTGCGTACATACGACCCTCGAGGGAGTCGCCGTTCGACGACTCCAATCTGCTCAAGACGGTGAAGAGCGTCCCGAACGGGTGCCCGGCTAACGTCAAAACGTTTCGCCAAATCCTGTTCACTGAGCCTCTGGTCAGGGAGAAACTCCCCGTTCCGGACTCCTCCCAGAATTTTCAAAACTACCCAGTCTGTAAGTGCCCGATAAACAGGCACCGAAGAAAGATTCGACGCATCGGAAAGTTCGCTCAAGTTCATACTGGTAGACAGTATACCAGCGAAATAGGTCAGAATCCAGATTTGGGATGAACCTCCAAATTGATGCATGGAATGCAACCTCGCCAAGGAGAAAGAATGTCAGATCGATTGAGTGGAAGGGTCGCAGTAATCACGGGAGGCGCCTCTGGTATCGGACGTGCAACAGGCCTTCGGATAGCCAGCGAAGGCTGTCATGTTGCGTTGATCGATATCGATGAAGAGGGTGCTTTACACGTGGCAGAGGAATGCGCATCGGCGGGTGTCGAAGCGAAGGCTTTTGGAGCGGACGTCTCCGTTGAGGCGCAAATCGAAGCTGCCATAGGCAAGGTTGTGTCGCATTTCAGTCGAATGGATATTTTGGTGGCAAATGCGGGGATCGAAGGCGCCATGAGGGATTTTGGCGACATCACCACCGCCGAATGGGACAGGATCATGGCGGTCAACGTACGCGGCGCCTTTTTGACTGTGCGAAGCTGCATTCCCACCATGCGCACCCAGCATTCGGGCGCGATCATCCTGACCGCCTCGAATTATGGGCTTGTCGCGACCCCGCACACCACTGCCTATTGCACATCCAAAGGCGCCGTGGCTGCGCTTGGACGCGCGTTGGCCGTAGAGCTTATCCCGGACGGGATTCGCGTGAACTGCGTGTGTCCTGGAAATGTCGACACGCCGATGTTTGATCGAGCGCTGGCCATGCAGGTAGACGACCCTGCCCAGGTAAAGACCACGACGGGCCGAATGGCGAAACCCGAGGAAATCGCGAGTGTAATTGCCTTCCTTGCTTCCGACGACGCCTCTTATATGACGGGTGCCCATGTTGTCATCGACTATGGCGAAACCTGCCGGCCTGGGCCGGTGTGGCCCAGTCCTCACTGGCACGGATAAGCGGAGTGCCCGGCGGCTTTTCTACCAGCGGAACGAGACTGTTTTGGCCTGCGAACACCTGCCAATGGTGACGCGGGGAGATTTGGGGAGGTTACGATGAGTCATTTCCAAGCAGCTTACTACGAAGGGCGCCAAACGATACGCATCGGCGAATGCACGCCGGTTCCCCCTGAGCCCTCCGAAGTGCAGGTCGAGGTTTCCTATTGTGGCATTTGCGGTACTGACCTTCACATTTTTCACGGTGCCATGGATCACCGCGTCCACATTCCCCAGGTGCTCGGTCACGAGATGTCCGGGACCATCGCCGCGCTTGGCTCGGCCGTAGAAGGCTTCGCGCCCGGTGATCGCGTAACCGTGCGCCCTCTCGCGCCATGCGGTGATTGCCCGGCTTGCCGCGCAGGCCATAGCCATATCTGTCATAACTTGAAATTCATTGGCATTGATACTCCGGGCGCCCTGCAAAGTCTTTGGACCGTGCCGGCGCACACGCTTCATCGGCTGCCTGTTTCTTTGAGTCTGGCTCATGGAGCGCTCATCGAGCCGATTGCAGTCGCTTGTCACGATGTGCGCCTGGGTGGAGTTACGAAAGGTGAATACGTAGTAATCCTGGGAGGCGGCCCAATCGGGTTACTCGTCGGGCTCGTCGCACAGAGTCGCGGCGCTCGCGTGGTAGTCAGTGAAGTTAATCCCTTCCGGGTTCGTCTTGCCCGCGAGTTCGGCCTCGATGCGATCAACCCGCTCGAAGTTGACCTGGGGCAAAAAGTGATGGATGAAACCGGCACGGCTGGAGCGGACGTGGTGTTTGAAGTTTCAGGCTCTATAGCCGGAGCAGAGATGGTGACCAAACTTCCGCGTACCCGCGGGCGCATCGTGGTTGTTGCCATCTTTTCTCAGCCGGCGAAGCTCGATCTCTTCCGATTCTTCTGGCGCGAACTGCAACTGCGCGGCGCTCGCGTGTATGAACCGGAGGATTTCGAAACCGCGATCGCATTGGCTGCTTCCGGAACATTGCCACTGGATCGCATTGTCACTACGGTTCAGCCACTCGAGGCACTGTCAGACGCCATGCATCAACTTGAACAAGGCGGTCATGTAATGAAAATCTTGGTGCGATGTTCGGAGAACTGATTCGTGAACACTCTTGACCTATTCAGACTTGATGGCAAAACTGCTCTCGTCACTGGATGCCGCCGCGGTATTGGAATGGCAATGGCTATCGCCCTGGCCGACGCCGGAGCGGACATCCTTGGGGTCAGCGCCTCTCTTGAAGCAACCGACAGCCTGATTGAACGCGAAGTGCGCGCCCGCGGACGCCGGTTCAACGCTTACAGGTGCGATTTCGGCGATCGCAAGGCACTGTACGCTTTCATCGGCAGAGTCAAATTGGACTTTCCTATCATCGACATTTTGGTCAACAATGCCGGTACAATCCTGCGCAAACCCGCTGTCGAGCATTCCGACGAGTTCTGGGACCGCGTCCTAGAGATCAATCTAACCTCCCAGTTCGTTCTAAGCCGCGAGATTGGCAAAGAGATGGTGAATCGCGGCAGGGGCAAGATCATCTTCACCGCCTCACTGCTTACTTTCCAGGGAGGTGTGACGGTGCCCGGATACGCTGCAGCGAAAGGCGGTATTGGTCAACTCACCAAAGCACTGGCCAATGAGTGGGCTGGTTCAGGCGTTCAGGTAAACGCGATCGCGCCAGGTTACATCGCGACCGACAACACCGAAGCACTGCGCAACGATCCGGCGCGCAATCCGGCCATTTTATCCCGCATCCCTGCAGGCCGCTGGGGATCTCCAGACGACTTCAAGGGCGTGATCGTTTTCCTGGCATCTGCTGCTTCCGATTATGTGAATGGTACAGTGCTGACCGTGGATGGCGGATGGATGGGGAGATAAAGAAGAGTAATTCCTAAATGTTTCGCCTCTGATTTGAAATTTTGGTAGAGGCCAGCTTTGCCGGAAATGAAGGAAGTGTTTTCTATGGCAAGCCATAAGGGCGGTTCTTGCGGATGCGTGAGCAGGCGTGAGCTCTTGTCCTTCGCCGCTGCGAGCACGGCATGGATTCTGACCGAGGATGCCCTCGGTGACGCAATCGATCTGGGCCCTTTGCACACTGCGGCTGGAAAGACAGGCCCAATCCTTCAGGGAGGGATCATTCCGGAGCGATTTGAAGAAGCGAAGAGGCGCGCCGCGAAGATCGTTGCCAAGCTCACGCTTCCTAAAAAGATGTTGGCTCGGGGAGGCGAGAGGTTCCCGGCCTTCTTCCCCTCAGATGATCCTAAGAGCTTTCGGGACTGACCCCACAAAATGGGGCACCTAACTTTGCGACACTTGGCAGGGAAAGGAACTGCAAGTGGCAAGGAAGCGAGTCGGCAAATATCCGATTTCTTGCTTTGACCGCTGCCTCAGGTTTCCATTTTGGAAATTTCGTGGAAAAGTCTTCTGAACTGTGGAGGCTCCAATCCCTCTACGCTTCGTAATTGGACGCGTTGATTGCGTTTGAACAGAGCGGATGAGGTGCCCTATGGAGCCCATGTCTTTCCTCGCAACACACGAGCCATTCGTGGATGCCGGTCGTGCCGCGAACTTCCTTGCCATGCCTCGAAAGACCCTTTTATCAATGTCTCGGAAGGGGCATTTGCCAGCTCACCCGATCGGTCAAGGGTCTCGAAAAATATGGCGATTTCGCCTCTCAGAACTATCTAGATGGATTGAAAGTGAAGCAGTAAAATTAGACAGCCATCGGGGTCGGAATGAGAGAGACATCTCTTGAATCGACCAAGGTATCAAAACGGCTTTTTCAGCCGTCATCAGCGGAAAAAAGGGCCGCAAGTCTGGGTCTACAGATGGCGAGAGATTGACGCCAAAGGTCAGCCCAAGATGCGCGCCCTAGTAGTTGGCACGGTGAAGCAATACCCAACTGAGACAGCCCTACGCAAAGCGGTCTCGATACTGCGCCTTGACGTGAACTTTAACACCTCTCGTCCGGAAGGTATTCCGGATACGTTCGGGAAGCTGATTGAGCATTATCGGACTATCGAATTGGATCTGGAGCGTCCGTCCGAGCGGAAGGTTCCACAAACGAAACAAACCTACGACGTTTATCTCAGAACGAGGATAATGCCTCGCTGGGGTACCTACGGACTTCGAGAGATGAAGGCCGTGGCCGTCGAGCGTTGGCTTGGTTCAATCGACGACTTATCGAACGGAACCAAGGCGAAGATAAAGGGAGTCATGAGCGAAGTCTTTCAGCATGCGATCCGCTACGGCTGGCTTAGCGATGGAGAGAATCCCATGTTTGCGGTGCGCCAGAGCACCAAGCGGACCAGGGTGACGGAGCCGCTGGAAGCGGCGGAGTTCCGGGCACTCATACTGGAGCTGTCGCAGAAAATGCGGGTCGTCGGCGTTGTTGCTGCGACAACCGGTTTGCGCATCAGCGAAGTCCTTGGCTTGAAATGGAAGGACATCGACTGGAAGGCCCTACAAATGGAGGTTACCCGGTCCGTTGTTGACGGCATTGTGGGGAAGTGCAAAACAGAGACCTCCCGCAGACCGGTGCCAATTGATCGATTTACCGTCGGTGAATTGCTGGCCTGGAGGAAGGAAAGCTGCTATGCCGCGCAGGAGGACTGGGTCTTCGCCAGCGAGCGAGTTCAGGGGCGAATGCCTCCCAGGGCGGATACGCTGTTGGACCGCTTTCTGCAGCCGGCTGCAAAACGGGCCGGGATCACCAAATGGGTCGGCTTCCATACTTTCCGCCACACGTACTCTACGTTGCTCAAAGCCAATGGAGAGGACGTGAAGGTGGTGCAGGAGTTGATGCGCCACGCCAACATCTCGACAACAATGAACATCTACACAAGAGCGCTGACGCCGGCCAAGCGGGAGGCTCAAAGCCGGGTGGTGGATGTTCTTTTGGACCGCTCTCGTAATGCGCTGGAAGGCGCAGCATGAGAACCAACGTATCGAAAGCGTATCGCGTTTTTTTTGCGAATCCGCTAAGTTGTTGGATTTATTGGTGGACCTGATCGGGATCGAACCGATGACCTCTTCCATGCCATGGAAGTGAA
>OBLT010001984.1_pt1 | contig 12894 bp, 4 predicted proteins | sample 1518721 | NCBI WGS metagenome assembly OBLT01 (sample SAMEA3539307, study PRJEB22396) | soil metagenome | biome: tundra; feature: field; material: soil | place: USA | collected 2010-05 | depth 0.15 m | reverse complement strand
GCCGGCAGCGGCAGTAATCGCCGCTCGCTGCTGCACCCCATCCGGCGTAATCCCGGTAACGTATTTCCCGTCGCTCGGCGTGGTCACAGGCACTACATTCTGCTGATTGATCGGCACCACGCTAAGCTGCGAAACCACCATGTCGTTTGGGTCGCTCGACAACCCATACACATCGCGGCACAGAATAGCGGAGGGCCAGAATCCGGCCGGAACATTGTACTCGCCGCTTGTGTTCGGCGGAAAGTAAATCGTTGTCGATCCGATTTGGCAACTCGGCGCAACGGAGTTGGCGTCAGATGCAACATACATCCTCACGAATGCCGCTGTCGGGTAGGTGGGTGCGCTGAGCGTCCAAGTGACGTATGCTGTAGCGCCGCCAGATTGGCCGCTGATCGCACAGGCGGCTGAAAGGTAGCTGGAATAAGGCGAGGCGCTTGTGCAGGTTGCCGTGCCACCGCCGGAGGCGGTCGGAACTCCGGAGGCCATCGTCTTGCTCGATGGGTTCACGCCCACATAGCTGATGATCGCGTAATTATTTGCCGCCGATGGAATCACCTGAATCTGCCATGTCGTCGCGCTGGAACTGGCCGGTATCCATGCCCTCAGCACCCGGTAGGCCGAGTACCCTCCCGCAGTCGGGAGAGCCATGGTCGGCTGCACGGACGCGGTGTAGATCGTCGTGGATGAGGCGTTGTCGTACACGTTCACGGTGTTTGCCGCCTGACCACCCTGCCAAAGCAAGACCATGACCAGTTCGTATTCGGCGCTCGGCGTGAGCGTTTGCGTCGTGATATACGCACCGCTGGTTGTGTCGGTGGAAGTAATATAAACGCCCTGCCCCGCCTTTGCGCCGGGAGAAGTCAGCGAAATATTGGTCAAGGTCACATGGGCCGTGGTGCCGAACTTGGTCCAGCCGCTCGCTCCTGAAACGAGAAACAATGGATCGGCAGTCAGCGTCGGCGTCTTGTATTGCTCATCTCCGTTCAGGGAGAGCGTCTGCTGGCTTGCATAAGACGACGCTGCCAGATGAATCTGATTGCCCACCCCGTTGTCTACGATGGGCGCATACGATCCCCCGGCTCCCATGCTCATCTGAATGTTGCTGTTGACCGTGCTGCTGTCCAGATAAATCATGCCCGACTGAATGTTGGCGCCGGTGAGATGCAGTTGCGCTTGCCGGATGCGGAACGCGACTCCCGCCACTACCTCGCCATTCGAATAAGGGGGAATTTGCTCATGGTGGCCTCCGGTCCAATTGAGTATCGGCGTCCCGTTGTTGCCGCTGAAATCCATGCCGATGCTGACAGCCTCGATATTCGAGTCCGTGAAGTCGGTATTACCCTCCGGCGCTTGCAGGTAGATGCCTGTGTTATTGGCGGCGGTGACTGTCGATCCGCTGCCGTAGCAGCTAAATCGGTTGAACCGCATCTCCTGCCAGAATTGCGATGCCGTCACCGAATTCGTCATGCAATAAGAGTTGGTTGCGTTGGCAGGCAGCCTTATCCCGACATCCTCAACGGTGCTCAGGTTGTTTTGGAACCACCGCAACAGGCCGTTCGGATAGCTTACGTTGTACGCGCCGCGCAGGGCAAGGTTACTCAGATTCGTGCCGTTGAGAAGCGATGCGCCTGTTCCTATTTGCAACAGCGGGGCGTTCGATTGCGCCGTTGCGGCGTTCGTTTCATCCTGAATGGTGCTCGCGTTGAGCGCCTGCCCACTCAAGCTGAAGTGGTTCACATTGAAAGTCAGCGCGGCTTGGCTGGCGGTGGAAAGTCCCGGCTGGATCGAGCAGTCTGTGTTGGGTAACGGAGGTATTTGGATGCCCGACCACCCCGCGGCTGCGGCTATCGCCTGGAAGGCCGATGTATCGTCCGCCCCGCTCCAGGCGTTACCGGCAACTACGCCGTTGCAAACAGCGCCCTTGGAACGCACGTCGTACCAATACTGCCCCGTGCGAATAATGTCCGATGTCGTGGTAACCGCCGCGACGCTGCCTGTAACAGAGACACCATTTCCGCCACTGACATTAAGGCTCGCCCCGCTCGACAGCGTGATGGTCTGCGAACCGGTGGGATTGAGCGACACCCCGCCCAGGTTAGCCAGCGCGCCGGCTCCGGTGGGAGCCCCTGTCCCACCCGCCGTGACGGGAACCGTGCTCATGCCGCCGACCGATGTGCCGTTGGCAGTGTAATACGCGATCTGTCCGGCGTTTGCCGAGCTTACCGTGCCGCTGCCGCCGCCGGAGCCTGTGCCACAGGCTGAACCGGTATTGGTGAGATATCCCGAGTTATCGACCTGCAGGCAGTTGTGGCCGCTGCTCGCCGCCAGCCCTGGGAACTTGATTGCGGTCGTTCCCGTGAAACTGGCATACAGTGTGCCGCTGTTGCCGCCGTAGATATTGAATCCTGCTCCGGACCCGGTTTCGTAGTTGACGCGCACAATTCCCGACGGATTCGAGGCATCGATATACGTGTCGCCGCTGTTGGTGCTCTGGTAAGCCTTGAAGCTATCCAGTCCGCCCGTTGCCGAGTTCAGTTCCCAGTTGTTGCTGGCGTCCTTCTCCATATACCACTGGCTGTTGCCGTTCCAGTCCTTGTAGATAAAGGACTCCTTCTGGCTGGCCGTCGAACCCGCCCACAAGGTTGCGTCGATCTCCGCATTCGCCTGGTTCTTTACCATCGGTGTGCTGATGAAAGTGGTTGCGCCGCCCACTTGCAGCGTCCCGTTGAACTGCGCGTTCCCCGCGTTGCTGATCGTCGCCACCGTCGTCTCGGTTCCGCCTCCCGACCCGAAGACCACCCCTCCGGTCCCCGCGTTGTTCGATCCGTTCAGCACGATGGCGCCCGTCCCAGCCGCATTGATCACTGTCTGGTTGTTGGTGCTCGACTGCCCGTTGTTATACTGTCCGATCGACAGCCGGTACACGTTGTTCAGTTCATCCAGAATCTGATAGAACTGCTCGCCCGCCGTCGCGTCGCTCAAACCCGTCGTCCAGCGGTACCCGTAGTCCGTCTGGTACCGGTCCAGCAGTCCGCGCTCGTTCCCCGCTCCAATGCCGATCCGGTAATGATTGGTCACCGTGGCGTCCTGCTGGCTCCCGTACCAATCACCATTCAAGCCGTTGAAACTCCGGTGAAATGTATCGAGGAAGCTGTTGCGCGTGCCGTTGTCCGTCAATGCTCCCGTGAACATCGTCCCGCCGGTCATCCAGTTGTTGTACGAGCTGCCCGCGTCCGCCACCACCTGATTGGTCGAGTTCTCATTACGCAGCCCGACGATCGTATTGTTCTGCGCGTTTGCCCCCAGGTGCAATGCTGTGTTGCATCCCTCTACATCTCCCCCGGTGAAGGTGTTTCCATCCCCCTGCTGCAGGTTGATCCCATACGTCCCGCTCACCGGGCTCCCTCCGCTCGTCGGGCAATCGATATGCAGCCGCACAAACGTGCTCGCGTTCATCCAGTCCGTCGTGGCTGAATTCGCGATCTGGTGCCCGATCGCGTTCACCGCTGTCTGGAAACCGCTGAACTGATCGCCGAAGAAGCTTCCCCCCGTGTAGTTGCCGGTCCCGTCCAGCGTCATGCCTGTCTGGTTCTGGTTGCCCAGGAAATACAGGCTCTCGAGATCCATCTCCTGCGTGCGATAGGCCACCAGTCCCTGCGCGGTCGCGCTCGTGGCCGCCGTGGTGTTGATCACCGCGTTGTCCATGTGGAACCCCATCGTATTCGCCGCATACGCAGGGTCTCCCACCTGCACCATCGCGCCCGTCCCCGAGTACAGGAACACCGTGCCGCCCTGGCTTCCGCTTGCGGCGCTCGCTCCCCGCAAGGCGCAGCCGCGCAGGGTCACATTCCTCGTTCCCGCCGTCACAATCACCTGGTTAGCTGTCGAAATCGTCGCGCACGGCAGTTGCACGGTCGTATTCGCAGTCGATATCGTCAGATTCGATCCCATCGACAGGCTTCCCATGAAATTGCGCGCGTCGCAGTCTCCGCCATAGATCGCGCTCACCGCTTGCAAACAGGACTGGAGCTTGGCCCCGAAGTCCACGCCAGGGAACTGATCCACCGGGTAGGTGGTCCCCATCCGGCTGTTTGCCACCAGCGCCGGATAGCTTCCTCCACCCGGCAAGGTTCCACCACCCCCGTCCAACTGCGTTCCATTGCTTTGCGAACCCGCCGCGTTCCACACCGTGTAACCGCCGTTGCCCTTCAGCAGGTTTCCGCCGAAGAGCGTCATGTTCTGTCCGGCAATCAGGTTCACGGGCGCAGCCGTGTCCCAGGTCCCCGCCACGTTCACGCTCGCCGTCGTCGTTCCTGAGCAGCCCACCCCGCCCTGCGTCACGCTGATCGTCCCAACTGACCCGTTGCTGTTCACGCTTGCCGTGGCCTGCGCCGTGCAACTCCCGCTGAACTTCAACGGAACCTGCGTTCCATACGGATCGAATCCCAATCCGTGTTCCGAACCCACCGTCACCCCGGTCGCCGCGCCGCCAGAGGCCGTGACTGTCAGTTGCGGCTGCACCGCGTTCCATACCGGCAACACCACTGCATTCCGCACCGTCCAGCCCTGTTGTGTGCCCGCAAAGTCCAGCACCAGTCCGGTCGGCGGCTCAGCTGTCGCCGCCGAATTCCCCGCCATCGCCACCACGTTGTCCAGCATGTTGTTCGAGCCCGCCGCCGCCGTAAACACGTGCGTCGCCTGAATCGTGATGTTCTGCCATCGGTTCGAGTCCGAATTCAGCCCCGCCGGCGCCGTTCCCGGCAGCGCGGGGATCGCAATGCCCGTATTCAGCCCTCGAATATCGATATTCCGGAACTCGCTCCACTGCGGCCACTGCGCCAGGTACAACCCGCAGGTGTGTGTCGAGTGCGCCCCCGTGTACTGTGCCATCGGGTCCACGCCCGTCGCCACAATCTCCAGGTTCTCAATCTCCGCCACGCGCAGCCCGTTTCCGCCCGCTCCCGTTGCCGCGGGCATCGCAATCGCGCAATTGCCCACCGCCCACGCCGTTCCCGTTCCCGCCGTCCCGGTCAGCCCGCTCCCGCCCGGCGAAAAGATTGAATTGCTCTCCAACGGCCGGCTCACCGCGCAGCTTCCCGCCGGCGCGCGCCCCTCAGCCGCCGAGCACGATACATCCAGACTCTGATCCACATAGATCGTCAGATCGTGAAGCCGCGTGTATCCCAGCAGATTCATGCTGTCCGGCGTCGTTGCCAGCACATCCTGTCCCGGAAATCCCATCAGCGCCGACACCTGCTTGCCCAACCCGCCGATCGACTCCCCGTGCCAGTTCAGCGCGCGCGTCTTGCACGTCCCCTGCGGAATCGTCAGCGCCACCCCGTGCGTCTCGGCATAGTTCAAAGCCGACTGCAACGCGTTGGTATCGTCCGTCGCCCCATCGCACACCGCGCCGAATTCCTTCACGCTGCGCTCAAACTGCTGCGCGCCCCTCGGCCGCAAATCCGTCACATACACGCCGTTCGGGTTCGTGAACCCATCAGTCCCCGTGTAAGTCGGAGGAATCTCCATCGCCCCGCTGGTCCCCGCCGCACTCATCGCCGCCTGCAAGCTCGTCTGCGAGCTTCCCGCCACCGGCGCCTCCACTCCATTCACCGCCGGCGTTGCCAATGCCCCCGTCATGCTCCCGCCCGCCAACGGAACCGCCTGGCCGAAGGTCGTATCAACATAGTGCTTGTCCGCCGCCTGCAAAGGCTGCGTCGGATCCCCGCTCAGATACAGCGGCCCGCTCAGCGTTCCGCCCGACGCCGTCAGAAGGCTCTCCGTCAGTTCCGCGATCGCCTGATCCACATACGCCTTGCTCACCGCCTGCACCGCCTGCGCCGCCGGCATCAACTGCGCCTGCACCTGCCCCAGGCTCGCCTGCGCCGCCGCCGGCACCACCCAGTACTCGGTGCTCGTCGTGCCGTCGCTCATCTGGTAAACCGCCGTGTAATACAGCCCCGCCGGCGTCGCCCCAACGTTCGGCGCCAGATTCACGCTCACAAATCCATCCGGCGCAATCGTCAACATCAAATGCCCCGCCGCCACCGACTGCCCGTTCGCCGTCGTAAACGCCGGCCAGCTCACGTTCAGTGTCCCCGCGCCAGGCGCCCCGTTCGCCAGATACACCGTCCCCTGAACCGTCGTCGTGCTCACCGCCTGCGCATTGGCCATCAACCCCAACGCCATCCCCATCAGGCACAGTCCCAGTACCAGTCCAAGTCCCATCCGTCTGCCGGCGCCGTACAACCACTCGTCCTTCGTGAGCTTCATCGTGTGTCTCATCCTTCTTCTCGGGGAGCGTCGGAAAGAGTCCATCCGTCTCTCCGCCGCTCTCCCTGCCAAGTCAACTCCCAGACCGATCGCCCTGCCACGCGGGCCTTGCTTACAGCGTTTGGATGCTGAAGAATGTAGCCGGGCAATTGCCGTCAGCCTTCCGGTTCCCGGCTCCCAACTGCCGTCTCCGCGGCCGCCTCAATCCCCTCGCCCGGCCATTCCGGCTCCTCCTCCAGATCCAACGCCGGGCTGCGAAGTGGCCGCATCTTCATGGCTTCCTCAGCCTCAGGTTCCCCTACGCCTGCGAACCCGCGGAGATGGCCCGAAGAAGATAGGGAAAGCCCATGCGCTTTCCCCTTTGTGATTCATTTCGGTTTGAATGTTCTTAGCTTAACGGATTACCCCGGAATTCCCTGCAATCCCGCCAACCCCACTCTTCTCGCTTGTTTTCAATCACTTAACCATGCCGAACCGGCTCGCATTCTTTGACACCAACCCCAGAAGAGATCAAATGGGACCAGAAGTGAACAAAGAAATCCCAAAATGGCTCCAACATCGCTCCCGCGGAATGCTCCACAATCTCGGCCACGCAGTCCAAACCCCCTGCAATAATCCCAATATGCTGGTCCTCGCCTCAGCCTCGCCCCGCCGCCGCGAACTCCTCGCCCAGGCCGGCTTCTCGTTTGAGGTCCACCCCGCCCACATCCCCGAGGACCCCAACCCCGGCGAAGACCCCATCGCCTATGTCATCCGCCTCGCCCGCGAAAAAGCCGAAGCTGTCTTCCGCCAATTGACCCAGGCCCCCGAAAGCTCGGGACCGGGCTCAGCTTTGTATCAGGGCACGACTTCACCGGGGTCCCCATCGACAGGTCTTCGTCGATGGGGTGGGGCTTCAGTCGTGCCGCAACTGCCCCAAAATGAGGCCTGGGCTTTAGCCCCTGAGGGAATTCTTCAGGAAACACTGACAGTCCTCGGCGCCGACACCACCGTCACCCTCGACAACCGCATTCTCGGCAAACCCGAAGACCCCGCCGACGCCGCCCGCATGTTGCGCCTGCTCTCCGGCCGCACCCATCGCGTCATCACCGGCGTCGCCGTCGTCACCGCAGCCGCAACCGAAGTAGCCGCCGAAGTCACCGCCGTCAAATTCCTCGCATTATCGGAACAGGACATCGCCGACTACATCGCCACCGGCGAGCCCATGGACAAAGCCGGCGCCTACGCCATCCAGGGCCGCGCCGCCCGCTGGATACCACGCATCGAAGGCGACTACTTCAACGTAGTCGGCTTGCCCCTGGCCCTCGTCTCCGCCCTCCTCGAATCCCGCCTGCCCGCCGTCTAACTGGGTGCCCCACCCTCGCCGCGTTCTTGTTTTTGCGGTTAGGGTGGGATACCTCGCCCACCAACATTCCCCCCTCGACTCCGCCCTAACTCCGATGTAGAATTCTCGCAACCATTTCACCGCCTACCAAAGGGCCTCTATTTTTCTGCAAGCAAAGGAAAGATCATGCGGATTTCCGTCTTCATGCGCAACATACTCCTGCTCCTCGCCATCGTTTCGCCAGCCCTTCTGCTCGCACAATTCCAGCAGCCTACTGACGAAGAGCTCAAAATGACCGCAGATCCCAAAGCCCCCGGCGCCGCAGCCGTCTATCTCTACCGCGAAGAAACCACCGACGACTCTCTCCACTACCACAGCTACTACGATCGCATCAAGGTGCTCACGGAGAAGGGAAAGGAACTCGCCACGGTCCGGATTCCTTATGTGTATGGCGTCGACAAGGTCACAGACATCCAGGGTCGCACCATTCACGCGGACGGTACCATCATTCCCCTTGACGTCAAGCCCGACGACTTGATGGACTTCAAGTCCAAGTACTACCAGGTCGATACCGTGGTCTTCACCTTGCCAAGCGTCGAAGTCGGCAGCATCCTTGAATATCGCCTGAAGGTTCGTCCACCCGAATACAGAGTCTCCGAACCCACCTGGGATATCCAACTGCCCTACTTCGTCCACAAAGCCCATTTCATCTTTCATCCCTATATTGAGCCCGGCCATTACATCACCAACAGCCAGGGCCAGACTCTCACCCGGCTCATGTATGCCGCGCGCTTGACCGCCAACGCTGCGGTCAACTACGAAAAAACCACAGATCTCTACAGTCTTGACCTCACCGACATTCCCGCTGTGCCCGACGAAGACTGGATGCCGCCCCTCAATACCCTCAAGTGGCGCGTCGAGTTCTACTTCACCAACGCCGTCTCCGGCCCCGCCTTCTGGCAGGACGCCGGCAAGCAATGGGCTAAGGAGGCGCAGGAGTTCACCAAGCCGTCCAACGGACTGAAGAAGGCCGTTGCCGACATCGTGGCGACGGCAGACACCGATGAGCAAAAGGCGACCAAAATCTATACCGCCGTCCAGAAGCTCGACAACACCGACTTCAGCCGCAAGAAGTCTGTAGTGGAGCGCAAGAAAGAGAAGCTGAAGGACATTCATAACGCCGAGGATGTCTGGAAGCAGCAGAGCGGATCGGCCGACGATATCGCTCTGCTCTACATCGCGCTGGCCCGCGCCGCGGGACTCAAGGCATGGCCGGTCCAAGTGGTCGATCGCAACCGCGCCATCTTCGATAACCGCACTCTCTCCGTCCGGCAGTTGGATGACTACATGGCTATCGTCGAAGTCAACGGCAAAGACGTTTACCTCGACCCCGGCCAGAAGATGTGCCCCTACGGCATCCTCCACTGGAAGCACACCCTCGTCGGCGGCTTCCGGCTTACCGACAAGGGAACCGTCACCGCGCTCACTCCCTTCAGCATCTACAAGACTGCGGTTATTCAGCGCGTCGCTGAGCTCACCATCGACCCGGACGGCAGCGTCAAAGGCACGGTCCGCTTCATCATGACCGGCCCGGACGCCCTCCACTGGCGCCAACTGGCCCTCGAAAACGATCGGGATGAGGTCAAGAAGCAATTCAACGAGTCCATGCAGGACGAACTTCCCGAAGGCGTGCAAGCCGATTTCGACCACTTCCTCGCCCTTGAGGACTACAACGTCAATCTCATCGGCGTCGTCAAGGTCAGCGGCAACATCGGCACTGCAACCGGCAAGCACTTCTTCTTGCCTGGCCTCTTCTTTGAATCCCGCGCCAAGCACCCCTTCGTCGCGCAGGACAAACGCTCTACTCCCATCGATGTCCACTACCCCAGGATGGAAGAGGATGACGTCACCTACCATCTGCCGCCCGGCTTCACCGTCGAGAGCATGCCGCAGGACGCCAATACCGCATGGCCCGAACACGCCCTGCTCAATATCCATTCCAGTGCAGAAGATGGCTCTGTCACCGTGTTCCGCACTCTGGCCTACAACTTCACGCTCCTTGACCCCAAGAACTACCCGAACCTCCATGACTTCTACCAGAAGGTAGCCACCGCCGATCAACAGCAACTCGTACTCACCCGCGCGCCAGTCGCCAAAGGAAACTGATCATGAGTATTCCGCTTTCATCCACCTCTCTCCCGGGCCGCCTTCTGGTGGTTGCTCTGTTTGTTTGTGCCTGCAAGCCAGGCCTCGCGGGTTGGTTCGGCAAGTCCCAGCCCGTGCCGCAGTGGGGCCTTGACGCCTACAAGACTCACACTCCCGATTACGCCAAGGACGCCGCCGCCATCATTCTCTTCGATGAGTACGTGGAAACTGTCGACGCGCAGGGCCGCGCCGTCGAGCGTGAGCGCGAAGCCATCCGCATCCTCAAGCCGCAGGGCCGCCACAACACCTGCGAGGTCTCCTACGATGTGGATGAGAAGATCAATTATTTCCGCGTCTGGACCATCGCTGCCGACGAAAAGCAATATCAGGCCCAGGACACGGATTTCACCGAACAGGGCGACACCGGCATCCCCGTGATGCTCTCCACCCGCAAGGTCCTTATCGCGCATCCCCCCGCGGTCGATGTCGGCGCCACCATATTCTGCGAGTCCGAAGAACTCCTCGAACCCTATCTCCAGGAGACGGTCTGGCGCATCCAGATCAGCATTCCTGTGGTCTTCCAGGCGCTCGAAGTGGACCTGCCCGGCCGCCGCGCCCATACCCAGTCCTGGCACAACTTCCAGCCGGTTAAACCGGTCGAAGTCGCTCCAAACCACTGGCGCTGGGAGCTGAAGGACATGCCCGCTCTGGACCTGCGGGAGGTGAAGTCCCGTCCGGAATGGGCCGCTCTTGCCGCGCGCATGTCCGTCCAATGGGGCGATGCAGCCGTCGAGGGGAATGAGAACCAGTGGCGTGCCATCGGCCAATGGGTCTCCACGCTGGAAGCAAACCGTCCCGATCCGTCCCCTGAGATCACCGCCCTGGTGCAGAGCCTCATCGCCGGCGCGCCCGATTTCTATACCAAACTCAGCCGCATCACCGACTACGTCCAGAAAAACATCCGTTACTTCATCGTCATGCGGGGTATCGGCGGCTTGCAGGCGAACCATGCAGCCGACATCTTCCGCAACCGCTACGGCGACTGCAAAGACAAGACCACCCTGCTCATCTCCATGCTCCAGGTGGCCGGCATTCATGCCTTCTATGTGCCCGTGGACCACCGCCGCGGCGTCGTGGACCCCGAGAATCCATCACTGATGGGCGACCACATGATTACCGCCATCGAGATTCCCCCGGACGTACAGGACCCGCGCCTGATGGCCATCGTGAAAGCGAAAGACGGCAAGCGCTACCTCATCTTCGATCCCACTGACGAGCGCACCCCTGTTGGCAATCTGCGCTCCGTCCTTCAAGGCGGCTTCGGTACCCTTGCCACCGGTCCCTCCAGCCAGATCATTGCCCTACCCGTACTCGGCCCCGACGCCAACGGAACCGAACGAAAGGGATCATTCACCCTCGCGTCCGACGGCACTCTTACCGGCTCCGTCGATACCACCCACTCCGGCCCGGAAGGCGCCGAACTGCGCACAATCCTCAAATATTCCGACGAAAAGGAGCGCCGCGAATCATTGGAGACAGCCATCGCCAATGACGTACCAGGCGTCGTACTCAACTCCTTCCAGTTCGTTCAGCCCTCCGAACTCGACAAGCCGATCGAAGTCCACTACAAGCTCACCGCCGCTCTGTACGCCCATCAGGCCGGTCCGCTTCTGTTGGTGCGTCCTCGCGTCGTCGGCTCCCACGTCTTGCCCTTCGACGACAAACCCCGGACCGTCCCCATTGAACTCGGCGCCACCGGCCGCTGGCGCGATAGCTTCGACATCGCCATCCCTCCCGGCTACGTCGTCGATGAGACTCCCGACCCCGTTAATATCGACCTCGACTTCGCCAGCTATCACTCTTCGGTCTCGGCCAAAGGCAACCTCCTCCACTACGAGCGCGAATACGTGGTCCGCCAGGTCGAGATTCCACCCGCCAAAGCCGCCTCCTTCCGCCAGCTTGAGAACGCCATCCTCTCCGACGAAAAAGGCGCAGCCGTCCTCAAGAAGCAGTAGACGGTCGAAAGATCTGTTTCTTGACTCCTTCCCTCGCACAAATGCCCCGCGGAACTCCCCCGCGCGCATCCCCGTCACTCGCCCCGAAAGTGCTTGACAAAAGGCAGGCCGGAATCCCTTCCGGCCTGCTCCGCCCCGCATTTCCCCGTTACTGATGGAGTCACACCCACCGATTTTGCTTCATCAAGAGCGCAATTCGTGGCCTATACTGCGCTTAGAGTGAGGTTTCCGCCATCATTGCGGTGTCCTCCTCGCCATGACCATGGCCACCCAACTTGCCCACAAGCGCGCCCTCGACTCGCCATCGATCCCCGACCGTCTCTACTTCAAGATTGGAGATGTCGCCCGCATCTGCGAGCTTGAGACCTACGTCCTGCGCTTTTGGGAGACGCAGTTTCCCCAGCTCAAGCCCAACAAGAGCGGAACCGGCCAGCGGCTCTATCGTCGCAATGATGTTGAATTGGCTCTGAAGATCAAGCACCTGGTCCACGCCGAGGGCTATACCCTATCCGGCGCCCGCCAGGCTCTGGAGCAGGCCCAAACCCGCAAATCTCCTCCGCCAGAAACCAACTCCCGGCTGCCCCTGCCCGCCGCCGCCTCCGCCCAGGCTCAGGAGAATCTCGCCGCCACCGTCGTCCATGTCCGCGCCGAACTCCGCGAAATTGCCGGCCTGCTCGCTTCGCCCGATCCCCAGCCGCCACGCCGTCGCGCGCGCGTGACCACCATGCCCCCCAAGTCAGGCTCCCTCTTCCCGCTCTAGTTTTTTCCGCCCCGTTTTCCGCTAACTCGCTAACTCGCTACTTCCGCGGAGCGGAAGCTAACTTGCTACTTCCGCGAAGCGGTGCTAACTTGCTATTTCCGTTCAAAGCTGAGCGAAGAGGAATTGATGCAATACCGTAACCCTGTTGGCCGCGGCCCATCCGGAAAAACATGCCCCAGATGTCCGCCGCACCGCGCGCAATTTACCTCAACCCGCCGCATTCCCTGGCTGTTGTCTTCGTGCTCCGCAACGGCCTTAGAATCGGCAGGCAGCAGAAAGCTCGGCCACCCGCACCCCGATTCGAACTTCGCCCCGCTCAGAAACAGCAGCGCCCCGCATCCCGCGCAGTGGTAGTTGCCCGTCTCGTGGTTTTCGGT
>OBLT010001980.1_pt1 | contig 12901 bp, 8 predicted proteins | sample 1518721 | NCBI WGS metagenome assembly OBLT01 (sample SAMEA3539307, study PRJEB22396) | soil metagenome | biome: tundra; feature: field; material: soil | place: USA | collected 2010-05 | depth 0.15 m | reverse complement strand
CGGTGCCGGATGAAATCCTGAAGAAGGGAAGCAATCTGACGGCGGCGGAGTGGGATATCATGAAGAAGCATCCGGTGACGGGCGAGACGATTTGCCGTCCGTTGAAGTCGCTGCGGCTGGTGCTTCCGATCATCCGCTACCATCACGAGCATTCGGACGGCAGCGGCTATCCGGATGGGCTGCGGGCGGGCGAGATACCGCTTTTGCCGCGCATCCTGCAGGTGGTGGACATCTACGATGCGTTGCGTACGGCGCGTCCGTATAAGCCGGCGCTCGGCCACGAGCCGGCGGCCGGGACCATGCGTGCCGAGGCGCAAAGCGGACTCTGGGACGAGGAGTTGGTCGCGGAGTTTTTCGCCATGCTCGACAAGCGCCGCCAGGTGGCATAGACAAATCGGGTGATCTGATCATCGGGCCATCTAGATTCAAATGCCAAAGCCTTTCGATCTTCAATCACCCGGTCACCCGATCACCCGATCACCCGATCAACTTTTGACCTACAGTTTCGTCATTCCCGCCTATAACGAAAGCGTACGCATCCGGCCTACGCTGCATGCGCTTCTCCGGCATGTGCAGGAACAAAACTGGGACGCGGAAATTCTGGTGGTGAACGACGGTTCGAGTGACGACACGGCACAAATCGTGCGCGAATACGGCAAGTCGCATCCCCAGATTCTGCTGGTGGAGAATCCCGGGAACCGTGGCAAGGGTTACAGCGTGCGCAACGGGATGCTGCACGCGCGCGGCGACATTTGCCTGTTCACCGATGCCGATCTTTCTTCACCGATCACGGAGGCGCAGAAACTGTTCGACGCGATTGGCCAGGGCGCGGACATAGCGATCGGGTCGCGCTGGCTGCGAGTGGAACTGCAGACCGAGCCTCAGCCACTGTACCGGCAGGCGTTTGGACGAATCTTCAATCTGGTGCTGCGGGTGATTCTGGGTTTACGTTTCGCGGACACGCAATGCGGATTCAAAGCTTTTCGGCGAGACGCCGCGCAACGCATTTTTCCTCTGCAGAAAATTGAGCGCTGGGGATTCGATCCGGAAATTCTGTTTCTGGCGCGGCGCGCGGGATTGCGGGTGGAAGAGGTTCCGGTGCTGTGGGCGCACAGCGAGGGGACGCGGCTGCATCCTTTCCGGGATGGACTGCGAATGTTCGTGGAAGTTTTGCGCATCCGATGGTATGCGATGACCGGGGAATACGCGGCGGGCGCGGTGCCTTCTCCGGGAAAACTGTAAGTCAGACCATCCCTGGTGTGGGGACGGGGCTTTGCCCCGTCCAAGCGGGGCGAAGCCCTGCTTCCACACCTGCTACGAGGCGGCTCGATCGTTGGTGTTAGCGGCCAGGCGCACGAATTCGGCGATCTGGGCGCCCATTTCTTCGGTGGAGACGGTGCGCTCTCCGTGGCGCGCCAGATCGCGCGTGCGAAGGCCCCCCATCAAGGTTGAGATGACGCCAGCCTCCACGCACTCCGCTTCCCTGGCCAAATTAAAAGTATGGCGCAGCATCAGGGCTACGGAAAGGATGGCGCCTAGCGGATTGGCGACACCCTTACCTGCGATGTCGGGAGCCGATCCGTGAACGGGTTCGTAGAGACCGACCGGGCCTCCGATGCTGGCCGAAGCGAGCAGGCCGAGCGAGCCCACGACTCCGCCCGCCTCATCGGACAGGATGTCGCCGAACAGGTTTTCGGTGAGGATGACGTCGAATTCGGTGGGCTTGAGGACCAGCGTCATCGCGGCAGAGTCCACGTACATGTGGGAGAGCTGGACATCGGAAAAACCGCCGCCGACGCGAGTCACGACCTCGCGCCAAAGACGCGAGCACTCCAGAACATTCGACTTGTCGACGGAGAGCACGCGCCGGCGCCGGGTGCGAGCCAGTTGAAAGGCAACGCGGGCGATGCGCTCGATCTCCGGCTCACTATAGCGCATGGTGTTGATCGCCTGGCGCGCGCCGGGAGCGCCTTCGCCTTCACCTTCAATCGAGCGAGGCTCCCCGAAATACAATCCGCCGAGCAGTTCGCGCACGATGAGAATGTCGGTTCCCTTGACGATTTCTTCGCGCAGAGGCGAGCACGCAGCCAGCGCCGGATAAAAGACTGCGGGACGGAGATTGGCGAAAGCTCCGAGTTCCTGGCGTAGGCGCAACAGTCCAGCTTCGGGACGAAGTTCGCGAGGATTGTGATCGAAGGCTGGGCTGCCGACGGCTCCGAGCAGCACCGCCTGTGAGGCGAGACAGGCCTGAATGGTGGCGTCTGGCAAGGGATTACCGAATTTTTCCAGCGCGACGCCGCCGATTTCTTTTTCGTCGAGTTCGAGATCGTGGCCAAATCCACTGACCACTTCTTCCAGAACACAAATGGCTTGGGATGTGACCTCGGGTCCTATTCCGTCTCCGGGTAGGGAAGTAACAAGGAGTTGCATGGGATCCTCGGTTCCTTGACGGATGTTTTCAACAGGATACACCCGGAAAGGCCGCTGCATAGGCCGTTTCGGAGGTTTTACATTTGTTTACATCGGCGGCAGTGGTTACACACCGGTGTTTAGAAATTAAACACCCCAGAGATATTCTTCCGGCTCGCTGTGTTGATCGGTGAAGGGCATCAACAGCGTCGCCTGGCCGGCGCTGCCGGATACATGAGCCGGATGCGCTTCATTGGAATTGGCGGCTGCGGAGACGGCGCGGGCGAGAGTTACGGCGGCTGCGGCGGGCGGAATCATCCTGCCTTGGCTGCCTGTGACCTCGGCGCTGCCGACGTTGCCGCTGCTGACGTCCTGAATCAGTTCGAGCAAATGGCTGTCCTGAACCTTTTTGATGCGGTCGGCAAGAACTACAAACCTGCGATAAACCTCATCGAGTTCTCGACGCTCAAACTGGTGTCCCAGTTGTTCGCAGCGCAGAGCCAGCGCGTGGCGGCCGGAGTGCTTGCCCAGCACCAGCCGTGAATCGGGCACGCCCACCGACTGTGGCGTCATGATTTCGTAGGTCAGCGGATTCTTGAGCATGCCATCCTGGTGAATTCCGGCCTCGTGCGCAAACGCATTGCGGCCGGTGATGGCCTTGTTGGGCTGCACCGGAACCCGTGTGATCTCCGCCAACATCTGGCTGGAAGAATATAGCTGTTCGCTAGCGACTGCGGTTTCGTAAGGATAGCGGTCGGGGCGCACCCGCATGGCCATGACGATTTCTTCGAGAGACGCATTGCCGGCGCGCTCGCCGATGCCGTTGATGGTGCACTCCACCTGGCACGCACCGTTCTGCACTCCCGCGAGCGAGTTCGCGACCGCCAGACCGAGGTCGTTGTGGCAGTGCGTGGAGATCGTTGCTTTCTCGATGCCGGCGACTTTCTCACGCAGCGTGCGGATGAGTTGGCCGTATTCCTCGGGCATGGTGTATCCGACGGTATCGGGAATGTTGACAGTGGTTGCGCCGGCTGCGATCACGGCTTCGACTACCTGGCAGAGAAACGGGATGTCGGTGCGGGTGGCATCTTCGGGCGAGAATTCCACGTCGGCGCACACGAACTTCGGGAACAACGACTTTGCGTGCCGAACCGCTTCGCGCGCCTGCTCCAGGCACTTCTCCCGCGTCATGCGCAGCTTGTATTTCAGATGAATGTCGGAGGTTGCGAGAAAGACGTGGATGCGGGGGTGCGCCGCTCCCTGTAATGCCTGCCAGGCGCGGTCCACATCACCGCTACAAGCGCGAGCCAGGCCCGCGATGATGGGACGCCGCACGGAAGCGGCGATGCGTTGCACCGCTTCGAAGTCGCCATCGGAGGCGATGGGGAATCCGGCCTCGATCACGTCGACGCCGAGGCGCTCGAGTTGCTGGGCCAACCGCAGCTTTTCCTGCACATTCATGCTGCAGCCCGGCGACTGCTCGCCGTCACGAAGCGTGGTGTCGAAGATGGTGATGCGCGGCCGATTCATGAATTCCGTACCTCCGGAAAGAATTGACTATCCAATAACTCTATCGGCGGATTAGGGAGGAAGAAAAGCTTATAATGTTTACAGTAGCATTAGCACCAATTATAGTATTAGTAAAACTTATTAATTACTTATGATTGACAACTGCTATCAGTTCTCCCTGTGAACCTCTGTGCCCCCGGTGGTTAAGGCTCTTTTCACCACCGGGGGCACAGAGGTTCACAGGGGAAACCTGAGGAGCGAGACCTAATCCCATGGACCTTTCGCAACTCGAAGTCTTCCTCACGGTGGCTCGCGAACGGCGTTTTTCGCGGGCGGCCGAGAAGCTGTTTCGCACGCAATCGGCGGTCAGCCAGACCATCCGGAAGCTTGAACTGGAGATCGGCGAGCCGCTGTTCGACCGATCTTCCCGCGAGGGCGTACTCACCGACGCCGGACGCGTTTTACAGGAATACGCCGAGAAGTTGCTCAACCTGCGGCAGGACGCGCAGACCGCGCTGGTGGAGATGCGCGAGTTACAGAAGGGCCAACTGGCCATCGCCGCCAATGAATTTACGGCGCTCTACCTGTTGCCGGTACTAGGCGAGTTTCGCCGCCTGCATCCCATGATCAAGATCACGGTGCGGCGGTCGTTGGGCAGTCACATTCCCGACGATCTGCTCAAGCACAACGTGGAGCTCGGCGTACTTTCTTATGATCCGCAGGAGCCGCAGTTGCGCTCGGCGGTGGTTTATCTGGACGAGTTGGTACTTGTCGTTCCTCCGGGGCATCCGCTGGCCTCGGCGGGCGAAGTCAGTGTTCGGCAACTCGGGGCGGAGTCGTTCGTGGCCCACATCGTAGCGTCGCCTTATCGCGATAAAGTGATCGAAGCGTTCCACCGCCATAAGACTCCGTTGCACATGGACGTGGAACTACCCACGCTGCAAGCCATCAAGCGCTTCGTGTGCATGGGGAATGGGGTGGCGCTGGTGCCTGAGATGAGCGTGGACAGCGAGATCAGCCGTGGAGAGCTGGTGCGCGTTCCGGTGAGCGATCTGCATTTTCAGCGCAAGCTGCGGCTGGTGTATCGGCAGGAATCCGCGCTGTCGCACGCCGGAAGAGCGTTCTTGAAAGTGGCGGAGCAGGTGGCAAAAGACAGAGGCGGGCGCTATCGCTTCCAGCGAGAAAAGTAGCGCCTAGGCCGAGCGGATTTCTTCGCTACGCTCAAAGGCAGCTCAATACGCACAGAGCAACCGGGAATTCCGCCAAGGCGGCGGAGACGCCGATCTTTGTGTGACCATCGGTTTTCGTCAGTTCCTGAATTTTCCCCGTAAAGACGTTCTGACACTCTTCGCGACCAGCGCAGAACGGGAGCAGAACGTGCGTGTCCTCCCAGATTTGGGCTCCAATTGGCGGGAGATCGATGTCATTGAGCAAACTGGCCACCAGGCGCGGCACAACAACGAGTACGCTCGTGTTTTCAAACTTCCTAGTGAAGGCGATAACGTGATCGGCCTTCGCACCCGCAACCGCCAAGGGCAGGTACTCGCCCTGCTGAAAAAGGTTGGGTTGCTGTTGACGCAGGCCTAGAGTTCTCCAGATCAAGTACAACTTGATTCGACCGTCCTCAGGCGTCTCCAGCAAGCGGCTTATCGATGACTCATCAGGGGCGCTAACCCGGCTGCGGACACACTCGAACATTTGCTGGCGGCGGATATAGTCGACGGGACGACGATTGTCCGGGTCAACCAGACTGAAATCCCACAACTCATTACCCTGGTAAATATCGGGAACGCCCGGGCAGGTCAGTTTGAGGAGCGTCTGCGACAAGCTATTCCACAGACCAATGCGAGCCACACGGCGTTGGAAGGGAACAAAGTCGTTGAGAAACCGATTCTTGGCGGCGGGATCCAGCAGTGCCTTCACGAAGGACGAAACGGCGCCTTCGTATTCAGTATTTCGATTGACCCAACTGGTATTCCGCTTCGCTTCACGGATCGCTTTCAACATGTAGGCTTCGATCCGGTCGCGGAAAGTTTTCCAGTCGTTGTCGCCGTCCTTGTCGCTCAAGGGCTGCGCTGGCCAAGCGCCGATCAACGTCTGATAGAGCAAGTATTCATCGTTCGGCGAAGGCGCGGATTGTTCGTTCACCAGCCGCTTGTGGCGGCGATTGAAGCGTTTCCAGTCTCGCAGACGAAGCCTCCATAGCGCCGATATCTCGGAGAGCACGTTGATCCGGGCGCGTACATCCTCGGAGCGCTTCGAGTCGTGCGTACTGGTGGCCAGCATGGTGTGCGGCCAGGAGCGCAGGCGTTCCTGGTTTGTAGAGTGAAACTCAGCGGCTGTGATTCCAAAACGGCGAAGATCGCCTCCAACGTCATTCAAGGAGACCAGCCGGTTGTAGATGTAAAAGGCGGTGTCTTCCAGACCTTTAGCCATGACCGGGCTGGTGAACTGCTGGAATTTCATGGCAAAGTTTATGACTGCATCTTGGTAAGCCGAGTTCTGTCCTTCGGCGATGCGGGTGAGAAGCACTTCGCCGATGAAATCGAAGATAGTGGTATCCGCAGCCGGACTTCTCCATTTGGCCGAGGCGATGGCGAGGCGGATGCAGCGTGCATCCTCCTCCGAAACGCCCGCGGCGCTGACGTAGGTGCGGTAGACGGGAAAGCTGGCCACCACTTCCGTGAGTGCTTCGCGCAAGCTGTTGAGGGTGAAGTCACAGGTGCGGCGTTTGGAAAGGGCGATACGAGCCAGGTGATTGGCAAGCACGTTCAATTCGCTGGCCAGGGCAACCCGAATAATAAGGTTGCGGCTGCGGTATGCGAGGTCCTCAAAATCGATTTCGTGAGCGATAAAATTTCGGTAAATGCGCTCCAATCGCATCGCTGCCGCCGGGTCGACAGACAGGCCGTTGACGAGATTCGCGAAATCGTAGCCGGTGGTGCCGCTCACCGGCCACTCGGCGCGCAGTCGTTCCGAACCAGTAAGAATTTTCTCGATGACCACATAGTGCGATCTTTCGTCTGGCCCGTTGCTCGATCTATTTTCGGAATTGTTCGCGGCGATGGCAATACTGCGGTTGAGGCGTTCGAAGTATTGAGCGGGATCGTAGAGGCCGTCCGGATGGTCGAGGCGCAAGCCATCCACTTTACCTTCTGCCATCAGACTGAGAACGAAACGGTGGGTCGCGTCGAATACTTTCTCATTCTCCGTACAAATGCCGGCGAGATCGTTGGTATCGAAAAAGCGCCGGTAGTTGATGTCATCTGCGGCTACGCGCCAATTGGCTAGGCGAAAGGCCTGCGCTTTGATGAGTTCGTGAAGTTGTTCGAAACTTGCGGGATCAGCGGGATTGCCATTGATCAGGTCGATGGCTCGACGGATGCAGGCTGCGAACTCGGTAGAGCGGGTACATAGCTCAGCTAGCCGGCGCTTATGTATCTCCTTGTCGCGGTTGCGCTCGGCGACGCGGTCGCTGCTGAGTTCCCGCCTTCCTGGTAAGTGCCTGAAAGCGGTGATCAGACTCTGAAACTCGAGCAGCTCTGGGTTCTGTTCGCCGAGCATTTCGGTCGCTTTGGTTCCGCAGTGTTCGAGAACGCGCGGATATTCCTTGGGGTCGACCGGGAAACGATGCTCCCGATAGACAATGTCGAATTCACCGCGCGCAGAGTGAAAATTAAGCTTGAGTTCGCCGCTCTCCAGCACCGCGCCATAATGATCGTGAAGGACAGCTACCAGCACTTTTCCGTGGAGCTCATCTTTCAGCGGCTGCCAGTCTATGTCAAAAAAACTGGCGTAAATCGAAGATTCACCATTCTCCAGCACATCGAGCCACCAGGCGTTATCGCTGCCCATCACCCCCATATGATTGGGGACAATGTCGAGGATCAATCCCATGCCGTGCTCGTGGAGCGCGGAGACAAAGCGGTCGAAATCCTCAGCGCTGCCGATCTCAGGGTTGAAGGAGTTGTGATCCACGATGTCGTATCCATGCATGCTGCCGGGGCGAGCCTTCAGGCAGGGAGAGATATAGCAGTGGCTGACGCCAAGCGCGGCAAGATAGGGAACAACTTCGGTCGCCTGAGTAAACCTGAAGTCGCGATTGAGTTGCAGGCGATAGGTCGCGAGCGGGATGTGTGAACGGGGCTTCATGATTCCAGAAACCACACGACCGACCAAGCTGGCAGTGTTCCTGGTTGCAGAGCGTCAACACTCGCTTCCGCGTTGGCATAGATAATATGTGACGCAGAGGATTTCAGGCCAGAAAGCGGAAACGTTCCAAGATTCGCCAACAGAGTGAGTTCGGAATTGTCTCGGAACCTCCAACGCGCGCTGAGGCCACGATCTCCATGGACCTCGTAACCCGCCTCGATCCTGCATGCATTGGAAAGACGGGGGACAATGTACTCGGACCTTAGTTTCAGCAGCTGGCGATAGAAGCCGAGCCATTCTTTATGGTGCGGTTGCGCAACCATGCTCCAGTTGAGGCGGGAGGCTGCAAAGGTTGTGGCCGCGTTCGGATCGGGGATCCGCTCGCGTTCGGCTGGGTCGCTGAACTCGGTGAAATGAGCGAACTCATTTCGGCGGCCTGCGGTAACGGCCGCCGCCAGATCCTTCTCGAAATCGCAAAAAAAAAGAAACGGCGATTGCGCTCCGAACTCTTCGCCCATGAACAGCAGCGGTGGCGAAGGGGCAAGCAGAAGAATTGCCGACGCCGCACGGACGGCACGTGGATCCGCAAGTTTGTCGATCCGCTCACCGAACGCACGGTTTCCGATCTGATCATGATTCTGAAGGAAGGAGACAAACGCGCTGAGCGGCAAGCCCTGGGTTGTCTCACCGCGGGCTTCGCCGTTTCTGTGAAGGGAAGTCTCGCCCTGGTAAGCGAATCCTTCGACCAAACAACGGCCCAATTGGTCGAGAGGATGTTCGGAGTAGTCCGAGTAGTATCCATCCTTCTCACCCGTGATCAGTACGTGCAATGCATGGTGGATATCGTCGTTCCACTGGGCCGTGTAAGTTCGAGGGCGGCAGCGCTCTTTAGGTGTTACCGTCCTTTGAAGGTAACGTGACTGATTGCGGTCGTTTTCCAGGACGAGATGAACATGGCGATCCGGCGCAACGGAACTCCGAACCGTATCGGCCAACTCCGTGAGGATGTCTGGCGCGGAATCGTCAGCAATGGCATGAACCGCGTCCAGACGCAGTCCATCGAAATGAAATTCGGTCAGCCAGTAGAGAGCATTGTGGATAAAAAAATCACGGACAGCCCGGCTTTCACAGCCGTCAAAGTTGATACTGTCGCCCCAAGGAGTATGGTGACGATCGGTAAAGAATTGTGGAGCGTAACAACCGAGATAATTTCCTTCCGGGCCAAAGTGGTTGTAAACGACATCCAGCAAAACCATAATTCCGCGGCTATGGGCGCTTTGAACTAGCTCTTTGAGATCATCGGGTCGGCCATAAGTGCTGTCGGGAGCGTAAGGGTAGACACCGTCATAACCCCAATTTCGCTGTCCGGGAAAGTCGGCAACCGGCATCAGTTCCAGCGCAGTGATGCCGAGCTCCGCAAGATAGTCGAGTCGCTCGCATGCGGCCAGAAAAGTACCGCGCGGCGTGAAAGTTCCAACATGCAATTCATAGATGACAGCTTCTTCCCACTTACGGCCATGCCAAGCATGATCGAGCCAGAAGAAAGCCTCGGAGTCGATAACTTCGCTGGGGCCGTGCACGTCACGGGGCTGAAACCGTGAAGCTGGATCGGGGACTTTCTGCCCATCATCAATCCGGAAGCGGTATTGGGTCCCGGGCTTTACCGCATCAGTTACTAACTCGAACCAACCATTATCGCGCTGGTCCAGAGGGAGGTAAGTCGGCCGGTTCACATCGCCAAGGCAGAGTTCCACTTGACGAGCCGCGGGGGCCCACAAGCGAAAGCGCACGCTTCCGTCGTCACGGCACTGGGCGCCGAACGGCATGTCATGACGGCGCTTCATTCGGATCTTCCTTCTTGCCGTTCTTGCGGCGCTCCTGCAAGACGACCAGGGAGCGTGCCTGCAACGGATAGACTGCGCCTGCGTTATAGGTATCGGCGGGGCGCAATCCGCCGTCCCGAGAGGTGTCCATCCATGCGCTCCAGCGAGTAGAGGGAATGGACGCTGGCAGGGTGAATCCAACATCCTCATGATGAGCGTTCAGAAGCACGAGAAAGTTTTCGTCGCCGACTTTCCGTCCGCGTTCATCAGTTTCGTCCAGTCCCTGACCGGAGAGCAACATTCCCAGGCAGCGAACCGCAGGATCGCGCCACTCGTCTTCGCTCATCTCCTTGCCGCCAGGACTCAGCCACAGCAAATCTTTTATATTTGCACCCTTGATCGGGCGGCCCTGGAAAAAACGCCGGCGGCGGAAGACGGGATGCCGCTTGCGCAGATTGATCATGCGCTGAACGAACGCCAATAAGTCGCGATCGTGGGGCTGCAAATTCCAGTTCAGCCAGCTTGTCGGATTATCCTGGCAATAGGCGTTGTTGTTTCCCATTTGCGAATGCCCGATGGGATCTCCCGCATAGATCATCGGGACGCCCTGAGACAACAGCAGGGTTGCCAGCAGATTCCGCTTTTGTTTTGCGCGCAGAGCCTGAATGTTAATATCTTCAGTCGGACCCTCTGCTCCGCAATTCCAGCTGAGATTATTGTTGGCGCCGTCGCGATTTTCCTCGCCATTAGCTTCATTGTGCTTATCGTTGTAACTCACCTGATCCTGCAGCGTGAAGCCATCATGCGCGGTGACAAAATTAACGCTGGCGTAGGGACGCCGACCGCTGTGCCCATAAAGATCGCTGGAACCTGTAAGACGGTAGGCTAGGTCCCCTACGAGGCCGCCGTCCCCTTTCCAGTAGCCGCGCACGGTGTCGCGATAGCGATCGTTCCATTCCGCCCAGCCGACGGGAAAATTTCCCACCTGATAGCCTCCTTCGCCGAGGTCCCAGGGTTCGGCAATCAGCTTTACTTGCGAAAGCACGGGATCTTGATGGATGATGTCGAGAAATGCCCCCAGGCGATCGACTTCATGCAGTTCGCGGGCGAGAGTAGCGGCGAGGTCGAAGCGAAAGCCGTCCACGTGCATATCGAGAACCCAGTAGCGCAGACTGTCCATGATCAATTGGAGAACGCGTGGATGCTGCATGTTGAGCGTGTTTCCAGTGCCGGTGTAATCCATGTAATAGCGGGGATCGTCGGGTATGAGGCGGTAGTAAGTGGTGTTGTCGATTCCCCTGAGCGAGAGCGTGGGACCGAGATGATTACCTTCCGCTGTATGGTTATAGACGACATCAAGAATCACTTCCAATCCCGCCGAGTGCAGGGTCTTGACCATGGTCTTGAATTCGCGAATGGAGTTGGTCGAAAGGTAACGAGGCTCGAGCGCGAGAAAACCGATCGAGCTATAACCCCAGTAGTTACGGAGGCCGCGGTCAACGAGTTGGCGGTCGTCGACGAAGCTGTGCACCGGCATGAGCTCGATCGAGGTCACTCCCAGTCGGGTGAGGAATTCTATTACAGGGGCGGTTGACAGAGCCGCATACGTTCCCCGCAAGTGGGAGGGAAGATCGGGGTGACACATCGTGAACCCTTTGACGTGCAGCTCATAAATCAGGGTCTCGTGCCAGGGAATCCTGGGCGGGGCATCGGCTCCCCAGGTGAAGGCGGAGTCGATCACTCGATTCTTCGGCATGCCAGCGGCATTGTCACGGCGATCAAAGGACAAGTCCTCTTGCTTGTGTCCGATCCTGTATCCAAAGTGCGAGTCGGTCCAGTTCATGGCTCCTTGAATTTGCTTGCCGTAGGGATCAAGAAGAAGTTTGTGGTGATTAAAACGATGGCCCTGCCGCGGCGCATAAGGACCATAGACCCGGTACGCGTACAACTGGCCGGGACGAATTTCCGGCAAGTAGCCGTGCCAGACCATGTCAGTTTGCTCGGGAAGCGGGACGCGAAGGGTCTCACGTCTCCCCGAAATGTCGAACAGGCAGAGCTCTACTTTCTCCGCGTGCTCTGAGTAGAGCGCGAAGTTGACCCCCTCGCCGTCCCAGGTCGATCCCAGGGGATACGGCCGGCCAGGCCACACAATGATTTGAGATGGGCTGGGCATTTACTTTGGATTCATGCGACCTGACAAGGCGAGCCTCCTGGAACGAGACGCACTCGGTGTCCGAGTCACTATACTCGCCCCTTTGATCTGCTGTACATAGGGGTGCAATCGATTTTCGCCTACTTTAACATTCAAGCGCCAATCAAGGAGAGGCTCACTATGTCTGACAAGAACACAGAATGTTCTTGGTATTTATCCGAGCTACGCAAGCCTGGAAAGCGGCGTCGATGGCTTAAAGGCAACAGGCTCTAGCAACAGAGATATTTCTGTTCTCTTCCGGGAGAGCAATAGAGCCGCACAGTCCGTTCATTCAGAATCGCCGACCGGCCCAGGCTTGCGGAGAGAAAAAAATCTATGCTGGCTCACCGCCTCCACCGCCGCCAGTAAATCCCTGGCGGCATCGGACTTTACAACGTACCCTCTGGCCCCTGCACTCAACGCCTCACGCATCATTTGCGCAGAGTTGAAGCCCGATGTTGTGATCCTCGACATTGGCATGCCATTCCTCAACGGACTGGACACCACACGTCAACTGCTGCAGCACGATCCGCAATTCAAAATCATTGTCCTGACGATCACCGATGCCGATCAGGTTATCCGTGAAGCCCTCGACGCGGGCGCGCGCGGATTCGTGCTCAAATCCGACGCAGCTCGCGATCTGGTCTCTGCGATCGAAGCCTTGCAGGACAAGCGAATGTTCTTTACGCCGCGAGTGAACGATCTGGTGTTGCGAGGTTTCCTGGATAAGGGACACGCCATCTCCCGGAATGAGCCTCCGGAGCGGAGGGCAGACCGTGGCGAGTGCTCCCGATAAAAATCGTTTGACGATGTCGCC
>OBLT010001977.1_pt1 | contig 12913 bp, 7 predicted proteins | sample 1518721 | NCBI WGS metagenome assembly OBLT01 (sample SAMEA3539307, study PRJEB22396) | soil metagenome | biome: tundra; feature: field; material: soil | place: USA | collected 2010-05 | depth 0.15 m | reverse complement strand
GATCGGCAGTCGACTTGTCATTGTGCCCGCGCAATCAAACGCGCCGGGCGGCCTCGATGATCGAAACCAATTCACCGGGAACGGGGATGATGCGTTGGCACTCGAAGCCAGCGCTCCTCAACAGCTTTTTCCATTCGACAGCGCTGCGCTCTTTGCCTCCAGTAACAGCCAGCATGTTTATGTCGCTCATCAACTGGTGTTCTAGCTCCAGATCCTCATGATCGACGACATCTGGCAGAACAAACTCGATCACCAGGAGGCGACCCTCGTCCGGCAGAACCGACCGGCAGTGACCGAGAATTTCGATTGCCGCCCCATCTTCATATCCGTGAAGCACATGTTTCAGCATGTAAACGCCGGCTCCGGCCGGGACTTCGTTGCGTAGATCGGCGGCCAGCAGCTTACAGCGATCGTCAAGCCCCTCTCTCTCGAATCGCGGGGCTGCGGCATCGATGGCTTCCTGACGGTCGACTAACATGCCGCTCACGTTCGGAAAGGCTTTCAGAATGGCGGCAATCAGCGCGCCTCCCCCTCCGCCAAGGTCGGCAACAGCGTGGTATTTCGAGAAGTCCCACGCATGCGCGACGGGCATGTACGGGCTGCGGCGCAGAGAACTCGACTGCGAAAATAGCCCATCGCCATCTCAGTCAGGGCTTTGTTCTGTGCAACGGTACCGGCGGCCGCGCGAGACCCAGCCATCTCTCTCTCCTCCAGGGGCCATCATAGACCATCATGAAGCCGATTAGACACAACGGTCGGATAGTCGGCAATCCTGACAATGGCCCCGGAAAGAGGTTGAAGCAGTCTCGGCTGGCTCTGGGCCGCCCGATTCTTCAAGACGCGCGCGCTCGCTGCACGGGCATGTGAACTCGGCAGGATTGAGTCCGACGGACAACGAGCCAAGGCTGCGCGCGAGGTCCGAGGCGGCGACCTGTTGCAAGTGAGGAATGACGGCGGCGCCGTGAAATCGACAGGCTTCGGGGTAGAGTGTAACCACAGAACAGAACGGCATGGTCGAGCGTCCAGTTGGTCCGTTCCTTTGCGGCGAAGGGGGCTACTCTCTGCCGGGCGCCCGTACTCGCCGGGTGCGGGATCAAAACCCGCTCAGTTGGGGGGACCGGGGGCGCTGGGAGCGCCGGGAGCGCTGGGAGCCGTGCCGCCGCCTTTGCCCTTGTCGCCGTTGCCGGTGGGAGTGGGAACCGTGCTGCCTACGCCGCCGGGCAAACGGCCCGTGCCGCCCGGCTGCTGCATCACTTGATACACAGCCTCCTCCACCGCCCGCAAGACGCCACGGAAAACCGAGCCCCGGTCGATGGCTCTGGGTTGCAGCGGCTGGTTCCGGATTACCCGGATGGAGTCGCCGGCGCGCAGGTCGACCGTGTCGCCCGGCGCCGTCTGGTTCCGCACCCCAACCACGCCTTCGTCCACGCTGACGAACGTGGTTCCGTCGGCATCTTCCACCACTACTTCAAAAACCGTGCCGCGAACCGAGATGACGGCGGTGGGGCTCGATACCTGGTTGTAATTCGGGAGACCGTTGAGGTGCTGGATGTAGACTTTGATGTGCCCGATCAACACGTTGAGAATGTCCTGGAGATTGCCCGCGTGCTCCCGGAACATGACCCTCGAATTCGCAAAAACCTCGAACGTGCTGCCGTCGGCGACCTGGAACTGCCCGTAACCGTCCGGTCCGGTAACGACGATCTGCTGGGGTTTGAGGGAATCGCCCGTGGACAAGGCCCGTAGGCCGTTATCGGAGAGGGACGAGAGCTGCCCGTACTGCACGACGACTCTCGCGGTGTGATCCGGAATCGGCTGCTGGGCCAGACACACCGCGGCTGCGGCTGCCGTCAGCAGCATCCGCACGGTCCGCGAGAGCGCACAGAGCCTAGGCATACGAACCTATTCTAGACGTGGGCGTCTGAAAACAGCCAGCCCCTAGGACCCCCAAGTCTAGCACCAAACATGCTCTGCAACCAACGGGCCGAAATTAAATATTCGTAACAAGCCCTTCGGATTCAGCGCCTTTGTAGACGATAAGAGACTTGAAACAGGGTAAAATAGGACTCGGCTGTGTGTCAATGCGCAACAGTTCGCTTGCCGGTGGCTCTCTTCGCGCTGGCGCTGGCAGGGGGATTGGCGCAGGCCCAGTCCCAGCCGGACTGGCGTAAAGTGGGCCCGTCTTCGGCGGAGTTGATGCTCGCGTCGCCGGCCACCGGCCCGGTGGCGCAGGTCTGGTTTTCCCCGCAAGGATCGACGCTTTGGGCGCGGACGCGCTCCGGTATCTATTGGACCGCGGACTTTGAAACATGGTCTCCTGCGCCTGCCGCTTCGACGCCCCCCGCGACCACTCTGGCCACCGCCGTGCGGCTTCCCGAACCGGGCGCCACCTTGGCCTCTGCCACTGCGGGCGGCGCCACGATATTTGCCCTGGGCCGCAACCTCTATCGATCCGAGGATGGCGGGCGTTCGTGGACCAACCTCACGGCTTACCGATCGCAGCCGGTGATCGGCGCGGGCCAGCATAGCGTGGCGGTTTCGCCAGCGGACCCCGGCCAGGTGGTGGTCGCCAACGATTTCGGCGTCTGGCGCTCCATGGACGGCGGGATCACCTGGGCCGGCCTGAACCAGCTCCTGCCGAACCTGCCCGTGCGGCGCATCCTATCCACCCCGTCCGGAGCCGCCGGGACGCGCATCCAGGTCGAGAACTGGCCCGGCGTTTTGGAACTGCCGCCAGGAGGCGCGATTTGGGTCCCCGCGCGGGGCGCTGGACTGGAAACCGAAGACGCCCTGAAGCAACGGCTTTCGGCCGCCCTGGAGATTCCGATTACGGCCGTCGCTACTGCCGGAGAAACGGTTTACGCCGGATCGAGCGACGGGCGCGTCTGGTTCTCCAACGATGGCGGCGCCACTCTACAGCCTTCCCGGTTGCCTGCCGGAGCGATGGGTCCGGTAGAGCGGATTTACGTGGATGCCGCCGAACCGCGCGCCGCGCTGGCGGCGCTCGGCGGCAACGGCGCGCATGTGCTCCGGACCTTCAACGGCGGCAATTTCTGGGACCCCATGGATTCAGACCTTCCCAACGCACCCGCGCACGCGGTGACCGCCGACCTCTCCGCGGGCGCGGTTTACGTGGCCACCGACGCGGGCGTTTTCTCGGCGACGGTCGACCTCCTGACCGCCGGTTCGCCGCAGCACTGGACGGTCCTCTCGGATGGCCTGCCGCCGGCGCCGGCCTTCGACGTGCGGCTGGACCCATCCGCGGTGCAATTGTACGTCGCGCTCGATGGCTACGGGGTGTACGCCACCGCCGCTCCGCACCGCCGGCGCAGCCTCCGCATCATCAACGCAGCCGATTTCAGCACGCGCCCGGCCGCCCCGGGGTCGCTGCTCAGCGTGGTGGGCGCCCGCGTCAACACGGCTCGCGGCGGCAGCCTGGATTATCCGGTGCTCGGCATGCCCTCCGACGGCGAATCCCAGATTCAAGTTCCCTATGGCGCTTCGGGACCGGCCGTATCGCTGGCGCTCGAGACCAGCGCCGGAAGGGTCAGGGTGGATCTGCAAGTGCAACCTGTCTCACCCGCGATCTTTGTAGGACCCGACGGCGCTCCCATGATCTACGACGCCGATAGCGGTTTGCCGCTGGACGGTCGCAACCCGGCGCGCTCGGGCGGGCGCATCCAGATTTTCGCCACGGGCTTAGGCAGGGTCCAGCCGGACTGGCCCGCCGGCATACCCACGCCTTTGCTGGGCGCCCCGCACGCCGTGACGACGCCGGTCAAGGCTTTCCTCGATGGCGTTTCCGTGCCCGTGACACGGGCGGCCCTTGCGCCCGGCTACATCGGCTTCTACCTCATTGAAGTGCAGTTGCCGGCGATCGCCAATTTCGGCAGCGCCCAACTCCACATCAGCGCCGACGGCCAGGACAGCAACCACGTTCAACTCCTGATCGACCAGTAGGGGTCGGGCATGCCCGACCCGCGGGGCCGAACCCTTTCACCACACCGTCAACTCCACCGCCGCGCCCGATTCGCAGCCGATCTGCTTCGCGGCCGATGCCTGTCCCACCGAAACCTCCACGTAACCCGAGCTGCCCGCAATCGCGAATAGTTCGCCCGGCCCGCACTCCGCGTAGCTGCGCGCCATCACCCCGACCGCGCGCGGGCCCAGCGTCAACGTAAAGTTTCGCTGCTCCAGGTCTGGGAACTCGCTCATGTGGAAGTTCGTCACGACGTTGCCGAAACGGTCGATCCTGAGAATGCGGCCGATCCACGTCCGCTTGCCGGTGCGCTGGGGTTTCTCGAAGACCGGCCGCAAGTAGTCCCTGACGATCTTGCCCATCCGCGAAGGCGGCTCGCCGGCCGCCAGGTGCGCCGCCGCCGGCGCGAAAATATCGCGCCCGTGAAAGGTCCGGCTCACCGGCTGGCGAAAGTACTTCTCGTTCGAAATCAGCCGGATCTTGTGCGTCTCGCGCCCATAGATCATGGCCAGCACGCCGTTGTCGGGCGCCACGAAATATTGCCCGGCGGCCTCCATGAGAATAGGCCGGCGCGACGTTCCCACGCCCGGGTCCACCACCACAATGTGGACCGTCTTCCTGGGAAAGTAGCGGTACGCCTGCGCGATGGCGTAGGCCCCCTCGCCGATCTCGAACGGCTTCACGTCGTGGCTGACGTCCACGATCTGCGCCTGCGGGCAGATGCTCAGAATCACGCCTTTCATGGTCCCCACGTAGTGGTCCGAGAGGCCGAAATCCGTGGTCAGGGTAAGAATCGGTTTCCTCATTGGTAAGATTAAGTATAGGCAAGGATGCTTAGGTTTTGGAGCTGAAAGCCGATAGCTGAAAGCTGTTTTTCATGCAGCGCTTCTATTTCGACCACAATGCCACAACGCCCGTCGCTCCAGAAGTGTTGGAGACCCTGGCGTCGTGTCTCAGTCAAGTGTACGGTAACGCTTCCAGCATCCACCATTTCGGGCAAGGCGCCAAACAGCGCATGGAAGCGGCCCGCCGCCAGCTTGCGTCCCTGATTGGCTGCCAGCCCTCCAGCCTGGTTTTCACCAGCGGCGGCACTGAGGCCGACAACATGGCGGTGCTGGGCGTGGTCCGCGCCGCGCCGGGGGCGGCCAGGCACGCCATCGTGAGCGCCGTCGAGCACCCGGCGGTGCTCGGTCCCTGCGAGCAATTGGAGCGCGAAGGCGTGGAGATAACCCGTCTCCGCGTGAGCCCCGATTGTCTGGTGGACCCGGAGGACGTGCGGCGCGCACTGCGGCCCGAGACCGTGCTGGTCTCCGTCATGCACGCCAACAACGAGCTGGGGACCATTCAGCCGATCGCCGAAATCGCGCGCATCGCGCGCGCGGCCGGCGTGACGCTGCACGTGGACGGCGTCCAGGCGCTGGGCAAGATTCCGGTGGACGTGGAGGCGCTCGGCGTCGACCTCTACAGCATGAGCGCCCACAAGCTCTATGCCCCGAAAGGCGTGGGCGCCCTCTACGTGCGCAAGGGAACCGCTATGGCCCCCATCGCCTTCGGCGGGCATCACGAGCGCGACCGGCGGCCCGGCACCGAGAACGTGCCCGGCATCGCGGCCTTCGGCGCCGCCGCCGAGCTCGCCGCCCGAACCCTCGCCGCCGAATCCGAACGTCTCGCCGCCTTGCGCGACCGCCTGGAAAACGCCATCCTCGAACGCATTCCGCGCGCCGGCGTGAACGGCTCCCGCTCGCGCCGCACGCCCAATACCGCCAACATGCACTTCGACGGAATCGATGGCGAAGCCCTGGTGATCGCGCTCGACCTGCGCGGCTTCGCCGTCTCCACCGGCGCCGCCTGTTCCAGCGGCGCCATCGCGCCTTCCCACGTGCTCGTCAATATGGGCCTGTCCGCGGAAAGGGCGCGCGCCAGCATGCGTTTCTCGCTGGGGCGCTCCAACACGGCCGGCCAGGTTGACGCGCTGGTGGACGCGCTCGCGGGCGCCGTCGAGCATCTGAGGAGGATCGCCGGGCATGCCTGAGCCTCCCATTGCCGTCGCCATGAGCGGCGGGGTGGATAGCTCCACCGTCGCCGCCATGCTGGCGCGCGAAGGCCGCGCCGTCGTCGGCCTCACCATGCAGCTCTGGAACCAGCGCCGGCTGCCGGGCCTTTCGGTGGAAGGCGCAACCGGACGCTGCTGCTCGCTCGACGACGTGTACGACGCCCGCCGCGTCGCCGAGCAGATCGGTATCCCTTATTACGTGGTCAACTTCGAACGCGAGTTCGAGGAACACGTGATTAAGCCGTTCGTGGAAGAGTACCTGGCCGGGCGCACGCCCATTCCGTGTACGCTCTGCAACAACTACATCAAATTCGATCGCTTCCTGGAGATGGCCGATTCGGTAGGCGCCCGCCAGATCGCCACCGGACATTACGCGCGCATCCGCTTCGACCAGGCTTCGGACCGCTGGCAACTGCTGCGCGGCGTGGACCATTCCAAGGACCAGACCTACTTCCTCTTCGGCCTTACCCAGGAGCAATTGGCCCGCACGCTGTTTCCGCTGGGCGGACTTGCCAAGCCCGCAGTGCGCGAGCTGGCCCGCTCGATGGACCTGTCCGTGGCCGCGAAGGGCGATAGCCAGGAGATCTGCTTCGTGCCCAACGGCGACTACGCCGCGTTCCTGGATGCCTACCTGAAGGAGAGCGGCATGGCCCCCCATGCCACGCACGGCGAAATCGTCACCACCGGCGGCCGTAGGCTGGGCGAGCACCAAGGGGTCCACCACTTCACCGTCGGCCAGCGCCGTGGCCTCGGCGTGGCCACTGGTGAGCCGCTCTACGTGATCGCCACCGACCCGCTGACGCAGCGCGTGACCGTGGGCGGCAACGACGAGCTGCTGCGCCCGCGCTTCCACGCCCACGGCGTGAACTGGGTTTCGATCACCGGCCTGGATGCGCCGGCGCACGCGCAAGTGAAGATCCGCAACAAGCACGCCGCCGCGCCCGCCCTCCTGCGCCCGACTGACAATCCCAGCCGGGTGGAGGTAGTCTTCGAAGAGCCGCAGCGCGCGGTAACCCCCGGCCAGGGCGCGGTCTTTTATGACGGCGACTTGGTGCTAGGCGGCGGCTGGATCGAGTAGCCGTGGGGCGGGCCTCCTGGCCTGCCTTCTTTCCTTGGAGCACGGCCCTGCTCCCGGGCCTGAAAGGAATCGCCTGCCCGCGGCATTCCAAAGTGACAGGGACGGCCGGCGCCTCCTCGAAACCACTCCGCCACATCCGGAGTCTAACCGTTTCGAAGCAACTGAACGGTCCTGCCGCGCGAGGAGCAGGCATGCCACATCGCTTTGTTTGGAAGAACGCCCTGCAAGAAAGTGGGGCGGACCCCCTGGTCCGAGGCCGACGCCCTCGTCGGCCTCCGGTCGAAGGCTGCCCCCCGCCAAGATCCCAGCCCATTTCCGGAGCCTCATATGACGACCCGCAACGGAGTCAATCCAAGGTCTAGATTCTGGTTCTGCCTATTCGGAGCGCTGCTGTTCATCGCTTCCGTGGAGATAGCGTTTCAAGGCGTACGGGCGGCGGACGACGAGTCCATCGCCGCCACGTATTCGCGCGGCGTCCTCCGCGTGACCATTCCTTACCAACTGCCACGCGCGGGCGCGGGACGGCTGACCGTCGAGGTCCTGGATCCCGAGGATAGGGTCCTGGGGCGCTCGGAACGGAACGTCGAAGCGGGCGATGGAAAGGGCCGATGGCAGGAGGAGATTCAACTGGAGAAACCGCCCACGGTCGAGGACCTGGCGTGGCATCGTGTGCGCTATCGCTTCGCATACACCGGCGCCAAGGACGCGGCGCTCCAGGGCACGGAATCCATCTCGCAGATCCTGCGGATGCCGGTGGTTCACATCCTGAGCCAGCAATCCTATCTGAGCGGCGGGCAAGCGGCGGTGCGGGTGGTGGTCACGGATTCGGCGAACGATCCCATCGTTGGGAGCGGATCGCTACGGATCGAGTTGTCGCCTCCTGGCCAAGCTGCGCGCGTTCTTTTCACGGGGCGCCTCGACCGGCGCGGCTCCGCCGAAGCGCAGTTCCGGTTTCCCGCGGGCCTGGTGGGCAGCTATCCGTTGCGCTACGTCGTGGAAACGCCCATCGGTTCGGCGGAATTCAGCCAGCCGGTGCGGCTGGAGGACAAAGTCTCCATTCTACTCACGACGGAGAAGCCCATCTACCAGCCGGGCCAGACCATCCATGTGCGCGCCCTGGCGCTGGACCGCGCCAATCACGAAGCGGCAGGCGGCCGCAAGCTCACGTTTGAAGTGGAGGATTCGCGCGGCAACAAGGTTCTCAAGAATGTGACCCAAACCGACAAGTTCGGCATCGCCTCAGGGGAATTCGGCCTGGCCGACGAAGTAAACCTGGGGACGTACCACGTCCGCGCGCTGATGGAAGACGTCCAGACGGGAGCGAAGAACTCCGGCGAGCTGGCCCTGAACGTCGAGCGATACGTACTCCCCAAGTTCAAAGTGGCGGTGGATTTTGGCGCGGAAACCAAGGCGAAGCGGGGCTACCGGCCGGGCGACCATGTGACCGGAACCGTGCGCGCCAACTACTTCTTCGGCAAAGCGGTGGACAACGGCGAGGTCACGGTCAAAGCCTCCGGCATGGACGTGGCGATGTTCCAGGCCGGGGCCGCTCAAGGAAAGACGAACGCCGATGGGGCGTACCGTTTCGACATCCAGTTGCCCACCTACTTCGCCGGGCGCCCGCTGAGCCAAGGCGCGGCGCGCGTGCTGGTGGAGGCCACTGTGAAAGACGGCGCCGGGCATTCCGAGATGCGCGGCGAACCCATCACCGTGAGCGAGTCGCCGCTCATCCTCACCGCGGTTCCCGAGGGTGGCACTCTGATACCCGGTCTGGAAAACCAGGTTTACATCCTGGCCGCTTACCCCGACGGATCGCCGGCAATCGCCGACCTTGTGGTACATGCGACAGGGAGCCCCGACCGGAAGGTGGCAACCGACCAGAGCGGCGTCGCCGTAATTCCCCTGCGGGTCAACGCCGGGACCGAGACGCTGCGGATCGATGCAAGCGACAAGGAAGGCAACCGCGCGTCCCGTGACGTGCAACTCGAAGCCCGCAACGGATCGGACCAGATTCTGTTGCGCACGGACCGGGCCGTGTACCGCACCGGAGACCGCATCGAACTGAAGGTTCTTTCGACGAAGCAGCGCGGGACGGCGTACCTGGACGTGATCCGTGAGGGACAAACCGTGTTGACGCGCGACGTGGACATCGTGAATGGCCAGGCGGAGCTCACTCTGACGGCCACCGCGGATCTGGCCGGCGCCCTCGACTTCAACGCCTACCTCTTCGGCAGCGACGCGCGCCCGGTAGCCGATCACCGGCTGGCGTTCGTGCAGCCGGCGGACGAGCTCAAGATCGAGGCCTCGGCGGACGCCGCGGAGTACAGACCCGGCGGAGAAGCGCGCATCCAATTCCGCGTGACGGACGCCAAGGGTCAGGGAGTGCAGGCCGCGCTGGGTCTTCAGGTGGTGGATGAGGCCGTCTTCGCGCTGGCGGAAAAGCAGCCGGGCTTTGCCAAGGTCTTCTTCTACCTCGAACAGGAGGTCATGAAGCCGCGGTATGAGATCCACTCGATCGGCATGCCGGAGATCGTGACCTCGGCCGGGCGCGCCGGACCGCGGGACCAAGCGGCCCGCGCGCTGTTCGCGGCCACGGAACTCGTGAGCGCCAACAAATTCGAAACGGAATTCGGCCGGAGCGCGCCGCGGGCGAAGTACCCCGAGTACTTTGGGCGCTACCGGGCGAAGTTCCAGGTTCAAATGCAGGAATTGGCGAAGACTATCAGCAGCGCGTACGCGCCGGATAGCGGCAGTTACGGCCTGACCGACATAACGGCGAAGATGGCGGCTGCCGCGTCTCCGGAGATGCGGGACGCCTGGGGAACGGAGCTGCATGTGGAATATCGGCAGAATGCGTATTACTCCGTCACCAGCGCGGGCCCGGATAAGCGGTTCGCCACAAGCGACGACCTGGTAGGGTATCTGCAAGTTCAGGGGGGCCGGGCGACCCAAACCGGGAACATCGCCGGCGCGTCGCGTCCGTCGACTGTCGAGCTCAACATCGAGCATGATCGCGGCCCGGTCAACGGGCTGGCGGAAATCGTGGGATCGGTGAGCGACTCCTCTGACGCCGCGATACCGGGGGCTCAGGTGGAGGCGCGCGCGGCCTCGACCGGCGCCAACCGGGTCACGACCACCGGCCCGGACGGCCGATTCGATCTTGCGGCGCTTCCGGCGGGCGACTACGCGGTTCGGGTAGTGGCGCCGGGGTTCAAGATTCTGACGCAACAGCTCACTCTCAAGGCGCGCGACCGTGCGATCTTAACCGTGACCCTGGCTCTCGGCGCCTTAACCATGGAAGTGTCGGTTACCGCCATGGCCACGCCGGTCCGGGCAAATTTCGCCGTTGACGGCATCGGCGCGGGCGTCGGCGGCGGTATTGCCGGCGGCGTCATGGGCGGATTCGGCGGTGGCGGTGGCAGGGGAGGAGCTCTCGGCCCGGCGCCCCCGGCGGGGCCCATGGCTTACATGGCCGCTTACGGCGCCAACACCGCCGTGATCCGCGGGGACATCTCCGCACCGGCCCCGCACGTGCGCTCTTATTTCCCGGAGGCGCTCTACATCAATCCGGAAATCGTCACGGACGGCAACGGGCTCGCCAGCATCGTCATTCCGCTGGCGGATTCCATCACCACGTGGCGCATGGCGATGATAGCTTCCACGCCGCGCGGCGCGCTGGGCGCCGGCGCGTCGAGCATCAAGGTCTTTCAGGATTTCTTCGTGGACCCCGATCTGCCGGTGACGCTGACGCAGGGCGACCAGGTTTCCATCCCGGTGGCCGTCTACAACTACTCGGGCGCGAAGGGCGACGTGAGCCTCCAGTTGCAGACGGACGAATGGTTCTCGCTGGCGGGCGACGTCCCGATGAAGACCCTGGCGGTGGATTCCGGCCGTGTTGGCGCCTCGCAGTTCACCATAGAAGCCAAGCGCATCGGGAAGTTCAAGCTGACGCTGAACGCCCGCATGAACGGCGCGGCCAACCGGGCGGACATCGTCGTACGGGAGATCGAGGTGATCCCCAACGGACGGGAACAGAGCATGGTGTTCAACGGGCGCCTGGATACCGCCGTGCAGCACCAACTGAATTTTCCCGCAGCCTCCATCCCGGACGCGAGCAAGATCTTCGTCAGGCTGTACCCCGGCCCGCTGAGCCAGGTCGTCGAAGGTATGGACAGCATTCTGCGCATGCCGAACGGCTGCTTCGAGCAGACGTCCTCGGCCACCTATCCCAACGTGCTGGCGCTCGATTACATGAAACGCACCGGGAAGCTCACTCCGGAGGTACACGCCAAAGCCGAGGGCTTTATCTCGAACGGCTATCAGCGCCTGCTGACCTATGAGGTTCCCGGCGGCGGGTTCTCCTGGTTCGGCCAGGCGCCCGCCAACAAGATTCTGACCGGCTACGGCCTGATGGAGTTCTACGACATGTCGCAGGTCCACGACGTGGACGCGAAGGTGATCCAGCGAACCCAACAGTGGCTGGCAGGGCAACAGCAGGCGGACGGGAGCTGGCGGCCGGACGCCAACTTCATCAATGAAGGCGCCACGAACCGCTTCAACACCGGCGACGTGCGCATCACCGCTTACCTCGCATGGTCGCTGGAGAACACGGGCTACCAGGGGCCCGCGGTGGAGAAGGCCAAGCGATTCGTCGAGCAACACACGAGCGACAAGATGGACGCCTATACGCTGGCGGTCCTCGCCAACTTCGCGGCCGATGGCAAGGACCGGAATTTCACCGGCCAGGCGATGCAACTCCTGCTGGATGCGCGCACGGAGAAGGACGATCAAGCGTGGTGGGCGGCGGAGGAGACCGGCGTCTATGCGCGGGGCGCGAGCGCCGCTGTGGAGACAACCGGCCTGGCGGTACAGGCGCTGCTCAAGTGGGGCCAGACCTCGGCCACGGCGGCCAAGGCCCTCAATTACATCGCCGCTAGGAAGGACGCATCCGGAACGTGGGGCACGACGCAGGCCACTATCATGGCGCTGCGAGCGCTGCTGCTATCCACCTCGAAGGGCGCGGCGGACGTTCGCGGGACGGTGGAGATTTCGCTCGACGGCAAGCCGGTGCAAAAGCTGACGCTGACTCCGGAGAACAACGATCTGCTCCATCAGTTCGTCCTGCCGGTGGCCGGCGCGCACGGCGCCAACACCGTCGGAATCCGGTTCGCCGGGAACGGCGGGCTGGCGTATCAGGTGGTGGGGCGCTACTTCGTTCCGTGGAGCGAGCGGCCGGCCAACGAAGCTCTCTCCATCGACGTGGCCTACGACCGCACCCGCATGGCGCAGGACGATATCGCCACGGCCACCGCGACCGTCAGGAACAACCTGACGAAAACCGCGAACATGGTGATGATCGACCTCGGCATTCCTCCGGGATTCGATCTGCTCAGCGAGGACTTGCAGGACTACCGGGAGAAGAGCGCGGGCCGCCGGAGCGGCCGCCTGGAGAAGTTCAGCATGACGGCGACGCAGGCGATGCTGTACTTCAACTCCATTGCGCCGGGCGACACGGTCCGATTGAGCTTCCGTCTGCGCGCCAAGTATCCGATCCGCGCGCAGACGTTCCCGTCGAGAGCGTACGAATACTACGACCCCGATGTGAATTCTGTGGCGCGGCCTGTGCAGTTGGAGGTGGCGAAGAAATAGCTGTTGTGGTTGAGGGCAGGAGGCCGGCCGAGGAGAATCACAAAAACTAAAAATATTTTGCGCCCGTCTTTTCAATAACTTCCAGCCTCCCGCTCCCAGCCCGCCGCATCCCGCCTGCTATCTTGAAATCGAGTAGAGGCTTACGCCCACCGCG
>OBLT010001975.1_pt1 | contig 12918 bp, 5 predicted proteins | sample 1518721 | NCBI WGS metagenome assembly OBLT01 (sample SAMEA3539307, study PRJEB22396) | soil metagenome | biome: tundra; feature: field; material: soil | place: USA | collected 2010-05 | depth 0.15 m | reverse complement strand
GGCCGGCAGAACCCCGGACATTTTTTTAAGGATAAGAGGCCGCCTAAGCGGCGGCATCTCTGCGCTCCGGCTGGGGCTTGTGCAGGTAATCGACGGCGCGTTGTGCGTGGGCAGCGGCCTGGAAGATCGCCCGGTTGTCGTTCTTCAGAGCGGTAAGCCAGGTGGCGATGTAGGCGGCGTGGTTCCTCACGGACCTCCGGGGTGAGTTCGAGGTCTGCGCAAAGGAAGGCGGCGCCAAGTTCGGCGACGAGCTCCTCGCGTTGGTGTTCCGGCTGACCCTTTCGGAAACCCACACAGGCAAGAATGCCCGTGTCACTTCCTGGTATTCTGGACGCAGATGTCCGAATTAATAGCGCGCAAGTTACATGCTCTCTTTCTGGCCGCCGCACTCCTCCCGGCTGCCCATGCGCAGTTTATCCAAGAGGGAAGCAAGCTGGTGGGTAGCGGTGCGGTGGGTGTTTCCAGGCAGGGGGGATCTGTAGCTGTTTCCGCCGATGGTAACACGGCCATTGTGGGCGCATCAGGTGACAACTCCAATGCCGGAGCCGCGTGGATGTATGTCCGTACGAACGGCATTTGGAGTCAGCAAGGCCCCAAACTGGTCGGTGCGGGTGCGGTAAGCAACGCATTGCAAGGCTATTCCGTTGCGGTATCCGCTGATGGCAACACGGCTATTGTGGGAGGACCTTATGACAATTATGACAATAACAATGTCGCCGCAGGCGCCGCGTGGGTTTATACGCGTACAAACGGAGTCTGGAGCCAGCAAGGCCCCAAATTGGTCGGCACTGGCGCCGTAACCAATGCAGCGCAAGGCTATTCCGTGGCCATTTCCAGTGACGGGAATACGGCCATCATAGGTGGGCTTGCCGACGGCCAGGTTGGAGCCGTATGGGTGTTCACGCGCACGAACGGAGTGTGGAGTCAGCAAGGCCCCAAACTGGTCGGTACCGGTGCGGTGGGTAATTCACCGCATCAAGGCAGCTCTGTGGCCGTATCGGCGGACGGGAATACGGCCCTCGTGGGCGCGCTCGGTGACGGTGACGGAATTGGAGCGGCGTGGGTCTACACCCGCACAGATGGGGTCTGGAGCCAGCAAGGGGGCAAACTGGTCGGCACCGGCGCGGTGGGCCTTCCGCCTCCGGAACAAGGCGTCTCTGTGGCCCTATCGTCTGATGGGAATACGGCCGTCTTGGGCGGGAATAGCGACAATCGGGTTGTAGGAGCCGCGTGGGTGTTTGCCCGCACGAACGGGGAATGGAACCAGCAAGGCGGCAAACTGGTTGGTACCGGTGCTGTGGGCTTCGCAGGCCAAGGCATTTCCGTCGCGGTATCCGGTAACGGGAATACGGCCATCGTCGGCGGGAGTGACGACAACCAGGGTGTAGGAGCCACGTGGGTGTATGTCCGCACGAACGGAGTCTGGAGCCAGCAAGGCAGCAAACTGGTCGGTACCGGTGGAGTAGTCCTTCCAGGCCAAGGTGGCTCCGTCGCGCTTTCCGGTGATGGGCATACTGCCATTGTGGGTGGAGCCTATGATCGAAGCTTGGGCGCCGCATGGGTGTTCGTTTCTGCGCCCGTGCATTATGCGATCTCCGCCCCGGCCTCGGTAACTGCCGGGAACCCGTTCAGTTTTACGGTGACCGTGCTCGATACCAACAACTCCATCGTCACCGGCTACACCGGCACTGTACACTTCTCCACTCCCGACCCGATCGGCGCCTTGCCGGCCGACGCGACGTTGATCAACGGGGTGGGGACATTCACGGCAACCCTCAAAACGGCGAGTTCTTTGACCATTTCGGCAACCGAAACGGTGAATTCGTTGATCACGGGGAATTCTGCGCCGATTGTGGTACTACCATCTGCCACCAGCCGCCTTGCCTTCTCCGCGACGCCACTATCGGTGATCAGTGGCGTACCGTTCGGCTTCATCCTCTCGGCGTTCGACCCGTTCGGCAACATCGTGCCATCCAGCACGGCCCGCGTGCGGTTCACGAGCAGCGACGGGGCCGCCATCCTGCCCGGTGACTCATTCATACCCGCGGGAGTGTCGGGGTTCTCGGCGATCCTGAAGACCACGGGGAACCAGACGATCACGGTAACCGATACCAGAAATTCCTCGATTACCGGAACCTCCAATCCCATCTTGGTCACAGGGGGTTCCTCGGGCTCCAATCTGGCGCAGGGCAGGCCGACGTCCCAAAGCAGCACATATTTTTGGGCTCCCGCCGCAGTCGCTTCTCTAGCAGTTGATGGCAACCCGGACGGCAATTTCTATGCCGGTTCGGTTACCGCGACCAACGCCGAGCGGGACCCCTGGTGGCAAGTGGATTTGGGCGCTTCGGCGGCCGTCAGTTCCATCGTCATCTGGAATCGCACGGATTGTTGCAGTTCCTGGCTGGGCGATTATTGGGTGTTTGTTTCCGATACTCCGTTCGGCCCGGCAGACACACCATCCACGCTACAGAACCGGGCCGGGACGTGGAGCAGCCATCAGACCCAAGCTCCCAACCCATCCACCACGATTGCAGCCGGAGCGCAAGGACGCTATGTCCGCGTGCAGATCACCGGCATAAACCCAGTCACCGGCCTGAATATCCTGAGCCTCGCCGAGGTCCAGGTGTTTGGTACACCGGGGAGTTCCTTCGGCTCGAGTCTGGCGCAGGGTAAGCCGGCCGCCCAAAGCAGCACCCTTCCGGGTTACGCTACCGCGGGCGCCGGCGGAGCCGTGGATGGCAATCCGGACGGGAATTTCTTTAACGGATCGGTGACCGCGACCAACGCCGATCTAAACGCATGGTGGCAGGTGGATCTGGGCTCCTTTGCCACCGTCAATTCCGTCGTAATCTGGAACCGCACCGACTGTTGCGGCTCCCGGCTGGGCGACTACTGGGTGTTTGTTTCCAATATCCCGTTCCTCCCCACGGATACACCCGCCACGCTACAGAGCAGGCCCGGGACGTTCGGCAGCCATCAGACGTCGCCTCCCAACCCATCCGCCGGGATTGCGTTCGGCGGCACAGCAGGCGTCCCAGGCCGGTATATTCGAGTGCAACTCGCCGGCACGGATTATCTAAGCCTCGCCGAAGTGCAGGTGTTTGGTACCGGAGGAGCCCCCGGGCCCACCAATGTGGCGCTGGGTAAGTCGGCCGCCCAGAGCAGCACGTTTCCGGGATACGCCACCGATGGCGCCGCGTCGGCCGTGGACGGCAATCCAAACGGGAATTTCCAGGACGGCTCGGTGACCGCGACCAACCTGGATCCGAACCCCTGGTGGCAGGTGGATCTGGGCGCTTCGACCGCCGTCACCTCCATCGTGATCTGGAACCGCACGGATTGTTGCGGCTCGCGGCTAGGCGACTATTGGGTGTTTGTTTCCGATACCCCATTCCTGCCAACGGACACGCCCACTACGCTACAGAACCGGGCCGCGACGTTCAGCAGCCATCAGACCGCGGCTCCCAATCCATCCACCACGATTGCGCCATTCGCACAAGGCCGGTATGTGCGTGTGCAACTCAGCAGCGCGAACTACCTGAGCCTCGCCGAAGTCCAGGTATTCGGGCAATAGCTTTTTTGTGGCGCAAACACTCGTGTTTGCCGCGCCGAGACTCGTCTCGGCGCTGATGTCCGTGCCACCCCGTCGAAAGTTAACGGAAACGCTTCTTTCCGCCGATCCTTCTAACGTTGTAGCCTTTAAGAATATGTTTCGCCCCAATCTTCTCACCCTATCGATCCTCGCCGCGGCTGCCGTCTATGCCGTTGCGGCGGATCAACCCCCAGCCCCCCAGGACTCCAAAAACGCGGTTCCGTCCCCCGGCAAGGAGCCGGCTAAGAAACCTGCCGACGACGATCGTACCGGCGGCAAGACCGCCGGCGCTACGGGCGGCGTGGTCGTCTTCATCGACCCGGCCACCGGACAGATCCGGCAGCCGGATGCCTCCGAAATCGGTGGGCTTATCCCCTCGACCGGGTCCGTCGCCCCCAAGGCGCCGGAGCCGGCTCTGATCCAAGGACCGGGGGGAGCCGTCGGAGCCAGACTGGGCGAGGACTCCCTCACTTACATGGTGGTAACCACCGCCCCCGACGGCCAACTCGCCATGGATTGCGTGACCGGCGACAAGGCCGCGGCCGCCCGGGTTACCGCTCCCACAGTCACCAGCCCGGCCCCTAAAGCCAAGGAGACTTCCGCAGGCCCCGCGCGCGCGCAGAATACCCACGATGTCACCCACGATGTCAAGCTCCCGCGCTAGCGTCTGGCTCGCGGCCGCCCTCTTTCTCATGCCCCTGGCGCTGAGGGGCGCCGCCACCATCACCATCGTGAACGCCGACCCGCCAGGCATCGGGTTCAACGACTCCAGCCCCGCCGCGCCCGTCGGCGGGAACACCGGGACCACACTGGGCCAGCAGCGCCTCAACGCTTTCCAGGCCGCCGCCGATAAGTGGGGAGCCACCGTGTCCAGCTCCGTCATCATCCGGATTCGCGCGGTTTGGACGGCCTTGACCTGCACCGCTAACTCGGCGGTTCTGGGGAGCGCCGGGCCGACCGAGGCCTGGAGAGATTTCCCCAACGCTCCGGTTGCCAATCACTGGTATGGGAAGGCGCTCGCCAACGCGCTCGCCGGCTCCGACCAGGACAGCACCACTGCCGACATCAGCGCCAATTTCAATATCAACCTCGGAAATACCGGCTGCCTCACCGGAATTCACTTCTACCTCGGTCTCGATAGCAACCACGGCAATAATGTCGACCTCGTCACCGTGCTCACGCATGAGTTCGCGCACGGCCTCGGCTTTCTGACCTTTACCAACGGCCAGACCGGCGCGCTGCTCAGTGGCTCCCCCAGCATCTGGGACGATTTCCTGCTGGATAACACTACTAACAAGACCTGGACACTCATGACCAATGCCGAGCGTCAGGCCTCGGCGCTCAACACCGGCCACCTGGTCTGGAACGGCGGGAATGTAACCTCCGCGATTCCGCAAGTCCTCCAGCCGCACGGCTCCAGTTTCACGGGCGCGGACTCTACAGGCCGAGGTCTCATGTATGCCCCCAATCGCTATCAACCCGGCTCCTCGACTTCCCACTGGGATACCAGTATGTTCCCCAACCAGTTGATGGAACCGGCCATCAATAGCGACCTCACGCACGAGGTGACGCCCCCGCAGGATCTGACCTTCCCGCTGCTGAAGGACATCGGTTGGAGCGCCACGGTGGTACCGCCGCCCAACTTGCCCATCGCCAAGAAACATACCGGCAGCTTCACGCAGGGGCAGAATGGGGCCACCTATACCATCACGGTCTCTAATAGCGGCCCGGGGACCACCAATGGCACGGTGACCGTAACCGACACCATCCCTCCCGGCCTGACGGCGACGGCCATTTCCGGAGCGGGCTGGACCTGCACGGCTCCCTCCGGACCCTGCCGGCGCAGCGACGCCCTGGCGGCATTGGCCAGCTACCCGCCCATCACCGTGACCGTCAATGTAGCGGCGAATGCGCCCTCCAGTGTCACCAATACCGCTACCGTGTCCGGCGGTGGAACGTTCAACTCCAACACAGCCAACGACCTCACCACGATTGTGCCCTCCCTTCCTCCCGGCGCCGGTCTGGTCGTGGGTGGGATCGCCACCCAAAGCAGCACGCTTCCGGGATTTCCCACCGCCAGCGCAGCCGCCGCCATAGACGGCAGTACCGATGGGAATTTCTCGGACGGTTCGGTCACTGCCACGAATCTCGACACGAATGCCTGGTGGCAGGTGGACTTGGGCACCTCCGCAATCCTCAGCTCGATCGTGATCTGGAACCGCACGGACTGTTGCAGCTCCCGCCTGAACGACTATTGGGTGTTTGTTTCCAATACCCCGTTTGTCCCAACCGACACGCCCGCCACGCTCCAGAGCAGGCCGGGGATATGGAGCAGCCATCAGACCACAGCGCCCAATCCATCGACTACCATTGCGGCCGCGGGCGCGCTCGGCCGTTATCTTCGCGTGCAACTCACCGGGACCAACTACCTGAGCCTCGCCGAGGTACAGGTGATCGGAACGCCCCTTGCCTCTGGCTCGAACCTGGTGACGGGTAAGTCGGCCACCCAAAGCAGTACGTTGCCGGGATACGCCACCGCGGGCGCCGCCGCGGCAGCCGATGGCAACACCGGCGGGAATTTCTTCGACGGCTCCGTCACCGCCACGAACCTGGATCCCAACCCCTGGTGGCAAGTGGATTTGGGCGCATCCGCAACCGTCAATGCCATCGTCGTCTGGAACCGCACGGACTGTTGCGCCAGCCGCCTGAACGACTATTGGGTGTTCGTTTCGGACACGCCCTTCAGTCCCACGGATACGCCCGCCACGCTCCAGAATCGCGCCGGTACGTTCAGCAGCCATCAGACGTCGCCTCCCAATCCATCCACGGCGATTGCGGCCGGCGGCGCCCAAGGCCGGTATGTGCGCGTGCAGCTCACTGGCGCGAACTATCTGAGCCTCGCCGAAGTACAGGTGCTTGGCTCCGGAGCCCTGGCCATTTCGAATCTGGCACAGGGCAAAGCGGCCACCCAAAGCAGCACCCTTCCGGGTTACGCCACCTCGGGCGCTGCCGGCGCAGTGGATGGCAGCCCGGATGGGAATTTCTTCCACGGCTCGGTGACCGCGACGAACCTGGATACCAACGCCTGGTGGCAGGTGGATTTGGGCGCTTCCGCGGCAGTCGGTTCCATCGTCGTCTGGAACCGCACGGACTGTTGCGGCAGCCGGCTGAACGACTACTGGGTGTTTGTCTCCGACACTCCGTTCCTGTCAACTGACACCCCCGCTACGTTACAGGGCAGGGCGGGGACATTTAGCAGTCATCAGACAGCGGCTCCCAATCCATCCACGGTGATTGCGGCCGGCGCCCAAGGCCGGTATGTGCGCGTGCAGCTTACAGGCACGAATTACCTGAGCCTTGCCGAAGTGCAGGTGTTTGGACAGTAGCACTTTTCATGTGGCATGGCATTCTTGCCTGTGTTGGTTTGTGTAGGGTTTGACCCTAAACCACACAGGCAAGAATGCCCGTGTCACTAGACATTACACCAGGAGATTATCCAAGCCTGGCTCACATGGTTGTAGGTTTCCTGTTCCGCCTCAAAAACCAAAGTATCACTCCCAATCCCATCAGTGCGGAGCCGGAAGGTTCTGGAACGTCAACAATGGTAACAGCACCTGCTCCTAACTCTAGAGACGCACCCAGAAAGACTCCAGCGTTGATGGTAGTGGTTCCCTGGTCAATTGGAGTTTCTTCCGAATCCGGCCCAGAAGGAAAGACAGGAAACTGAACATCGAAAGAACACCCCTTGATAGGTATGAAAAAGCCTGTGCAAGTATTGTTGGCAATCTCCATAAACGGTCGAGATACCGCATCGCCTCGATCGCCGGAGTACAGTACACTGTCAATAGCGATGGAAGTGAACAGTACCGGGAGCCCCAGGTTGTTTGTCACGGAGAAGCTCACGATATTGCCGATCGAATTGTCTTCAGGGATCGTTACGCTGCCCCCTGCTACGCTAAGGAGAAGCCCAGCGGTGCAGGTGCCCGAGGAGAGTACCACCGCAATGCAACAATAGAGAGCTAGTTTGCCCATTTTGTCCACTATTCTGAGCATGATAAGGTTCCTCGACGACAGTATACTCTTGAAAAGTCATAGGCAATACAGATTATGATTGCGCAACGGCAAATGAGTATGTTTTCAGTGTCAAAACGCGCAATTGCTCCCTGCAAGCGTGACCCGTTGGCGCCAGCAACAACGTGAACACGCTGATTGCAGGATGAGCTGTCGCGGCGTTCATCTTAGGCTCATAATGCTTTTCTCGCGTTTTGACGTGCGTGGCTCCGGCCCGTGGAACCGCCGGATGAGGTCAGTAAGGGAGTGGCGCTGTACGTGACGGTGAAGCCGGTTTCTATACTGCCCAGTGGGGGACGCCGGCGTCAACCGCGCAACTCGTGGCAACCGATGCTTCCGGGGCCGGCGCTTATTCGCCGGCGGCTGCTACTACTAACGCTCCCGCCAGCGTGACGAACACGGCCTTCGTCTCAGGAGGCGATGAGACCAACACCAGTAACGACACCGCCGGCGATTCAACCACGATCGTGCCCAGCCAGCCGGATCTCGCACTGAACAAATCGGCCACCCAAAGCAGCACGCTTCCGGGGTATCCCTCCGCGAACCCAGCCACCGCGATAGACGGCCGTACCGGCGGGAACTTCTCCGACGGTTCGGTCACGGCCACGAATCTCGACACCAACGCCTGGTGGCAGGTGGACTTGGGCGCTTCGGCAATTGTCGGTTCCGTGGTCGTCTGGAACCGCACCGACTGTTGCGGCTCCCGGCTGAACGATTTCTGGGTCTTCATTTCGAACACCCCGTTCTTACCAACTGATACGTCCGCCACGCTACAGAGCAGGCCCGGGACGTTCGCCAACCATCAGACCGCGGCCCCCAACCCCTCCACCACCATTGCTGCCGGCGGTGCGCAAGGCCGCTATGTGCGCGTGCAACTCACTGGCACGAACTATCTGAGCCTCGCCGAGGTACAGGTGTTCGGTACCAGTGGAGCCCCGCCGTCCGCGAATCTGGCGCAGAATATGTCGGCCACCCAAAGCAGCACGTTTCCGGGATACCCCAGCGCGGGCGCCGCGTCGGCCGTGGATGGCAGTCAGGACGGGAGTTTCTTCAACAGTTCGGTGACCGCGACCAACGCCGATCTCAATGCCTGGTGGCAGGTGGATTTGGGCGCATCCGCAACCGTCAATACCATCGTCATCTGGAACCGCACCGACTGTTGCGGCTCCCGTCTGAACGACTTTTGGGTCTTCCTCTCGGACACCCCGTTCCTGCCAACGGACACGCCCGCTACGCTACAGGGCAGAGCGGGGACGTTCAGCAGTCATCAGACCGCCGCCCCCAATCCATCCACCACGATTGCGGCCGGCGCGCAAGGCCGCTATGTCCGAATACAACTCGCTGGCACGAACTACCTGAGCCTTGCCGAGGTACAGGTGATCGGGACAGCGGCTCCCGCCAGCCGGAATCTGGCGCAGAATAAGTCGGCCGCCCAAAGCAGCACGTTTCCGGGATATCCCACCGACGGCGCCGCCGCGGCCGTGGATGGGAACCAAGACGGGAATTTCGCCGGCGGCTCGGTGACCGCGACGAACGCCGATCTCAATGCCTGGTGGCAGGTGGACTTGGGCGCTTCGGCAGTCGTCGGTTCCATCGTCGTCTGGAACCGCACGGACTGTTGCGGCAGCCGGCTGAACGATTACTGGGTATTTGTCTCCGATACCCCGTTCGGCGCAACGGACACGCCCGCTACGCTACAGGGCAGGGCGGGAACGTTCAGCAGTCGTCAGACCGCGGCGCCCAATCCATCCACTGTGATTGCGGCTGGCGCGCAAGGGCGCTATGTCCGCGTGCAACTTGCCGGCGCGAATTATCTGAGCCTGGCGGAAGTGCAGGTGTTTGGACAATAGCCGCTTGGGTGCGCCCAAGTCATCGTGCTACTCTAAACGGCTTTGTCTGGTATCCTCAAATGGCCGCTCATAAGCTTCCTGTAGCTCTCTTTCTCTTGCTGACTCTGTCGCTTCTGCCACAAGCGCAAGGTCTCACTTCCACTACATTGACACTGGCGGTATCGCCGGCCCCATCGGTCCTGGGCGCGCCGGTCACCCTCAGCGCCACTGCAACGCCCTCCAACGCCACCGGAAAAGTCACTTTCTATGACGGCGTCACGGTGCTCGGGACGAAGACGCTCTCGGGCGGCTCGGCGTCGTTTCTGACGGGCCTGCTGCCTTCGGGTCCGCGCAAGCTGCGGGCCTACTATGCCGGAGACTCGGGGAATGCCGCCGCGACGTCGAACGTGGTGACGCTGACGGTCAATGCGAAGCCGAGCGTGGGGTTGGTAAAGGGAGCTTTCGACGGCGATTCAGCAAATGGCTTCGTGGCGGATTTCAATGGGGATGGGATTGCCGACCTCGCCCTTTCCAGTGAAGTCTCTTTTGTTTGGCTGGGCAATGGCGATGGGACTTTTCGGATCAAAGTGATCGGTAGCGGTAACCCCGGCCAAGTCGGCTACCCCGTGGCGGCTGCGGATTTTAATGGCGATGGGAAGGTAGATCTGCTAGTTGCGATCGGCTATCCCTCCGCCCTGCGTTTTCTGGCGGGGAATGGCGATGGCACTTTCCAAAGCGGGGTCCAAGTCGCCCCTTTGGCTTTTTCTCCCGTAGTGGCCGACTTCAACGGAGATGGCAAGCCCGATCTCGCCGTTGTGACAGGTAGTGGCGTGAGTCTGTTGCTGGGCAATGGCGATGGGACTTTCCAGTCCGGGATGACTTTAAGCTCAGCCGGTTTACCAACGGGAGCCATCACTGGGTTGTGGGTAGGTGACTTCAACGGGGATGGCAAGCCCGACCTCGTCATTGGTACTGGGAGCAGCATCTCGATTCTGCTCGGCACGGGAGACGGGAATTTTCAGGCGCCTTTGAACGATCCCGCCGGGATGTCACTCGACGGCATCGAGGTGGCAGATCTCAACGGGGATGGCAAAGCGGATCTCATTATCCTATCGGCTTCTTCGACCAAAATTGCGATTCAGTTTGGCAATGGAGACGGAACCTTTCGGCCCCCCGTGAGCTATGAAGTGGGATTTCCCCCTGCTGGCGTAGCAGTGGGAGACTTCAACGGTGACGGCATTGCCGACCTCGCCGCCGGCACCTCAACCACTACCTCCCCAGCAAGCGTGAGTATCCTGCTGGGTAACAGCGACGGAACTTTCCAGCCGCCGGTCAACTATCCGACATATTTCGCATACGCCGTTGTTCCAATTGCCGCGGACTTCAACGGCGACGGCATAACCGACCTCTACGCGGGCGGAATCTTCTTTGGTACTACCATGAGTCTCACGGCGACGGGCGGCACACCGCAATCCACTCCGGTGGGAACCGCATTTCCGGCGCAACTCCAGGCAACTCTCCGCAAGTTCTCGAACCCGGTAATCGGCGCGAGCGTCACATTCAACGTGGCGCCGGCCGGCGCGGCCGGCGCCACTGTGTCGAGCACGGCGGTCACGGATTCCTCCGGCGTGGCCCGAGTCACCGCCACTGCCAACCAGCAGCCCGGCAGTTATACAGTGACGGCCACGGTGCAGGACGTGTCGGCGTCATTCGCGCTCACCAATACGGTCGGACCGCCTGCAATCCTGACAGCCGTGAGTGGAACGCCGCAGTCGGCCCTGCCCGGCACGGCCTTTGCGAATGCTTTGAAAGTGAAACTCACCGACTCGGCTGGTAATCCCTGGAGCGGCGTGACCGTGACCTTCACCGCCCCGTCCGCCGGCGCCTCAGGCATGCTCTCCAGTTCAGTCGTGCAAACCGACGCCTCCGGAGTGGCCAGCGTGACCGCCACTGCCGGCAGCGTTGGGGGAGCTTACGCGGTCGCGGCGAGTTTCGGTTCGCTTAGAGCCTTGTTCTCGTTGACGAATGTGCTCTCCTCCACCGTCACCCTGGCGGCATCGCCTAACCCGTCCATCTACGGAGCGCCGGTTACCCTCACGGCCTCGGTCACGCCCGCCGGCACTACGGGTAAGGTCACCTTTTATGATGGCGCCACCGTGCTCGGAACCAGGCCGCTCTCCTCCGGCACGGCTTCGCTGTCCACGATTCTGCTGCCCACGGGAAGTCGCAAGCTGTCGGCGTACTACAGCGGTGACGCCAACTACGTCTCGGGCACGGCCACGTTCACCCAGATCGTGAAGAGTGTGCCCGCAGTGGGCTTCAGCGCGGAAGGCGTGCTGAGCCTGGGATCCCTCAATCCTACAGGTATTGCCGTGGGAGACTTCAACGGCGACGGCAAGGCCGATCTGGCGATTCCCGGCGCGAACGGCGTAACCATCCTGCTGGGCAAAGGCGATGGAACCTTCCAACCCCCCGTCAGCTATCCAGTACTCGGCGCTGCTTCCGTTGCAGTCGCAGACTTCAACGGCGATGGCAACCCCGATATCGCCGTCACAAATTACTCAGTGAATGGGAGCCTCAGCCTTCTGTTGGGCAATGGGGATGGAACTTTTCGCTCAACAATCAATTATTCCTTCATTGGTATCGCGTCCGGGTCTTTGGTGGCCGCCGATTTCAATGGAGATGGCAAGCCAGATCTTCTGATGGGTATCGACATCCTGTTGGGCAATGGGGATGGAACGTTCCAGGCGCCGGTCCCCGTTTCGTACACCCCGTCTTTTCAAACCATCGCGGTGGGGGACTTCAACGGGGATGGCAAGCTGGATGCTGTGATCGCAAATCCTTTTCTGCAAATCGCTTTTGGCAATGGTGATGGAACCTTCCAACCCTTTTCTCCGATCCTGACTGGCACATCCGTCGGTTCCCCACTCGTGGTGGGGGATTTCAACGGCGATGGCAATCTGGACCTTGTGGTGAGCACTAACAACGGCACTTCCGTGCTGCTGGGCAACGGCGACGGTACTTTTCAATCGCCGATCAGCCTGCCGTTCACGGGCTATCCGATCGTCGCCAGCGATTTCAATGGCGACGGCATTGCCGACCTTGTCATCGTCAACTCGAATACCGTCAACCTCCTGCAGGGCAACGGGGACGGTACTTTTCATCTGGCACTGAGCTATACCACCACCGGACCCCTCGCGTTCCTGGCCACGGCCGACTTCAATGGCGATGGCCGGGTCGATCTCGCCGGCATCAGTTCTTCAGGTTCCTCTGGTGTCGCGATCCTACTCGGCGTCACCTCCGGCGTGAACCTCACTGTGACAGGTGGTAATTTGCAAACCGCCGTGACCGGCGCGTCATTCGCGGTTCCATTGCAAGTGACCGTCGTACAAGATGGAACTCCGCTGAACGGAGCCATCGTCAACT
>OBLT010001974.1_pt1 | contig 12918 bp, 10 predicted proteins | sample 1518721 | NCBI WGS metagenome assembly OBLT01 (sample SAMEA3539307, study PRJEB22396) | soil metagenome | biome: tundra; feature: field; material: soil | place: USA | collected 2010-05 | depth 0.15 m | reverse complement strand
GTGTGCTCTTCCGATCTGGTTGCGGCGGGCGGGGCGGTCGGGGGTGGCGCAGGGCCAGCTCGCGCATCGCGGACAGCTCGAGCCAGGTGCCCCAGGAGGACATCCGCCGGCCGGCCGCGATCACCGCGAACACGAAGCCATCGGAGGTCCCGGCCAGCCCGGCGCCGTCGCTGCCGGCCACCGCGGCGGTCAGCCCGGCCAGGTCCGCGTGCCCGGCCGGCACGCACCAGAACAGGCCCTGCCCCGGGCCGCCGGCCGGGGGCAGCTCCCAGTCATCCTCCGGCGGATCGCCGCGGCGGCCATCGTGACGGTCGCCGGGCGGCGCCACCAGGCTCGTTCCCGTGGCCCGGCGGCAGCGAGGAACCCTGGGGCTCCTCGCCGTCATCCCCGCAGCCGCGGAACGGTCCTTCGGACATGAGTCACCCTTCATCCGGGAGAACGACCTCAGTGACGCACACCGTCATTCTATCGAACTCATACTCGATTTACTATCTGATTTGAGGCGATCTTGAGGAAAATTGCTCAAGATAAAGGTGCCCAGGCGAGGCGGCTGACCCGGCCGCTGACTCAGGCCGACCGGCGTGGCACAGGCCAGCGCAGTCGTTCGCGCCTGGTGATCTGGCCTCGCGTTTTTGCTAGCCGGGCGGGTCTGCCAGGGCCGTGAAACCTGGGGTCTTCATGGTGCTGGTGGCGGATGCTCGCCGGGAGCTGATGGCTCGTCGGCCCATTCTGGCCCGGGGCGCCGCCCCCAATCAGACCTAAGCCCGAGACCCGCGTCGGGGCGTGGGCGCTAGCCTTGGGCTAGCCGGCGCAGGGCCAGCTCGGCGTACAGCGCGGTGCCCTCCACCAGCGCGGCGTCGTCGAACAGCGCCCGCGCCGAGTGGTTGGTGGGGGCGGTCTCCGGGTCCCGGTCAGGCGGGCACGCCCCGAGGAAGACGAACGCGCCTGGTACCTCCTCGAGCACGAAGGAGAAATCCTCCGCGCCGGTGATGGGAAACTGCGCCGTCTCGCCCCGGGCCGGGCCGAACGCCGCCGCGATCGTCTCCGTCGCGAACGCCGCTTCGGCCGCGTCGTTGACGGTCACCGGGTATTCCGTCGCGTACTCGGCGTCGGCGGTCAGCCCGTGCGCGTGCGCGATGTCCTGGATTAGCTCGGGTACCAGCTTGGCCAGCGCGCTCCGCGACCGGGCGCTGTAGGAGCGCGCGGTGGCCAGGAACTTAGCCTGGTCGGGGATCACGTTGTCGGTGGTGCCTGCGTGCAAGCTGCCCACCGTGATGACCACCGGGTCGAACACGTCGAACTTCCTGGTCACCATGGTCTGCAGCGCGAGCACCATCTCGCAGGCGGCCGGGATCGGGTCCGCGGCCAGATGCGGCTGGGAGGCGTGGCCGCCGCGCCCGTGCACGGTGACGGTGATCTGGTCGGCGGCGGCCAGCATCGGGCCCGGCCGGGTGGAGAACACGCCGCACGGCAGCCGGTTCGCCGTCACGTGCAGGCCGTAGGCCGCGACCGGCCGCGGGCCGGCCGCGTCAAGCACGCCCTCGCCGATCATGTGCCGGGCGCCGGCGTAGCCCTCCTCACCCGGCTGGAACATGAAGATCACGGTGCCGGGCAGCTCGGCCTGCCGGGCGGACAGCAGCCGCGCGGCCCCGGCCAGCATCGCGGTGTGCAGGTCGTGACCGCAGGCGTGCATCACGCCGGGAATCACCGACGCGTACGGCAGCTGCGTCTCCTCGGTGACGGGCAGCGCGTCCATGTCGCCGCGCAGCAGGACCACCGGGCCCTTCCTGGCGCCGCGCAGCACCGCGGTCACCGAGCTGAGCCCCCGGCCGGTGCTGATCTCCAGCGGCAGCCCGTCCAGGGCGGCGAGCACCTTGGCCTGCGTCTTGGGCAGGTCCAGGCCGATCTCAGGCTCACGGTGGATCGCATGCCGCAGCTCGGCGATCTCACCCGCGATCTGCGCGGCTTCCTGTCGTACCGGCACTGGTACCTCCTCCGAATCCCATCCACTGTAACGCCAGCACTGTAACGCCAGCCGCCTGGCGTTGGCCGAGGGACCGGCGGCGAGGTGATCGTGGCCGCCCAGGTACGAACTCACTGGTCCGATAACGATCGAAGATGTATTGTTGTGAACATGACTGTTCGTGCCGTTACCCTCGCGTCGGGACGGCGGGGGGCCCTGGGGGCCAGGCCGCCCCTGCTCGACGTGGCGGCCGAAGTACTCGTCGCCGATCCGGCGGCGTCGCTGGCGCAGGTCGCCGAGGCGGCCGGGATCGGCCGCACCACGCTGCACAAGCACTACGCCACCCGGGATGACCTGATCCACGCGGTCGGTCACCGCGTGCTTGGCCTGTGGGAACAGGCCGTGGCCGAGATCACGGGCACCGATGATCCCGACGGGGGCCTGCGCGCGGCGGCCGAGGCGATGATCCCGATCGGGCCGCAGCTGGCGTTCCTGTGGCGGACCCCCGCCTTTGACCATGACCAGGACATCGAGGCGCGGTGGCGCGCGGTGGAGGACAGCACCCTGGCCATCCTCAAGCGGGCCCAGGACCGGGGGGAGATCGCGGCGGCGGTCCCCGACTGGTGGCTGCTGAGCACGTTCTACTCGGTGATCTACGTCGCCGCCGAGTCGGTCCAGTCCGGCCGCCTGGCCCCCCTCGACGCCCCCGGCCTGGCCCTCAGCACGTTCTTGCACGGCATCGGTACCGCGCGCGGGAAGGAAACGCCATGAGCGACCTCGGCCAGGTGATCACGTTCGCGTCCGGACTCTACCGGCAGCGGGCCGGCGTCCGCTACGCCGGTTACGTCCGGCGAGATCCGATGGCGCTGCTCGAGCTGCGCCCGGGCCGGGTGAATCCGTACCCGGTCTACGCCCGGCTTCGTGCTGGCGGCCCGCTGACGCCGACCCGGCTGGGCAACTGGGTGAGCACCAGCCACCGGGTGTGTGACGCGGTGCTGCGGGACCGGCGTTTCGGCGTCCGTCTGGACGACGAGGAGCATCCCGCCGCGCCGGACGGAGAAGATCTGTCCTTCCTAGGCATGAACCCGCCGGATCACACCAGGCTGCGGCGGCTCGCGCTGCCGGCGTTCAGCCCGAAGGCGGTGGCCAGCTATCAGGCCCGGATCGAGCGTACGGTCGGTGACCTGCTCGACCAGGCCAGCGCGGCTGGCCAGTTCGACCTGGTGTCCGACTTCGCCGCGCCGCTGCCGATCGCCGTCATCACCGACCTGCTCGGCATCCCGGACTCGCGCTCGGCCGACTTCGCCCGCTACGGCGTGGTCATCGGCAGCGCGCTCGACGGCATCAAGTCGATGCGTCACGCCCGGCAGCTGCTGGCCAGCAACTCCGAACTCGAGCAGCTCTTCGGGCACCTCTTCGAGCTGCGGCGGCGTGAGCCGGGCGACGACATCGTCAGCGCCCTGGTCGCGGCGGAAGGCGACCGCGTCACCCCGGACGAGATGCTGCCGATGTGCATGCTCCTGCTCGTCGCGGGGTTCGAGACGACGGTCAACCTGATCAGCAACGCGGTGCTGGCCCTGCTCGGGCACGTCCGGCAGTGGCAGGCGCTCTGCGCCGACCCCGAACACCTGGCGGCCCGCGCGGTCGAGGAGACGCTGCGCTGGAACCCGCCAGTTCAGCGCACCGCCCGGTTCGCCCGCCAGGACCTCGAGCTGGAAGGCAAGACCGTGCGCCGGGGTCAGCCGGTGGTCACGCTGATCGGCGCCGCGAACCGGGACCCGGAGGTCTACCGTGATCCGGACACGTTCGACATCAGGCGCGAGAGCGCGGTCGGCCACCTCGCGTTCTCCAGCGGCATCCACTACTGCATCGGGCAGCCGCTCGCGAAGCTGGAGGCCACGGTCGCCCTCAGCCAGCTGGCCACCCGGATGCCCGGCCTGGCCCGCCGCGGGAGCGTGACCTGGCGCAACGCGACGACGATCCGCGGCCCCCTCCGGCTGCCTGTGACCGCGCGCCCGGCCGGGGTCCGCGTGAACCAGTCAGCGGCGGCCTGACCCGCCGGCGTCACACGGGTCAGGCCAGCCGCCTGGCGTGGTCCGAGGGCTCGGCGTCGAGGAAGTCCGGCGCGGTCCAGCCGTGCTGCCCGAACGTCTCGGTGACCGCCTCGCGGACCGGGCCGCAGCCGTCCGCGGGCACCAGCGCCAGCACCGAGCCGCCGAAGCCGCCGCCTATCATCCGCGCGCCGAGCGCGCCGGCCGCCAGCGCCGCCTCGACCGTCGCGTCGGCCTCCGGCCAGGAGATCTCGAAGTCCTCGCGCAGCGAGTGGTGCGCCTGGATGAGCAGCCGCCCGATGTCGCGGTAGGTGCCTGCGAGCCCGGCCGGCCCAGAGTCAGAGTCGAGCAAGGCCACCACCTCGAGCACCCGCTGGTTGTCGGTGACCACGTGGCGGGCGCGCCGCCGCAGCACGGGATCGGCTAGCTGGTCCGTCTCGGCCGGGTCCGTCAGCGATCGCAGCGACGGGACGCCGAGCAGCCGGGCGGCTTGCTCGCATTCGGCCCGGCGCTGCCCGTACTCCCCGGCGGTCAGCTCGTGCCTGGCCCGGGTGTTGATCAGCAGCAGCCGCGCGCCCGCCGCGGCCGGGACGAACGGGACCTGGGTGGTCTCCAGCGAGCGGCAGTCGAGCAGTAGCAGGTGACCGGCCTGGCAGAGCAGGGACGCGGACTGGTCCATGATGCCGGACGGCACCCCGACGAACTCGTTCTCCGCCCGGCGGGCGATCGCGGCCAGCTCGGGGTGCGAAACCGGCAGGCCGGCCAGCTCGGTCAGCGCCAGCCCGGTGGCGCACTCCAGCGCGGCCGATGAGGACAGGCCCGCACCCACGGGCACGTCGGAGTCGATGGCGATGCGGGCGCCGGGCACCTGGTAGCCGGCCCCGGCCAGCGCCCAGGCCACCCCGGCCGGGTAGGCAGCCCAGCCGGTCACCCGGCCGGGAGCCAGGTCATCGAGCGCGATCTCCGCCTCGCCGTCCTCCTGAGCCGAACACAGCGTCAGCGTCCGGCCGGCCCGGCGCCCGACCGCCGCCGTGGTGCCCTGGCCGAGCGCGAACGGAAGCACCAACCCGTCGTTGTAGTCGGTGTGCTCACCCATCAGGTTGGCCCGGCCGGGGGCCCGCCACACCCCGTCCGGCCCTCCGCCGAACCAGGCCTCGAACAGCTCGGCGGCCTTTTCCGATCTCACTCTGCTGTCCCGCTCGCCTGCCGGCTCGCTCACCGGTGGCTGCGGGCCTGGGTGAACTGCCAGGCGTCGGCGGCCATGGCGCGCAGGTCCCTGGTGGCGTGCCAGCCGAGATCGGCCTGGATCCTGGCCGACGAGGCGACCAGGACGGCGGGGTCACCGGCCCGGCGCGGGGCCATCTCGGTGCCGATGTCGGCCCCGGTGACCTCCCGGCATACCTCGATCACCTCGCGGACCGAGAAGCCGGCCCCGTTGCCGAGGTTGTAGACCAGGTGCTGGCCGGGCCGGCAGGCCGCCAGCGCGCGCAGGTGCGCGTCGGCCAGGTCCGCGACGTGGATGTAGTCCCGGACGCAGGTCCCGTCGGGGGTGGGGTAGTCGTCGCCGAAGATCTGCACCCGGCGGCCTTCGGTCACCCCGGCCAGCACGTTCGGGATGAGGTGGGTTTCCGGGTGGTGACGCTCGCCGAGCCAGTGGCCGCCGGCGATCTGCTGGGCGCCCGCCACGTTGAAGTAGCGCAGGCTGACCGCGCCGAACCCGTGCAGCCGGCCGAACTCACTCAGCGTGGTGTCCACCGCCAGCTTGGACGCGCCGTAGGGGCTGGTCGGCCGGGTGGGGTCGGTTTCTTCGATGGGCGTCCGCTCCGGCTCGCCGTAAACGGCCGCGGTGGAGGAGAACACGATCGTCCGGACGCCGATCTCGCGCATCGCCTCGAGCAGCGCGATCGTGCCGCCCAGGTTGTTCGACCAGTACTTGGCCGGATCCGCCATCGACTCGCCGACCAGCGACTTGGCCGCGAAGTGCAGCACCGCCTCGGTACCGTCGCTCAGCACCTCGGCCGCGCAGTCGCGCAGCGTGCCCTGGACGAACGTGGCGCCGGCCGGCACCGCGCCGGCGAACCCGGTGGACAGGTCGTCAAGCACGGTGACCTCGTGCCCGGCCGTGATCAGCTGCGCGGCGACGACGCTGCCGATGTACCCGGCGCCGCCGGTGACGAGTAGTCTCATCAGGCCTCCCTGAGCCGTTGCGCTGCCTCTTCCGGGACGATGTCGTTGATCCAGACGCCCATCCCCGATTCCGTTCCGGCCAGGTACTTCAGCTTGCCGGCCGCACGCCGGACCGACAGTACCTGAAGGTGCGCGGCGAACTGGCGGCGCGTGACCTCGTCCTTGACCGGAGCCTGGTGCCACCCGGCGATGTACGGCGCGGGCTGGCCGAACAGGGCGTCGAACCGGCGCAGCACGTCCAGGTACAGCGGCCCGAAGGCCTCTCGCGCCGCCTCGCTGGTGGCGGTCAGGTCGGGTACCCGGACGGCCGGGAAGATCCGTACCTCGTACGGCCAGCGTGCCGCCTCGGGCACGAACGCGATCCAGTGCTCGTTGCGGACCACGATCCGCTCCCCGGCTCGCAGCTCGGCGGCGACCAGGTCGTCGAACAGGTTGTCCCCGTGGTACGCCCGGGCCTGCGCCACCATCCGCTCGGTGCGCGGAGTGATGAACGGGAACGCGTAGATCTGCCCGTGCGGATGGTGCAGCGTGACGCCGATCTCCTCGCCGCGGTTCTCGAAGCAGTACACCTGCTCGGTGCCCGGGAGCGCGCTCAGCACCTGGGTGCGGTCCACCCAGGCCTCGAACACGGTGCGTACCCGGGCCGGGCTGAGCCGGGCGAAGGAGGAGTTGTGGTCGGAGGTGAAGCAGACCACCTCGCAGCGTCCGAGCGGCTCGCGCAGCGAGGGGAACCTGTTCTCGAACACCACCACGTCATAGCTGGGCGCCGGGATCTCGGTGAGCCGCCCCGGTGCCGACGGGTCGAGGGGGCACTGATCTGGCGGCGGCAGGAAGGTGCGGTCCTGGCGGGCCGCCGCGATCACCACCCATTCGCCGGCCAGCGGGTCCCAGCGGATCCCGGATTCGGCCGACCCGGCCGGGAGCGGGGGACCGGGCGGCCGCGGCGGCAGGTCCCTGGTGTCGGGCACCAGCTCGCGGCCCAGGCCGGGCGACTCGTCGAAATAGACGATCTCGCGCCCGTCCGCCAGCCGGGTACTGGATTTCCAGATTGATTGTGTGCCCACGGGACCCATACGTTATCCGGTCTAGACTGGCCAGACACATCGTGCTAGTGAGTGGCGGAGAACCCCGGGGGTTTCGTGCGGCAGATCCGTTCCACCGGTGCTGACCGGAGGAAGCCGGCGATCGCGGCGTGAGCAAGGTCGTCGTAGAGATCATCGTCGTCCTGGTCATCGCCTGCATCGGAGGTTTTTTCTCCGCATCGGAGATGGCTCTGGTGTCGCTGCGTGAAGGCCAGGTCCGGGAGCTGGCCCGGCGGGGCAAGCGCGGTCAGCGGGCGGCGAAGCTGGCCCTTGACCCGAACCGGTTCTTCTCCGCCGTGCAGATCGGCGTCACCCTGGCCACCTTGGTCACCGGCGCCTACGGCGCCGACACCCTGGCCGGCGTGCTGAAGTCGTGGCTGATCAAGGACCAGCACATGTCGCCGGGCTGGGCGGGCCCGGTGGCGTTCATGGCGGTGACGATCGCCATCACGTTCTTCAGCCTGATCCTGGGGGAGCTCGCGCCCAAGCGGATCGGGCTGCAGCGGGCGCCCGGGCTGGCGCTGCTGGCCGCGCCGCTGCTCGACCGGATCGCCACCCTGGCCCGGCCGGTCGTCTGGCTGCTGATCCAGTCGACCAACCTGGTGGTGGCGATCCTCGGCGGCGATCCCCGCGTCGGCCGCCAGGCCATGACCGAGGCAGAACTGCGCGAGCTCGTGACCGGAGCCCAGACGCTCAGCCAGGACGAGCGGCACATCGTCGGCGAGGTCTTCGACGCGGGCAAAAGGCAGATCCGCGAGGTCCTGGTGCCCCGCACCGAGGTGGTGTTCCTGGACGCGGAGACGCCGATCGCCGAGGCCGCGTCGATGGCCGCGAGCGTCCCGCATTCGCGGCTGCCTGTGTACTCAGGCACCTACGACAACGTGACCGGTTTCGTCCACGTGCGGGACCTGTTCGGGCCGGGGGTGGCCAAGCGCCCGGCCCCGGTCAGCGCGATCAGCCGGCCGGTGAAATTCCTGCCGATCAGCAAGACCGTGCTCTCCTCGCTGTCCGAGATGCGCCGCGAGCGGGCCCACCTGGCCATCGTGGTCGACGACTACGGCGGCACCGCGGGCATCGTCACGCTCGAGGACCTGGTCGAGGAGCTGATCGGCGACATCAGGGACGAATACGATCTGGAGCAGGGCCTGTCCACCACGCTGCGCGGCGGCGAGGTCGAGGTCGACGGCCTGCTCAACCTCGACGAGTTCACCGAGCAGGCCGGCGTCCAGCTGCCCGAAGGCCCCTACGAGACCGCGGCCGGCTACGTCCTGGCCGTCTTCGGCGACCTGCCCGCGGTCGGCGACAGCGTCCAGGTGGCCGGCCGCACCATCACCGTGACCGAACTAGACGGCCGCCGCATCGCCCGCCTCCGCGTCTCCCAAACCCCCGCCCCCACGGTTCCCGCAGGTCACCGGGAGCAGGTCCGGCTAGACTCAGAGGCTCCCCAGGAAGGCGGCCCTAAGTGAAAGGCGACTAACGTGCCAGGTGGTTTCGACACCGTTCTGGTGGTTGACTTCGGCGCGCAGTACGCCCAGCTGATCGCTCGCCGGGTGCGTGAATGCCACGTCTACTCCGAGATCGTCCCCTCGACCATGCCGGTCGAACAGATGCTGGCCAAACGGCCGAAGGCGATCATCCTCTCCGGCGGCCCGGCGTCCGTCTACGCCGACGGCGCCCCGCCCGCGCCGCCCGGGCTGTTCGAAGCAGGCGTCCCGGTCCTGGGCATCTGCTACGGCTTCCAGCTCATGGTGGCCGAACTAGGCGGCACCGTCGAGCGCACCGGCGCCGCCGAGTACGGCGCAGCTACGCTGCGTCTTCTCGGGGGGGACGACCCCCCCCAGACCCCCCCCGCTCATGGGGGGGAACCCTTCCCCCCATACCCCCCTGCCCCCCCTTTGGGGGGGATGTTGCACGCCGGCACGCCGGCGCACCAGCGGGTGTGGATGTCGCACGGAGATACCTGCACCGCGGCCCCGCCTGGCTTCACGGTGACCGCGCAGACCGCGGCGACGCCGGTGGCTGCGGTCGAGGACGCGGCCCGCCGCATGTTCGGCGTCCAGTTCCACCCCGAGGTGATGCACACCGAGCACGGCACCCGGCTGCTCGGCCGTTTCCTTGAGCTGGCCGGCGGCCGGCCGTCCTGGACGATGCTGAACATCGTCGAGGAGCAGGTGGAGCGGATCCGCGAGCAGGTGGGCGGCGGGCACGCGATCTGCGGGCTGTCCGGCGGAGTGGACTCCGCAGTCGCCGCCGCACTCGTGCAGCGCGCCATCGGCGACCGCCTGACCTGCGTGTTTGTCGATCACGGCCTGCTGCGCAAGGGCGAGGCGGAGCAGGTGGAGCAGGACTTCGTGGCCGCGACCGGGGTCCGGCTCATGGTGGCGAACGAGGCCGGGGCGTTCTTGTCGGCGCTGGCCGGGGTGACCGACCCGGAGCAGAAGCGGAAGATCATCGGCCGGGAGTTCATCCGCGCCTTCGAGCGGGCCGCCCGGGAGATCACCGCCGAGGCCGGCCAGCACGGCGAGGCGTGCGAGTTCCTGGTCCAGGGCACGCTGTACCCGGACGTGGTGGAGTCAGGCGGCGGCACAGGCACGGCCAACATCAAGTCACACCACAACGTCGGCGGGCTGCCCGATGACCTGAAGTTCCGCCTGGTCGAGCCGCTGAGGTCGCTGTTCAAGGACGAGGTGCGCCGGGTGGGGGAGGAGCTCGGCCTGCCGCAGGCGATCGTCCGCCGCCAGCCGTTCCCCGGCCCGGGCCTCGGCATCAGGATCATCGGCGAGGTCACCGCCGAACGCCTGGCCATCTTGCGCGAGGCCGACGCCATCGCCCGCGAGGAGATGTCCGCGGCCGGGCTCGATACCCTGGTCTGGCAGTGCCCGGTGGTGCTGCTCGCCGACGTGCGCTCGGTCGGCGTCCAAGGCGACGGCCGCAGCTACGGCCACCCGGTCGTCCTGCGCCCGGTCACCAGCGAAGACGCCATGACCGCCGACTGGGCCCGCCTCCCCGACGACGTCCTGGCCCGGATCTCCACCCGGGTCACCAACGAGGTCCCCGAGGTCAACCGCGTGGTCCTGGACGTCACCAGCAAGCCCCCCGCCACCATCGAGTGGGAGTAAAAGCCCTAGCCCAGGCTCCGCATGGCCCACAGGTCGGGGAAGGTGGGTTTGCCGAGGGTGGTGGTGAGGTAGGTGGCGCCGGCCGAGCCGCCGGTGCCGCCGCGGGCGCCGATGGTCCGCTGCACCATCTTCACGTGCCGGTAGCGCCACTCCTGCATGCCCTCGTCGAGGTCGACGAGCAGCTCGCAGACCGCGGCGGCGTCGGTGTCGTCGTCGTAGACCCGCTTCAGTACCTGCTGCATGGCGTCCGAGGCCTGCGGGGGCTGGGTGACGTCCCGGTGCGCGATGTCCGCCGGGATGTCGTATCCCTGCCCGGCCAGGTAGCGGACGAAGGAGTCGAACACGCCAGGCCGTGCCATCGCGGCCGAGATGCGGTCCCGTTCCGGGCTGCCCGCGGGGTACCGCCCGGCCATCGTCGGGTCGCGCCGGCCCAGCACCGCCTCGAGCTCGCGGAACTGCGCGGACTCGAAACCGCTCGAGGTGCCGAGCCAGTCGCGGAACCGGGTGAACTGAGTCGGTGTCATGGTCTCGAGCACGTCGAGCTGGGCCACCACGATCTTCATGATGGCCAGCGCGCGCCGCAGCGTACGCATGGCGTGCGTGGTGCCGCCGGAGGACAGCTCGGCCTGCAGTTTGCCGAGCTCGTGCAGCAGCTGCTTGAACCACAGCTCGTAGATCTGGTGAATGACGATGAACAGCATCTCGTCGTGCTCGTTCGACCGCGGCTGCTGAGCCGTGAGCAGCTGATCCAGCCGCAGGTAACCGGAGTAGGTGACAGGTTCAGCCATGGTTCGCCTTAGCGGGTTTGCTCGAGGATGTCGCGGGTGGCGCAAGCGGCCCGCCAGACGTCGGTGAAGCGCGTGGTAAGCGGGGAAAGACCGAGCCGGAACCGGTCTGGGGTGCGGTAGTCGGTGATGATGCTGGCGGCGGCCAGCTGACCGACGACCTGCTCGGCGCGCGGATGGCAGAAGGTGACGTGGCCGCCGCGGCGGCCGGGATCGGAGGGCGTGGCGAGCGCGCAGCCCAGCGGGATGAGCCAGGCATCGGCCAGGTCGATGAGGTAGCTGGTCAGTTGCATGCTCTTGGCGCGCATCGGGCCGATGCCGGCCTCGAGCAGCAATCGGGCGCCCTCTTCCACCGCGGCCGTGCCCAGGATCGGCGGCGTTCCCGTGGTGAACTTCGCGATGCCGGCCGCCGGGTCGTACCTGGGGCCCATGGCGAACTGGTCGCGCTGGGAGAACCAGCCCCAGATCGGCTGCCGCAGTACTTCCCGCAGCCGGGCCGAGACGTAAAGGAACGCGGGGGCGCCGGGACCGGAGTTGAGGTACTTGTAGGTGCAGCCGACGGCTAGGTCGACGTCGCAGGCGTCGAGCTCGATGGGCACGGCGCCGACCGAGTGGCTCAAGTCCCACAGCATCAGTGCGCCGGCCCCGTGCGTGATCTCGGTGATGGCCGCCATGTCGGCCAGAGCGCCGCTGCGGTACGCCACGTGAGACAGGCTGACCAGCGCGGTGTCCTCGTCGACGGCCGCCCGGACCGCATCGGCGGCCAGGCCCTCGTTGATGTCGGTCGCCAGCATGCGGAGCTCCGCGCCGCGTTGCGCCGCGATTCCCTCGAGCACATAGCGGTCGCTGGGGAAGTTGTCCTGGTCAGTGACGATCACGTGCCGTCCCGGCCGGGCGCCCAGTGCCGCCGAGGCCAGCTTGTACAGGTTGACCGTGGTGTTGTCGGTGATGACGACCTGTCCGGGGGCCGCGCCGGTGAGCTCGCCGACCAGGTCACCCGCGCGCCCGGGCAGGTCGGCCCAGTGATCCCACGACCTGGCCAGGGCGGCGCCCCATTCGGCCCGGATCATGCTGTCCATCCGCGCCATGGTGGCCAGCGGAAGCGCGCCCAGGGAATTACCGTTGAGGTAGACCAGCGACGGGTCGTCCAGGGCGAACCGCGCCCGGTAGCCGCCCAGCGGATCCGCCGCGTCCAGTTCCTCGGCGTGCGCTCGGTCCAAGATCTCCTGGGACATACCGATCACCCTAACCCGCGGGGACCTCCCCAGTACCTGTCGTCGGGTGCGGCAGAATCCTGTCGCCGGGTGGCTAGACCGCGGGTGCCTTCCCGAGGCGCGGGAACCGGGCGGCCTGACGGCCGGAGCAGGGCTTCGGCCAGGGTGAGGACGGTGTCCTCCAGGGAGCCGAGGTGGGCGGTGACGTCGTGCTGCGCGGCGTCGACGATCTTGGCGACCGCGTCCTGGATCTCGGCCGGCCACTGGCCCAGGGACTCCAGCCTGCCGTCGAGCCCGTCGAGGCGGCCGCCGAGCGTGCCGAGCTTGCCGTCGACCGCGGTCAGGGTGCTGTCGATCGCACTGACCCGGTCGTACTGGTCGTCCAGGCGCTCATCCAGCCGCTCCAGCCTGGTGTCCAGCCGCTCGATCCGGCCGTGCACCAGCTGGACCTGGCCGCCGACACCGGTCACGCTGGCCGCCAGGCCGTCCACGGTGGCCGTCATCGCGTCCGCGCTCT
>OBLT010001972.1_pt1 | contig 12927 bp, 10 predicted proteins | sample 1518721 | NCBI WGS metagenome assembly OBLT01 (sample SAMEA3539307, study PRJEB22396) | soil metagenome | biome: tundra; feature: field; material: soil | place: USA | collected 2010-05 | depth 0.15 m | reverse complement strand
GGCGCGGCCAGCGTGGCCCGGTCCCAGACCACCGCGGTCTCCCGCTGGTTGGTGAGCCCGACGGAACTGACCTGCGGCGATCCGGAAGCCGCCGTCAGCGCCTCGCCGCAGGCGGCGAGAGTTGCCTGCCAGATGCCCTCCGGCAGGTGCTCCACCCAGCCCGGCTGCGGGAAATACTGGCGGAACTCCTGGTAGCCACGGCCTGCCACGGTGCCATCAGCGGCGACGATCAGTGCGGTGACGCCAGTGGTTCCCGCGTCGATCGCGAGGACGCTCATGGTACTAGTGTGGCGGTCGAGAACGTCGAGAGGGAGCTCATGAGAATTGGAGTCCTTACCGGAGGCGGCGACTGCCCCGGGCTGAATGCCGTCATCCGCGCCATCGTCCGTACCGGCGTGTCCGAGCACGGCTATGAATTCACCGGTTTCCGGGACGGCTGGCGCGGCCCGCTGACCGGGGACACGGTCACCCTGGACGTGCAGGCGGTGCGCGGCATCCTGCCCCGCGGCGGCACGATACTCGGCTCGTCCCGGACGAACCCGCTGGGCGAGGCGGCCTCGGAAGGCGGCCGGTCCGGCATCGAGCGGATCAGGGACAACCTGGTCCAGCTCGGGGTGGACGCGCTGATCGCGATCGGCGGCGAGGACACGCTCGGCGTCGCGGCGCGGCTGCACGAAGACGGCGTGCACGTCGTTGGCGTGCCGAAGACCATCGACAACGACCTCAGCGCGACCGACTACACCTTCGGGTTCGACACCGCGGTCAATATCGCGATGGAGGCCATCGACCGCCTGCACACCACCGCCGAGAGCCATCACCGGGCGCTGATCGTCGAGGTCATGGGCCGGCACGCCGGCTGGATCGCGCTGCACGCGGGGATCGCCGGCGGCGCGAACGTCATCCTGATCCCCGAGCAGCCGTTCGACATCCAGCAGGTCTGCGGCTACGTGGAGCACCGCTTCCAGACCAGGTACGCGCCGATCGTGGTGGTCGCCGAAGGCGCACACCCGACGGCTCAAGACCAGGCCCTCATCGCCCAGCAGCTCGACGCGTTCGGCCACGTACGGCTCGGCGGGGTGGGGCAGATGCTGGCTGACGAGATCGAGCAGCGCACCGGCAAGGAGGCCCGGTGCACCGTTCTCGGTCACATCCAGCGCGGCGGTACCCCGACAGCCTTCGACCGGGTGCTGGCGACCAGGTTCGGCGTGGCCGCGATCAAGGCGGTCAGTGACGGCGCTTACGGCAGCATGGTGGCGCTGCGCGGCACTGACATCGTCCGGGTGTCGCTCGCCGAGGCAGTCAGTGAGCCCAAGCTGGTATCACCGGAGCGTTACGCCGAATCCGCGCTGTTCTTCGGCTGACCCCGCAGGGACCGGAACAGGAAACCTGAATAACGGATAACCGCCCGCCGAGCCCGCCTTTACCGCTGGTCGCCCGCGGACGGCCTGCCGCCTGCGGGCGGTCTCGTCCGTCCCGCTTGTCCTTCGCGGGACGGCCTACCGTCGGTGTGGCGGCCCGTCCCCGGTGTTGCGTGGCGTGGCCGGCTGCCTTCGTGGCCAACGGGCAGGCAGCGCTCTTGAGCGCCGCGAAGCGTGAGACGTGATCGAGATACGGCGTCAGGGACATCCCCGCTGCGGCCGGACGAGCAGTGCTGCAGCATCGCGGACAGGCTTGGCCGGCGTACAGCCGCTACGCCAGCCTCGTCACGGCTACGGTGACCTCCATCGTGCTGCTGGGAGCGCCATGGTAGATGCCCTTCAGCGGCGGGACATCGCCATAGTCGCGGCCAGCGGCGACCAGCACGTGGCGCTCGCCGACCTGCGCCAAGTTAGTCGGATCACAGGCCACCCACTTGCCGGCCCAGTACTCGACCCAGGCGTGGCTCTGGCCCTCCATCTCATCGCCTGGCCGTGCGTCGGGCTGCGGGTGCAGGTACCCCGATACATACCGGGCAGGCAGGCCGACCTCGCGCAACAACGCCACCGTCAGGTGCGCCATGTCCTGGCAGACGCCCTGGCCCATGTCCCACGCTTCCTGGGCGCTGGTCTGGACCTCGGTCGCGCCCGGCACGTAGGCAACCCGACCGCTGACCCAGGCGGCGATCTCGGCGGCGGCCTCGAACGGATCGGCGTCCGCGGTGCGCTGCCGGGCGGTCTCCGCAAGTGCTGCGTCGATGGCCGTACGGCTGGTCGGCGTGAGGAATTCCAGCAGCCGCCCGCCCGCCGCGCGCTCGCGCAGCACGGCCCACGGCAGTGGACGGCCTTGCCGGGGTGCGGGCCTGGTCTCGACGGTCGCCTGGGCGCGGATCAGCAGGTCGTGGTGCGGCGCCTGGATGTCGAAGGAGCTGACGAGGGCGCCCCAGTAATCGCTGTAGGTCCAGATCGGAGCCGGGACATCGGTCGAAACCTGGGTCTCCAGCGCAGACTGGCGGGGCAGTGTCGGCGGAGTCATGCGAGCCTCGTTGTAGGACGCGCGGGCCGATCCCTCGTAGCGCACCTGCGTCCGGTGCACGATCTTCAGCCGCCAGCCCCGGCTCAAGCTTCCTGCTCCCATTCCACCGGCTGTGCGTACGTGAAGTAGCGCTCGGTGATCGCCTCGGTCGCCTCCAGGCATGTCTGCTGGAGCGCGCTCAGCAGGTCGGCGAGCTGGCTGGGCAGCAGCTGCGGGTCCGCATATTCCAGCCTGGTCCGCATCCGCCCGATCGGCCGCCGGGCCAGATCGCCCATGCCGGCTCTGACCGGGTCGGGATCGAGGGCGGCCAGGCACTCCTCGGCTGTCGCCAGTGCATGCAGCACGGATCTGGGGAACAGGCGATCGAGGACGAGGAATTCCGCGACGTGCCGGGAACCGCCGGTCCAGCTGCGGGTGCGGGCGAATGATTCGTAGGCGCCGCACGCATACAGCAGCATCTGCCAGCCGAGATCAGAAGGAGCGGCCGGCATCCGGGCGAGCAGCATCCTGGCCGTCATGTCCACCCGTTCCACGCTCCGGCCCAGCACCAGGAACCGCCAGGCGTCGTCGTGGCTCATCGTCGAGTCGGCAAGGCCAAAGAACAGTGCCGCGCGCTCGCGGATGAACTGCAGGTAGACGTGCGGGCCCAGCCGCTCGGCGGCGCTGCGCTGACTTGGCAGCCCGAGTCCGGTCACGTTCAGGCACTCCCACATCTCGCCGGAGATCACCTCCCGCACGCAGCGCGCGCCTGACCACGCCGCCAGGACGGCGCCGGCAATGGCGCTTGGGTTCTGCTGGTCATAGGCAAGCTGATCCAAAGCCAGCCCGATGTCGAGCCGGGTGGCCTCCGGCGGCGGGATTCCCAGCACGGCCAGCAGCGCGCTGCACCCTGCATCCTCGTCTGCCTGGGGCTCCTCCAGCATGCGGTGCACGTACACATCGACCATCCGGGCGGTGTCGTCCGCGCGCTCGATGTACCGGCCTGTCCAGAACAAGGCCTCGGCGATGCGGCTGAGCAGCCCGGTGCGCGCCGTGGCGCCGAGGCTCATTGCTGCTGGCCTGACGCTTGCTGCTGGCCTGACGCCGGGCCGCCCTGCCGGCCTAGGGCGGCCCCTTCGGGAGCGCGCGAACCCGGCGCCATCCGCCGCGGGGTGCTGGCGGCGGTGGCGGCGCGGCGGTCTTCGCCGGCGAGTACCCAGGTGTCCTTCGACCCGCCGCCCTGGCTGGAGTTGACAACCAGGGCGCCTGCCTGCAGCGCCACCCTGGTCAGGCCGCCGGGAAGCAGCCACACATCGCTGCCGTCGTTGACAGCGAACGGCCGCAGGTCGACATGGCGCGGCGCCAGGTGCTCGTCGATCAGGACCGGGGAGGTGGACAGCGCGACTGGACGCTGCGCCATCCAGCTCCTCGGCTGCGCGGCCACCTGGGCGCGCAGCACCGCAAGGGTGCGCTCGTCCGCATGCGGGCCGATCACGATGCCGGCGCCGCCAGCACCGTCCACGGGCTTCAGCACCAGCTGGTCGAGTCGGCCAAGCACCCAGTCGAGCACCTCGGGCTCGTCGAGCCGGTAGGACTCGACGCTGGGCAGCAGTGGCTCCTCGCTCATGTAGTAGCGGATCAGGTCGGCCATGTAGGTGTAGAGCAGCTTGTCGTCGGCGACGCCGTTACCGACCGCATTCGCGAGCGTGACGTTGCCCGCACGCGCGGCGTTAAGGATGCCCGGACAGCCGATGATCGAGCCCGGCCGGAAGTGGAGCGGGTCCAGGAAGTCGTCGTCGATGCGGCGGTAGATCACATCCACTGGCTGGCTGCCCTGCGTCGTGTGCATGAAGACCTGGTTGCCCGAGCAGACGAGGTCCCGTCCCTCGACCAGCTCGACCCCCATCAGCCGGGCAAGGAGGGTGTGCTCGAAGTACGCGGCGTTGTACACGCCTGGGGTGAGCACGACGACCACGGGATCCCGGGCCCGCGGCGGGGCCGCGGCGCGCAGCGCCGCGAGCAGCCGCGCTGGGTACTCGTCGACCGGGTTGACGTGCTGCTCAGTGAACAGCGCGGGGAAGGTCCTGGTCATCGCCAGCCGGTTCTCCAGGACGTAGCTGACGCCCGACGGGATGCGGACATTGTCTTCCAGCACCCGGCACTTGCCCTGCTCGTCCCTGACCAGGTCGATGCCCGCGATGTGCACCCGGACGCCGTTGGGCGGCGTCAGGCCGAGGACCTCCCGGCGGAACTGCTTGGAGGTGAACACTGCCCGCCAGGGCAGCACGCCGTCAGCGAAGGCCTGGCCTGGCCCATAGACGTCAGCGAGGAATGCCTCAAGTGCCAGTACCCGCTGACGCACCCCGCGCGAGATATGATCCCATTCGACCGCGTCGATGATCCGGGGAATCAGGTCCAGCGGAAACGGCCTCTCCTCGCCGGCGTAATCAAAGGTCACTCCGCGGTCGGTGAAGGCGCTGGCCATCTGATCCGCCCGGTAGCGCAGCTCGCTCGGATCCAGCGGTTGCAAGGCGGTGAGCAGGGCCTGATAGGGGGGCCGCGGTACCCCAGGCCGCTCGAACATCTCGTCCCATGCGGCGGCAAGCTCATAGCTGTCGAAGATGTCCGCCACGACCAGAGGCTAGCCGCGCCATGTTGCGCGGTTGTTACCGGATACCACCAAAGTCGTGCCTGAGCGGGCGATCTTGGACGTGCGACATGCCCGCGGGCACGGCGCTGCGCTGACCATGGCGGCCCTGCAGCTGCCGGATCAGGCCCTGAGGGGGCCGTGCCCGCCACGCCGTCTCACCGACTGGCGCTGCGCGTGATGGGCTCCTTGGGCCAGCGACCAAGGCATCGCTGGCGGGTGGACGGCACGAGGCCGCAACCCGAGGAGCCCGAACTGTCGCGGTCCGCGCCGGGAGCGGTTCAGGCGGCGGCGAGGACACCCACCCGGCGGTCGGTGGTGAGGCGGCCGCGCGCGGTGCCAATGTAGGAGCCGGATGTCGGCGCTACATCAGAATAGTCGCGGCCGGTCGCGACTGTGACGTAGCCGGCGGCCGCCCGGCGGCCGTTGCATGGGTCGAACGCGACGGCGACAGCGTCCTGCGCCTTCGCCAAGACGACCTCAACCCAGGCGTGCGTGCCGCCCTGGCCGAGGAGATGGCCCGAGACGTACCGGGCGGGCAGCTTGACGAGATGGCAGAGCGCGAGCATCACGTGCGCATAGTCCTGGCAGACCCCGCGGCCGGCCGCCAGGGCCTCGGCGGCCGTGGTCCGCACCGATGTGACGCCGTACTCGTAAGTGATCGCGCTGTGAACGACGTCACAGATCCGCTCGGCGCGCTCGTGCGGGGTGTCGCCATGCCCGGCCAGGTCGCCAGCCAGGGCTCGCAGCCGCTCGTCGGCCGCGGTGAGCCGGGTGGGCCGCAGCAGGCCGGGACTGCGCAGGGCCCCTGCCGGAAGCACAGTAGGCCCGTCGTCGCGCACCCGTTCGATTACGGCGCCAAGCCGGAACTCAACGGCATGCGTCACGCGCTCGGCGCGCAACCAGGCGACAACGTTGCCGTGGGCGTCCCGGCGCAGGTAGCGCCGCGCAGGGGCGCCGTTCACCTCGAGCAGATGTGAGCGCCTGTACTGGCTGCCATGGCGGGCCGGCGGAACGACGACCAGTCGCTGCCGGAGTGACTTCACCGGCGTGTCGTAGTCGTAGCGGAAGCTCTGCTCCAGGACGTAGGTGATACGCCGGGCGGCGTCAAGGTCCAGCCCGCGGTGATCGAGAAGAGGCGCCTGGAGGACCTGAGGGTCGAGCATCATCCGGTTGCCTCCTCTGCTTGGACCAGCATCGTCTCGAGCAGTGGGCCGCCGAATGTCGTCGCCATGGCGACATCCGATGCGTCGCGCCCTCGGCCGATCACGATCCGCCCTTTGCGCCGGGCGTTGTTGCGGGGATCGAAGGTCCACCAGCGGTCACCGAGCCAGACCTCCATCCAGGCCGCGAAGTCCATCGGCGCCGGATCCGGCGGAACGTCAAGGTCAGGCAGGTACCCGAAGACATAGCGGGCCGGGATGTTCAGAGCCCTGCAGAACGAGACCGCCAGATGGGTGAAGTCACGGCAGACGCCGCGCCCAGCGAGGTTGACGTCCGCCGCGGTCGACAGCGGAGTCGTGCTGCCGTACTGGAACGCCAGATGGCTGTGGACGTAGTCGCAGATTGCCTGAACGCGGCCGTAACCCGGCGGCAACCCGCCGAAACGGGACCACGCCTCGTTGCCCAGGACGTCGGGCAAGCAGTAGCGGCTCGGCAAGATGTAGATCAAAGTATCGTCGGGGAGCGCATCAGGTGCGCACTCCGGCGCGCCGGAGTCGGCGTCCTCAGTGGCATCCGGAACCGCAGTCACCGCGTTGTACCGGAAGCTCGATCTGCCCGCCGGGAGCACCGCGCGGACACAGGGGTTGCCGTACAGATCAGCGTAGCGGCGGATCGCAATCGGCGGTTCGGACCACCACTGCTGACTTTCGACAACAACGCAGGGGGATTCGATCGGTTGCACCTGGAAGATCACCGGCGTGTTGATCGCGGCCCCGTAGGTGAAGTCGCATCCCACCCGGATCCGGCGCAATTCCATCTCCCCATCGTCCTCGCCCGATGTTTCTACCCGGTTACGACCCGCCGGGCGCCGCGGCTGATGATTATGCGCGACGAGTACGCGGGCCTGGCCTCGCGGAAGCGGCAGCCACTCGGAGCGAGGCATCGCGAAGAATCCGGGCCGCAGACGGCGCCGGATCCTTCGCGATCATGGAACGGTTCGGCGGGGGCCAGGTGGGTGCAGCCGCGACCTGGCCTGGCCCGGAACGAGGCTCGATGAAAGCGACTTTGGCACGGTCCCGACCGCTCCGCGCTCGCATTCACACCCCCGGCGGGCGGGGAGGACGGAGGTCCGCCCGTCGTTCTGGGTTTGATCAGGCCCGGCGGGCGCGGAACGCTGCTGCCTTGACCCGGCTCTGGCAGGACGTGGAGCAAAATCGCCTCGTGCCGTTACGCGAGGTGTCGACGTAGACCCGATCGCAGCGCGGCGCGGTGCAGACCCCGAGCCGGCCATGCAGGTCGCTGCCAAGCACAACGGCGAGGCCGGTGGCGCAGCCGGCGGCCCAGCCCGTGACAAGCGAGTCCTCGGCACCGTGGAAATGCAGGTGCCAGGGCTCGCCGTCATGAGAGTCCAGGCGCGGCCGCGCTCCGGTCTCGGCGAGCAGCACGTTAACCTGGCGAGCCGCCGCGTCGGTGTCTCCGGATGCGACGGCGGCGAAGGCGCGGCGCAGCGCCTCCGCCACCGTGCGGAACTCGGCGGCCTCCGGCGGTGAGACCCCCCCGGCATCGGGCCTGCCTGTCCGGAGTGCCGCCCTGACCGCGGCAGGCAGGTCGCTGTCCTCGGGCGGCAGGTACGGGCGGCCGTGCGCGTGGCCAGCAGTGAGCGTGTTGACCAGCTGCACGGCGACCGTCACGACAGCGTCCATGTGACTGTTGAAATTCACTTGACCAGTAATATCCTCATCATTAGGTTGTGACTATCAAAACTATAGTCGTCAGTCACAAGGAGGTCGGCGTGGCAGGTCCGCAGGGTGGTACCGGCGACTCGGCGCAGCGCGGCCACGAGCATGCGGTCGCGTGGATCAGGCGCTGGGACGACCAGCAGCAGGCCTACATGCCCGACCGTGAAGACAGGTTCGCCGCGCTGATCGACGCGGTCGAGGCAGGGGCCGGGCGGCCGGACCCGCTGGTGCTGGATCTCGGCTGCGGACCCGGCTCGCTGGCTGTGCGGCTCCTCGACCGGCTCCCGCACGCCTCGGTGATCGCCGTCGATGCTGATCCTGTCCTGCTCGCGCTGGGCCGTGCGGCCTGGCCCGGCCGGTCCGGCCTGCGCTTCGCTGAGCTGGATATGCGGGACCCCGGCTGGTCTCGCGGCCTCGGACTGGACCGCCAGGCAGATGCCGCGGTCAGCACGACCGCACTGCACTGGCTGACCCAGCCGGCGCTGACCGCGCTGTATGCGGATCTGGCGGCCGTGCTGCGCCCCGGTGGCCTGCTGCTGGATGGTGATCATCTCAGCGAGGACGAGGCCGTGTCGCCGGTACTAGCCGTGCTCGGCCGTGCGCTGGTCGAGCGTGCGGCCAGGCGGCGCCTGCCCGCAGGCGATGCCGAGAGCTGGCGGGGCTGGTGGGAGGCGGTGGCGGCCGACCCGGCGCTGGCTGATCTGCTCGCCAGGCGGGAGCGCCTTGGGCTGGACTCCGAGCATCATGGTTCGGCCGCCGGACTGCTCCGCACCCATGTCGATGCCCTGTGGGCGGCTGGGTTCACCGAGGTAGGGACGCTCTGGCAGCGCGGCGAGAACCGGCTGCTGTGCGGAGTGCTCGGCGGATAAGCCGGCCTGGCGCCGGCGGCCGGTCTGTGGCGGGAGCAGTCTGCTGGCGGCGGTCCTGCCGCGCGGCCACCGGATCGGTGACCGGAATGCCGGTGCTGGCCAGGGCGGCGATCGAGCGCGCTCTGCGACCTGCCCAGCACCGATGAGTCGTCTAACAGTAACGTCTGGGCGGACATCGCCACTGTCTGGCGGAGCCTGCTCGTAGATACCGGCCTGAGGCGCAGCGCGCTGACCAAGTCCCGAGTGCTGGCAAACTGGGAGGATGTCCGCGCTCCCGCTCACTGGTCAAGTTGTGCCGTCACGCGGCGCGGCGCTCCGTGAACCATGCGTCTTGCTCAAGCTGGGTGAGATCATCCTCAAGGGGAAGAACCGCCAGCAGTTTGAGCGGCTCTTGCAGGACAACATCCGGCGCGCGGTGCGCGATCTGGGCATCCCGATCCGGCTATGGCAGCGCGAGGGCGTGATCGTGCTGCGGATCCCCGGTGGCCCCTCTGGTGGCATCACCGCCGAAGCAGCGGCGGACCTGATGGCCGAGCGGATGCGCAACGTCATGGGCCTGGCCCGGGTCTGCCGGGCAGTCCGGGTCGCCAAGGATCCCGAGGCGGCCGCCCAGGCCGCGGTCGAGCTGACCGCGGGCAGGCATGGAACGTTCGCCGTGCGCGCCAGGCGCAGGGACAAGAGATTCCCCCTCAGCTCAGGCCAGCTCGCAGCGCTCATCGGCAGCCGGATCCAGCAGGAATACGGGTATCCCGTCAACCTGCGCACCCCGGACACGACTGTCTTCGTCGAGGTCGACCAGTCTGAAGTGTTCGTGTTCACCCAGGGCATGCCGGGCCAGGGCGGGCTGCCGGTGGATATGAGCGGCCGCGCGCTGGTGCTGATGTCGGGAGGTATCGACTCGCCCGTCGCCGCGTACCGGATGATGCGCCGCGGATTGCGCTGCACCTACCTGCACTTCTCCGGCATGCCGCTCACCGGGCCTGAGTCGGTCTACAAGGCCTACGGACTGGTGCGTGAACTGGACAAGTTCCAGGGCAGATCGCGGCTGTTCGTCGTCGCATTCGGCAAGGCCCAGCAGCGGCTGGCCTCGTCCGGGGCCGGGCGGCTGCAGATCATGGCGCAGCGCCGGCTCATGCTCAAGACCGGCGAGGCGATGGCCGGGCGGCTGCAGGCCACGGCGCTGGTCACCGGCGACTCCCTTGGCCAGGTAAGCAGCCAGACCCTGACCAACATCACCGCGCTCGATGACGCCGTGACGCTGCCCATTCTGCGGCCGCTCATCGGCCTGGACAAGACGGAGATCATGGCCGAGGCCCGGCGGATCGCCACGCTCGGCATATCCGAGCTGCCCGACCAGGACTGCTGCTCGCTGCTGATGCCGCGCCAGGCGGAGACCCGGGCCAGGATCTGTGATCTGCGCCGCATCGAGTCCAGGCTGGACGTCGACGACCTAGCCGAGGAGCTGGCCGCCGCGGCGCAGGAGTACACGCCCAGCCGGCCTGGCCGGACCGGCTGAGGGGGTCAGGCATCGTTCTGGATGTCCGGGAAGCGGGTGCGGAAGGCCCGGTGCTCCAGTGCTTCGAGTGCCTGGCTGATGACATCGTTGAGACACAAGCCGAGCTCGGCATCGAGCTCGGCGGCGGCCTCGTCGGCGCGGCGCCACAGTGCCTGCACGGCTGGAAGTATCCGCCGGGCGTCCGCACTGAGCTGGACGCGCCGCTCGCGCCCGTCACTGCTGCCCGCGGCGTCGAGCAAGCCCGCGCGTTTCATCTGCGCTACGGTCTGGCTTGCCGCGGAATGACTAGTGCCCGCGGCGATCGCCAGCTCGCGGACCGACAGGGTGCCGCCGGCCAGGAGGGCTCGCACCACCGGGGTGAAGGTGGCACGAAAGCCAAGGCCGGCGTCAGCGTACGCGGCGTCCACGTCGCCGTCGAGTAGCTCGACGAGCCTGCGCAGGTTCGTGCCAAGAGTCCGGGTGGCTGTCATGGCAAAGTGTAACAGACCTGTCATATATCTGCTACGGCGCGGCTCAGCTGCCGGCGCTGAGCACTCGTACTGCATTGCCGCCGAGGAAGAGGCTGCGAGCCTCATCGTCCAGGCCGAGCTCGTCAAGGCGCTGCAGGGCTTGCGCAGGAGTGATCATCGGGTAATTGCTGCCGAAGAGGACCTTGCGCCGGCCGTGCCCGCGCAGGTACTCGACGAGCTCGGCAGGGTAGCGGTGCGCGACGTAGGCGGAGGTGTCGATGTAGACGTTCGGGTACTTCGTGGCCAGCGCGATCATTTCAGTGGTCCACGGGTAGCCGACGTGGCCGCCCACGATCACCAGGTCGGGGAAGTCGAGCGCGACGTCATCCAGGTAGGGGATGGGACGACCGGTTTCGGACGCGCGCAGCGGGCCGGTGTGCCCGACCTGGGTCATGAAGGGGATGCCCAGGTCGACGCACTCGGCGAACAGCGGATAGTAGAGGCGGTGGCTGGGCGGCAAACCCCACAGCCACGGCACGATCCGCAGCGCGCGGAACCCGAGTTCATTGACCGCCCGGCGCAGTTCAAGGACGGCCAGCCGCGGGTAGCGGATGTCGACGGACGCCACCCCGGTCAGCCTGTCCGGATGCGCGGTGACCCAGGCGGCCACCTCGTCGTTGCTGATGAGCGGGCCGTTCGCGGCGTACCAGGCGCAGATCATGCCGCGCTCGACGCCGGCTTCGTCCATGAGCGCGAGTGTGCGGTCGATGGGCAGCTCCCTGTCCGGCGCGTGCTGCCCGGTCCACCGCCGCAGCGACCCGAACATCTCCTGCTGCAGGAAGCGCAGCGTCGGGTGCTGCATCCATACGTCGACAATGCTCATGCTGTCATCTTCCCGGACATGGCAAGCACGCCTGCCTGCACACCCGGGCCGTTGCGCGGCTTGAGGTCAGCGTCCGGTCACCGGTGTGCCCCTGTCCTGCCTGTGCCATACAGCCAGATAGCGGCGTCGCCGCCGGCCTTCGTCAGGAATCCGCCACTGCCCCACAGCGACGTGGTGCCCGGGATGAGGGCAAGATCGCTGACCGCATTGCCGAGACCGCGGGCGATGTCGACCTGCGTCCATCGCCCGGAGCGGGACAGGTGCAGCAGACGTGATTCGGTCTGGGCGCCGAAGGTCACAGCGGCGACCCAGACCCCGCCGTGGCCATCGGCGACCAGCCGCCTGGGCATGGCGCGCCCGCGTGCCTCGGTCCGCCGCCACGTCCTGCCGTTCCAGTGCGCCAGCACCACGCGGCCATCCTCAGCCGACGCAGGAGAATCGCCGACCACCCAGACGCTGTCCGGCGATCCGGCGAGGACATCGTCAAGCTCCGTACCGGCGAGGGCCGAGCCGGTGCGCACGCGGTCCCAGCCGTGCCCGGCCCAGTGTTCGACAGAGCCCCCCCGGGCGTCGGCGGTGATCGCCCAGATGGCATGGCCGGACAGAGCGCTCGCGCGGTAAATGGCGCTGCCGCGGCCGGTGATCCTGATCCAGGAATGGCCATCGAAGTGCCAGGTCCCAGCGCCCTGCTGGCCGTGGCCGGGGGCACCGAAGAGCCATACGTCGGTCGGGCTGATGGCGGTGACGGAGGTCGCCTCCGCGCCCTGGCGCCATCTCCTGGCGACCGACCAGCTGATGCCGTCCCAGCGCAGCGCATAGCCGCCGAAGGAACTGATCGCCCAGACATTCCCGGGTGACGAGGCGCTCGCGCCGGAGATAAAGCTACCGAGTCCGCGCGGCAATGCCACCGCCTGCCAGCGGTGGCCGGTCCAGTGCTGCGCGGTCGGCCCGCTCGCCTCGCCGGGGTTGGTCCCGCCAAATACCCAGGCGTCATTCTTCCCGGGCGTGGCGACGGCCGAGTAGCCGGATGCGTTGCTCGCGCTGCCGTAGTGGTCGGTGCTGACCATCCGCCAGCCAGCGGGGGCGCCGGCCGGCCTGGGCGCGGAGACGCTCGCGGTTGCCGCTGAGATGGTTACGGCGGATGTCGTCAGGGCAATGGCCGGGCGCGAGCTGACGGCCGGTACCCTAGCGACCGGCCTGAGGGCGGCTGGTCCCGCAGCGGCCAGTACC
>OBLT010001971.1_pt1 | contig 12929 bp, 15 predicted proteins | sample 1518721 | NCBI WGS metagenome assembly OBLT01 (sample SAMEA3539307, study PRJEB22396) | soil metagenome | biome: tundra; feature: field; material: soil | place: USA | collected 2010-05 | depth 0.15 m | reverse complement strand
AGGCACCGGTGGTGAAGCGGCTAACACGCAGGTCTGCAAAACCTGTATTCGCGGGTTCAAATCCCGCCCGGTGCTCCAAATCTTCAGGAACAACAGAAAGGGCCGCGCCTCAAATGCTGAGGCTGCGGCCCTTTCGGGCTTGAGTGATCTGTCTTATAACCAAGCCGCCGATTCAATTGGCAGCACGCCAAGCCTCAGAGAGCGGTCGTTGGCTGGGGTACGCGGGTCTTGGAACGGTCAAGAAACAGCCTCATGCGCAGAGCTTCGGCCCGCTCCATGGCCACGAGCCGCATCTGGCGGCGAATATGGTCGGCGTTTTCAAGGAAGGCTACCTGGGCCTCGTCCTGCTCGGCATCTCTCTCCAGCCGTTCGATGCGATCTTCGACTGTACGACGGAACCGAGGGCTAATTTCAAATCCTTCATTGACAGCGGTATTCCTAATCATGAAAGGCTCCTGATGAGCTGGAATTCTTGAGGCCGAAATATTTTCCGTTGGGAGCCTGAAGTTTTTTCCGCTGGTGCCGATATTAGATAAGGCTAACCACGCGCGCTAGATTACGGTGGAGCGACACAATCGTAACCAAGCGGCCCTGAAAAAGGACACCTTTTCCCTCCCCAAAGTTCTATTTACAACCCCCCGGTAAATAAGGCGTAGCCGTTTCCTGCTAGTTCTGCGGTGGCGTCGCGTAATACCCCTTGCGGACCTGTACCTTCATGCCATCGCCCTTGCACTCGACGCCGAGGTGCCTGAAGCTCCCGTCCAGCTTGGTATTGGTGGGCGTATAGCTGGCCACATACTCGGTCCGCAGCTCGTCTTCAATCTGCTGGAAGGCCGCTTCGAGCTTCTTTCCGTTGTTGCCCACGTCGATCAGCCGTCCGCCAGTCTCTTCGGTGAGCTTCTTCATCGCGGAGAAGCCGCTATACCCAAAGCCTCCGTAGAAGCCGCGGTCCGCGATCAGAATCACGTACACCAGAACGTTGGTCTTCTGTGCAGCAGCAATCGCATCCTGAATCTTGTGGTCGCTGCCTTCGTCCTCACCGTCGGTCAACAGGATCATCGCCTTGCGGCCCGTCTCCTGGTTCAGCTTTTCGTTCGACGCCAGGTAGACGGCATCGTAGAGCACGGTTCCCTTGGGGTTGCCGATCGTAGGAACCGTGCCTCCGCCCGCACCGGGAATGCCCGCCGCTCCGTTGCCACCCGCTGTGTTGATCTGTGCCTTGTTCATGGCCCGCGTCAGCAGGCGGGGGCTGTTGGTGTAGTCCTGCATAAGGTCCACATCCACATCAAATGACAGAAGAAATGCCTCGTCCTTTTGCCTCAGCACCCGCTGCAGAAACTGGCCGCCTACATCCTGTTCCAAAGGCAACACATTCTGCTGGCTGCCCGAGGTATCGAGCAGAATGCCCAGCGTAATCGGCTGTTGGGTCTCGGCCACGAAGCTCTTGAGCTTCTGCGGCGCCTTGTCTTCAGAGATTGTGCAGTCGTCTTTGGTCAGATGCGGAACCAGCGTGCCGTCCTTGGCCTTGACGGTAAAAAACACGTCCACAAGGTTGACTTGAAGCTTGAACGTAGCCACCGATTCTTCTTCGGGAGCCGGCGGAGGAGCGTTACTGACTGGGGGCGCATCCGGAGACGGGGCCAGCTGAGCCCATCCAGTCGGGGGAAACGCCGACAGGCTCAAAATCAATGCGGAAACTCCCAGGCAGGCACTCAATCGGGGAAGCATACTTCTCATTTAGACGGAATCGGAACCTCGAAGAAAGCATACCTGATCACTTCCATCCCTGGCAGGCAACCTGCGCGATTCTGGCGCGTCTTATACATGGCGGCTCTGGCCCGTCTGATAATCTGACGATTGCAGCCCTGCTATCCGGTTTGCCGTCAGTTTGCCAGTTTTCCGTAGTCCGTTGTTGGTTTTTGCGCGCCACGGAACTCTGACCACTGGAAGCAGTGCATGCATCAGCGATCGGGGATTTCGTTTCACTCGCCGCTGGAAACTGCCAACAGTACCCGGGAGAAGAACTGTGAAGCTTGGTTTAACGGCATGGTCGCTGACGGCAATTCTGAACGTGAGCCTGATTGGGAATCCCGCGGCAATGGCCCAAGAGCAGCAACCCGCAGTGCCGGATGCCCCGACGCCGCAGGCTCTGCCACCCTTTGCAGGCGCCAGCGGTGCCGCCATCACGCCTGGCAAGGGCGCAGGCGATGAGCCGGGCACGGGACCGAGTTCCTCTTCAACCACCCCTGGACAAGACCAGGCTCCGGAGAGCAGCCTCCCGCCCTCATCCCAGTTGAAGGATAATTTCCAGACGAAGCCCCCTGAGATGCCAGCACCGGGCGAAGGCTTTGACAGGAATTCAACCATCCTCCACGTCAACGTCAATTACGTTGAAGTTCCGGTTACGGTGAAGGATTCGAAGGGAAAGCTGGTCGCCGGGCTAACCTGGCGCGACTTCAAGATCTTTGAAAATGACGCGCGCGAGCCTCTTGGCTACTTCACCGTGGATCCGTTCCCTCTTTCCATCGCCTTTGTCGTCGACCAGAGCCTCACGTCAGACGTGATGGCCAAGGTGAACGACTCCCTTGGAGCAATCCAGGGCGCGCTGACCCCTTCTGACGAGGTTGCGGTCTTCACTTACAGTCACTTTACGCAAAATCAGTCTCATGGCTTTACCGGTGCCCAAAGTGCGCGCGTGCCCTTTGTCCTGGCCATGACCAAGGCGTCTGGCACTGAGGAAATTATCCCTGTGAACAGCGGTCCCCTGGCCGGATGCAACATCCGTCAGAACGGAAACTGCGTCGATCCCAACCTGCAACCCGGCGGCTCTGCCGGCGGCGGGTCCTTTATCACCATCCCCAAGGAAATTCACACTCTCAACGACGCCATCCTGGCCGCGGCCAAGGAACTGTCCACACGCCCTCAGGGCCGCCGCCGCATTATCTATGTCATCTCGGACGGCAAAGAAGCAGGTAGCAAGTCCACCTATAAAGAGGTCCTGCGCTACCTTCAGACCAACAAGATCGCGGTTTATGGAACGGCGGTGGGTACTTCCGCTCTATGGGGAGAAGGTTACATCAGCCGCTTCCATTTGCCATTTCAGATGTACGACAATCGTCTGTACAGTTACACCGTGGCTACGGGCGGCACGCTCGACTCCGAGCAGAACCTCAACGGCATCGAGAAGAGCTACCAGAAGATCGCCGAAGAGGCCCGCAACCAATACACGTTGGGCTACTACAGCCATCAGCCGTTTATCGACGGCAAGTACCGCACGATCGAGGTGCGCGTTGACCGTCCCGGGCTTGAAGTGTTTAACAAGCGAGGCTACTGGCCCAATGCGCAGGATGCTCACTAGCCTGTGAATGCCTCGGGCGGGGCGGCAGGATTTGGACTGATGTCGGCGGCCACCTGGGGTGGTTCGGACTTCGTCGGCGGCCTTGGCGCCCGCCGCGCACCTGCGATGCTTGTGGTCGCGTCCGGCCACATCGTTACCCTCATCGTTCTGTTTGGCTTGTGCCTGGGAATTCACCTGGCATTGCCCGGCTCCCACTATTTGCTCTTTGCTGCGTTGGGTGGCTTTGAGGGCTCGCTGGCGCTGGCGATTTTTTATCGCGCGCTGGCCATGAGCTCAATGGGCCTCACTGCTGCCCTTACTGGCCTGCTCACGGCCCTGGTTCCCGTTCTCTTTTCCCTCTTCAATGAAGGCCTGCCCACACCGTTGACGGCAGTGGGATTGGGGATGGGGTTGATCGCCATCTGGCTCATCACGCACACGCCTGCGATAGATTCGAATGGAAAGAGGCGAGCGTCGACGCCACCTCGAGCGCTACTGCTGGGCGCGCTCGCCGGTGCTGGATTCGGCACACAGTTGATTCTCTTCAAAATGGCGAGTCCTGGCGGAATGATGTGGGTGATGACCTCTGCCCGCGCGGCAGGTGTTGTGGCCATGCTCCTGGTTCTTGTGGCCATGCCGCCCAAGACGCCCTGGCGCGGCTTCTGGCTGACGGGAATCGCCGCGGGTGCGCTGGACACGATCGGCAATCTGTTCTATCTCCAGGCCACACGGTTTGGACGGCTCGACGTTGCTGCGCTGGTTTGTTCGCTGTATCCAGCCGGCACGATCCTACTGGCAGCGCTGGTGCTGCGCGAGTGGCCCACTCGCCGTCAATTGGCAGGAATTGGACTTGCCCTCGCTGCAGTTGTGCTTCTCAGTGCCTAGGAGCGATCTGAATCAATCACCGCTTTAAACGGGACCGACGCGCGTGGCTGGGATTCAAACCTGACAGCATTCTTCGTGGAGTGATGCTTGAGATATGAGCTGATTCCGGTGAGCTCTGGCTGCGGGTGAGCGCGCCGCTGATTCGTGATTCTTTAATTCCCCGATGCTCTCTCTAGATTGTTCGACTCCACTTGATAACTTCCATAATCGATAGTCAGCACCGCAGTGCCGCCAATGCGCACCTTGGTCTCGCTGCGAATTCCCTGCGGCAGCCAGAATCCGTGTGCCAGCACGCTTGTGTAGTGAATCAGCGTCCGCGAGATGAAGAATGACGGATTCTTTGCCGGCTCCGACTCCATCTTCACCACTTCAAAGTCCTCAGCATCCACCCAGACCTTGCCGCGATATAAGAACTTGCTGTCCGACAGAGGTTCCACAGCCAGCACATATGTTGGACGTCCGCCGATGGTCTCGTTCCCTACCAGTTGAAATCTATAATTGGCTGGCGTAAGCGCCGACGAATCCTTGTCATGAGACGCTTCTCTTTCGCTGTCCACAGCCCGCTTGAGAACCTTGTCGCATAGAAACTTTGAACCGCTCTGCGACACAATCTGAAAGGTCATCCCTTTCGACGCATCGTAGTTCGCGAGCACATCCATCTTGGCATTGATCGTCGCCGAATACCCGCGGTACTCCACCTGGTAATGCCGTAGTGCCTTGTAGCGCCTGAGTTCCTGAACTTGCGCATCGGCGTGGTGCTGCATCTGCTCCACCACCTGCACCGAGCTCAAGCCGGTAGGCGAACCCGCACCCCCGCCTGAGTTCTCAGCCCACACCGCCACCGCCGTGCTTGCCAGCAATGCCGCCAAGCAAAGGCATCTGAATTGTCGCAAGGACATGAGCAATAGAATACATGGGGAGCAGGAACCCTGGCAGGAAGATCTTGCTCAGTTGGTTACTAATTGATTTCCCGGCAACTCCGAATGCCCCGATTTGGACATCAACTTCCTGCAACCCGGTGCGGTAGATTTGATCCATGCCCAATGTTGCCTATGACCTGCACGGCGAGCGCGTCTACGTATACCCCCCTCATGGCCCGGCCTTGAGTGCTCTTCAGCAATGCGTGGACCTGATAGGCGAGGCGAGGTCGCACCACGCAACGCTTGCGATTCTGCCCGTCGACCTGCTCGATCCTGCCTTTTTTCAGTTGCGAACTGGCCTCGCGGGTGAAGCTCTGCAGAAGTTCGTGAACTACCGGCTCAAACTCGTCATCCTCGGCGATTATTCCCAGTTCGCTTCAAACAGTGCTCCGCTCCGCGACTTCATTTATGAATCGAACCGCGGCAATGCCGTCTGGTTCCTTGCCGATCGGAAGGAACTTGAAGAACGGCTTGCGCCGAAAGCATAGTGCTTCAAAAGCGGAAGTACGCCCCAATCATCGGCTCCGCCGTGTGAGTAAACGCCTCGGTAGAACCAAATGCAGTAGTCAAATCGGGAGCCTTGTATAAGTTCCCTCTGTACTGCCCGCGGATGCCGAGGTGAGGCAGCAGACCCCAATCCAAGCCCGCCCCATAAACGAATAGCGGCTTGGTGTTGATGGTGGTGCCCGTCTGTCCACTGACGGGAACATCGAAGAGAAACCCGACGCCCACCAGCGCAAACGGCCTTAGATTCGCAATTTTCAAAGACGCCACCCAATCGCCCGTCACTTCATGTGCATTGGCCAACACCGGAATCTGCTCGCACAGCGGGGTGAAGGGGCTGGGGCAGCTTGTGTAGTTCTGATTGCCGCGATTGAAGGAGTACGTGCCTTCATACCCAAAGATTGGATTGACGATGTGGCGCAGTTCAATCATTCCTCCGGCGGAGTTGGACGGACTTTCAACAACGTTGTTGCCGCTGGTTGCACCACTGAAGGCGCCGTACACGCTCACGCCTATATCCGTGTGCGAGAGGCTTTTTGCAACATCCACTTGCGCACTTGCTGCCGTGCCGACAAATGCTGCAAGTGCCGCCAATCTGAGCAATAAAACAGCCATACGCATTCGTTTGGTTTGCATGATGCTCTCCAATGTTGAATTCGGTTGTGTGCCCATCAAGCTAGTGGCCCATCTATTGGATGCCACTTCCTTGAACACCGGTAGTGAGGTTTTGTTGTTTGGCCACAGATGCAGGAGTGTCTCAGATGGCGAGCCTCGGAGCTTTCCGGGTTATCCTGTGACCACACCATGAATCGACGGTCCTACTTCCCCGTCTATGCAGCCCTCACCGGCGCAACCCTCATAATTTGTCATTCGATTCCTGCCCAGGAGGCCCTTAAGAAAGTGATTCCCTATTTGGACGTGCAACCAGTTCGTGCCCGGCACGGCATGGTCGTCAGCGTCCACCATCTTGCCTCCGAAGCTGGCATTGAAACCCTTCGCGCGGGAGGCAACGCCGTCGACGCCGCGGTGGCCACAGGGTTTGCCTTGGCTGTTGTGCATCCGTCTGCAGGCAATCTGGGCGGAGGCGGTTTTCTGCTGCTGCGCACCCGCGACGGTCACTCCACCTTTCTCGACTTCCGCGAGAAGGCGCCGCTCGCCGCCACCGAGACCATGTACCAGGACGCAGACGGCAATGTGATCCCTGAAGAAAGTCTCGACTCATCCGTTCTTGGCTATCGCTCCATTGCCACCCCGGGTTCCGTCGCGGGACTTGTCTATGCCGAGCGCAAGTTTGGCAAGCTCGGGCTTCAGTGCGTCATGGCCCGCGCAATCCAACTCGCCGAAAATGGATTCGTACTCACCGCAGAAGAGGCCAAAGAGCTGACCGACCCCGATCTCGTTCGCTTCCCTGAATCCAAACGAATCTTCCAGCGCGACGGCCACCTCTATGAGGCAGGGGAGACCTTCCGCCAGCCCGAGTTGGCTCGCACTCTCCAGCGCATCGCCACCGATCCCGACGATTTCTACCACGGCAAACTCGCCCACGAACTCATCGAAGAACTGCACAAGGGTGGCGCACTGCTCACCCTGGACGATCTTGCCCAATACACCGTTGTCGAGCGGGCTCCCATCACGGGCGCATTCCACGACTACACCATCATCAGCGCCCCTCCGCCGTCTTCTGGAGGAATCGTCCTGCTGAGCGCTCTGAACATCCTTGAAGCCTACAACCTGGCCAGGTTGGGCGATCGCACAGCACCCTCCATGCACCTTATCGTCGAGGCCTACCGCCGCGCTTACATGGACCGTGCCGATTACCTCGGCGATCCCGACTACAACTCCATGCCTGTCTCCGAGCTCACCTCCAAGCCGTACGCAGCCGCCTGGCGCGCCACCATTGCCCCCGCGGCAGCCAGCCCCAGCGCGGGCCTCCATCGCCCTGAGGGATTCCTGCCCGCCGTTCCCCAATCCGCCGGACAGCGCCGACCTGAGTCAAACAACACAACCCATTTCTCTGTTGTGGATGCCGAAGGAAACGCAGTCGCCGTCACCACAACCCTCAACGACAACTTCGGCTCTCGTGTTACTGCTGGCCACCTCGGCTTTTTGCTCAACGACGAGATGGATGACTTCGCCGTTAAACTTGGCGTCCCCAACATCTACGGCCTTATCCAGGGACCTGCCAACGCCATCGCTCCCGGCAAACGACCCCTCAGCTCAATGACCCCCACGATCGTTCTGCAAGGCGGCAAGCTCCGCTTTGTCCTCGGCTCTCCCGGCGGCGCTCGCATCATCACAACTGTGGCCAACATTTTCCTGTCTGCTTCTGAAGGCGGCCTCAACATCCAGCAAGCTGTCGATGCCCCGCGGTTCCACCACCAGTTCCTGCCAGATAAGCTCTATCTCGAACCGGGTTTTAGCCCAGAGACCCTTGAAGAACTGCGCACACTCGGCTACGACATCGAAATCAAAGATGGTCACTGGTCTAACGGGGAGTGCATCGCCGTCGACCCCAGGACCGGCGAATTGCTTGGCGGGCAGGACCATCGCAGCCACTACGGCAAGGCTGCGGGTTACTAGCCTGCTTCGCCGATCGAAGACGGCTGAGAATTCACTTAACCGCGAACATATCCATAAAGATTTCCTCAAACCTGAGCAAGATCGACAATCCAAAGTCTTCATTCAGTTGTAATCCTCCAATTGTGCAGCCGCTAGAACATCCCAAGCATGGAAGTTCGTTGGTTTGGCTGAACGGAAATCCTTCCGCTCGCACATCGGGCCTTAAACTTTACTTACCTCACCGGGAACGTCGCGCTCTATGCGTCGCAAACCCGGGAGTCTTGCCTGACCCATCCCCGTTTCCCAGTCGTGCGTAATCGGAAAGCAAGCCGGCGATCCCCAATTTCTCAGATCCGCTGGCTTGCTTTCCGATATCAATTCAATTGCCCCTCCTCTATCCCCGCCCCATGTTCCGTGTCTGAAATGAGACAATCGAACCAGAGACCGGATTCTCGTTCATACAATTCCGGCGCGGGGGATCCAATTTGTCCATGTTGCCTGTCCTGTCCACACACCTGTTCCTGAACCAGCGCCTGCATCCTGGCCTGCTGGAACTTGCTGCCCGGTCCGGAGCACAGGCGGTGGAGATCTTTGCCGCACGCCAGCACTTTGACTACACAAGCCGCGAGCATGTGGCCGAGCTGGCCAACTGGTTCAGTAGCAATACCCTTCAGCCTTTTTCCATGCATGCCCCCCTCTTCCCTGACCGCGAGATGGGTCGCGCGGGAGCGCCTGCATGCAACCTGATTCATCCTGAAAAATCTCGACGCATCGATGCCATGGACGAAATCAAGCGTGCGCTTGAATCAGCGGAGAAGATTCAGTTTCGCAACCTCATTCTGCACCTGGGCGAGCGCAACGACAGTTGGTCGCAGCGAAGCATCGAACACGCCATCGCCTCTCTTGAACACCTCGGCGCGTTTGCTCATCCTCTTGGTGTGCGTCTGCTGGTCGAGAACCTGCTCAGCGAAGTCACTACGCCCACGCACCTGCTGATCATCCTCGAAATGGGCCACCAGGAAAACGTCGGACTTTGCCTTGACCTTGGCCATGCACACATGTCCGTCGGAGTCGCAGAAGCCATCCAAACCCTGGGCGATCACATTGCCTCTGTTCACGTCCACGACAACAACGGCCTCAAAGACGAGCACCTCTGGCCCGGAGACGGGACCATCGACTGGCAAGCCACGGTTGCGGCTCTCAAGACCCTCCGCACGCCTCCAGCCACCGTCCTCGAGCTCAGTCAGAGCTTTGGCGAGGCAACGGTCGAGATCCCCGCTCGCCTCGAGAAATCTTTTGCTCTCTTCGCCTGAACCGTTTGTGACGCCAACTCCTCTTCACTGCCTTCACTGCTGATCGGCGCTCATCGCTTCAACATTTGGCCGATCAGCGTGACCGTCATGGGCAGGTTCACACTTGCTGTGTACACCACGCCGGTTTGCATCGGCTGGCACAGTGCCCTCAGGTTCAGCGTCAACCAAACAGCAACCGCGCTGGCACTACCCGCGAGGGTCAGCGTCGAGGTGATCGACCGGTTGGCCACCAAAATTGGCGTGCCAAACGTCGCTGTGAATCCTTTCACGACACGCCAACCCGTGTGATGCCCACCACCGCGCCAGACTCCAGACAAAGCTATTCTGCTGCCGTATATGCGGCGTGCCGTGCACACCCGCAAAAGCCGCCGCCGCGATTCACCATCCGCCGTGAATCCAGAGAGAGGATGAAGATGCGAATACTGATTGCCTATGCCAGCCGCTACGGCGCGACCCTAGGCATCGCAAAGCGAATCGCCGCAGCGCTTCACCACCACAATCTGGCGCCATCATTGCAGCCAGCCCAGGAAGCATCCGATCCGGCCGGCTACGATGCTGTCGTGATCGGAAGCGCAGCCTACTAATTTCATTGGATGAAGCCAGCAGCAAGCTTTGTGCGGCATCACGCGCGGACCCTCGCCGATCGCCCCGTGTGGCTTTTCAGCAGCGGTCCGCTTGGTACAAAGGAGGCCGACGATCAGGGCCGCGATCTTCGCGCCTTCCTCGAACCCAAGGAGATCGCGGAGTTTCGAAGCATGGTGAATCTCCGGGACCACCATGTTTTCTTCGGCGCAATGGACTCGGCCCGGCTCGGTTTCACCCACCGCCTGATTTATAGATCGCCCGCCAGCCGCGATGGCGCCTTGTTTCCCCAGGGCGACTTCCGCAACTGGCCGGAAATTGATGCCTGGGCCAACTGGATTGCAGATTCTTTGAAGTGTTCTTAGCCGCGCAGAGTCGCTAACCCTCGCCGCATGCCTCGGGGCTAAGAAGGAATATTGCCAACAACACAAGCTCCTCCCGGGCTATGATGTTTTCGTCATGACTACTCCCCGCTTTTCATCGCGAATTCTCCGTCTTGCCCTCGTCCTTCTTCTGCTCACCGTCCCCGCCCTCGCCAAAGATATCCCGCTTCAGGTCATCGACTGGCCCAACTCGGGATCGCCTGCCGTTCGCTTTGGCTTTGACAAATTCAAACCGTTGGAAGGCATGGGCAGCATGCACGGCTATGTCATGGACACAACGGCGCAGAACCTCTCGCCGAGGCTCATTTCCAGCCAGAGGTTCTCCATTTATCTTTTCGATAAGAACAAGGTGCGCGTTGGCGAAGATGTCATCGCGCTCAAGAATCTCGGCCCTGGCGAAATGGTGAAGTTTGAAACCACAGTGACGACCTCCGGCCTTCCGGTTAGCATCACGCTGGAGAACATGGCAGAGGCAGCCAAGGCTGTTTCCCTGACGTCAACTCCACCCCACAGGGCGCAATGCTCCAATTGGACGGAACAGAGCAGGGCATGACTCCGCGAATTATCAAGGTAGGTGTCGGCAGGCACACCCTCACCTTCACCCAGGAGGGATTCATCGCCGGTAACTTTCCGCTCGAGATCACTTCGGACGATGTCTCGGGTGGAACCGTGAGTTATGCACTTGGAGCCGCGGCCTTCGATTCAATTGAACTCCGCGATGGCAGTGTGCTCAACGGCGATTTGGTTTCAATCTCGGGAATGGACGTCGAGATTCGCATCGGCGGCATTGTGCAGCACATGGATCGCAATAAGATCAAGCGCATCATGCTCACCCAGCGTGACGCACCCACGCCAGGGCCGCCACCACCAGCCACAACTCCAACCCCATAAACCGAGTGAACAGGGTGTGATTGATTGACCTATCAGCCGCCCTTTAAATTCTGTGATTGTCGTTCAACAACACGCAACCATGAGGCGGGCGCACCAAGGCCTCGATTCAGAGATCCCGCGCGCCCGCTCAACAGCCGCTCTGCTCTAATGGAAGACTCCCAAAAGATAACACACCAGCAGAATCAACAAGATGGTACCAAGCCCAATGCCTGCGCCGCCGCCTGCGCCCCACCGGCTATAGCCGTAGTACCCGCCGCCGCCGCCGAAGAGCAGCACCAGAACAACGATAACAATGATCAACATCATTTCAGTTCTCCTTCATTCCGAGTTACACGCGCGGGAGAGCTCATGGCACATGCAACTCTCTCATTGTGAGTTTCCCACTCGTGCAATTCGTTAGATGCTCAATTGGGCACACAGGAAACTCAGCGAGAACTCGGTCGGCCCAATTTGACCGCGCGGTCAGCGCTGAGTATGAGATGGGTCAGTCTATTCATGTCCTGTTTTCGATTCGATTGTGACTGAGCGGAATCGCGGCTGGAGTGCTTTTGGGCATTTGTTGTTCGGCGCCATGGACTCGACCCGGCCTGGCTTCTTTCACCGCCTGATTTATAAACTGCCCGCCAACCGCGAAAATCGCCTTGTTTCCCCAAGGCGAATTTCGCGACTGGCCCGAGATCGATGCGTTGGCCAAGACGATTGTTCAGGCGCTGAAGACCCAGCAAGTGTAGGCTCGGTTGGCCAGCAAGCTGAAACCGCTCTATTTGCTTAATCTCTCTTGCAAAAGAACGGTCACAACCTCACCCTCGCCCTTGCCGATCGCTTTTTGGATATCTGATTTAACTGGAAGCTTGTGCGTGCCGTCGCCAAGCGCCATGAATGCACTCTGAAATGGGTGGCCGTCAATGGTTCCGCCGACCTTCACGAGCCCCCTGGTGTTAAAGAACTCCGCAGAGTCAGGCATGACTACGTATGTCCAACCACCCTTCGCGGGAGACTTCTGGAGCCTGGCAGTGAACTTCTTCTTCATGATTCCTCCGCTACGGATGCAAGTCAGAACGCGGAAAGGTGCACCCGGTCTCGACCAGCGAAGTCAGTTTACCTGATCGGAAATCTATTTAGGGATCATTGGTGGGGCAACTTGAGATGGGTTCGATCTTAGCGTCAATATCTTAGGTAAGAAGAAATAGTCCCTCAGCAAATCCGCGGCAGCTGTTCGCCAATCTGCTGGGCGATTACACGGTTGGCTCCCATTGAGGTTCGCGCCACGAGCATCCTTGGATGCTCAGCAGTTACCCGGCCGATGCGCGCCGCATCGCGTCCCAGTGGATGCGCACGCAGAACGGCCAGCACCTTGTCCGCGGCTTCAGGCGCGACAAAAAAAACCGCCTTTCCCTCATTGGCCACGTACACCGGGTCCAGCCCCAGGAGCTCGCACGCTGACTGTACCTCGGTTCGAACAGGCAGGCTCACCTCGTCGATGGCAATGCCCACGCCCGAAGATTGTGCGATCTCATTCAGAGTTGAGGCCAGCCCTCCGCGCGTCGGATCCCGC
>OBLT010001970.1_pt1 | contig 12930 bp, 11 predicted proteins | sample 1518721 | NCBI WGS metagenome assembly OBLT01 (sample SAMEA3539307, study PRJEB22396) | soil metagenome | biome: tundra; feature: field; material: soil | place: USA | collected 2010-05 | depth 0.15 m | reverse complement strand
GACTCTTACACTGGCGTTTGCCCCCAATGCTCCAGGCCTGCCGGTCGGCTACAACCCCGTGCAGTTCTCAAGCGGAGGCACGACGTTCCCGATCGCCATTCCGGCCAACGCCACTACACCGAATCCACCGATACCTTCGATCCAACTCGGGAGCGTCGCCGGCGACATCATCGGCACTCTCGGCCCCTTGATGTTGACCGGTACCGCTCAAATCCTGCCCGTCCCCGGCCAGCCACCCAGCGTCAAGATCACCGTGCCGGCGATGGCGCCGATCATCGTACCCGGCTCGGTGAAGATCGCGAATGTGACGGCTTCCGGCTTTCAGGTGTTCCTGGACGCCAGTTCGACGACGCGCGACCTCTCGAGCGGGGCATTCGTCTTCACCGCCGCTCCCGGGACGCAAATGAACGGCTGCACGCCGAGTTGCACTGTTTCCTTCGCCACGGAGGCAGCCGCATGGTTTGCGAGCACCGCCGGAGTGTCGAACGGCGGCACGACGTCGCTGACCGTGCCGTTCGCATTCAGCGGCGATCCCAGCGTCATCGGCACGGTCGCGGTGACGCTGACGAACTCCGTGGGTAAGTCGGCCACAGTCTCCGGGGGGCGGTGACTTGGTTACACGGCCGTAGCCGGACGTTTCCCGGCGAGAAACACCGCCATCACAACCGTCGCCGCCAGGGCCGCGCCGGCGCCGAAGAGGAACGCCGCCGCAGGACCCGCGTATTGCCAAAGGAATCCCGCGATGAGGCTGGCGGGAAGTGTACACAGGCCCAAAACGGTGGCTTGCAGCCCCAGCGCCGCTCCCCGCTCCGATGCAGGCACCAGGTCGACGATGAGCGCCTTGCCAATTCCGTCGGTTAGCCCTTGATACACGCCGTATGCGGCAAACAGGATCCACACGGTTCGCAAGTCGCCGGCCAGCCCGAAGCCCAAATAGACCCCGGCAAACAGAAGGAAGCCGGTGATGAGCACCCGCTTGCGTCCCAACCGGTCGGAGACGATGCCGGCCGGATAGGAGGACAGCACATTTAGAACGTTGCAGCACGCGAACATCAGCACAGCCGTGATGTTGCTGGCGCCCAGTTGGTTGGCGCGCAGGATCAGAAACATGTCCGAAGAATTCCCGATCCCGAAGACGAAGGTCGCGAGCAGGAACCCGCGCAATCCCGGGCTCGACGTTCCCGACTGTTTCCACTGGAACAGCGGCCCCGGTTTTCGCTCGCGGGCGGGTTCGTGAACCGGCAAAATGAGCAGCGTACTCAGAACCCCGGGCACGAATGCAATCAGAAACGCCGTGCGGAAACTATTGTGGAAGTAAGCCAGAATGGCAACCGCTACCAACGGTCCAAAGACGGCCCCGATGCTGTCCCCGCTCCGGTGAAACCCGTAGGCCCTGCCGCGTACTTCGGGCGTCGTGGAGTCGGCCAGGAGGGCGTCGCGGGCGCTGCCTCGCACTCCCTTGCCAAACCGGTCCAACACGCGGGCCCCGAGAACCATGGGCCAGGCGAACGCTAGCGCCAACAGCGGCTTGGAAACAGCCGCTAACCCATACCCCGCCAGCACAAATGGCTTTCTCGTTCCCAAACGGTCGGAGAGCCCTCCCGAGACCCACTTCAAAAGACTCGCGGTAGTCTCGGCGATGCCCTCGATCGCTCCGATCACGGCCACGGGCGCGCCGAGGATGGTGGAGAGAAACAGCGGAACCAGAGGGTAGATCATCTCGCTCGACAGGTCCGTAAACAGGCTGACCAGCGATAAGAGATAAACGTTGCGCGAGATGCCTCGGAACGGCGACGGCTCCTGGGTGGCATCGATTGTGTTCTTTGGAATGATGGAACTCCTGCCTTGCGCCCGCCTGGAGCCATTGTAGCGCCTGTGGGACAGGCCTCCCGGCCTGTCGAGGGCAGGTAGCTGACCTGCCTCACGACCCATCTCAATTCTCGGATGGCTTCTCCGCACGGTCGATGGCGATAATCTCGACCGGGCCATTTTGGGACAGCAGTTTGAGCCCGAGTTGCTCCTGTAACGCAGCGGAGAGGGAAGGCACGTTGTCGTCGTCTGACGCCGGTTGGTCGCTGGACCGCACTTGTGTTGCATCCGGCGTCCACTCCAACTTGAAGTACAGGATCGAAATAATGAACGAAAATGGCTCGATATCCAAGAACTTGATGTTAGAATTGCACGAAAAGGCATCAAGGCGGGAGGGAGATTTGTCGCGGGAATTCAGTTTCATATCTTCGTGGGGCCGAATGGCTTCCCAACCCACGGGCCAGTCTCTCCTGGTCTGGCTGCTGTTCTGTGTCTTCTTTGTAACAACTTTGCCGGGGCAGGGACTCACCGGGCAGATATCGGGCAGCGTTCGCGATTCCACCGGAAAGGCGGTAGTGGGAGCCGGGGTTGCGCTCACTAATACCCTCACGCGCCAGAACCGCCAGGTGCCGACGAACCAAATCGGCGACTTTGTTTTCACGGAAGTGCTTCCGGGCGGCTTCACCCTCTCGGTTGAATCGCCTGGCTTCAGCAGGTTCGAGCAAAAAGGCATTGTCCTGTCGGCCAACGAGCGCTTAGTGCTGGACCCCATCGCCCTGGCGCTCGGAAAGATCAGCGAGGTGGTGTCGGTGGAGGCAAACCTGGCTCCTTTGCAAACCGAGAGTGCCGAGCGTTCGGCGCTGTTGGACTCGCATCAGTTGACGGAGCTGGCGTTGAAGGGCCGCGACTACCTGGGCATGCTGCAACTGTTGCCGGGAATCGTGGACACCGCCAGCACCAGCCGCGAAGCTCCCGGCCTCAACACCCTGCAAGGCCTGTATTTCAACGGAACGCGGCAGGGTTCGCTGAATCTGACGCTGGACGGTATTTCGACCATGGATACCGGCGGAGGGACCGGCCCGTATTTCGAGCCGAGTATCGATGCCGTGGCCGAAGTGAAGGTGCTGCTGACCAACTACCAGGCGGAATACGGGCGGAGTTCCGGAGGGACCATCACTACGGTCACGAAAAGCGGCACCCGTGACTTTCACGGTGGAGCCTATTATTACTTCCGCAATGAGGATCTGAACGCGGATGAATTCTTCAATAACCTCAAAGGAATTCCGCGCCCCCGCTACCGTTATAACTATCCCGGCTACTTCGCCGGCGGTCCCGTGCTCGTGCCCGGAACCAACTTCAACCAACACCGCGATAAGCTGTTCTTTTTCTGGTCGGAAGAGTTTCTACGGAGAGCCTATCCCACGGCCATCTCCTATCAGACGTTCCCCACGGCGCTCGAGCGCCAGGGTAATTTCTCTCAGAGCGTCGATCAGAACGGGCAACTGATCGTGATTAAGGACCCGTCCAACGGCGTTCCCTTTCCGGGCAACATCGTGCCGGCCAATCGCATTGACCCGAACGGGCAGGCGTTGTTGAATCTCTTCCCACAACCCAATGCGGCCGATCCGACGCACACCTATAACTATGCCGTGCAAAATACCATCGACCAGCCGCGCAACGATCAGGTGCTCCGGCTGGATTGGAATCTCTCTCCGAAGAATCAGTTCTACGCACGCGGAATCAAGGACCACGAAGACAAGGAGGGCGGCTTCGGTTGGGTTCTGTCCTCGCCGGCATGGCCACAGTTGCCCATCGACTACAACATTTCGAGCGAAGGCCTGGTCAGCACGTTGATCCACACGTTCGGTCCCACTCGCGTAAACGAGCTGACCTTTGGGGTGAACCGGGGGTATGCGACTGCGGGCCCGCTGTCCCAGACTGCGCTCGCAGCCAACTCGCGCGCTGCCCTGCATCTGAACCTTCCCCAGTTCTTTCCCGGGTCGAATCCTCTCAATGTAGTACCCAATACGACCTTCGGAGGAGTGCCCGACGCGCCCCAGTTGAACCTCGACCAGAGATTTCCCTATTTTGGCGCCAACGACACCTGGGAGATCTCCGATAACTACTCGCAGGTCCGTGGATCGCACAATTTGAAGTTCGGAACGTACGTGGACTATTCGTCCAAGAACATTCAGCTCTCGACCTTCTTCAACGGCCAATTCGCCTTCGACCGGGACGCAAACAATCCGCTGGATACGGGGTACGCCTTCTCCAACGCCCTGGTCGGGAGCGTGGATAGCTATACCGAGTCCACCGCGCATCCCGCGGCGCACGGACGAGATACCAGCGTGGAGTGGTATGCCGAGGACAGTTGGAGACTGGCGAAGCGCTTCACCCTGGATGCGGGCGTGCGGTTTTACTGGTTACATCCCACCAGCAGCGCCGGCAACCAGCTCGCGGCGTTCGATCCGTCGACGTACCAGGCTAGCCGACAGCCGCCACTCATCCAGCCGTATATCGACCCCTCGAATGGCAAACGCGTAGGCCGCGACCCCTTGACCGGCCAGATCGTACCCGCCGTAAAGATCGGCAGCTTTTCCACGGCCGCCGGAACCCCCAACCAGGGAATGAAGCTTTACAACGAAAGGGTGCTCCAGAACCCGCCCATTCAACTCGCGCCGCGAATCGGCTTTGCCTGGGACGTTTTCGGCAACGGCCGCACCGCCGTGCGGAGCGGCTTTGGCATTTTCTACGATCGGTTTCCCCAAAACCAGATCACCCAGCTTGTCCAGTCGCCTCCGTTAGTGAACACACCGACGGCAAACTATACGACCATCGCCAGCCTTCTCTCGACGCCGTTGAGCCTGAGCCCGAACAACGTCTTCGGCATCCAGAACGATTACAGGCCGCCGGCCGTTTATAGCTGGAGTTTCGGCCTCCAGCAGAACGTCGGATTCAACACTGCCTTGGAGATTGCATACGTTGGCGACGTCGCCCGCCACGGCATGCAGGTCCGGGACTTGAACGCCAATACCTACGGAACCAATTTCCTGCCGGCGAGCATCGACCCCACGGTCTCCGGCAACAAGCCGTTGCCCGCGAACTTCCTGCGGCCCGTCGCCGGATTCGGCGACATCTCGTACATGGAATTCGCGAGCAACTCCAACTACAACGCCCTGCAAGTCCACGTCAGCAGGCGATTCTCTTCCAGGCTTACGTTCAACTTGTCCTACACCTGGTCCAAGGCGTTAAACATCGCGGATACATCATCCTCCGCGGTGAACCCGGTCTTGAACTACGATTCGCGCAACTATGGTCCGGCCGTGTTCGACAGGCGGCAGGCGCTCGACATCGGCTATGTATACGTGCTGCCTTCCTTCAGCCGGTACTGGGACAACAAGTTCACGCGCACCGCGCTCAATGGCTGGGAATTTACGGGGATTGCTTCCTTCATCAGCGGGCCACCCACCGCGATCGCGTATTCTTTTGTGACGGCCACCGACGTGACCGGCGGGAGCGGGATCGGCCTCGACAGCCGGGTGGACCTCACATGCAACCCCAATCTGCCGGGCGGAGACCGGTCGTTTGTCCGCTCGTTCAATACCGGGTGCGAGAGCGCACCGGCGAAGGCGGAACTGGGGATCGGCAATGCGTCGAAGTACCCGTTGGTTGGGCCGGGCGTGGAAAACCTGGACATGTCGTTGTTCAAGAACTTCAAGCTGGGTGCCAACGAGACCCGCCGCCTTCAATTCCGCCTGGAAACCTACAACACCCTGAACCATGCGCAGTTCACGAGCGTCGACGCCAGTGCCCGGTTCGATTCCACGGGGAAGCAGGTCAACCAGGAGTTTGGCCAGTACATCGCTTCCGCGCCGGCCCGACGGGTGGTTTTGGGGTTGAAACTGTACTTCTGACGAAGTCGGTAGCGCCTGCGGTCCTGCCCCCGGCAATGATCGCCGGCGGCAGGACCGCAGGCGCTACAGCCACCTTGGTAAACTCCCGCTCTCCCGGTTTCGGCACTGCAATGCGGGTCTTTCGCCGGAGTCCTAACATTTTCCCTTTGAAATGTTTTGGTTTTCGCGTACCATCATCTCATCGGCACTATGCCGAATGGGAGAACCATGATGACGCAATCGCAAATCGTTCAAACGCTGGCAGAGAAGTGCGAAGTTACCAAGAAGGTGTCGCAGGCACTGCTGGCAGCCCTCTCTGAGACTGCCATCAGTGAGGTCAAGAAGAATGGCGTATTCGTGTTGCCCGGAATCGGCAGACTGGTCCGGGTCGAGCGAAAGGCCAGAATGGGACGCAACCCCGCCACCGGCGAAGCGATCAAGATTTCTGCTAAGAAAGTCGTGAAGTTCCGCATAGCCAAGGCTGCCAAAGAAGCGATCGTACCCGCGAAGGTCAAAAAGACGAAGGCCCCGGTCTAAGCTCATTTCAAAACGATGCGCCGCGCAGGCGGCGCATTCGGATTCCGCCACCCTCAAGCCTGTGGCGATGCACCAGACTCGGGGATGCTCTCGCCCCCTTCAGCCCGTGCGGGCCGGTGTTCGCCGGCTTAGACAGGCGAAACCGCCTGTCCCACCACCCACTAGAACCCACCAGACGCACTCACTTCAGCTTTCGGGTCCAATCGGCTAATGCCAACACAAGGCGTCCCACCATTTCCTTGGCCTTCTCGTCCGTGAGATTACCCTCGGCATCGAATTTCTGCGAAGCGCCTGCGATCATCACCTCCGGTTTGTTCACCGGGTACATATTCAGAAACACGAAGCATTGCCGCAGGTGATACTGAGCGCGAGAGGTTCCCTGCAGCCCGCCTGAGGCGCCCATCACGGCCACCGGTTTCCCCTCCCAGGCACTGTCGCCATACGGCCGCGAAGCCCAATCGATGGCGTTCTTCAGCACCCCTGGAATGGAGTAGTTGTACTCGGGCGTGACGAACAGGATCGCGTCTGCCGCCCGGACGCGGGCCTTGAACTCCGTCACGCGCGCCGGCGGACTGCCGTCGTCATCCTGGTTATAGAGCGGAATGCCATCAAGGTCGAAGCTCTCGACGCTAACCCCGTCCGGAGCCAGTTGCTGCGTAGCGCGCAGCAATCCGCGGTTATAAGAGGTCTTTCGCAAACTCCCCGCAATCCCCAATATGTTCAGTGGTCTTTCCATTCATTCAGTATAAGGCGCGGCCAGCAGGGCTCCCCAGTTCAGCCCCGCGCCGAAGGCCGCCAGGACCATCGGGGCCTCCACTCGCTGTCCCGATTCCCGCCACCACTCGGCGGCGGCAATCAGGAGCGACGCGGAGGAGGTGTTGCCGTAGCGTTCGACGTTCGAGAAGAATCTGGACTGGGGGACGCCCAGAGCCTGCGCCACGCGGGTGATCAGGTTCAAATTGGCCTGGTGCATCAGGAACGTGCCAATCTCCCCAGCCTTCATGCGGTTACGGTCCAGCACTTCGAGGATCGCGCGCGGCAGCTTTCGCGATGCCTGCAGGATGATGGTGCGGCCTTCCATGTGGAGCGGCGAATCGAGACCGAGGCGGAGGGCTGCCGCGAATTCGCCATCGCTCCGGATCACCGAATCGACGATTCGGGCAAAGCCCGTTTCGGCGCTGACCAGGCAGGCGCCCGCGCCGTCGCCAAACAGGATTGCGGTGTCGCGGCCAGTTGGGTCCATGCGAACCACGCGCGACATGATCTCCGTCCCGATCACCAGCACGTTGCGGTAGTCGCGGCAGAGACTGGTTGCCAGTGCCAGCCCGAACAGCGAACCTGCACTGGCCAGCGGCAGATCGATCGCCGGCGTTCCGGGTTCGATGCCGGCGCCCGCCAGGGTAGCCGCGATCTCCGTGGCCGGACCGGGAAAGCGGCGCTCACTCGACCCGCTGGAGACCAGGATCAGGCCCACCTCGGCCGCGCTGACCCCGGCCGATGCCAGACAGTCTTTGGCTGCCATGGCGCCCAGGGTCGCGACGGATTCCTCCGGCGCCGCGAACCGCCGCTCTCGGATGCCGGTGGCCTGCAGGATCCACGCCGGATCGACTCCCACCAGTGGGGCCAACTCGGCGTTGTCCACTACCCGGGAAGGCAGGTGGCAGCCGAAAGCGCGAAGGTACGCCATCGTCAGGCCCGGCTTTCGACGTAAGCCTCAATGCGCTCGATGGAATCGAATTTCCGCGGCGTCAGGTCGGAGTCCGGGATCCGAATGGCAAACTCCGACTCCAATGCCGTCACCAGGTCGCTGAGGGTGAACGAATCCAGCAGGCCGGACTCGAAGAGCGATTCGTCGGGCGCCGGGTCGATGGGCTTCCCGGCGAGGCGCCGGATGATGGCAACGATCTTAGTTCGCTTGTCCATGGGAGGTGGGGTCCGCTGCGATCTCCAGGCGCGTCTTCCGGTAGGCTTGGTACTGCTGCAGAATATCCGCAAACAACACGGCGGCCAGGCGACGGTATCCGGCCGAAGTAAAGTGAACGTAGTCGCCCTGGCCCATACCTGCCGATACCCAATCGCGCATGGAACCCTTGCCGCCCATGCGCTCCCGGGTGTTCCAGTAGGCGCATTTGTTTTCGCGGCAGGCGTACTGCTGTGCCGCAATGATATCGTCGATGCCGGGCAGCGGGCGCAAGACGCCCTTATACCGGTACCATCGGTCCGTGGGACCCAGCACCAGGATGGACGCCGCCGGGGCCGCGTTGCGAAGCCGCTGGAGCAGAGCCGAAAACATCGCCTGGTAGCTCTCGGGACTCCAGTTCGGGTCGCTCGCTTCGTTGGTACCGTAGGCCAGCACAATCATCCCCGGATTGCGACGTTGCAAGTAAGTGGCCAGCATGTTCTGGTCCCAGTGAAGCATCACCGAGGCCTCCGCGCCATTGATGCCCAGAGCCTCGTAAGTGACTCCAGCGGTCTTGTCGGCTACCCAGCCGAAAAGCCGAACGGGGCGCGAACTCAGGGTCTGCAGCGTGAAGCGGTGCAGGCCGGGAGAGACCTGGTAGCGGACGAACCCGGGGGCGAGTTCCCCGGCCGTGGAGAAATCCTCCTGACGCTCCTCGTTGTCATAGAAAGCCAAGTCGCCGCCGCCGGGTTGCTGCAGGTATTCCACCTCCAGGAAATCGCATTCGGCGTCGATGTAAACCGACTGGCCGGCTCGATCGGTCGAAATCGCAACGCCCCCGAGTCCGTAGAAGCCGTCGCCCGAAGCCGAGCGCAGTCCCTGGCTTTGCCACGCGCTGGTACCGCCACCTCGAGCATCGAACCTCCGGTAGCCGAGAAACGGATGGCCGGCAAGCGAAAACCCCGAACCGCCGTCTCCGAATGCCTCCTTGAAAAGGTCGCGCAAACCGCCGGTCCAGTCGTCGGCAGCCGTGTGGGAATCGCCGAAATGGAGAATGTGCACTGGTGTCTTGGCCGGCTCCGAGCCGAGCCGGAAGAGCTGTTCAAACACGGGCACTAGAGCGCCGGGCTGGGCAATCGTCCGTGGCGATTCTTCCAGATAGTCCCCAACCTTCCGCAAGGAAGCGGCGCGGAGGACGGTACTGACCTTGGGCGCAGGCGGGGGAGGGCGGCGTTTCGTGGTCTTTTTCTTGGTGGCGCCTTCGAAAGGGGTAACCAAGAGAAGCAGCGTAACAGCCGCGACCAATCCTGTTACCGTTCCGGACCACAGTCGCATTCTTCTAGCGTACCGCGCCGGTGATGTGATTGGGCACCTCCATCTGCCGCAATTGGCGTAATTTGAAGCGGTTCAGTCCCGCGCCGATCTCCCTCGTGAAAACGGTGGCGATTCTCTTGCCGCCCGCTGGATAAGGGTGAATGAAATCCGCCGAGACCAGTCGCGGCCGATCGTTGTACCAGTGCCCCATGGTGCCTTCGCCGCCCATCGCGCTGAACGTGTCAAAGAAGCCGCAGCCTGTCTCCCGCGCGACACGCTTCTGGATCGCCACGATGCGCGGAATGGTCGGCATGGTTTCAATGTCGCCACCGGCAACCCGGTGTCCCCGGTCCATCGGGCTCATGACCAGGATCGAGCTTTCCGGCACAGCGCCGCGAATGCGTCGGATGGCTTCCTTGAGTTCCTTCTCATACTGATGGTCGACGAACGCCGCAAAATCCGCCTCGTTGGTTCCGTAATTGACGATCACCAGGTTGGGATTTCGGTGGCTCAGTTCCTCAGCCCAATGAGCCTCGTTAAACATGCGCGACAGGACGGTAATCGAGGCGCCGTTCAGTCCCAGGCTGTCGTAGACCACGCCGGGACCGCTCTTCTCCGCTGAGACTCCGAAAAGGCGCACACTGCCTTCCTCCACCTGAATCTCCAGGTCGGCGGCTGACGGCTCAGCCTGGAAGGCCGCGAAACCCGCTGTTTTCGAGTCTCCGGAAGTGTCGATTCGCCCCAGGGCGCGCCCGTCCGCGGAGAGCGTGAACACTCCGCCCCCGGGCTGTCGCAAGAACCATACTTCGAACCCTGAGTGGCCCAGGTTCTCGAAGACGATCCTGCTGTGGGCCGACCCGGCGCCGGTGAAACTCACGCCGCCCAGGCCGAACATGCCGTCATGCACCTCGAAGTGACTGGCCGGGGTCATCTGCCAACCGGACGCCGAGAGTCGCACGCCGGCATGCTGATACCAGGCCCACGGCTTGGCCACGAGGACAAAGCCGTGGCCGGCGTCGCCAAAACGCTTCTGCAACTGGCTGCGGATGTCTCCCGTAATCAGATCGGCGGTGGTCGGCGAGTCGCCGTAGTGGACGATATGGGTGACCGCGTCCTTCTCCCCCTTCTCGGTCCGCCACAGCGCTTGGTAGAAATGGTCCAGTACGCCTCCGGAATCGTCGAGCAGGGGGGACGCTCCCGGAAGCTGGATTCGCGGAACGAGCGCCGGCTCTGGCTCGCTGCGGCGGCTTAAGGGACTGAGGGGGACACGTTCCGGCGCGAAATCCACAATGGCCTGAAACTGCGCGGGCTCGGGGCCCTTGATCGCAGGCGCCACCAATTGCGCTCCGGCCAGCAGCAGGCCCAGCGTCGCGATGGTCAGACCGGTATGGAGGGGGAAGCTCTTCATGACCTAGAACCGGGAGTAGACGAACGGGGCGCTGCCGCGCCCGCCCAGAAGCTGGATGGCCACGGCCACCAGCACCAAGGCAGCCGCATGAACATAGAACGGGCTCTCCGCGAAGGTCTCCATGGCACTCGCGTACCAAGCTTTTTTGACGAACAGCGCGGCCGCCGCCAGCAGCAGGACGAGTGCGAGCAGCGGCGTGACGTTTTCGAACCCGGCGGTCAGGGAACCGATCCGGCCCAGCATGGCGAGGGCATCCGCAAGGCTGGCGGAACGGAAGAAGACCCAGGTGAGGCAAACGAACTGGTACGTGCAGAAAACCGCCGCGGCGTGGCGCCACGGGTCCACGGGTTGTTTCGGCCGGCCATGCCAGGTCCACCACGCCCGTGTGACGGCTAGCGCCAGGCCATGGAGCAGACCCCAGACCGCGAAGGTCCAGGCGATGCCGTGCCAGAGTCCTCCCAGCGCCATGGTGATCACCAGGTTGATGTACGGCATGATCTTAGACCGGGCGCCGGGAAGCGAGAAAAACAGGTAGTCCCGCAACCAATTCGAAAAGGTGATGTGCCACCGCCGCCAGAACTCCGTGAGGTTGGCCGACAGGTACGGACGGTCGAAGTTGATCGGCAGCTTGATCCCCAGCAGGAGCGCCGTCCCGCGGGCGATGTCGGTATAACCCGAGAAGTCGTAGTACAACTGGAGCGAATAGGCATAAACGGCGATCAGCACCTCGGCTCCGCTATACAGTTTCGGAGTATCGAAGACCCGGTTGACCAGGTTCTCAGCTAGATAATCGGCGATCAGCGCCTTTTTCAATAGGCCCATGCCGATCAGAAAAAAGGCCCGGCCGCCATCTACGCGGGTCAGATTCGGACGCGCCGAGAACTGTTTCACCAGCTCAGTGACGCGCGTAATGGGCCCGGCCTGTATGGTGGGGAAGAAGGAAACCGCCGATAGATAACTCAGGAGGCTGGAGGTGCCCACGCCGTCGCGGCGATAGAGGTCGATGGTATACGTAAGCGATTGAAAAACATAGAAGGAGAGGCCCAGCGGGAAGACCCAATCCCAACCGGAAGAGGCAGTCGCGTGGCGGTTCAACAGCAATCCCATGTGCCGGGAGCCGATCAGGAGGGCCAGATTGAGCGCGATGCTGAGCCCCACCAGCAGCCGACGGACCGGCGCGCGCCGGAAGCGCATCAGACCGAGCCCAACCAGGAAATCCAGCGTGGAGCAGGCCGGCAACAGGAGGACATAGAACAGCCCGTAGCGTGCGCAGAAGAGGTAGTTCGCGAACAGGATGACGGCTAGACGGAGGAGGCGGGATCCCGAGGACAACCAATAGAGGAAGAAGACTGCCGCGATGAAAGCATAATAGATCCCACTGCCGGTCTGCACTTGCATATTGTAGCCAAGTCGGCTGTGGAGCAATTCAAGGGCCGGGGGCGTGTCCGCGACCTGGGAGGATCAATCCGCGGGCTGCGATAGCTCGAAATACTGGTCCGGCTCGCCGGGGACGATGTGAGCCATCGCCGCTTCAATCTCCGCGATCATTGGCCGAAGCACTTTGAGCCGGTTGGAAGGCAGCACCCGAATCGCGAGGCGGCGACCTTTCAGGTTCTGTTGGTATCGCAAGTTCTTGTCGGCAGTCAGAAACAGATCAAATTCCCGTTCGGCTCGGCGCAGCAACTCCCCGTCTTTCACGCCGGCCCATCCCGTCTTCTGGACCGTCCGGAGATCCCACTCCGCCAGCCGCTCCACGAGGTCTTCCGGCAGACATTCGTCCACCAGAACCCTCAACGTAGCGTTCCAGCCAACAGCGTCTCATTGAAGTGCTGCAAGAGATGCACTGCATCGTCTCGCTTTACGGTGGGAAAACTGTGCAGAAAGGTCTCCAGCGTCTCGCCGTCGAGGATGTAGTCGACCAGGGTCTGCACCGGAACGCGGGTCCCGCGGAAGACAGGCGTGCCGCTCAGGACTTCCGGATCAACCGTGATTGGTAATTGCGATTCCACCACTTTTACGATACTGGAGTTCAACGGCTACTGCCACCGCTCTATCCCACGCGTACCCCA
>OBLT010001968.1_pt1 | contig 12944 bp, 11 predicted proteins | sample 1518721 | NCBI WGS metagenome assembly OBLT01 (sample SAMEA3539307, study PRJEB22396) | soil metagenome | biome: tundra; feature: field; material: soil | place: USA | collected 2010-05 | depth 0.15 m | reverse complement strand
ATAGATATCGGTGCGGGCGTCGGAGGGCTTGCCTTCGCACTGCTCCGGCGCCATGTACGCCGGTGTGCCCATCACCATACGGCTGCCGGTGAGCGTGTCGTCGCCCTCCCGGGTGGCCAATCCGAAGTCGAGGACCTTGGCGCCCGACTTCGTCAGCATGATGTTGCCGGGCTTCAGGTCGCGATGGACGATCCCGCGCTCATGCGCGTCGGCGAGCGCGGCGGCGATTTGCGCGGCATAGCGGAGTGCCTCCTCGACCCCCAATGGACCGCTTTTCAATCTGGCCGCGATGGTCTCGCCTTCCAGCAGTTCCATGACCAGATAGTTGGGGCCAATGTCGTAGAGAGTGCAGATGTGAGGATGGTTGATCGATGAGATCGCCCTTGCCTCGCGCTCGAACCGCGCATTGAATTGCTGATCGACAACCTTTATCGCCACCGCGCGTCCGAGCCGTGTATCGACGGCGCGAAAAACCTCGCCCATGCCGCCTTCGCCGAGTTTGCTCTCCACCTGGTAAGGACCCAGACGAGTGCCCGACTGCATCACCGTCGCCGTACGAACGTCGAGAACCGGCAGGCTTTCATCCTGACGGGCGAGCAGGGATTCCACTTCGCTGCGTAATTCGGGATCCGCCTGCGCGAGCAGGGCGGCGCGCCCCTGGGGAGTGCCCTCGCGAGCCGCGTGGTATAGCTCTTCGATTTGCCGGACGCGCTCCGGAGTCATGTCTGAGGTCCCGAGGGTTTCCCTATTGTATGGCCTAACTCGCGCAGCAGCCAAGCCTTGGCGAAATGCCAGTCGCGCCTGGCAGTGCGCGGCGAGATCTTCATAGCGGCGACGATCTCCTCGTCGGTCAATCCACCGAAATAACGTAGCTCGACCACCTTGGCCTGGCGGGGCGCCACCTGAGAGAGCGCGGTCAGGGCTTCGTCGAGAGCGAGGATGGCCCGGTCGGGCGCGGGTGACAACAGGGCGGCTTCATCCAGATTCACTTGGAGCGGTATTCCGCCGCGCCTGCGCGAAGCCGCGCGTGCGAGCGGCGTCTACCAGGATGCGCCGCATCATCTGCGCCGCGATGGCAAAAAACTGCGCGCGCGCCTGCCATTCGACGTTGGTCACGTCGACCAGGCGGAGGTAAACCTCGTGTACTAACACGGTGGCCTGGAGGGAATTGCCCTGGGCTTCGTTCTTCATGTACCGGCGGGCCATGAGGCGCAGTTCCGGATAGACGCGCTCCGTCAGCCGGACCAGGGCAGCTTCGTCGCCGCTGCCCCAAGCCTTCAACAAATATGTGATTTCCTCGGTGCGCGCGTCGATGGGCAAGCTCGTTCTCCGCGTGGTCTACAAAATTTGGAAAGAAGGCCACCAGTTTGTGATCGCCACCGGGAATCAGCTGACTAGATCCGAGAACGTCGTCGTGGCCATGGCCAATTACCAGCAACCGAGGGTGCCTGCATTCGCCGCGGAGCTCGATCCTGGAATTGTCCAGCTGCACTCTCATGAGTACCGAAACCCCTCACAACTGCGGGAGGGGGGTGTGCTTGTCGTTGGAGTGGGTAACTCGGGCGCGGAGATTGCGATCGAAGCCGCGCGCTCGCATCCGACCTGGATTTCCGGAAAGGAGTCGGGTCACATCCCCTGGCCGATTGACAGCTTTTATTGCAAGATTCTTCCTGGTGCGCCTGGTGCGTTTCTTCGGCCACCATATCCTCACTGTGAAAACGCCGTTGGGTCGGAAGCTGCGCCCCAAATTGCTTGCGACCGCGAATCCACTTGTCCGAGTAAAGCCCGGGGGACTGATCAGCAGCGGAATTACCAGGGTGCCCAGGGTGGTAGGCGCGAGGACCGGGCTGCCCCTGTTGGCAGACGGTTCCAGGCTCGATGTGAAGAACGCCGTGGCGGCGGCTTACGGCGCGCTTTTCACGCAGCGGAATCCGATATAAACGTCTTTCCACCGCGCCGGGGCGGGGGCGGATTCGGAGATCACCGCGTCGAGCAGAGGTTCGCCACAGGATTGTCCGCGGATCATGTACCAGGGTTCATCGGCGCGCGGCGGAGGCTTCAATTTCGGGTAGCTCTGCAGGGCTTCCGGACTCGGCGGGCGCAACTGATCGACGAACTCCCACACGTTGCCGACCATTTGCAGAGCGCCAAACGGGCTGGCGCCGCTGGAGAACTCGTTCACCGGGCGCAGTTCGTGAGTGCCCACGTTGGCGCGCGAAGGATCGTGCTCGTTGCCCCACGGGAAGGCCCGCCCGTCGGCGCCGCGGGCGGCCTTTTCCCATTCGAAGGGGCTGGGCAGACGTTTGCCGGCCCAGGCAGCGAAGGTGCGCGCCTCGGCGATGGTCACGTTGACCACCGGATAGTCGGGCTGGTTCGCGGGGAAATGCTCCGGCAGCGGGCGATTGGTGGCCTGACAGAACCTGGCGTAGGCGGCGTTGGGCACTTCGGTCCGGTCTATGTAAAACGCCGGCAGGGAAATACGTTGTTTGTCCCCACCGAATTGAAACTCGCCGGCCGGCACCAGCACCATGGCGCCGGTGGCAGTGGCGATGACCTTGAGCAGCACGGGAGGCTGCGGCGGCGCGGACCGTGTCGCGAAGAACAGACCCACCACCACCAACACCGCAAGGACGGCGATTCCGGGAATCAGCCAGACCGGGCGCGCCGCCGCGGAGGCGGGCTCCGAACTCGTTTGCGGGAGCGCTCGGGTGGCGGCGTCCAGTTCCTCGCGCACCCGTTCCAGGGTCCCGGCAATGGCGCCGAAATCCTGGGGCCGGCCGGCCGGCTTCTTGGCGGTACAAGCGGCCACCAGATCGACCACCGGCTGAGGCAGGCCGGCGGTGAGGAGCGGGTTCAGATCGAGCGGTTCATGCAGGATGCTGTAGAAGATGCGCTCCACGGTATCGCCGGCGATTGGCTTCTGGCCGGCGAGCAGCTCGAACAAAAGGATGCCGAACGCGTAGACGTCCACCAGTTCGTTGATCTTCTCGCCCTTCACCTGTTCCGGGGCCATGTAGTGAGGGGTGCCGAGCACGTAGCCCGCCCGCGTCATGGAGAGGTCTTCCAGCTTGGCGATTCCGAAATCCATCAGCTTCACCACGCCGGCGGAGCTGATGTGCACGTTCTCGGGCTTGATATCGCGGTGGACGATCCTGGCTTTGTGGACGTATTCGAGAGCGCGCGCGATCGTGATGGCGATCTTGAGCTTGTTTCTCAGGTCGCCGGTGTGGCCGTTGCGGATGGCGCCGCGCAGGTCTTCGCCCTGCAGGAACTCCATCACCATGAACAACCCGTGCTGTTCGTCCCAGCCGAAGTCGTAGATGCTGATGATGTTTTCGTGGGCAAGGTTGCCGGCCGTGCGGGCTTCGGTGAGGAAGCGAGCTTTGGCTTCCTCATCCTGGGCGCCGGTGTCGGTGAGGATCTTGACGGCGACGGGCCGGCCGATCACGGTATCCACGGCGCGATACACGTGCGACATGCCTCCAGCGAGGAATTCCTGCAGTTCGTATTTGCCGATGCGTGCCGGGAGTTGAATCAATTCACTCGGAATGCGCGAGCGTGAAGTCGAATACTGTTCCATAATAGGGGTCAATCCTGATGGAGTCAAGACGCGGGGTGAACGGCATGCAGAAGCGAAATTCAGTTGGCCTGGTGGGATTGCTGGCAGTCGCCGGCGGTTTGACGGCGCAACAGCCGCAACCGACGGAGAAGGTTCAGGGCGCGCGCGACCTTTTCTATTTCGGCGCCACGCAGAAGGACACGTTGCCGCCCATCCGGAAGAACTCGACGGCGGCCAAAGGCGCGAAATCGTCTCCAGGCGGAGCGCCATCGGCGGCCCAGGCCGGAGGCGCACCGGCAACGCCCGGCGCGGCCGTGGAAGAGGCGGGCGTGCCGCATCTGGGCTTCCGCTACATGGTGGCGCTGGTCGACCCGGCCTCAGGCAAGGCGGAGGCGGTGGATCCCGATCGCGATTTCCGCAAGGGCGAGTGCGTCCGCATCGAAGTGGAATCCAACCATTCCGGATATCTCTACGTTTTGAGCAAGCAATCGAGCGGCGGATGGCTGCCGCTATTTCCCTCTTCGGAGATGCCGGACGAAAGCAACGTGCTCGACCCGGGGCAAAAGGTCCGCGCGCCCAAGGACTACTGCTTCGAGATCGCCGATCCGCCCGGAACGGAGACCCTGTTCGTCGTTCTATCCAGGTCTCCGCGCGACTTCTTTGAGTTGTACGATGCCATCAAAACACCACCGGCGAACAACTCCAGACCGACTTCGAACCCTGTCCAGATGGCCGACGGGCGGCGGGTGAATTCGGCCGTGGAGAAGATGGCCACGTCCTTCGGCGCGCGCGACCTGGTGATCAAGAAAGTCACCCAGGCGGCGGACAAGCGGGAGACGGACTATTCGGTCTACGTGGTGAACGGCTCGGACAAACCATCGTCCACGGTGGTGAAGAAGGTCGAAATCCGCCACCGCTAGCGACTCGACAACCGCTCCTTCACGGTCGTGGCTCGGATTGGAGGCGCCGCTATCTGCCGGGTTGCCGGGCGCGCCAGCCTTCGATCTTTTCCGGGTTGGCCAGAACGGTGAGAGTGAAGGGCGCCTTGGTGAACGCCTCGATTTTGCCCTCGAATTCCAGAATGGTTCCGGCCGGTGCTTCGCCGGGGAACGCGGGATCAAGCTTCAAGATGACTTCCTCGGCTGAGGCATCGCCGACGCCGAGCACGAGTTCCGTGGGCTGGCTGGCTGGAGTAGCGCGCAGCAGGGTACCCTTGAGCCGCATGGGAAGCGGGGTATTGCGCAGCGATTCGGTGAAATAAGCTTCGCCGTCCGGCGCTTCCAGGCGCCTGCGGAGGCGCAGCCAGGATGCCAACTGGGGATTCGTCCGGCTGAGTTCCTCGTCCTGCCTGCGCAGCGCGGCGGCGGATGCCGATTCAATATTGAAACCGGCCGGTGGAAAGGCAGCCGCCACGGCAGCCATCCGCAACTGATCGAGCCCGGAGGTTTCGCCGTGGTAGGTAGTATACAGGCGCTCCAGGACTGTGCCAAGCTGGCGACGCTGCCCGTCGGGCAGGGCGCCGGCGGCGCGGTAGGAGGCGGCGCGCGCCAGGTGCCACAATGCGGGAACCTGATTTGTCGGCTGGCGGTCCAGAGCCAGCACGGTTCCGAACCAGGCGGAGATTTCCGCGCGCTTGGGGTCCTGTTGCAGGCATTTGGTGAACTCGGCTTCGGCCGCCGCGTAATCGGCGCGCTGCCACTGAATCCAACCGAGCGCGCGATGGGCCAGGAATTCGACCTCGCCGCGCGGCGTTGCGCCCGCGGCGAAGTACGTGTCCAAGCCGGCGAGCAACTGACGGGCGGCCTTCTCGCCCGCGGCCAGCAGATCGGGAGTCGCCTCTTTTGCCTCCGGGACGAGGAGCGTACACCAATACAGGCCGACCAGGTTATCGGCGCCGCCGGAGATCATCTCCCGGGCGACGGCCAGCATGCGCGGGCTGTCGCCGAGCGACTGCCAGGCGGCCAGATACAATTCCTGCCGCGCCTGCTGAAGTTCACTCTTCGGGTACTGGGCCTTCCACTGGTCGAGCAACGTCAGACGCTTCTGGGGCGCGGCTTCGGCGCGAATGTTGAGCACCAGATCGTACTCGTTGCGGTCGGTCCACTGGGCGGCGGCGGCGCCAGCTTTCACGGGGAACCCGAGGGCGGCCAGGCAGGCGGCAATGGCGCCCAGCCCTCGGAAGTAAGGGGAGCGCTTCATGGCTTTTTCACCGTGACCACGTTCCTGGAGGCGGAGGTCACTTCCACGTCCTGGCGATTCACGATCTTGCCGTCCTGCATGGTGCGGATTTCATACTTGCCCACCGGCACGCGCACGGTCGCCGGGACCTGGGGAGCCACCTGCTTGCCGTCGTAGACAATCGGCGTATCGCCCTGCGAGCCCTGAAACTCAACCACGCCGAACTCCGGCTCCGGCTCGGGCGCGCCGCCCACCCGGCGGATTTTCAAATCGCGCTGATCGCCCACGGGGAGCAGTTCCACGTGAAAGATCGCGTTGGCGATGGCGGACGCAGCCGGGGCCAGGGGACCCGCAACGGGCGATGCCACGGGCTGCGCGATCTGGATCGGGACCTGTTCCGGCAGGTTCAGGTCCTTGGTCCACTTGCCGATATCGACGGGCGCGGTTTCCAGATGCCGCGCGCCGGCATCCCAATCGGGAACTCCAAAATGCGCGCCGCTGAAAATTTCCTGGATGGGGGGAGGCTGCGGAATGCCCGCCTGCAGTTCCGTCCCGGCTTCCTGGCTCACGGCGGAGAGTTCCTGCAATAAGGCGTTGGCTTTCCTGGTGGACGCGGAAGTCCCGCGAATGCGGATGGCCTTGAGCAGACCAATGGCCTCGGGCACGCGGTCGTGGAGCAGGTAGCTGTTCACACCCTGAAATGCGGCGTCGATGGCGAAGGCGTCGAGCTTCACCGCCTGTTCGTACAAAGCGGCGGCGGCGGCGTAGTCGCCGGCATCAAAGCGCTCCTGGGCTTCTTTTTGCGCGCTCAGGTACGGCAGTCTGTTCTTCGCCGCTTCCTCCAGGGTTCCACCGGGCTTCTGCTTGAGAATCCGCTGGATCAGCTCGATGGCTTCTCCCCAGTCTTCGTGCTGCTCGCGCCGCCGGGCATCGTCCAGCCACTTCTCCGCCAGGGTGGGATCGTTTTCGGTTTCCCGATTAAGGGGCGCATGGAAATAGAAGCCGCTGGTCAGGCTGGAGATGGTCCAGGGGGTCTGCCTGCCTCCGGTAGCATCGGAGACGCGCTTCTTGACCTTGTTGAAGATCTCATTGAGTTCCACGGTGAGCGTGGGTTGGGCGACATACTCGGAGAGCGTCTCGGTGAACCAGCTATTGCGCCCATCCGGATTGTCGGCGGCCACCTGGCCGGGACCGGTGGAAAAGGCGATGTAGGTCTCCTTGCCGGGGTTCTGCGGCTGCGCGAGGCCGGCTTCGAGGGAGTATTTCTCGGTGACCGGATTGCTCCGGCAGGCGTCCAGAATGACGATGTTCTTCCGGGCGCGCTTGCGGTTGAGTTCGTCTAAGATCTGGGCCACCGACATGCAACTGAACTTGGCGCTGGAGAGGGAGTTTCCGGGAACGAAATCCACCGGAACCAGAAAATTCTCGTTGGCGATCTGCACCCCGTGTCCGGCATAGAAAAAGAGCGCCGTATCGTCCGGCCCCAACATATCCAGGAACTCGCCGACCCTGCTTTCCATGTCCGCCTTCTTGGCGTTTTCCACCAAGATGGTGCGGAAGTTGGATGCGCGCAGAGCGGCATCCATGGCGCGCGCGTCGTTGACGGCGTTCTTCAACGGGCTGATCGCATAGGCGTCGTTGCCGATGATCAGCGCCACGCGCTTACCTCCCTCCTGGGCCTGGACCACGGGGACCATAGCGGCCAGGGACAACAGACCGGCCAGAGCGAACCGCAGCATAGTCGTCTCCTTATTTCACCTGCGTGGAAGCCGAGTTTCCCACGAATGCAACCTTGCGGCTGCGATTGTCCAGGGCCGGGTCATTGCCGGCCTCGGCAGATACCAGCCGGTTCCCGCTGTAAGTGTACTTGATGTGGGATGCCTTGCCGGGCCCTTGCACATCTTCGGCCACCAGCTTACCGTCCAGGTACTGCATGGTTCGCTGGTAGACCCTGGCATTCGCCTGGAGGCCGCGGATGGCGTTCAATTGCATGCCGCTCCAATCGAATTCCAGCACCAGGTCTTCCGGAGTCCCCTTGGGACCGCTGAGTTCCTGCGCGCGGCTGACGCGGCCGCTTTCGTCGTACGTCAGGCGGAAGTAATAGACCTTCTCCCAAACGATGGGGCTGAAAAAGCGGTTCCCCGCGATGCCCAGCGCGACGTTTTTTCCGGTGAACTTCTGGATGGCCAGCGGATCGACATAGGGATTGTTCAGCAGGAGCAAGGGAGAACGCTGATAAGCTTCGTCGGGATCGGTGGGCGCGGGAGGACGCGCCTCATCGCTGTCGGAGGCCCAGGCCACCTGGCGCGCGCGATCGTCGTAGCCCAGCGAAATTCTCTTCTCGGTGGTGATGTGCTCGTTCTTGTCGAAGGTCGGCGTCACCGATTTGAGCCGGTCCCCATCCCACTCGAAGGTGGTCTTGAGTTTATTCGATGCGTCGATGCTGTAGATGTGCGGTTGGAAGGCGAGGCTGATGGGGCAATAGAAGACGCCCTTGGGAAGAAGCATTCCGGACAGCCAGTTGGCGTCGCCCTGCGCGGCAGGGCCGGGCTCCGCGATGGATGGCGACAGGCGGCGGACCAGCGCCCGCTCCTCCGGTTTGGCATCGAGCGTATTGGATAATTCCAGATAGCGGGCGAAGTACGCGCCGCTTTCCTTGGGTTGGCGGGTAATCAGCGCCGTCACGCCGGCCTGGTACAGCAGTTCGACATCGTCGGACTTTATCGTCAGCCCCTGGAAGGCCAGTTGGTAAGCGCGGTAATAGCCGCCATTCGCCCATGCCGCCTGGAATTGGGCTTTCAGCTCCTTGAGCGCGGCGGTGCGGTTGAAGAGGAGTTGGTTGCGCAGTTTCTCGGCTGGCGCGCGTTCTTCGTCGACGGCGTGAAGGTCGTACTCATCCAACGTGGCGAGGGCCTCGGAGGTTCTCTCCTGGGCGCCGAGGATGTCGGCTTTCTGGTACAGGACTTTGAGAGTTTCGGGAGCCGCGGCATTGGGCGGCAGGGACTTGCGCAGCAAGGATTCGGCATCGAGGGCGCTCTTCAAGGCGTCGTCCAATTTCTTGCCCAGCTTATACTGGCCGGCATTATAGAGGTATCGTTCGATGGAACTTTGCTGGCCGGGTTGGATCCGGACGCGATTGGCCTGGCGCCTGGTGGCTTCGCGGCGCGAGTACTCAGTCCACGCCTGCATGACATCCTCGTGGAGGACGGAATCGGAAGGTTTACGGGAGCTGGCGATACGGTACTCGCGGTAAGCGGCGCCGTAATCGCCATCGTCCTTGCGTTGCGCGGCGGCTCTCTGGTGGAGTTGCAGGCTTTCCGCCAGCGCCTGAGCGTGCCTGGCGGCCAGCTCCGGGAAGGACTGCCAGTATTTTTCCAACTCGCCGTCGCCCAGCAGGAAGGCGTCCCATTGTTCGGCGGCGGCGAAGGCCCGCAAAATGGCGGCTCTGCGATCCAGCCACTGCTTGCGGCCGGTTAGCGCCGCGCGGAGCTTCGCCTGCTCCGCATCGTTGGGATAGACGGCTTGCGAGAGTTCGACGAATTTCAAACCCTCGGTAAGAGAGTCGAGGCCCGCGGCGCCGCTCTCAAACTGGTCGTAGCGGCGCCGCATGGCATCTTCGACGAACTTGCCGAGAGGCGCCATGGCGGGATCGGAAGAATACGCTTTGACGGCGGCGGACATCAGCTCGATTTGCGCCGCGAAGCTCTTGCCTTTGCCTCCGATCAACTGAAGCGCCGCTTCGTCCATGCAAAGCCGCGTGAGTTCTTCGGCGCCCCCCGGGAGGAAGGCGACGAATGCCGCCGCCGCAATGTCCGCGCCGGCCTTGTCCTGCGCCGATTTCCGGTAGGAGATTTTGGCGGTCTTCCAGATGGCCGCGGGGTCGTCCGGCGCAGTCTTGGGCAGACCCTGGGGGAGCAGGTACTCGGCCTTGCCCTGTTCATATCGCGCCAGCACGCCGGCGGCGGCATCCTGGAGAAGAATTCCGTTCAGGTGGGTGGCGGGCAGTTTGGAGATGGGACCGGCGAGCTTGGGTTGGGCGCCCAGACTGAGGGCTTTATCTTTGGTGTTGAACGTGACGGCAATGGCGTCGGTGAATTGCAGCCCTTGTGGAGTGCGGGAAACCAGAATTCCGGCGTAGGCCGCGGTGGAAACGCACCAGCAAGTCAGAAGATGGAAAAAGGGAATTCTAGCGGTCGTATCGGCCTCCTGGACAGCAGTGGATGGTTGCGCGGCGAGTGAGGCGCGCAACTTTATTATTGTCCAACGAGTGTATCCCGGTTACCGGAGGTTTGCAAGCGCGGATGGCTTCGTGTGCGTAGGGTGCAAGTGGTTTCAATTTGTTCGGGTTGGGAGGGGAAATGGCTTCGTTTCGTATTCTTTGGCTCCGGCGATTTTCTGGCGGGACAATCGTGGTCCATGGTGTGCTGGCGAAGCCCGAAGCGCGTTGGTCTGACGAGTGCATACCCTTCGGTCTTATTATAACTTGGCGGAGCAAGTCCCTAGTAGGTAAGTGCCTTAGATTCAACGAAGAACCGTATGAAATGGAAAAGCGGTGGCGGGGATCGGGGCCGTGAAACGCTAGGACTTATCGGAAGTGCCGCTGTTGGGGAGATGCGAAATCTTGCTGCGGCACTTTCGATAAGTCGGTTTGAACGGAGCCGTTGGCGTTTGCGGCGGACGCGGGATGCTGTTAGAAAATCCGGATTTGGCAGGGCAATTGCTTATTGGAATTTCCAAGGAAATCGTGATACCTGTTTAGGCGATGTTGCTACGTATTGTTTGAGCCGCCACATCGCAGTTGCCCTGCCAAATAACATAACAGGCCAGCGTCCGCAGCGCCAGCGGTTTTGTTCAAACCGGCATTTCGGACAGTGGACCGGAAGGAGTGTGGTGGTGTACCCCCAAAGTCCCCCCAAATTCCGCGGCAAAGCAATCAGGCGCTCCTGCTACGAGCGACAATCCGCTTCAATTCGGGCGGCCGTACAGGACTTTCGCCAGCGCAGCATAGATGTTCGGTTCGCTGCCTTTCAGGCAGCAGGGTGCCTGGTGCCCATCTGGGAAACGCAGCGCCACCAAGGCGTTCAGATACTCCACCCACCCCTGGGTGGTCTTCAGCCTGGGAAGATGCTGGCACCGTAGCCGGTAGCGATCGAGCATCAGGTCGCAAAAGGCCGCCAACTTTTCCATGATGGCGTCCGCCGCTATGCCTGGCGGCAAGACACGCTGGCAGCAGACCGTCTCCAGCGGAGGAGGCGGCCATCCCAGCAGAGAGACGAAGTTGATGAACGCCGAGCGCACCGCGTCCAGACCGCACAGGGCTGGCGGGAATTCCTGTGACCAGCGCGGCTCCGGAGCACGGTCGAGGAACTTCCCGACGACCAGCAGCAACTCGGCGAGGCTCTGGGCAGCGGCCCAGATGCGGCCAGCGTGGCTCGACTCCGCAGCCGTCTGGATTCGGGACATCAGGGTTTGTAGCCGCAAGATGCAGACGCAGGCTGGAATCGCGGTCGCCGACGGCCTCTGCCGCCTTCGCGAGGTCCAGGCCCGCCGCCTCGATTTCAGGACTCTCGGCCTCTGTCGTCTGTGCCAGGGCGCGGCAGGCTATGCGGAGTTCGTCAGCGGCGCTCGGGCAGGGCAACGCCATACACCGGCTAGCTTCCCGCAGGCGAGAGAGCAGTTCAGGCGCGTTGGTCATTTTACCCATCACTACTTCCATCCCAACACGCCGCTGCTTGCGGCACAAGATATGTGCGAGCCATACTGATTCTTATGCCGACCCACAAACTCACCACCGAAATCCTTAATGCTGCCATTCTCGGATTTGAGGAACAGAAGAGGCGGATAGATACCCAGATTACCGAACTCCGCGCCATGCTCCACAGTGGTCCCACGGTGACCGCCGCCACACCGGAAGCTCCAAAAGGCAAACGGCGGAAGATGAGTGCTGCCGCCAGGAAGCGCATCGGTGACGCCCAACGGAAAAGGTGGGCTGAATCCAAGAAGACTTCATCGCCAGTCGCGCCGGAGGCTCCCAAGCCGAAGCGGAAGCTCAGCCCTGCTGGTAAACGAGCCATCGTAGAAGCCACAAAGAAGCGCTGGGCGGCGAAAAGAGCGGCTGCGAAGACGACGGCACCTGTCGTCGCCAAGAAAGCCGCTGGTCAGAAGGCCACCGCGAAGAAGACTGCCCCAAAGGGGGCGGTGAAGAAGACGAGCGGGAAGGGACCGCTGCAGAAGATGGCCGCGAAGGCTCCCGAAGCGGCTGCAACGGCTCTGTAGGCCGCTGGAACATCGGTGTGCCGCTATTTGCAGCAGAGGAACCCCAACCGTGCCGCTCACGTCAAAAGAGCCGATGATCGTGTCGGCATACACGCTTTGGGCATTCGGTCTGTTCGTCCTGCTTACCGCACCGGCGCTCACTGGCGCGGCTCCTCCTAATCTGTCCTATGTTGATTTGGGCGCGGGCGGAATCGCCTATTGCCTCGTGCCCGATGGCTTCAGCAACGTCTACGTGGTCGGCAGCATCGTGCACAACTCCCGCACAAATGTGTCGGTTACTAAACTCGACGCAACAAATCGAGTTGTCGCCGGGTTCAGTTTTGGCGGCGCAGTGTTCGACCAGCCCCAAGCCGCCGCGCTGGATCCCCAAGGCAATCTCGTCATTGTCGGGCAGACTTTCTCTTCCGATTTCCCATTGGTGGGTGCGCTGTATTGCGCAGACGGAACCCGGGGTCGCAGCCGGGTTCGTGGCTAGAGTGAATCCGTCGAGCGCGGGCCTTCTAGCCTTGCCTCATCCCACCTCTCCCAAATGGAGGCGAGGAGACAAGGTCCGAGTTTTTGTCCGCGTGTGAGCAAAGACACGATCGTATCAGATCGGACGTACCGTTTCGCACCAGCCTGGGGCTTCGGCCCCCGGATTGCACGCTCTACAACATGCGGGCCGCTCTCTTACTTGCGCTGCTGATGCTGCTGTCCGCCGGAATCGCGGAGGGCGCCGCCCAGAAGAGTCATCCCTATCGCACGCGCTGGAAGCATGCCACTGTCGGGAAGGGCGCGCTGGGACGCGTAGCGGCCGGTGCCGGGGTGGCGCAGCTACGTAAGACGCCACCGAAGTATGGCGGCGGCGCCTCCGGATTCGGCAAACGCCTGGGCGCTGGGTTTGCGACCAACGCGGTGAAAACTACCGTGGAGCACGGAGTAGCGGCGCGGC
>OBLT010001967.1_pt1 | contig 12948 bp, 13 predicted proteins | sample 1518721 | NCBI WGS metagenome assembly OBLT01 (sample SAMEA3539307, study PRJEB22396) | soil metagenome | biome: tundra; feature: field; material: soil | place: USA | collected 2010-05 | depth 0.15 m | reverse complement strand
TGCATCGACAACGCCAAGAAGATCTGGTGGGACATCCGGCCGCATCCGCATTTTCAGACGCTCGAATTCCGCATCTGCGACATTCCCATGCGAGTGGAAGAAACGCTCGCAATCGCCGCCCTCATCCAGGCCACCGTCGCGAAGTTATATAAGCTCCACGCGGCCAACCAGGGTTTCCGGTTGTACCGCCGCGCGCTGATCATGGAGAACAAATGGCGCGCCGTCCGCTACGGGCTGGATGGAAAACTGATCGACTTTGGAAAACGAATCGAAGTTCCGGTGCGCGACCTGATTTACGAATACCTCCATTTCGTGGATGACGTAGTGGATGAGTTGCGATCGCGGAGGGAAATCAACTACATCCACAAGATCCTGGAAATGGGTGCGGGCGCGGATCGCCAACTCCGCGTGTTCAAAGAGACGGGCGATCTCACCAAGGTGGTTGATTTCATGATCTCAGAAACTGAAACCGGCGTTGTGGAAAAGGACAAGGCCGACGCCAATATAGCCACATGAGCACGAATGGAAAATTAGGCGCGCTGCCGTTCGACCCGGAGTTGACGCCGGGCGCGCGTAACGCGGTGACGGTTTGTCTCCGCATCCAGCCTGCTGAAAAAGTGACCGTGATTACGGACGATGCCTGCCGTGAGATCGCGGCGAGTTTGGTGCGTGAGATCGAGCAGCTAGGTGCTCCGTACCGCGCCTTCGTTCTGGAAGAGATCACCACGCGTCCCATGGCGGATATGCCGCCTGAAATTCTGGACGACATGGAATCGAGCGATGTCAGCATCTACGCGGTCCAGGCTCAGGCCAACGAACTACGCACGCGCATGCAGATGACGGATGTGGTGAACCGCCGCAAAATGCGGCACGCCCATATGGTGAATATCGAGAAGCGCATCATGCTGGAAGGCATGCGCGCCGATTACGAAAAAGTCGACGAGCTGAGCCGCAAGGTGTGGGAGATCGCGACCGCCGCGCAGACCGTGCGCGCCAGAACCGCCGCCGGCACCGACGTCACAGCCGGTCTCAACAAGAACTATAAGTGGATCAAGACCAGCGGCATCATCAGCGTAAACAAATGGGGAAATTTGCCGGGCGGGGAAGTGTTCACTACTCCTGATGAAGTGAACGGCAGGTTCGTGATTGACGGTGTAGTGGGCGATTATCTGTGCGCGAAATATGGCGACCTGCGTGAAACGCCGCTCACGATACGAGTTGAAGGGAGCCGCGTAGTGGAAGCTCATTCTCAGAACCGCGAGCTGGAACAGGAATTCTGGCGATACACGCATACCGACGAGAACAGTGATCGCGTCGGCGAATTCGCCATCGGGACCAACATCGGCTTGCGCGGCGTGATCGGAAACATTCTGCAGGATGAGAAACTTCCCGGAGTTCACATGGCTTTCGGTAATCCCTACGGCGCGCATACCGGCGCCGACTGGTGGTCCGGCACGCACATCGACGTGGTCGGCCGTGATTTCGACATCTGGGCCGACGATCGCCAAATTATGTCCGCCGGCAAGTTTCTGATTTGACGTAGCGCACGCACTCGTGCGTGCCGCGTTCACACTCGTGTGAACGCAAGGCTGACTTGCAAAATGGTCCCCGAGCAAAGAAACCACTTCAATCGAAGCTTCACTCCGGAAAAATACGCCAGATTCCTCTCGGAACTTGCTCTCCGTTGCTCGAAGTGCGGGTCCAGGGGGACCCGCGTGGACCTGGGGGTCCGCCCCACTCAGGGTGGTAAATGGTTCCTGAATACAGACAGCGCTTCAACCAATCTTTCACCCCGGAAAAATACGCCAAATTCCTCTCGGAACTCGCTCGCCGTTGCGGTACCACGATCTCATTCCGCAATTGCGAAACCCCTTGCTTTTTCCCCGCGGCGCTGATCGACAAAATGGTCCGCTACGGCAAAGAGCTGGTCGACCAGCTTATGTCGAGCCCGGAATATATGACGGCGTCCACCGCATCCATCCCCGCCGAATACAATGTCCCGAACGAAACACCGCACCCATTGTTCATCCAAGTTGATTTTGGGATCGACCAAAATCTAGAGCCGAAGCTGGTCGAGATCCAGGGCTTCCCATCGCTTTACGCCTATCAGCCAATCGTCGCGGAAACGTACCGGGACGTATACGCGTTGGACGACGCGAGCCTCCGTCACTTTCTGACCAGCACCGACTATTGGCCGCTCCTGCGCAAGGCCATCGTCGGCGATTGCGATCCCGAAAACGTCATCCTGATGGAAATCGATCCTTATCATCAGAAGACTCTGTCCGACTTCCTCATGACCGAGAAATACTGCAGTGTCAAACCAGTGTCGTTGACGGATATCCGCAAGCGCGGCAACCGTCTGTTTCACGGCGACGTGCCCATCCACCGCATCTACAACCGCGTGATCGTGGATGAGCTGCAGCGCAAGCACATCCAGCCTGCGTTTGATTTTCGAGATGAGCTGGACGTGCAATGGGCCGGCCATCCAAACTGGTATTTCCGCATCAGCAAGTTCTCGCTTCCCTTTCTGCGTCATCCGAGCGTTCCTAAAACATGGTTTCTGAACGAGCTGCCAGAGATTCCGCACGATCTTGAAAACTACGTTCTAAAGCCGCTCTATTCGTTCGCCGGATTGGGGGTGGTGATCGGGCCCACGCCTGAACAACTGGCCGTTGCAGATCCAATGCTATTCATCCTCCAGGAAAAGGTGGACTTCGCTCCGGTCATCGCCACGCCGCACGGCGGCACCAAAGCCGAAGTCCGCATCATGTATATCTGGCTGGACCAACCTGAGGCCGTGATGATGATCGTCCGCATGGGCCGCGGAAAAATGATCGGCGTGGATCACAATCGCGATCTGGAATGGGTTGGCGCCTCGGCCGGCTTCGTAGCGTAAATCAAAACGTGTTGGAATTGGTGTTATCCTCAATCAGTGCTTCCGCCGGCCACCCGGCTCCAACCGCGGTCGTATCGCGCTTTTCGCTGCATCGGCGCCGACTGCGAAGACACCTGCTGTATCGGTTGGGCCGTTAATGTCGATCGACCTACCTACGAAACCTATCAGCGCTGCGACGATCCCGAACTGGGTGATTCACTCCGTCAGCTGGTAACCATCAACGCCGCGAACAACGGTGACGACAACTATGCCCGGATCACGCTCTCCGGCGCCGGTTGTCCATTTCTGTGCGAAGGGCTTTGCTCAATCCAGAAAAAGCTCGGCGAACAGTACTTGTCCAAAATGTGCGCGTTCTATCCGCGCGTCATGAACTTGGTGGACGATGTCCTGCACTGCTCGCTGCATCTCTCGTGCCCGGAGGCAACCCGCCTCGTGCTGCTCGATCCCAGCCCCATCGAGTTCGACGCGGAGCCGCACCAGCAGCAGGATGGTTCACGCCTTGGAAATCTCGCTGTACTCAGCACGTCGAGCACGAAGTATACGGATAAGCCATACCAGTATTATCGGGAAGTCCGGAGTCTGGTTATTTCGATTTTGCAAACCCGGCGCTACGCGTTGTGGCAGCGCCTGGTTATTCTCGGATCGCTCTGCGACCAGTTGAACGAAACAGTGGCCTCAGGCCTGCATGACGAGACCCCGCAGGTTCTAGAAGGATATCGGGACGCCATTACCCGCGGTCTCTTCGACGAATCGCTTGGCCAACTCCGCGCCCAGCCGGCGGCGCAATTGGAAACCAGCGTGGAGCTGGTCGTGGGCCGCATCGGATCAGACTACACCAGCCCGCGATTTCTCGAGTGTTACAAGGAATTCATGGACGGCCTGGAATGGACCACGGAATCGACCATGGAGGATCTTGGGTTCCGCTACGCCAAAGCCTATACGCAATACTACGCGCCGTTCATGAGCCAACATGAATACATGTTGGAGCACTACCTGGTCAACTACGCGCATGGTTCGCTGTTTCCGTTCGGCCCGCAAGAAAGCACCCAGAACCTCGGCGTTCTACACATCGTTAATTCCATCAGCAAGCAATATATGTTAATGGCTGTGTATTACGCCACTATTAAAACAGTTCTGATCGGAATGTCCGGTTTTCATAAAGACGAATTCGGCGCGGCGCATGTGATCAAGCTGGTTCAATCCTGCGCCAAGACCTTCGAACACAGCGTGGCCTTCCCCGCGCGCGCCTTCGAAATCCTGTCGAATCACGGCCTGCAGAACTGCGTCAGCATGGCGATGCTCCTGCAGAACTAGCTGCTGCCGGGGCTGGGGGCTAGGGACTAGGGACTCCGCACCGGTGACTCGTTCGAGAATATCGGCTGTAAGGGGCCAGCCAGCAACTTTCCAGCCCCCAACCCCTCTACTCACTCTCGCCGCTCACCTTCAACACCGCCAGGAACGCCTCCTGCGGAATCTCCACCCGCCCCACCCGCTTCATGCGCTTCTTGCCTTCCTTCTGCTTTTCGAGCAGCTTGCGTTTGCGGCTGATGTCGCCGCCGTAACACTTGGCCAGCACGTTCTTGCGCATGGCCGGGATGGTTTCTCGCGATACCACTTTATTTCCGATGGCCGCTTGCAGCGCCACTTCAAACATTTGCCGCGGAATCAACTTGCGTAGCCGCTCAATCAGCATCTTGCCGCGCTCGTAGGCGAAATCCTTGTGCACGATGATGGTCAGCGCATCCACCGGCTCGCCCGCCACCAGCACGTCCAGCTTCACCATCGGCGAAACGCGATATCCGGAGAAATGATAGTCGAGCGACGCGTATCCTCGCGATGCGGATTTCAGGCGATCGTAGAAATCCAGCACGATCTCGTTCAGCGGCAACTCATAAAGCAGCATCACGCGGCCAGTGCCGATGTGTTCGAATTTCTTTTGCTTCCCGCGCTTCTCTTCCAGCAGCTTCAGGATCTCGCCCACATACTCCTCGCGCGTAATCACCGTAGCGTCGATGATCGGCTCCTCAATCTGCTTGATCTCCGTCGGGTTCGGAAACTTGGTGGGACTTTCTACCTCGATCACGTCCCCGTCTGACTTGGTGATCCGGTACCGCACGCCGGGCGCGGTTGTAATCAGATTGATCTCGAACTCGCGCTCCAGCCGCTCCTGCACGATTTCCAGGTGCAGCAATCCCAGAAATCCGCAGCGAAAGCCGAAGCCCAGCGCCACTGAGTTCTCTGGTTCGAAACTGAACGCGGAATCATTCAGCCGCAGCTTTTCGAGCGCCTCGCGCAGACGGCCGTGCTCGTGCGATTCAACCGGATAGAGGCCGGCGAATACCATGGCCTTCACTTCCTGAAAACCCAGCAACGGCTCGGAGGCCGGGTTCGCCGCATCCATGATGGTGTCGCCGATCTTGGCGTCGGAAACGGTCTTGATATTGGCGAACAGGAACCCAACTTCGCCGGCGGCCAACTCCTCGCACGGGATCGGCTTCGGCGATTGATATCCCAGACCCTCCACTTCATGGATGGTGTCGTTCGACCACAGCTTGATCTTCTGCCCCAGCCGCATGCGTCCGTCCAGCACGCGCGCCAGGATGATCACGCCGCGATAGGGGTCGAACCAGGAATCGAAAATCAGCGCGCGCAACGGCGCGTCGGGCGACCCCTGCGGCGCGGGCACCAGATGCACGATCGCTTCCAGAACGTCGGTGATTCCGATGCCCTGCTTAGCGCTCACCAGGATCGCGTCCTTGGCCGGAAGCCCGATCACCTGCTCAATCTGCTCGCGAATCCGCTCGGGCTCGGCCGACGGCAGATCGATTTTGTTGATCACCGGAATGATTTCGAGGTTGTGCTGCAACGCCAGATAGGTGTTGGCCAGCGTCTGCGCCTCCACGCCCTGGGATGCGTCCACCACCAGCAGCGCTCCTTCGCACGCCTGCAGGCTGCGCGAAACTTCGTAGGTGAAATCGACATGGCCAGGCGTATCAATCAGGTTGAGCTGATACATCTGGCCGTCGCTGGCGAGGTAATTCAAGCGGACTGCGTGCGCCTTGATGGTGATGCCGCGCTCGCGTTCCAGGTCCATCGTATCCAGCACTTGCTCCATCATTTCGCGCTTCGACAACGCTCCCGTCACCTCCAGCAGACGATCCGCCAAAGTCGATTTGCCGTGATCGATATGCGCGATGATAGAGAAGTTACGGATGAACGCTGGATCCATTGAGGTAGAATGAGGACCTGAAACCAAATTATCCCATATGTCCCAAGTGACGGAAGGAAATCTCGATGCGAGCGGCCAAAAATTCGCTATCGTGGTCGCCCGCTTCAACAGCTTCATCACGGATCGCCTGCTGTCCGGCGCCCTCGATGCCTTGAAACGTTCGGGCGCACCCAAGGCCTCCATCGACATCGTGAAAGTGCCCGGCTCGTGGGAATTGCCGCTGACAGCGAAAACATTGGCCGCCACCAATCGCTATGCGGCTATCATCGCCTTAGGCGCGGTGATCCGCGGCGACACTCCGCATTTCGATCACGTGGCCAACCAGGCTGCGAGCGGCCTGGCCGCGGTCGCGCTTGAATCCCGCGTACCCGTGGCATTCGGGGTCCTCACCACCAATACCGTGGAGCAAGCCATCGATCGCGCGGGCGGTAAGAGCGGCAACAAAGGCTACGACGCAGCCATCACCGCCATCGAGATGGCCGATCTTCTTCGCCGGCTGGGAAAATAGCAGTTAGCTGCTATGGCCGCCCGTCATCGATCCCGCCAACGAGCCTTGCAGGTTCTCTATCAATGGGACATGACCAAGCAGCCCGTAGACCAAGCCATCGCCTCGTTCTATGACACGTTGTATTCGGACGAGAGCGACAGCCCCGACGACAGCGATGACAAGCCCGGACGCGACGAGTTCATGGAAGAACTCGCCAAGGGAACCTCGGAAATGGCATCCGACATCGATCATCGCATCTCGTCGAAATCGGAAAACTGGAGGTTGGAGCGCATGCCTACAGTGGATCGCAACATTTTGCGTCTGGCAATTTACGAGATGAGCCGCCAGGAAACGCCCGCCGCGGTGGTGATCGATGAAGCCCTCGAGCTGGCGCGTCAATTTTCAGGCGAAGAATCGGTTTCCTTTATCAATGGAATTCTCGATGCGGTCCACAAAGGCTGACTCCATGTTTCGAGCTCGCGAACGAGAAACGAGAAACGAGAAACGATGAACGTTTTAATGATCGCTTCCGAAGCTACGCCCTTTGCGAAGACTGGTGGGTTGGCCGATGTCATTGGCGGATTACCCGCGGCGCTCGCGGCGCGCGGCGAACAAGTCGCCGTCGTGATTCCCGACTACCGCGAGAACTTTTATCCGAATCCGCCCGCCATCGCTTATCGCAATCTCTGGATCCCAATCGGTCCCGGTTTCATGACGGACCTGTATCAAACCACTGAGCGCGGCGTCACGTTCTACTTTGTTCACTGCCCGCCGTTGTTCGACCGGGCCGGTATCTATTCCTCCGCGGGCGTCGATCATCCTGACAACCATATTCGCTTCGCCGTGCTCTCCATGGCCGGCTTGGCCGTTGCGCGTTATCTGTTCACTCCCGACATCATCCACTCGCATGACTGGCAGGCCGCGCTGGCGCCGATTTATCTTCGCGATCATTTCAACACCGACCCCACGTTCATTGGCGTCAAGACACTCTTCACCATTCACAATCTCGGATACCAAGGCATCTTTCCGCCGGAAGCTCTTTCAGAAATTGGTTTGGCGCCCAAGCTTTTCAACCCGGACCAACTGGAGTTTTTCGGCAAGCTAAACCTCTTGAAAGGCGGCATCGCCTTTAGCGACGCTGTCAGCACTGTCAGCAAGGGCTATGCGCGAGAAATCCAGACTGCCGAATACGGTTTCGGGCTGGAGGGACTTCTGCGCAAACGCGCGCCCATCTACGGCGTTGTGAACGGCGTGGACTACCAGGAATGGAGCCCTGAGCACGATCCTTTCATCGCCCGCAAATATTCCGTGAACGATCTTTCCGGAAAGCGCCTGTGCAAGAAAGCGCTTCTAACCGAATACGGATTTTCAACCGACCTGAATCGCCCCCTGATCGGAATCGTCTCGCGCTTTGCTTCGCAGAAAGGCTTCGATCTGATTGCGCAGATTGCGCCCCGCCTGCTGGAGGAGAATATCAGTCTGGCCGTGCTTGGCTCGGGCGATTCGGATTATGAAGCCATGTTCCGGCAGCTCGCAAGCGCGCACCCTGACAAAGTGGGCATACGATCGGGTTTCGATAACCCGTTAGGGCACCGCATCGAGGCCGGCTCAGACATGTTCCTGATGCCGAGCCGGTATGAACCCTGCGGGCTGAGCCAGATTTATAGCTTGCGCTATGGAACCGTCCCCGTGGTTCGCGCCACCGGCGGGCTGGATGATACCATTGATGAAGATACAGGATTCAAGTTCCGGGATTATTCCGGAAGCGCGCTGCTTGAGGCCGTTCGGTCGGCCATAAAGGTTTATCGGCGTAAGGACGATTGGACGGCCATGATGCAGCGCGGCATGCGGAAGGACTTCTCCTGGAGCGCCGCCGCCGTGGAGTATGTGGCGCTCTATCAACGGCTTTTGGCTGGCTGAATCTTTTTCGCAGTTATAACATCTATTGAGGGGAGAGAACAACAAAAATGTCTGGTGTCAACACGCTAACTTTCACGGATGCGACCTGGGACAGCGAAGTGCTGAATTCGGATCTTCCGGTGCTGGTGGACTTTTGGGCCGAATGGTGCGGCCCCTGCCGCATGATGTCGCCCACGGTAGACGCCGTAGCCGATGCCTACACCGGCCGAGCGAAGGTCGGAAAGCTAAATGTCGACGATAATGGCGCGACGAGTATGCGCTACAACGTTCGCGGCATTCCGACGCTCCTGCTTTTCAAGGGCGGTAAAGTGGTGGAGCAAAAAGTCGGCGCCGTCGGAAAAGCCGACGTACAGAAGATGCTGGACGCGCACGTCAACGGTCAACCGGACTCCGCCGCCAGCGGAGACCTGAAGCAGGTAACCCGCTAGGGCCATCGTAGCGCACGCTCTCAGCGTGCCGGGTCGGCACTCATGCCGACGCTTGGCGGGCCAACTAAACCCCCGGCGTGGTAATCGCCCCTTCCGCCGCCGATCCAACCAAAGCTACATATTTCGCGAAAACCCCTGACCGGTAACGCGGTTCAGGGGCTTTCCATTTTTTGAGGCGCGCTTCGAGCGTCGCCGAGGGAATCTCCAGGTCGATAACTCGCTTCGCAATGTCCAGCCGGATAATGTCCCCCTCCTCCACGGCGGCAATCGGCCCGCCCACTGCAGCCTCGGGCGCTACATGTCCCACGCAGAATCCACGCGTCGCCCCGCTGAACCGCCCGTCCGTGATCAGCGCCACGTTATCCGACAACCCCGCGCCCACAATCGCACTCGTTACGCCCAGCATCTCGCGCATCCCAGGACCACCCCGCGGACCCTCGTAGCGAATCACAACAATGTCGCCGGAACGAACTCGCCCCTCCATCACGGCGGCCATGGCGGCTTCCTCGGAATCGAACACGCGCGCCGGCCCGCGCTGCCCCAGGACCACCCCGCGGACCCTCGTAGCGAATCACAACAATATCGCCCGAGCGAATTCGCCCTTCCATCACGGCAGCCATGGCTGCTTCCTCGGAATCGAATACGCGTGCCGGCCCGCGCTGCTCCGTGCGCTCGATTCCAGTTACTTTGATCACCGAGCCCTCCGGTGCAAGCGACCCGCGCAGGATCACCAGCCCGCCGCTTTTCTTGATCGGATTGTTCAACGCGTGGATCACTTCCTGCCCCGGCGTTTCCTTGGCATCGGCAGCTTCTTCGGCGAAAGTGCGTCCCGTCACCGTTATGGCCGAGCCGTCCGCATAACCGCCATTCACCAGCCGTTGCGCGATCACCGGAATCCCGCCCGCTTTGTCCACGTCCACAGCCACGAATTTTCCGGCCGGTTTCAGATCCACCAGCAGCGGCGTGCGCTCGCTGATGGTTTGAAAATCGTCGATGTTGAGCGGAATCCCGGCTTCGCGCGCGATGGCCAACAGATGCAACACCGCGTTGGTTGATCCGCCAGTTGCGGCTACGGACGCAATCGCGTTCTCAATGGACTTGCGCGTCACAATATCGCGCGGCCGCAGATTTCGCTTCACCACATTCAGGATCAACTCACCGCAGCGTTCAGCCACATCGCGCTTGCGCGGATCAACTTGGGGGACCGAGGCCGTGCCCATCGGCGAGAGCCCGATCAGCTCCATCACGGTAGCCATGGTGTTCGCCGTGAATTGTCCGCCGCACGCGCCTGCACCCGGACAAGCGCTGTTCTCGATGGCCAGAAGCTCGTCATCTGAAATCTTTCCGGCCGCGTTCGCCCCTACCGCTTCGTAGACGTCCTGGATCGTCAGGTCGCGGCCTTTATAGTGACCTGGCAGGATCGACCCTCCGTAGAGTACCAGGCTAGGGATATTGAGCCGCAGCAGCGCCATGGCCGCGCCCGGAATGGTCTTGTCGCAGGCCACCAGCGCCACCAAGCCATCGAACATGTAGCCGCGCGCCACCAGTTCGATGGAATCGGCGATCACCTCCCGGCTGATCAGCGAGGTCTTCATCCCCTCAGTGCCCATCGTGATCCCGTCCGAGATCGCGATGGTGTTGTACTCCATGGGAGTCCCGCCCGCCTTGCGAATTCCTTCCGCCACTTTCACAGCGAGCTCGCGCAACAGAAAATTGCACGGCATGGTGCCGATCCAGGTATTTGCGATGCCGATGATGGGCTTCTTCAGATCTTCATCGGTGAACCCGATGGCTTTGTAGAAGGAACGGGCCGGCGCGCGATCCTTGCCCTGCGTGATGGTGTAGCTTTGCAGTTTCATGAAACACCAGTCTACCGCTCCGCTTCCGTCCTCGCGCGCCGTCTCCTCGCGCACCGTTTCCTCGCGCACCGCGTTTCCGAACCGCGACCGTAAGGGAGTCGGTGCCTTTTCTACAAAATATTCACCGCCCGCGCCGCGATCAACGCCACCGTCATCAACGATATCGACGCTTGCACCATCATCATCAGCTTCGCCCAGCGCGACAGCACTGGAACATCGGTGGGCGAGAACGCCGTGCTGGTATTAAACGCCAGAAACAAATAATCCACGAATCCGGGACGCCAGTCGCGATCCTGCTCTCCCTGCAACATCATTTGTGGGAACAGGAAGGCGCCGTCACTATGATCCTTCCGGAGATCACGTACATTGGGTCCGCCGGCATCCAACCGCCAATACCAAGATGCGAACACCAGCACGTTGGCCGTCCACAAAGCCGCCGCCGAAAGCAGTAGCGTCTTGGGTGGATCGCTGTGCGCAGGCAATCGCGCGATCAGCATCCCCAGCGACCAGATCATTGACGCTGTTACCGTGCCCAGAACCAGGTGCCCCAGCACCTGATTCATATCATGCCGCCCAGTGCGATATGTAATTACGGTGGGTACCAGCAGCACCGACACTACGGCCAGCAGCAGCCACCAAGGCCCAAAGCTGAGCGGCTCCGGCAAAGCAGCATTTAGCCCGCCAACCGCCAGAATCGCCAAAACGGCCGGCCACCTGGGCTCGGTACCAGTACGCGGCCGCCTGCGGGCATCGAAGAAGTCGTTTTTTTTCTCCGTCATGTGGGCTATACTGAATGTAGCAGGTCACCTCCCCCATGAAGGTAGTGGTACGTAGTAGATCGCTGTGGTTTACGGTGCTATCTATCGTCCTGCATGTGCCAATCAGCAGGGTGAAGCGTAAGGTGGGTGTGGTTATTAGGAAGCCGGTCGCCCGCGTGGAAACCGCTCAAGAATCCAAGCACTGGAACCGAGTCGCCTTATAATCTTAGAGAATGCATATTGCTTGCATTCACGCCCATCCCGACGACGCGGAAATCCTAGCTGGAGGTACGCTCGCGCTGCTGGCGGCTTCCGGCAACAAAATAACCATAATCAGCATGACCGTGGGCGACTGCGGCTCAAGCTCGCTGAGTTCCAAGGAGATTCCAGTAATCCGGCAGCGAGAGGCCGCCGCTTCCGCCAAACTAATCGGAGCCGATTATCATTGCGCGAAGTTTCGCGACCTGGCCATTTTCAACAATGACGAATCCCGGCGCCGCGTGACCGAGCTGATTCGCAAGACCCGCCCCGATGTTATCCTCACCGCCTCGCCTGTTGACTATCATTGCGATCACGAAGCCACCAGCGTCCTGGTGCGTGATGCGTCCTTTGCGGCGTCGGTGCCCAACTACGCCACCAATGCAAAAGATCCAGCCCCACCGCTGCACGCCATCCGGCATCTCTACTTCATGGATTCTCTCGGAGGCGTAGATCGCTTCGGCGCCACTATTGCGCCGGATTTCATAGTGAACGTCAAGACCACCTTCAAGACCAAGCGCCAGATGCTGGCCGCGCACGAGAGCCAGCGCGAGTGGCTAAAGCGCCAGCACGGCATCGACGATCCACTTCAAGTAATGGAGCGCTGGACGCGCGCCCGCGGCAAACTAGCTGGAATCGATTTCGGCGAAGGCTTCCGACGCTACAACGGTCATCCGTTCCCGGATACGCCGCTGTTGGAAGACCTGTTGGGAAGCAAAGTCGTGGGACTAGGGACTAGGGGCTAGGGATGCCGCGATACAATTTCGCTCCCGACCAGTCCCCTGTCCCAAGCCCCTAGTCCCCGGCCGTGGCCATCACAATCTTCCATAACAACTCAGCGCCCCTTGCAAGATTCGCCGGCGAAATGCGTTCGTCATTTCCATGTGCCCGGCTCTCGCCACCCTCGCGCACGAAAATCGGGACCCCATACACCGCCATGCCTTTTTGACGCAGATACGATCCGTCCGTAGCACCACGCGACATAAAGGGAACCACTAGCGCGTTCGGGCTGGCTTCGCGAAATACTTTCTCCATGGCCAGAAACAACTCCGTGGTTAGCGAGCTTGGTTCAGTGGCGGGCATCTCCTGACCGTGCTCGGGCGAGAGGGTGAC
>OBLT010001966.1_pt1 | contig 12948 bp, 17 predicted proteins | sample 1518721 | NCBI WGS metagenome assembly OBLT01 (sample SAMEA3539307, study PRJEB22396) | soil metagenome | biome: tundra; feature: field; material: soil | place: USA | collected 2010-05 | depth 0.15 m | reverse complement strand
TGGTCTCGCCATCAGGCGATCTTACACCGACGTAAGCCTAACTTAACGCCATTGGCCCAAGGCCATCACTGCCGCAGTCAGGGGGCCCAATTATCTAGGAGCCGCTGGCCAAGCGTATTAGTCACAAGAGAAAAAAGGCCGCGCAGCGCCCGCCAGGATCGGCCCAACTGGCCGACGGCCGGGACACGTGGCCTCGACGCCCAAGAGCATCTCGCTGCGGTCTGAAATCACTGAGGGAGACTCGCGACCAGGATCGATATAGCCAACATGATGTGTGCGACAAGTACCCGGTGTAACATGACGCCAATGGCACTGCCCCATCCAAACGCGAGCTAACAAGAGATCTTGCTCCGGGCTGCATCGTCGGGCGCAAGCTTCTAGCCTTACCTATCTCTGCCTGTGAACCATTCTCAAGCGAGCATCGAGACTAGACTAGGAGTCCCATAGTGTCCGAGCAACCCTCCTTTTGGGACGGAAAGCACACGAAGTTCATCGCCAAGAACGGTCCGAACGGGCCCAGCTTCTTCGTCCAGAAGATAGCTAGTAGCTTGCCGTCGAACAGCAAAGTACTAGAGCTCGGTTGCGGATATGGCCAGGACGCGGTCTATCTCGCACGGATGGGTCATCATGTCGTCGCCACGGACATCTCCCATATCGCGCTGGCGCAGCTCCCAGAAGAGGCCAATGATCTAGACGTTGAAACCCTCTTGCTCGACACGAGAAACCTTCCATATCCTTTCCAGGCCGAATCCTTCGATATAGTTTACGCGCATCTCAGTTTGCATTATTTCTCCGCGCAGCTCACTCGTCAGATCTTCAGCGAGATCGCTAGGATCCTCTGCGTCAACGGGCGACTTTTGAGTTTGTTTAACTCGATCAAAGATGCGGAGAACGGAAGCGGGGCTCAGCTGGAGCCGGGATATTATGAGCTCTCTTCTGGAGATAGGAAGAGGTTCTTTTCTGCCGAAGAGATGCCGAGCCTTCTTCCACCGCCGCTTGCCATAGAGCTCGCAGAATATGGAACTGGAACGGTTAATAATAAGGATGATCAATTTCTTATCATAATAGCTACGAAATCTCTAACTTAATCAATCAGGCTGATGTAAGATCAAGTATATTATCAGCGGTCAATAACATTGGCGTATTCTAAGTGCGGGACGTACTGATCATCGCGCAAACCCTGCTACCAGGGCCAGCAGGTGTGGCGGTCGCGGATGGCGCTGTGCTAACGCGAAACCAAACAATCCTCGCATCCGGCCCGCGAGCGCGCGTAGAACAGCAGGCGTCCCGGGATGCCTTCCGCGCGTTCTTCCCAAACGGAACTGTCCTTCCCGGCCTAATTGATTCCCATGTTCACCTCGCCTTCGATGCTTCCGAACATCCGGTGGAATCGCTTTCCGAGAGCAACGATGAGACGCTCTTCGAAGCGATGGCGAGCCGCGCCCGACGGCTATTGGACTTGGGTGTTACTACCGTGAGGGATCTAGGCGATCGCGCCGGTCTGGCTATCAAGCTCCGTAATGCGATCGCTAGTGGAATCCTACCCGGACCTAGAATATTGTCGGCGGGTGCACCCATCACATCCGAGGGAGGGCACTGCTGGTTTCTGGGTGGCGAAGTCGAAGGGATTGATGAGATACGCGACCACGTCAGGCGTGCCAGATTCAATGGGGCGGACCTAATAAAGGTAATGGCCACTGGCGGTCGGTTGACACCCGGCGGGCCTCCCCCTTGGATGCCGCAATTCTCAGAAAGAGAGCTGCATGAAATAGTGACAGAGGCACGTCGGTATGCTCTCCCAGTTGCAGCCCACGTTCACGGCACCGAAAGTATCCGGTCCGCCGTGGCTGCGGGGGTTGACACGCTCGAACATTGCCGATGGATGACCGAGACAGGTCTCGACGCGCCGCAAGCCATAGTTGCCGAGATAGTTAGAAAAGGAATCTATATCTGCCCGACGATTAACTCGAATTGGGAGACGCTATTCGCACGGGTAGGTCGATCCTACGGACAAGACCTGCTTGCCATCATGGCCAGGCATCATGAAGACGGAGTACTCTACATCGGAGGATCCGACGCTGGCATTCCTGGTATCGACGTTGGAGACTATAGCCGCGGCTTGATGTCCTACACGCAGATCGGTCTAACTGAAGCCGAGGTGATTCAAGCCGCAACTGTCCGGGCAGCCGATGCCCTCGGTATGGCCACGCAGATTGGCCAGATCGCCCCCGGATTGCGGGCGGATCTACTAGTGGTGGAGGGCAATCCACTGCGCTCGCTATCCGCTCTACAATCTGTCCTGCTCGTCATGATTGACGGTAGGCTGCATATTACTGCCAGCACCCACATCGTCTCTTCGCGCGATGCAGTGCCTCGCCCTCAGCCGTAGCTACGAGTAACAACCGCCATAGTGCCCAGCGCAAGGACTACAGAGGGCAATCTTGCCTCCTCGTGCTGGATGCTAGGGACCGCGTTGTCGATGAGCTTGAGGAAGCGCAGGAATTCCCGGCGGCGGCACCGCCGGTAGTGCTGGGCGATGGCTGAGCCGCTGGCGATGTCCAGGGCGCGAACAAGCTGGCCGTGCTGTGCCGCACGTAGTCATGGGTCATCGCGCCGGGGTGGTCGGCAGCACCGGCAGACACGGTCCGGTCCGGTCCGGTCCAGGAGCCTGGATCTGGGACTTCACCATCGCCCGCGAGAACCAGGGGCTTCTCGGGGGTGTCCAGTGACAGGCCGACGACATCGCGGACCTTCTCGATGAACTGCGGGTTCGCTGATAACTTCCAGGTCTCTGTGCTGTGGGAGCTTGAGGCCGACGGCCCGCCAGATCCGCGAGATCGCTTGACTGCGACATGCCCGTCGCCACCGGCATCGACCGCGTCGACCAGTGCGTGTCCTCACCAGGACTGGGCTCCTCCAGCGTCTTGGTGAGGCCAGCTCGACCTGCCCATCGGTGATCGTCCGCGGGGCGCCGCGACCTCATCACCCAGCCATCCAATCGCGCCACTCGGAACCGCGACCGTCATTTGCGCACCGTGTCCCGCGATATCCTCAGGTCAGCGGCCACCGCGGTGACTGATCCGTCATCCGCTCTGGCCAGCACGATCCGCGACCGCAGCGCCAAGGCCTGCGACGTCTTGCGCCGCCGCGTCCATCCCTCAAGGACCCGTCGCTCCTCAATGCTTAGCCCCGGCGGCTCAAGCTTCGGGCTTGCCACACCTGGCAGCTATCGGGTGCGCCAATTTACGATTCAGGGCACTAGGTTACGCTAGGCGGCGTGGGTTGGGGTAAGGTCGCATGGGCCGGATCAAGCCGGTAGGAGACTTCGTAGTGCGCGCCTTAAGACTCAAGGACAGAGAAGACGCGCCGGAATAGATGCCATGGTTAAGGTGCTAAAATAATGATAGGCGGGAGGTGCGGCTCGTGGCAAAGATATTTGTTGAATATTCAGATGAGAATGGGAAGGATCCGATCTTCCTCGAGGTGGCCAGGGACGACCTCTATGCGCAAGAACTCGAACTAGTTGCAGATGACTCTACCAATCACCGCATCATAAGGGCCGAAGCAACGCTCCGCGATCATTTCAAAGGCCTCAGAGATTTTACGGACGCTATTTTTGAGCCATACGAAAGGCATGCTCATTCGCCGGATGAAATAGTTGTAGAATTCGGAATTCGGGTAGGTATTGAGAGCGGAATCGTAGTCGCCAAGGGTACCGCTGAAGCTTCTATTCAAGTAAAGGCAACCTGGAAGCGTGGGAGTTAGGAGCGCACAACCTGGTGGATTCACAAGCGGCCTCAGCACCATCTGGAATAGTCAGAATCTTGCGTTCCGGTGAGAAAAGAGTGGGGCTGGGCTTCCTGGTTGACGACCGTCACATAGTGACAGCTGCTCATGTAGTGAACGCGGCTCTGGGCCGTGAGAAGATAGACATGAGTAATCCAGGCGCACGACGGCTATTTGTCGAGTTTTGTCTACTACCCAGCGGACCTAAAGCCCGTAGAGTGCAAGTTGACGAATGGCATTTCGGTAGCCCGCGCGCATTGGCGGGTAAAGATGTTGCTACTCTCCGACTTGAGGAGCCCGCACCGCCGGATGCTACGCCAATGAGCGTATCAATCGAGGCGCCTACACCAGACGTTCTTCTGTTTGGGCCAGTGGCCGATCAACTTGATGGGGGCTGGCTGAACGCCCGTCTAATGGAGGCGGTGCCTGGTGGCCGCGTGCAGTTGAACCAAGAGGTCGAAGGTATATTCCACGTACAAGGTGGCTGGAGCGGCGGGCCGTTGTGGCACAGGGCTTCTCGGAGCATCCTCGGAATGCTCGTCGCAAAGCCATTTAGTGATGAGGGCCGGAATGACGTATACGCGGTCCCAAGCTCTGTGCTATGCGAGGCATTGCCTGCCCGACTTGGCCATTTGCTAACCGGTGCGGTGGCGACTCCCATAGCGGGCTCTGCGATGGAGAAGGTAGATAGCCGTTCCAGCGCTGCGAAAAGTACGCCCGATTCGGAACGCACGATAGGCACCGAAGCTACATTGCAGAACTTGGAGCGTGTTGTAGCCCGCCTAGCGGCGCAACTAAATCGCCTTGAACGGCTGACGATCCTGCCGAACTACAAGCTTCCTTCTAAAAGCGCGCTTGCCACGCTTGATGATCTTCCCGAAGACTTGACCGGCGTTAGGATTCTTGTAAAGGCCGATGTTGATATACCCGGCAAACTCGGAAGTGTTACTAACCATTTCAAATTTGAGAGGGCGGCCAAGACTCTAAACGAGATCACGAAAAGAGGAGGCTCTGCGCTCCTGCTATGGGGACAAGGTCTAACCTCGGTGGAGCTTTTGGAGCTGTCGGAGAGCTACGGCTCCGAGTGGCACGAAGGAAAGCTTAGGCAATATCTCAACAAAGACATCGAGATACGGCGCTTGGAATCGATGACTCAACTGGATGATATGGCGCGGACCTCTGACCCACGATGCGCTATAACATTCCTGCCGAACCTGGTGGATATCAGCCCTGAGGATATCCTTCTGGTGAAGGGAAGCCGTAATGCCTCGCGCCAGTTGGAGGGGCGCGCGGAGGAGTTTTGCGTACAGAGTCGACTAGTGAGTTCCCTTGCTAATCATTACGAGATCTTCGTGATGGATGATTTCCGGTCCACTGTCTTTCAGCTCCCTTCAAATGTTGGGTTGGCTTATGGGAAACGCAGAGTCATCGGCCGCGGGCTGGAGGGCGACCTGACGAGTTTGGAGGGCCTAGTTGAACGGTGCATCTATTTGGGCAGGAGGTCAACGAGTCAGCGAATCTTCGTGTGTGGCAGTTCCCGGCCAGACGATTTGCTTGTTGTCGAGACATTTCTTCAGTCGCGGCTCTTTGATCTGTGTTTGCTAGGGCCTTATCCATCTCTGGTTATACGCGCCGCTATGGGTCAGTCATTGAGTCCATCCGTGCTTGGGGAACTAGCCCAACTCTCCGCACTCAACGGCAGGCCACTTGATGCACTACTTGAGGGAGCGGCGCGACGCCTTATTAGCGAGTACAGTGACAGAATAATACTTCCGACAGATTTCATATTGCGACACGGCGGACCGGATGGCGCTGTCGGCTATGCTGGCGTCAACGACGGGCAGTTGGCGTCAGTCGGCGAGGATGATCGTATCTCGGCGATCGGCCCCGATACAGTAGCCGATTTTTGCAAGCGCATCGACGAGAGCGATCTAGTGTTTCATTTTGGAATGCTTGGCCGTGGCTCGCAGCCCGAACGCGAACAGACTGCGACAGTAATTAGGCGATATTGCGAGTCCGGCGCAGAAGCGTTTATGGCGGGAGATCACATACTTGCGATTGCACATGATATGGGTCTAGGCGCTCGCCTATCGGGATCTGTTACCGGTGCGCAGACTACGAGCTATTATATGACGGGCGTTCAACTGCCTGGCCTTGTGCCGTTTCTGAAGCGACAACTGGGGAGTCCTGAGGGGTAGCTAACGCGAGGCCTGCGCGAAACGGCCTTCTGAGGCCTGCAAGCCACAAGATCGCGGACGGGGCCGGTTACGCTGCGGGCCGCTCGGTGCGCCGGTCGTTCACCCGCCGCCATCAGCCCGGAGGAGAGACTCCGCCGTAGGACGCCGTAATAGCCGCAGCGATCGCACGAGCGTCACTATCTCTGGCGCCAGCGGAAACTGGGGGAAGCAGGTCGTTCCAAATTGCGAGGCATGTGCCTCTCAGCTGATGGAAGCCGGCTGGTCGGGCGAAGAAGAAAAAGTGCAGATGCGCGCTTCCATCACCCCAGCGCGAGATGTGTACGCGTCCGATATGTGGAAGCGACTCAATCGCTCGCGCGATATGCACCTGTATGACCCCGAGTTGGCAAGCTATATCGTCGGGAAGATCTGGCAGGTCGTAGTGCTCCCGCGGTTCCAGCATCAGAACCAGCGGGGCGCCTGACGGTTTAACGGTCCAGAGTCGCCAGTACGGATCGGACCAGATGCTTGGGCGTTCCGTGTCGCAGGCGGCGCAGTTGAAGCCGTTCTCCCCAGCTCTGACGGGCTCCGGGAAGACGGGCGGTGAGAGTGGCACGACGCGCAGGTCAGCGGGTTCGAAGGGAAAAATCTCCCACCCCGTCATACGCGACAGAGGAAGGCGCCTCTGTGCATCAGCGGTCTGCATCGCGTGCGCATAGAAATCATCCGGACTTATGGGCATCGCGTAAGGGTACCCTCATAGGCGCCTGGCGGCCCGGCATCTATCGTCGGCTGCGCATGAAGCCGGGGAGGTCAAGGCGAGTCTGGCAGGTCGTCCCGGTACCCGGCGCGGTACCGGCCACAGCGCAGTCGGTCGCCGGTCTGCCGCTAGTGCAGCTCCGCGTTAGTCCTTGAGGGGTTCTGGTGATCTTGGTTGTGGTTCATGCTGCGAGGGTCAGGGGCTGGTTGCTGGCTGGGGCGGGTGTGTGCTGGGCGGTGTGACGGGCCTGGTAGCGGGCCTGGTAGCGGGTGTGGTCGGCGTGTGCGTCGTAGGTCCAGGTGAAGGGCTTGGCGGTCCGGTTGTACCGGATGGTGAAGTTGGTGATCTTCTCGATGAGGTCGGCGCGGGAGGTGAAGTCGCCGCGCCGGAGCAGCCCGCGGGTGAACACTGAGAACCACAGTTCAGCCATGTCCAGCCATGATGCGTGCTTCGGGGTGCGGGTGGCCGTGATGCGGGGGTGCGCGGCGATCCAGGCCCGGGTGGCGCGGGAGGTGTGGGACGACCGTTGTCCATGATCAGGTGAATGTTCAGGTGCGGGTCGGTGCACTGGTCCAGGCGGTGCAGGAAGCTGGTGAAGGCAGCGGAGTTGTTGCGGCTGACTGGCTCGGCGACGACCTGCCCGGTCGCGACCTGCAGCGCGGCGATGATGGACGCGGTGCCGTTGCGGACGTACCCGGACTCCCGCCGGGCGGCCTAGCCCCGCCGGGCGGCCTAGCCCCGCCGGGCGGCCTAGCCCCGCCGGGCGGCCCGCTCGGGGAACTTGCGGTATTTGGCCTGGATCCCTGTTTTCTCATCGATGCAGATCAGCACTGTGCCCGCGGGCGGGTGGAGGTAAAGGTCGCACACGGCGGCGGCCTGGGCCCAGAACTGCTCGTCGTCACGCCGGTTCAGCCACCCGCGGACCTTGTGCGGTGACAGTTCCAGATCGGCCAGCACCCGCCCGCCTGCGACGCGGAGATCCCGGTATCGGACAGATGGGCGGCGATCAGGTGATGGGTCCGCACGGAGCAGCCTTCCGGCGGGGCCGAGGGCACGGCAGCTCCGATCCGCAGCCGCGCCCCGGGGCCGTATACCCCGGGCCGGCCGCTGCGCGGCCGGTCGTAGAGGCCGGGCAACCCTTCGCGGGCGAACCGGCGCCGCCAGGCCCGGACCGTGTTCACCGCGCACCCCAGCGCACGCGCGATCTGCTCGTCCGGCCAGCCCTTGAAGGCCAGCAGCACGATCCGGGCCCGGCGCACCAGCGCCGCGGAGTGGGACCTCATCTGATCTAGGTAGGTGTCCCACATGAGCGGTCAAAAGCCTTGCAGACTGCCATTGGCCCTTGTGTAACCCGCCGGTCTGAGCATAATGAGGTTAGTGAGCGCCTTTCCGAAAGCAGCTGATGGGGATCGAGAGTTACATGTTGCGGATTACGCCCGACTACAGCGCCGGTTCTTTCCGGCTGTGGTGATCGCCTCGGCCCCAGCGGGTAACCTAACGGCACTGGTGCTGTTCTCTCGGTGTTGGCATGTTCAACCTTATACTGAGGCAGGGCTATCTTTTGTTTAAAAATTACAATGTATTGCAGCAACGACCAGGTTCTCGGCACACAATTGTACTAGTTAATAATGCCGACCATAATGAAAAGATAGTTAATTCAGTAATAGAGTTTCTGACTAACGAACATTTTCAAGTAATTGGAGTCAGTCTGGAGACCGGCCACTCTGGCCAAGCTCCTGCGGTAGGGGACTGTTTCCGGTTTTACCCAGTGCATGTGGCATCTACGCATTATGGAACCGATCCGATAAGTCGGTGGGCGATATGTCGTTCACTTGGTATACAGCAGGAGTCGGTCGGGGGCGGCCCCCAAGCACCGGTCATAGACTGGATCGAGTTCCATGGAAAATCAACGACTGCCTCCGACCTAGATCGCCTGCTAGCCGATGTAACCAGGTCGTGCCTGCGGCCCGCACAGATCGCAGAGGTGCGTGACTCAATAGTCAGTCAGACGCCCCGGCTGCTCCAAAGAACGATTGAGCGGTACGAGAGCAACGGCTTCCTCGAGAGGTATTCGGAGAAGTGGACAGAACGCTTGCCAGTAGAGCAACTTCGGGATTTTCTTTTACGCATGCCGGAGGATGCTAAAATTCTCGATGCGGGATGTGGTCCCGGACATCATTCTCGGTTTATCGCGTCTTGCGGTCATCGCGTAGTAGCGCTCGACGTCACTATGGCGGCCATGCAATTTGCTGCTCGGCAACGGCAGTCGCAGATTTGGCCCGTGCGGTCCGATATTAATTGCTTGCCATTCAAGCAGAATGTATTTGATGGGATTTGGTGCTGTGCTACTCTGGTACACTTCCCGATTGAGACTATTGTCCGTGCACTCAAAGAACTGAGACGTACGCTTCAGCTTGGTGGCGTGCTAAGCTTCAGTGTCTCAATGGGGAAACTTCCAGCCGTAGATCCGGACGGGCGCTTTTTTGATTCCTTCGTAGATGAAGCGGAGGTTCGATCTGTTTGCTCCGCGGCTAGGCTGGAGCTTCTGTCGATGACTCTAGAAACGTCAAAGCGAACTACCACCGGCGGTCTTCAACTGGCAAGGTGGCTAACGGTGGTTACACGGCGAGCAGGATAGCTCGGCCAAGAGGGATCCAGCGTGGCAATATCGGATTTTAGGGCAGTCAGTGGTTCCGTTATCGCATGCTAGTTGTAAGAGATCTCGGCAGACTAGAGAGCTCGGAAGGCTTGACATGGCCGATATTAGACGCGGGCACGGGCAGCGTCTTGGGCTTGCCGAACGGCGGTACAGTGGCTTTTACGAGTGGGCCGCCTCTAGCCCTGTCTCTCGGCCCGCGCGGCGCGGACGAGCTGAGTTTCACCGCCGTACAGATGACGCATGGGATCCGCCGGGCCAACTGCGCGAAGAGACTGCTAGGCTCGCAGGTCTCCGGTCGCTGCTCAGCCGGTTTCTTAATGCTCCTCAGGACTATGGTCTTGTATTAGGGCGATCAGTTTCAGAGCTAGCGACGGTTCTGGCAGATGGTCTGCCGAGGACACGATCGCGGCGGCGAGTTATCGTAAACGGACTAAACCATCGGTCGTTTATCCTTCCCTGGCTCCGGGCGGCCGAAATTGGTTGCCTCGATCTCGTGGTGGTGCGGGACCGCGGAGATGGGTACCTTGACCTCGACGAGCTAGCGCGTCTTGTAGATGAAAGGACGCTGGCAGTCTGCACCACGCATGTCTCTCATTCGTTTGGATCAGTGCAGCCGATAGCCCAAGTCGCGGCGATAGCTCAGCGTGCGGGAGCGATCACCGTGGTAGACGGTGCGCAGGCTGTTGGACGTATCCCAGTGGACATAGCCTCTCTTAGCTGTGATGCCTACATAGGCGTAGGTAGGAAGGCTCTTTTGAGCCCTGTCGGCGCAGGATTCCTAGCTGCCCGGCTCGAGCTCCTGAATCGCACCAAACCGCTTTTGCTATCGACTCGCTCGGCGCAGTTGATCGATGTCGGTAACTCGGAATATATTGCCTTTCCACCTCCTCGTTCGCTAGAGGGAACCTTGCCCGATTTGGAATCACTATCCGGGCTAGCTGGCAGCCTCACCGCATTCCTCAAGCTAGGGCCGGAAGCGATACCGAGCCATATCCATACGCTCCTGCTCCTTCTGACAGTCCGGATGGCCGACCTCGGGCTAAAGCCAGCTAGGCCCGTCGACCCATCCAGAAACGCTGGAATTGTCACCTACCATCTCGCTCCACATCACCCATCTGGTGAGATGATGCGGAGATTGCTACATTACAAGAGGCTGGTGATCGCATCTGGTGGTGGCACAATACGGCTTAGCCTTCATCTGAGCAATAGCGCAAGGGGCATAGAGAAGCTTACTAGAGAGCTGTCTGAGCATATCTAGCTACACTGGCACCGCGCTTACATAAGTTATCTCTCATGCGAGAAGGTAGTCGCGTGCCACGACAGCCCATCGATTTCCCGGCAAGCCGGACCTGATCATAAGCACCTGGAGGCCGACCTGAACCTTAGCTACGACGCAGGGCCAGTAAGGTTTATTTCGCAGTCAAGGGATTACGGCGTGCCTGACTAGGGTGAGATGTCTGGGAAAACAGAGCTTGATCTCCCGCGTGGCCTCCTCGGGGTCGCCGGAAGCGTGGACACCATTTTGGATAGCCGCTTTTGTCGGTTTTCCAGTACGGCCGAATCCGGCTCACGAAGGGCCCGAGCAGGTCATCGCCCGTTACCGGGACGGCCAGCCGGTCCATCAGGGCGTCGGCTACCCGGACAGGCATGTCCAGCGTGGCCGCGAGGGCCAAGGCGCCGCCGGGGCGCGCGGTGACGTGTTCCGGCCGGACTGGCGATCCTGATCCGAGCCGCAGGCACGTTGGGTCGCAGTTCGTCGATGTCCACCCCGGTCACGGTGTCGCCGACTGTGCCCAGCAGTCTGCTGGCCAGATCCTCGGGGGGTGAATTCCCTGTCCGGGAGTTCCCCGGCAAGGGGATCCTGCGTCCACGTAGACGGCTCGCTGTCGCGGCACGGTCGGCCCTGAACCCGCTACAGCTATGGCAATCGTGCGGTCCAGTCGCGTGTCGAGGTGGGGCTGAGCGTGAGCGATGCGGACGGTGGTCATGCGTGTCCTCCCTGATGTGACCGGGATGAGATCGGGGCGGTGGGTGGTGATGTACTCGCGTAGCCGGCGGCGTGCCTTGTGCAGGCTGGCCTTGGGCGCGCCGGGCGATCTGCCCGGCGGGCCGGTCGGCGTAGTCGTCTAGCTAGACAGCGCGTCGCTGCCCGTCGGGCCGGTCCGCGACCGCGGCGCGCAGTGCCTCGATCCGGTCCGGGTCGTCGGCTGAGGGCAGGCCCTGCGCTGAGGCTGGGTGGAGTGGTTCGGGTCAGTCGGCCAGTAGCATCAGCGGGGCCCGGCGCGTCGCGGTGCGGTGCACGTTGCGGACGATGCCGCCCGGCCAGGCTGTGAACCGGTCCGGGTCGCGGAGCCGGTCCAGGGCCACGAACGCCTGTCGGAACGCCTCCTGCGCGATGTCGTCGACGTCGCCGGGATGGGCGGACAACCGCGCCGCGCGGGCCCGCGCCGACGGTTGGTGCCGCTCGACGGGCAGCCGGAACGCGGCCGCATCACCCGTGCGGGCCAACCGGACCAGGTCGCCGTCGCCGATGTCCATACTGGTTAGTGTCAGCCGGTCGTCCTCGCGTTCCCGCGCGGCGGTCGGCATTTGCCAAATGGATCCTCGGTGGGCGGTCGCGCCGCGGGCCCGTGTTGTTCAGGTGGTGTAGAGCCGGGTTTTGACGCCGATGGAGTCGGCGATGCAGGTCAGGTCGCTGGTGACGACGGGGGCTTGGTGGCGGACGGCGGTGACGATGGCATCTGGCGACGTCGGTGGCTGCGCAGGCGATGCCGGCGGCGCAGTCGGTGGCCTGGTTGCCGGGGAGGATGTCGCAGCCTTTGAGTACCCGGGAGATCTGGTGCTTGGGGCTGCCGCGCCAGGCCTGGGCCAGCACGACGACCGGGACGATCGGGCGGATGCGCGCGGCGGTCACCTCGTCGTGCAGGGCGAGGAAGTCGGGGTTGCGCCGTTCGGCGGCCAGCAGCGCGCCGGTGTCGTAGACGATGGCGGGCATTAGCCGGCGGCCCGCTGGGGCTCGTCGTCGATCAGCCCGGCCTCGATGAGGAACTGATGGGCGCGCTGGCGGGACTCGGCGGGCAGTGGCCCGTGCTTGGTCTCGTACTCGCTGACCAGTTCACGGGCGGCGGCGCGGTCGGCCGCGTGCAGGGCCGCGGCGCGGGCTTTCTCGGTGGCGGCCCCAGCGAGCCACGCGGACACGGGCTTGCGCTCACTGGCGGCCGCCGCCTTGATCGTTTCCTTGACCTCGCAGGGGACCGAGATCGACAGTTTCCTTACGGTCATGCCCGCCATCGCAGCGCCCGGCAGGAACATTTTCCTGCCGGGCGCTGGCGGCTGAGGTGTTCGCGCCGAAGTTCCCGGCGGGATCGGTCGTCAGGAGAACCTTCCGGGGGGCACTTTGGGGGGCAGAATGCCCCCAGCGAGGGCGTGTCGCGGCTGGCGGCAGCTAGCGTCAGCCAGCGACGGGCCTGCTCAGGGGCTATACGGCGGTTACAGGGACTGCCTGGTTGTCCATGGTAAGGAGAAGGTCTACGGTTCGATTCCGTAAGGGGGCTCCGCAAAGTAGC
>OBLT010001965.1_pt1 | contig 12953 bp, 8 predicted proteins | sample 1518721 | NCBI WGS metagenome assembly OBLT01 (sample SAMEA3539307, study PRJEB22396) | soil metagenome | biome: tundra; feature: field; material: soil | place: USA | collected 2010-05 | depth 0.15 m | reverse complement strand
AACGCTTCAGGAAGTAATCGATGGTTTCAACGCGAAGTTTGATGGAATTGGCAGGCCGGTTCTCGTCCAGGTCCTTGAAGGAGAAATAAGGCGTGCCCGAGCTCTCGACGATCTGCTCGATGACACTGTAGATGGGCGCGTCGTGGCCACACTTGAAGCTGGAAATCTCCAGCGCCACCAGGCTGGGATGCCGTGCCGTGAACTTGGCGGCCCAGAGTTTATGGTTGGAACTGGCGGAGAAGGCGGTTTTCCATACATCGGAGATATCAAGCGGGTGGCTGATCACACCCGCGCGTACTTCCTCGCCGAACAGCCGCTCAAGCAGATCTTCGTCCAGCGGCAAGGTACTCTGCGAGAAGATTGCGTAGCCCAGCTTTTGGAACTGCTCCATGATTTCGTGGTTGATGCCGGGATCGTGGTGGTAGGGCCGTCCCAGCATGACGATGCCTAACTTATGCTGCGATTCTAGTTGATCGAGGACTTCGCGGGCACGGCGGCGAATGCCGGATTCAAACTTCCCCAACTCCCGGTAGCCGGTCTCGATGGCGCGTTCATTCTCCTCCTCCGAAAGGCCAAGAATGGGCGCCCACGCCTGGAACATCTGGCGCGCAAAGAGCTTTCGCTCCGAGAGGTTGACCAGCGGATGCACGTATTGGATGCCGCGTTCGGCAAAGAGGTCCGTTTCTTTTGTATAAGCTGCTTCCACGGTCTCCGGGGTGATAGAGGCCGTCGGACATGCATTGTTCGCCCTGACGTTCACCAGCGGCGAGAGCAGCACGTCGAACATGGGAAAGAAAATCGCGTGCAGCGGCTTGCGCAGGTGCTGTTTGAAGAGAAGGTTGTGGACGTGCGCGATGGCGATCTTTGAGGGATAACATGGATCGATCGCGCCACGGCTCGATCCTGCGCGGTACAGCTCCCCGGTGGTGAAATCCGAATAGACAATGTTCTCCGCCGGCACGCCCAGGCTTTCCAGATAGGAACTGAACAGCGGCGCGTAGGCATACATGTTCAGGACGCGAGGAATGCCGATGCGCAACTGCGCGCGCTTTTTCATAAGCGAAATGCGGCTGCGGCCGGCGGCCGTCCAGGCACGGGCGGGAATTGGATCGGCTACGCTCTCTGGCCGGCGTGAGCGCCACACTTCGCGTGCCGCCATCTCCACCAGGTTTGGGTTGGCGGCCATGGTGGCGTCAAGGTTGGCTTGAATACCGCGCACGGCGGAAACGTCTTCCACCGCGCCCTTCTCGCAGTTAGCCACGATGATGCGCTGCTCGCCTGGCTCAAGCGCCACCTTGGTGCGGAAAGACGGCGGCACATAGTCATTCGCCAGTCCGATCTGGACATCGAGGAAAGTCCGCTGGCAGGCATTCTTGCAAAAGTGGCAGCGCGTCTCTTCGTTGTGCGTCGTGCGATAGCTGATGTTGCGGACGGCGTCCATGCCGATGAAGGTGGTTGAGTGGCCTTTGCGCCACAACCGAATGGCTTCGATGGCAGCGCCGATCGCTCCCGATTCGCCGCAGTGGGGATGGACAACAATCTCCGGCTCTTTCCCCACGGAGCGGAAGCTCGAACGCAGAAAGTCCACCTCCGCCTTCACGGCTGCGAGATTGTTCTGCGTGCCGCCCTGCAGAATAAACCGCGTGCCCAGGGCGGCGAGGCTTGGCACCTTGGCGACATGCAGAAAGACATTCCTGGGCAGCACCGTCGCCAGGCCGGCCAGGATTTCCTCAGCCCGCCAGCCCTGGCGCTGGAAGTTGACGATGTCAGTCTGCAGAAACACCGCGCATCCGTAGCCGAAGACAGGCATGGAATCGGCGTTGAAGGCAACGGCGGCGTAGTCCTCGACCGGAATACCGAATCCTTCGGCCGTGGATTGCAGAAAATAGCCGTTGCCCGCCGAGCACTGCGTGTTGAGCTTGAAGTCTTTGACGCGGCCATTGCTGAGGATGATGAGCTTGATATCCTGCCCGCCAACGTCGACGATCACTTGCGGATCCGCGAAGAAACGAATAGCCGACTCGGTGTGCGCCACGGTTTCGACCAAAGCCACATCGGCTTGCAACACCCGTTGCAGGACGTCCTTGGCGTAGCCCGTTGTTCCCACGCCGAGAACTGTCAGCGCCGCGCCTTGGGCTTCCACCTGCCCGCGCAGATTGCCGAAAATTTCAATTGTGTCCTGTATAGGATTGCCGTTCGAGAGTTGATAGGCTTTTGAGAGAACGTCGCCGTGCTCCGACAAGAGTACGGCCTTGGTGGAAGTGGAACCGCCGTCGAGGCCGATGAAAGCCTGGACTCGCTCACCGGGATAGAAGGACGCCGGAACAAACTCCGGCCGCGAGTACTTAGCTTTGAAGTCTTCTAACTCCTGCTTTGAAACACTCAACCCGTGGTTGGCCGAAGAGGCTTTTTGCAGGCGCCGCCCCTCAAGAACATAGTGCTCAAGGCGCTCTGTCCCCAGGTACTGCCCAATCTCCGCGTTCTCGCCTTTGCCAAATTCCACCGCGCCAATGGCCGCAAAATACAGGGCATTCTCCGGGGTCTTGATCATGTCCTCGGGAACTTCATCGGTGGCCAGTTCGATCCCCCGTTCTTTCCACAGGAGTGGGATGTGGTGCTGCCAGGCCTCGCGCATGCCGCGAATAAAAGCGTTCGGCCCGCCCAGCAGCAGTACGTGGGGCCGCAGCGTGTGACCGCGGGTGAGAACAGTAAGGTTCTGCAGAACAATGGCGTCGAAGAGCGAGGCCATCAGTTCGTCGACCGGGATGCCCTGCTTCTGCAGGCCGTTGATGTCGGTCTCGGCGAAAACGCCGCACTTGCCCGCGACGGGATGCACCCTGATCCCCTTGTAGGCCTGATTGCACAATTCGTTGGAAGGAATCTTCAGCTTGGCGTTGATCTTGTCGATGACCGCGCCGGTGCCGCCCGCGCACTTGTCGTTCATCGATGGGATCTTCTTCCTGCGGCCGCTGTCGCCATCCTCTTTGAAGATGATGACTTTGGCGTCCTGACCGCCTAACTCGATCACCGAGTTCACTTCGGGATGAAGCTTCTCCACGGCGAGTGCGACAGCGTTCACCTCCTGCACGAACTTCGCGCCGATGAAACTGCCGAGCGCATTGCCGCCGGAGCCGGTGATGAAGATGCGGCAGTTGCCGGGAGCAACGCCCGCTTCGGCTTCCATGCGATGAAGGAATTCAAGGAGTTTCTCCGCCTGGCGCGTCTCATGCCGCTGGTAGTCGCGCCAGAGAATGCGCCCGCTCCCTGCTTCGATGACCAGCGCCTTCACTGTGGTAGACCCCACGTCCAGTCCCACGCTAAAGCGGATGCCGGCTTCGGTCCGCTGCTCCTCGGCTGGCAGTTTTGACTGGCCATCGGTCAGGCGCGCGCGTTGTGCGGTCGTATCCAGAAAGTCTCCTTCTTATATCTCGTCCGGCAGCGTGGCCAGGCGTGCTTTGCCATCGATTAAGTTGCTCACGTGCAACACAAAGTTGGCGGCGACCCCCGCGATCCCCCGGCGGCGCGGAACCGGATAAAACGGGTTCCGCAATTGCCGATGCCGGGCGGCATAAGCCTTGATCTCATCGAGATTCTTGCCCGTCGAAGCCAGTGCCCGCTCGAACTCCGCCTTGGCCTTGATTTTAGCCTCGCCCAGCGCCATCTGCACGCGGCTGTGCGCGTTGATCTCTCCCTCGCCCGAAGTCTCAATGGGCAGGAAGATCATTTCCCGGAAACGGTTCACTACCGCCGACTGCACACCATCGGATTGTGAAGACGGCATGCAGCCAAAGGGCTTTATAGCCAACACCATGTGACACAGGCCGTGTGTGGTGTAGTACACGTTTTTCGCTACTTCGAGATGTCCTTCGCCACCGCGGGCCAGTGAGTGGTAAAAGGGATGCGCCACACCGGCCAGTTCGCTCTGTGGAACGAGATGGGGCGTGATTCCGCCCAAATGGCGGGCGGTGCGCGCATACAGGTGGTTCCAGATGCCTTCGCTCAGCCGCAACAGCAGCCACTTCTTGCGAAACTTCCACTCGTTGGCCAGTTGCTTCTTCAATTCCCACCTGCGGGCATCGGGAAAGGGAGCATCAATGCCTTTTTTCGCTTCCGAACCGGCGCGGGCCTGATACAGGAGATAGGTGATCCAACCGCTGATTGGTTCCACATGCGCCTGTGCGCCTTCCTGTTCCAGAAAGGCAAACATATTGAAGTTACCGTCGCCTTCGGTAAGTTGTGCCCAGAATTCTCCAACAATCTTGACCAAGGGTTTTACGCGGGTGTAGTCCACTTCTATCCCGCTCAGGCGCTTGCGCGCCAGGTGCATTCTCCTTACGAAATCCTCGCCGTAGAGATGATCGAGAATCTTGCCCAGCGTGTTCAGGGTATCTTTGAGCTTCCTGTTACGGGTCAGGCGCTTTGAAATCCATCCGGGCGTACGCTCGAGCACCTCGTACCGCTTCCGGGTCTTCAGAAAATCGCTCAGTTGATCCACGACCTCTTCGATTGCCAGGTCGGTTGCGCCCGGAGTAACTTCGTAGGGACGGATCCGGTACACCATGTCGTTGATCACATCTCCCAGGTTCAGCATATTGAGCGCGCCCAGATTGAAATCCAGGGAAAACTCCAGGCCGGGGTTGTCGGAAGCGGTTCGGATTGCCTGGTCAGCCTGATAAAGCAAGATACGGAAGTCTTCAAAGCCCGCATTGTCCAGCGCCAGGCGGTACTCGGACTCATACATGCCGAAGCGGCAAGGCCCGCAGGAGCCCGCGGTGAAGAAGATGTACCTATCAACAATGTCCCGGCGCGATAAACCCTGATCTTCAAGGGCCTGCAGGAACTTGATGAGGTTGCCGATGGTAAAGTAAGTGGGATTGCACTGGCCGTTGTTGCCATATTCCTTGCCTATCGTAAAGGCGGCCACGTCCGGGGTCGGCAACTTCTGGCAGCGATAGCCAGAGCCTGAAAGGATGGCTTCGATGAAACGCTCGTGTTTCCAGGTGAAGCCTCCGAAGAGAATGGTCACCCGGTCGCGTTCCTCCGCGGTGAAGGGCCGCTCAACAGGGCGGCGGTAGTGCTCGATGGGTTTCTCGATGAGCCCTGCGGACTGCATCAGCCGCAATCTTTCCGCGGCCTTGCACCGGGCAATCTCTTCCTCGATTGGAGGAAGGGACAAATCGGCGGAGTGTAGGACGCAGTTCATCTGTTCAGAGCCTCTTTATGCCGGAATGCGACCATAACTTGAGGTCGGCGACTTAGCCCGGAAGAACGCATTTGAGTCTGGCACGGACATGCACGATGGCGAAGACGATTGGGGAGTCGCATCCTGCAAGGTCACGAAACACAGTATAAACCAATACGCGACTGCGCGGGCTGTCAAGGATTGGGCGGCCCAGCCAACCCCTGGCAGCTGCCCGCGAACTCCGCGAACCGCCAGTTCCCTCCCATCTCCCCGCCTGGCCAACGACTTACAGCCTGCATACCCGCCTGCTTTTGCTCCGTTCTTGACACCACAATGCTCACAGCCTGTATAATTTATCGCTGCGGGGCTAAGATATGTTTTCTGGCTCGCAGTATCGCGAACGGCTGAGATGGGTATGCCATCGCCTCTGTTTTCGAGTCGATGGCCGGATTGCCGAACGCAAGGTCGTAGCCGGGATGACGAAGGAACAAGCCTATGACGTGGTGGGCGACCCGCTCGACATTCAGTCCCAGGAAGTGAACGGCGTTAAGGTGGAGACTTGGCACCCGCGCCAGGACAGGGGTAGGGCGCTCAGGGCGCGCCGGGGTGCTTACGACGGTCATGGTCCCACGGGTTTCCCGGCGCAACTCAAGTTCGTCGATGGCAAGTTGCAAGTCATCGGGTAGACACCCAATAACCCCGTTTCAAACGGGAAATGAGAAAAGGAGATTTTTCATGAAGCGACTGGGTATGATAGCGGTTTTGCTGTTGATTTGCATTGCGTTCCCAACTCCATCTGCAGCGCGCAACGGTGTCAAGCGTTACATGACGAAGGAAACGACCGTTGACATGAAGAACATGAACAAGGTATGCGTCGGCTGGATTGATCTGGGCGCCGAGAACTGGGTGTCGTTCAAATACACTCAAAAGGATGCATGGGTCACCGTCATCAATTCCTTGAACACCGTTTTTGTAGGTCAGTTGCAGTCGTCGTACCTGCCCGGCCGGACCATTGTCGCGGCCAAGAGCAAGGATGACACCAGCGCCGCTGGCTGCGACCTCAACATCAAGTTCTCGGATGTGACGGTCGACTACAACGATTATCACCTAATTCTTTCCATATACTTCATCGATCCCAAGACAGGCGCTGAAATCGGGTCGATTCCGGCCAGGCCTTACTACGGAAACTCTTGGGGCCTGGAGGGTTTTCTGAATGAGGCACTGAAGGAAGTGGGAACGAAGCTGCGAGTGGAAGTTTCGGGAGGGCGGTAAGGAAAGAAGCAGACGCCTCAGCCACTTGCATCGCGACTGAAGTGGCTGGAGAAAATTCAATTTGCCGGAGAAAAACGACCAGAGGAGCCAAAGCCGAATCAGGTTACATAGAGATTGTGTAATCCTCTAGCTTTGGCTTCTCAGTCTGCCTTCCTAAGCGCGCAGATACTACGCTCCACCAGAATCAACAGTCAACCGTTTCCGCCAGGGGAAAGGCAACCGCCTTCTTAGGAGGCTCCATCTGGTATCACGGTAAGCATCCTCATTGCTGCCGTAGACCGGATGGTACGTCTCAACCCGTTGGCGGCCCGGGATCTTAATTCCAAAATTATTCAGTTGCAGGTACTGACGCATCTGGAGTTTATAGCGGCCTTCGACGCCAAACAGAAACTCGAGCAGCCTTTCATTGAGCCACACGATATGACGGAAGCCAAACTCCCAAAAGTAGGTATATCCCTTGAAAAACTTCCAGTCCGCCTTGGTGGCGCGCCACATGCCGATGACTTCGCGGCGTATCTTCCAACGGACAAAATTGAGTTCCTCCGGGGTTAGATGCCGGGTGCGAATATTGCTGAAATAGCCGTCGTACCAGCGAAAATCGGAGAGATTGGCGACGAGCTTGTCCTCTATCATCTCCCCCCGCAGGGGGGTCTTGGGATAGGGCGTCATGATCTGGTCCATGACGCAGGTGATCCCCATGTTCTTGATGAACTGGTAGTTTTCGCGAATGCTCTCCGGGTCGTCATCCGGAAGCCCATTGATAATGCCTGCGATAACGATAATGTTTTCCTTCTGGAGGGCGGCCACGCCGCGCTGAATCGTATCCAGGGTGTTGGGCTTGTTCATGACCCGCAGGTTCTTGACGGAGGCATTCTCGATGCCCAGGAAGATGGAAATGAACCCCGCCTGAACCATTTTCTTGGCAAGGTCCGGCCGGTGGGCGAAACCGATCGGGCTCGCCTGGGTGGTAAACATCACGTTCTTCAACTTCAGGCGAATCACTCCGTCGCATAACTTCTCGAAGCGATCCATATCCAGGGTGATGTTGTCGTCGGTGCAGAAAATGTGGCGCGCGCCGCGACTGTAAGCGTCTTCGATGTCGGCCAGGACACGGTCCAGGGGAAAGAGGCGGAAGGAGCGGCCGTACATTTCGTGAATGCTGCAGAAGTTGCACTGATGCAGGCAGCCGCGCGATGTCTCGATGACGTCGGCGCGACGGAAATACATGTGGAATCCCTTGACGAGACGCTTATCGCGGGCGGGAATCCGGATTCTGGCCAAGTCTTCGAGCGGGCGCGCCGCATTGTGGCGGAAACATCCTTCCTCTTTGTAAGAAAGCCCGAGGATGTTTTCCATCCCCTTCCCGCCGGCCTCGATGCTATCCAGCAGCTCTCCAAACGCGAAGTCTCCTTCTCCCCGCATCAGGAAGTCCCACCAGCTGGCGTCGGGACCGGCGGCGATGCTTTCGGAGAACAAGGTGGCATGATAGCCGCCGAGCACGGTGCGAATCCGGCTATCGAACTGTTTGGTTAAATAGGCCAGGCCGACCGTGGTGTCATATTGAAAAGTCATCGAGGTGAAGCCCACGACGTCCGGCCTGAACTCCCGCAAGAGCTTCAGGAGGCGCGGGACAGCCTGCTTGCGCCAAACTACCGCGTCAACCACCCTGACATCGTGGTTATCGATCTGGCCGGCAATCGTGGCCATGGCGGCACTTGGCGGCTCCCATTGCTTGCGTGGAACCCATGGCGATGTTGCGGGGCTTTGAACCAGCAATGCTCTCATTTGGCCTCAACCTGACTTTGTTCACGCGCAAGATGGAACCTGAGCATCGCAGGGAGGACGGAAGCCCAGTACTTCCATGTATGCCCGCCCGGTCCATTCGACCATGCGTGGAGGAGACCTAGTTGCATTAGCTCCTGGTGCATATCGAGCATTGTAGCAAAAAGACGATCCTCCTGCCCACAGGCGAGGAAAAGCCTGGGGACGGGCCCAGGGGCCACGATTGTATGCTTGCCTCTGCCTTGGGAATCAAGCGGCCCGGGCGGCGGCGCTTGCGATGGCCAGTAACTCCACTCTTCATCGGCGAATCCGCTCACAACGCTGACGCTGGCGAACCGGCCGGGATAGCGCCTTCCAACATCCAGGGAAAGATAGCCGCCAAAGGAGAAGCCGCCGATCGCCCACCGCTGGCGTTCCAGGGGAATGGCGTAGAGGCGAGATACCGTTCCCGCCACCTCTTCCGCCACCAGGGTCAGGTAGTTCGGATAGGGAAAGCGGTTCGAGTGTTCCCGGTAAAATCTGCTGAAACGCACATCGGGCAGGATCAGGATCGCGGGACGAACCTCGCCCCGGCCCAGCATCTCGTCGTAAACCCGATCCACATTGAGATAGCGCAACAGATACTCCGGCCGGTCCGACCAGCCGTGATTCAGGATGAACACTTCGGAGGGCGCAGCCTGCGTCCTGGGCGCCAAAGCCAGGAAGAAGCGGGGCTCATTCATCTCGTTGGACCAGAAACGAATGCGTTCCACAACAAGGTTGGTGCGCTCCGAGAGGCGAACCCGCACGATCTGGCCGGGGGCGAGCGGAACCTTCTCAAACGGTTCCTTGTGCATTCGCCCGCAAGCTGCCAGAAGCAGGGTCGGCAGCATTGCCAGTCCGCGCAGTTTCCAACGATCGCTCACGGCGAGGCCTCAGCGGATTTGTTGTCCGTCTGCCGCGGCCACGCCTGGTTCCCGCCCGGCCAGTTTCTTGACAATCAATTGTTCGATCCGCTCCACGGTATCCAGGCAATGCACATCGATTTCTCTGGGCATGAACTCGACTTCAAAGCGGCTTTCAAGAAAGGACACGAGTGTGATCATGCCGATCGAATCGATGACACCGCCGGTGATGAGTGGCATGGCGTCGTCGATGGATGCCGCCGGCGCATTGGGCAGAAAGTTCTCAGCGATATAATTCCTAACTTCGGTCTTGATTTCCACGGTTCAATCCTTCCGCAATTCTGCCTAGGGCCAGGTAATCGATCTTGCCCCGGCTTCCCTTGGAAATGGTATCCACAAACAGGATGTGGTCGGGCGCCATGTACGGCGGCAGTGTCCGCGCACAGTGGGCCTTGGCTTCGACCAACGTGAGGGCGCCTGCGGCGCGAACCCGGACAAAGGCAGCGATGATGGTTCCTCTGCGCCCATCCTCGGCAGCAATCACAGCCGCCTCCAGTATATCTTCATTGCGAGCCAGCGCAGCCTCAATTTCCCCCAGCTCTATGCGGAAGCCGCGGCGCTTTACTTGCCGGTCAAGCCTTCCCACGAACAAGTAGCTGCCGTCAGGCGCCAGCGACACGCGGTCCCCGGTGCGGTAATACTGTTTGCCGTTCAACCGGACGAAGGAGCGCTGTGTATCTTCGGGACGGTTCCAGTAACCGTTCATCAGAGAATCGCCGCCCGCGAGCAGTTCGCCGCTCTCAGCGTCCACCGTGCAAGTGGCGTAGGGGCAGGGATGGCCGATCGGGAGCGGCTGCGATCCATCGAAATCGAACGGCACACGACACCACGTGACCACATTGGTCTCGGTCGGGCCGTAGAGGTTGGCGCAAACAGCCTGTGGAACCGCGGCCTGCAAACGTGCCACGCCTGGGCCGGGAAAGACCTCGCCGGCGAAGAGAATGACGCGCAGGCCGGGATACTCATGCGCCGCGAACCGTCCCTCTTGTAACATGCCGGCCAGGATCGACGGCACTGAATACCAACAGGTGATGCGGGCCTGGCGCAGGAACTGCGCCAGGAAGCGCGGCATCCACACGATGTGGCCCGGAACAAGAACACAGGTTGCGCCGCATAAGGCCATATTGAAAACATCGAAGGTGGAAAGATCGAAGCCCAGCGGCGACGGACACGCGATGCGGTCATGGGAAGAGATCTGAAACTCGCGCGCCGTCCATCTTACAAAAGCGCCTACGGCACGGTGAGAAAGGACGACTCCCTTGGGCCGGCCCGTTGAGCCGGAGGTAAACAAAATGAGGGCCGGGTCGTGGGCGCCGACCTTGGGCAGCGAGACAATACTTGCAAAATCCGTTGGGCTTGCAGGAGCCGTTGATTGTGCTTGCCAAGGGATGCACGCGCCGGTCCGGCGATCGGTGATTCGCGGCGGGTAACTGTCGCCTTCGATCACCAACCGGGCCGCGCAGTCCTCCAGAACGGCTTCAATTCGTTCCTTCGGCCACTGGGGATGGATGGGGACATAGATAGCTCCGGCAAGAAGAGAGGCAAAGATAGAAACGATCGCATCGGTGGTCTTGGGCAGCACCAGGGCGATGCGATCCTGCTTCTGGATGCCGTGTTCGACGAACCGCAATGCCAGTGACGCAGCCTGCTCGAATAACTCCCGGAAGGACGTGACCCGATCGTCTTCAACAATGGCCCGGGCGCCGGGCGTAAGAGCTGCCGTACGCATAAGCCATTCGTGAAGCAGATCGCTTTCAGCTCCGGGCAAGCGTCACCCCCCATGTGAATCCGACACCCGCGGATGCGAACAGCAGCAATTGCCCAGGCCGAATCAGGCCATCGCGCCGCATGTGAACATAGTTGATAACCAGATCGCTGGCAAAGGTGTGTCCATACTCCGCCATGGGGGTCGGCGGCAGGCCGCCTTCGGGCAGGCCCACCATCCTGCGGAAACCATCGCGGTCCCGATGGCTGATGTTGGAATAGATGAAATGATCTACATCGTTCAAGTTCAGGGAAGACGCCGCGAGGACCTTGTTTGCCAGGCGGAAGAGGTTGAGATAGTAGATGGGCATTACTTTGTGTTCAATGCACACGGCATCGGCCTCAATCTGGATGCGGCCGTCGGCCTGGGTCAAGGTAATAGCTTTGTACAGATGGCCGAGGGTCATCGCCTCAACGCCGAGCAGCAGTGGGCCGTCCGTGCCTTGGCGGCGCAGGATGACGGCACTGGCTGCGTCTCCCTGCACGGTAACTGGAAGCAGGGACCGGTTCTCCAGGGGCGCGGCGTCGCCGGTCACCAGCAGCGCGGTCTGAATGTTGTCATCGGTGCTCATCCAGCCCAGTGCGGTCTTGATTGCCAGGTGCAGCGCTCCGCAGCCGCCGGCTTTGAAACCCAGATTCAAAGAGTTATCGGCCCCAAGCTCAGCGCTGAGTTTGGGGGCGAAGGAAAGATACTGCGAGTTATCTCCGGGGAAAGTGCTGTAATCCAGGATGAGATCGATATCTCGCGCCGCGATTCCGGCTTCCGCGATTGCGGTTGAAGCGGCTTCCAGCGCCAAATCATAAGGTTGCTTGACGCCGCAGACACGGACGCGGCTCAGTCCGAGGCCTTCCACCGCTTTTCGTCTCGCCAGCGGGCTCAGCGGCGCCAGCGTTGTCTCCACGCGAGTTCGTTCCCGCTCCAGGATCGCTTCCACGGTCTCAGAGTCGGGTGGGACGGCGTACGCCGCGGATGCAATTCGCACATTCAAGTTCAAGGCAGCTCCAGATGGATCGCGGCAAAACCACTTTCGCCCGATGTTGCTAAAAGGAGAGCCTGACCGCTCTGTGGCCGGCTGCTCAAAGCCAGGATCAAGTGGAGCAGAGCGCCAGTTTCAGCCAAGCCCGCGGCAACGGCCTGCGGCGGGACGATGGGCGCATCGGGGCCGGCAATCTCGCGGGCCAGGCTGGTTAAAGGGCTGGTGGCGCAAGGCGCGCCATTTCCGGCACTGATGGTGAGATTTGGAACGGCCCCGCCGAGCATCTGGCGGATGGTCTTGATCGGCTGTCCGCCTGTCGCCCAGCGGCCCGAGCGAAGACTGGCATAAGAGCGCCCCTCCCGGCTGCCAACCGGCTCCAGCACCAACGCGGCAACGCCTTCGCTGGGCACAAAGCCGGCGGCTTCCGTCAAGGGTTCCGAGTTATAGCAGGCCGGCGACAGCAGATCTGCCGCCTCGTACCATCCATAAACAGCCTGGGTGAGCGTATCTCCCGCAAGGACAATGGCTAAGTCGGCCTGCCCGTGGCGGATCAGGGATGCGGCTTGAATCAGCGCGCATTCGCCCGCAAAGCTCTTGCTGTCGACCGTGATATTCGGTCCGCGCAGGCCGTGAAACAAAGCCACGTGAGCGGCCGGAGCGTTGGCGAGCGTCTCCGGGAAGGTGATGGGATCGGTTCCGGACCAACCATTTACGGCTGCGCTTTGGTAGAAGGATTCCGTGAGTTCAACACAGCCGAAGCCGGTGGCGAAGACCACGGCAACCCTGGACCGGTCCACCTTGCCGAGGTCGATCCCGGCATCCTGAATGGCCAGCGAAGAAGCTACCAGCGCCCACGCCGACAGACGATCCAGACGCCTGGTCTTCAGTCCCGGCACCACGCTGGCGGGGCGAAACGGCTCTACGAGAAACGCTCGCCGCGGCCCGCCGGTTGTCCATGGGGTTACGCTGGGCTCCAGGCTGGACTCCAGGCGAGACAGAGGGATGAGTCCGGCCAAGGGACCATAGGGAGTG
>OBLT010001963.1_pt1 | contig 12956 bp, 9 predicted proteins | sample 1518721 | NCBI WGS metagenome assembly OBLT01 (sample SAMEA3539307, study PRJEB22396) | soil metagenome | biome: tundra; feature: field; material: soil | place: USA | collected 2010-05 | depth 0.15 m | reverse complement strand
CTATTTCTCCGAACAGGAATGCGGATCTTTATTTTGAGAGAGCCAAAGATGACAGAATAACCAGGGAGAAGGCTAAGGGGATGAAGGTAAGGTTTATATTAGAGTTTAATAAGCTAAAGGGTATAAATGACAGAATTGATAGTATTGAAGAGAAGGAAGAGCTGAGGGCAATTATGAAAGATCTTAAAATTAAAGATGATGAAAACAATCCTGTTAAAGAGGATATGAAGAATAAGTTCAAGCGGTATATTATTGATGGCAAGTACCTTGTGTTTGTTGGAAAGGATTCGCAGAACAATGACTTGCTTACAGTTAAGTTTGCAAAGCAGAATGACTACTGGTTTCATTCAAGGGGCGTTCCGGGGTCGCATGTTGTGTTGCGTACAGAGAACATTAAAGAGAACATGCCTAAAAATATTCTGAAGAAGGCAGCGGCTCTGGCTGCTTACCACAGCAAGGCTAAGACTGCCGGGCTTACTCCTGTTTCTTATACTCAGAAGAAGTATGTCGTTAAGAAGAGAGGCATGGAACCAGGGAAGGTTGCGCTTTTGAAGGAGGAGGTACTGCTTGTGAGACCGGAGATTCCTCCGGGATGTGAGTACATCTCTGAGTAATAATTTTCTTTACGTTACTGTTGTCTTGAAACAAAAGTAACTAAAAATTCAAGAACAATTTGCCCTTACTTTTCCCTTGATGGAAAAGTAAGCAAAAGATCAAGGCTGCAATTAAAATACTATAAATTTACTTCCACTCCGCTGCGGTAAACAAACTCGTCCTTCGGACTCAAACAGCGTTTCCCGCGACCGCTCCGTTACAGCAAATTTATTTAACGTATTTTAATTGATGCCGGTAAATAAGACCCAAATAATGAATTCTTCGCTGTCGTTCCGCTTTATAAATTTTCTTTACGCATATTATTTGATGCCCTTAAATAAGGAAATAACTTTAAGAAAGAGATAGTTAACACAAATTATTTATGGCCATTTAAATAAGGAAGGAAGGGATATTGTTTAAGAAGGGGAGGTGATGACGGGGAGGGTTATTATAAAGCAAGTGCCGGGATGGTTTTCAGAAGCTAATGGTGAGGGGCTTTGGACAGTTATAGTTCCATTATGTTTTGTGATGATCTGTTTTACTACTGTTAACCCTAATCCAACTCCTTCATAACCTTTATGTTTTATATTGGAGGCACGGAAGAATTCCTGGAATATGTTTTCATTTTCTCCAGGAGGAATGCCAACTCCATTATCACAAACTTTAATTTCTATCTCATTTGTTGAATCAGTCATAGTGATTACAACTTTTCCACACCTATCGACATACTTAATTGCATTAGACAAAATATTAGAGAAACCTATTTCCAAGAGGAATTTATCTCCTAATACTTTTCTTTTATCTTTTCTGTTATCGGCGAGCGAGAATTTTATTTCTTTGGCTTCAATCTGTGTCTTCAATTTTTCATGTGCTGAAACGATTAGTCTTTTTATATCAAGTTCATCTTTCCCGAGGTCATCGAGAAGTTTAAGGCGACTAATCTTGAGAATATTATTGATCATCTGTATAGCTTCATCGGACCTGGATCGTGTTCTTTTTAATTTTTCTTCGATTTTGGAACTTACAGGTCCCAGATAATTTCCAAGAATCAGGTCTAAATATGACTGGACAGCCGCAATAGGTGTTTTAATTTCATGAACAACACCGGTGATATAGTTTTCTTTTTCAATTTCGACAGCTCTCAATTTATCTAGCGAGTCAAGTAGGTTTTCCTCCATCTTATAAAGTTTGTTTGCGATTTCGTTGGCCAGCATTACTGTTATAATAAGGACAAAGGCGAATACTGCAAGAATGACGGAAATATATGAGATGTTATTATAAAAAGGATCTTTCAGAAATCCAGCTATTGAATGATGGGCAATTAAACCGAGATATTCAGCAAAGACGATACCTGAAAATACTAGTATAACAAGACAGGCGGAGGAGTATATAACGAATCGGGGCAATATCATACTTCCGATAACCATATGGAAGATAAACAGGAGGAACAATGGACTTTCAATACCGCCGGAATAATATACTAGAAGACACAGTACATAAAGATCGAGCACCATTTGTATAATTGAGAAGTGAATAGGATTAAATCCTTCATCGGAATATTTAAGAGATTTTTGGAGTCTTGCTAATACTATGTTATAAAGAAAGATAGAGAGAGTTATAGAACTAATGGCATAGAACTGAACAGGGGTAAAGGATATTTTGAAAAGGAGCCCCGTAGTAGTAAGGAAGACAACGAGCATGAGGACAGCGCTATACCGCAGTTTAATGAACCAGGCATTTCTTACTTGAACTGATTCCCAGAACTCTTCATAGTGCTGAGCCCAGGAAGGTATTAGAGAGATCATTTTCATTATAGGTGAAGATAATAAATAATTATTAAACATCCCGGTACTCTCTTCTGATGGAAGAGAGTACACAAGAGTTAACAATTACGAGATAAATTTACCACGTTTAGTATAATGAGTATGAAGAAGATGATGACTTAGTTCGCTGCATGGACCTTCTGTAAGGAACTTTTCATACAGGAGTTTAACATGAGGATTCTCATGTGATTTTCTAAGGGGCAAAGTTTCTTCTTCGGAGTAGATCGCTTTAGCTCTTTTTGTCCTGATCTCTTCAGAAGTAGGGATAGGCTGACCACCGCCTCCCAAACATCCTCCCGGACAGGCCATTATCTCAACGAAATGAACATCACTCAATTCACCTTTTTTAAGCATTTCCATGACTTTGGTTGCATTTGCTGTTCCATGGGCAACAATAAATTTAACTTCTACACCTTCAAGGAATTTATATGCTTCAACACAGTTTTCCAATTTAACTGAAGCCTGTTTGATACCTTCGAAACCGCGGCAAGGGGTAATCCTTAAATTATCAAACGGTACTTCCCTTCCGGTAACTAGCTCATAAACAGTACGAAGGGCGGCTTCCATAACACCACCTGTAGCACCGAAGATAAGTCCTGCACCAGAAGCATCACCAAATGGATCATCAAAATGGGTCTTAGGCATTTCAGGTAAAAAGATACCTGCTTCTTTAATCATCTTAGCCATTTCCCTGGTAGTAAGACCATAATCGACATCCTTATATCCAGATGAATTCATTTCCGGGCGATTACATTCGAACTTCTTAGCAGAGCAAGGCATTAGGGCGACAGTTACTATATCTTCAGGATTGATATTAGCTTCCTTAGCATAGAAAGTTTTGGTAATTGCACCGAACATCTGCTGAGGAGATTTAGCTGTAGACAGATAATCGAGATACTCAGGATAGAAATGTTCTATGAACTTAATCCAACCCGGGGAGCAAGAGGTAAACTGAGGCAGTTTAACAGATTCATCTTTATCTACAAGTGCTTTTTTAAGGCGGTTCAAGAGTTCAGTACCTTCTTCCATGATAGTAAGATCGGCTGTGAAGTCAGTATCGAATACTTTATCGAATCCGATTCTTTTTAATGCAGTATTAAGTTCCCCGGTAAAATAATGTCCGGGTTCAATACCAAATTCTTCGCCGATAGCCGCACGAGGAGAAGGGGCAGTCTGAATAACGACATGCTTTTTAGGATCATCGATCGCATTCCAAATCTGATCGCTAGGATCATTTGCTCTTAAGGCAGCTGTAGGGCAACGGTTTATACACTGACCGCAGTTTATGCAAATTACGTCTGCCAAGGGTTTGTCGAGGAATGTTCCCACATGAGTTTCATGCCCTCTATCCAAAGCTTCAAGAACTCCAACTTCCTGAAGATCAATACAGGTTCTGACGCATCTTTTACAGAGTACGCATTTGTTCATATCACGGATAACAGAAGCCGAGGATCTATCCACCTCATATTTAGGAGAAGTGATATGCCCGAAAGTATAGCTATCGACTCCATATTCTTTAGCAAGGGTCTGAAGTTCGCAATTCTCGTTTCTGAAACATGAATAGCATTCTCCATAATGCTCGCTCAAGAGAAGGTCGATGATATGTCTTCTCGCCTTTCTTACCATAGGGGTAGAAGTATGAATTTTAATAGGTGCAGTAATGGGAAAAGAACAAGCAGTCTGCAAAGTTCTCATTCCATCAACTTCGACAACGCATATACGGCAAACTCCTGCAACACAAAGGTCGGGATGATGGCAAAGAGTAGGTACATGAATCTGGTTTTCTTTACATGCTTCCAATATTGTAGTGCCAAACGGAACTGCAACTTTTTTCTCATTTACTTCGATAGAAATTGTTCCGCCTATAGCAGTAGTATCTTCCGGTTTCTGAACCTTAAAGGGCTGCTGGCTTACAGGTATTCTAGGGTTATTTTCTTTAGCCATTATTTCCTTCCGTTTCCATTATGAAAGAATATTTCTTCTTTGAAATTTTCAAGGATAGAAATGAAGGCATTAGGACTAGACTGACCGAGTCCACATTTAGAAGCTACCTGCATCGATTTACCAAGATCTTTCAAAGCATTTATATAACTGAATGTAAATTCCCCGGAGCGGATCATTTTGATACCCTCGAGGAGTTTAGTATTACCAATTCTGCATGGGGTACACTGACCGCAAGATTCTTCTACAAAGAATTCCATAAAATTCTGCAGGACATGAAGCATATCCCTACTTTCATTGAAAATTATTATGGATCCGCCTGTACCTATATCTTCATAAGCCAGATGTCTATCGAAATTACGTTTAGGAATACAGACACCAGAGGCTCCGCCGACCTGGACAGCCTTAGTATCTTTAGCTCCTACGAACTGCAATAATTCAGTAATGGTGGTTCCCCAGGGCATTTCATAAACACCAGGTTTTTCACAATCACCAGAAATTGACAGCAGTTTTGAGCCGGTAGATTTATCGGTTCCGATTTGTCTGAACCAATCGCCGCCTTTCTGCATAATATGAGGAACCGAGGCTAATGTTTCCACGTTATTGACAACTGTGGGGAATCCAAGATAGCCAGTATTAACAGGATACGGGGGGCGGTTTCTTGGTTCGCCTCTATGTCCTTCGAGAGATTCAATAAGAGCAGTTTCTTCGCCACAGACGTAGGCACCTGAACCAAGTCTTATACTGATATCGAAATCGAATCCTGCCTTACCGAGAATATTTTTACCCAAGAGGTTATCATCCCTCATTTTCATCAAATATTCTTCAAGTTGTTCGAGGAGATATTCATATTCACCACGAAGGTAGACAATACCTGTTTTAGCACCAATAGTATATCCGGCAATGACCATTCCATCGAACACCAGTTCAGGATATTCCATCAGAAGCACTCTATCTTTAAAGGTACCGGGTTCACCTTCATCTGCATTACAGACGATGAATTTCTTACTTGCAGTTGATGCTGCTACAAGCATCCATTTGGTAGAAGTAGGAAATCCTGCTCCTCCTCTTCCTTTCAGTCCGGAGGATTTTAATTCAAATAACACATCTTCGCGAGGAACACTTAATGCTTTCTTAATGCCCTCCCCACGAGTATATTTTGAAAACAGTACAGGTCCTGTTCTTTTTTTATTTTTATCTAATTTTGTTTCCATAATTCCCTACTCCACTTCTTTTAATATGTTGACAGCTTTTTCGGGATCGAGCCGGGTAAACACCTTATCGTTAATAAGCATAGCCGGTCCCTGATCGCACATCCCAATACAATTAGTATGTTCGAGGGTGTACTTTTTATCTTTAGTTGTTTCGCCGAAAGAAATTCCAAGTTCTCTAGTAAGAGCATCTTCGATTTTCTGTTTACCGGCCATATCGCAAGATATAGTTTGGCAGAGTTTTATGGTGTTCCTTCCCTGAGGTTCAGAATGAAGGAAAGAATAGAATGAAATGACACTGTTGACTTCAACAGGATGAATGCTTAACAAGCGGGCGATTTCCTGCTGAGCGAAATCTGATATGTGGTTATGTTTTCTCTGGACATCCTGAAGGATCTGAAGCAGAGAAGATCTTTCCACACCATATTTTTCAACAAGAAGCTCAATCTCTTCAGAGAGAGCATTTTTTTCATAGACTAACATACTCACCTTTTGATATTTTGATGTAAAAGTTTTTCCACCTTTTCAATGAGCTGTGCGGGAGAAATCGGTTTTTCCACATACTCATTGACAGGCACCATTTCATTCACACCATAATCGATACCAGTTGTTTTGGAAACAGAGGTATACATTATAATAGGCGTGGTTATGTTATTTTTTCTGAATTTCTGAGCCAGAAAGAAACCGTCGTCTGGTTCATTCATCATAACGTCGAGAATTATAAGATCGGGAGAATTCTCCTTAACGATTTTATAACCATCATCCGGATTATTGGCGGTAATTACTTCATGACCTTTTGAAGTAAGCACAAGGCTACTAGCGTCGATAATATCAGGATCGTCATCTATGATAGCTATTTTGGCCATAATGATATATTCCTTTTTATTTGTTGATTGATATTGTTTATTATGTTAACTGCATATTTATTAAAGTTTTTTTATTATCTTCGTGAACAATTTTCATAGCGGGCAGGAATACCCGGAAGGTGGTGCCAGTTCCGAATTCACTATCCACTTCAATTTTACCAGCATAAGAATCAATAATTCTTTTCACTATAGATAATCCAAGACCCGTACCGCTAATATCTTTTGTGAATTCATTTTTTACACGGTAGAATTCAAGAAAAAGTTTATTCTTTTCGGCAGGCTTCATGCCGATTCCAGAATCTTTAATTTCAGTTACTATGTAATCATCAATTTTTTCAATTTTAATTAATAGTGAGCCATTCTGCTTATTGTATTTAATTCCATTGCTTATAAGGTTAGTAAATAAGCGAGTTATTTCATCCTGATCACCACTTAAAGGAGGTACCGATTCTGAAGAGTCGATTCTTATTTCAATATTCTTCTTTTTAATGTCGAGCTGGAATAACTCAATTATATTTTTAATTATTTCAAGAAGGTTCAGTTCCTTAATTTCTCGCTGGATAGTTTTCATTTCCATTCTTGAAATATCGAGAAGGTCGTTAACCATTTTGAGAAGTGAGTCAAGTCTTACGATAGATCTATCGATAAATTCATTCTGTTTATCAGGAGTTAAATGCATAGACTTATCAGAGATCAGTTTAAGGAAACCATATACAGCGGCAATCGGTGCTTTCAGTTCATGTGAAACCATTGATACAAACTGAGACTTAAGAAACTCAATCTTTTTAAGCTCAGTAATATTTTTAATAACAATTGCGACACCAGCCAGCGAACCATCAGGTGCAGGCACAGGAGAAGTCGTGGCTTCAACAAACAGATCGTTATCCGATTTTATCTGAAGTTGTACAGTTAAAGATCTTTTCAATAACTCAGTTGAGTTTAAGAACTGATTAACCTGATCAGCAAGTTTTTCGGGGAGTTTATCAATTATATATTCTTCAATAGTAATGCTTTTTAATGCAAGAAACCTAAGAACAGAGGGATTATATAAAACCGCTTCTCCATTCTTATTTATAACAAGAACGCCATCGGATATTGAATTGATAATTGTATTTAATCTTGTTTTTTCAAAAGCTACCTCAAGAAGTCGTTCCTCTCTTTCTTTGCGCCATTGTTCTTTCTGAAGGTTTAATTCCCTTTTTTCTAATCCTTTACTTATCTGGAGAATGAGCTCATCAGGAGAGAATGGTTTGGGAATATAGCTAAACGCACCTACCCTTGTTGATTCAATGGCTGTATCATAACTTGCATAAGCAGTAGCAATAAAGCAGACGGTATTAGGATATTTTTTTATTATCTCTTTCAGCACCGTAATACCATCGAAATCAGGCATTTTCATATCGATAATAGCGGCATCAAATTCAGTAGAGGTTCCGAATGCTATCCCTTCAGTACCGTTTTCAGCAGCTACAACTTCGAAACCTTCTTTTTCAAGGAGACGCTTAGTTCCTAATCTTAGGCCTTTTTCATCGTCAACAATAAGTATTCTCTGTTTTTGAAAATCCATTGTATTTAGAGTTATGCTTTAATATCAGAAAAGAAAACCTCAAGTTTATTAACGAGGTCATCAATCATAATCGGCTTATTCAGAATGCCGTCACATTTAATCCATTCTTTTTCTTCTTCAGTGGAAGCACCGAACTTAAACCCAGTAACATATGTTGCGGATGTAAGGATAAATACAGGGATATTTTTTCCGTGCTCATCCTTTTTTATTTTGTAACTGAGAATAAACCCGGAATCATGCTCTTCCATAATAAGATCCAAGATGGCGGCATCAGGAAGTTCCTGTTTGAATACTTCCCAGCCCTTTTTACTTCCTTCTGCTGTTACCACCTTAAATCCTTTAGATTCAAGGAGTATTTTATTCTGCTCAAGCAGATCAAGATCATCATCGACTAATAATATTTTTTTATCTGCAGGTATCATTTTAATTAACCTTTATTTCAGAATTTACCAGCTGTTTATTTATAGTTACAGGCAGTTTTACTTTAAATGTTGTTCCTTTACCGATTTCACTCTGGAAACTTATAAAACCATTATGCATTTTGATAATGCCATAAGAAATAGCAAGACCAAGCCCAGTCCCTTTTCCTATTTTTTTTGTTGTAAAGAAAGGAGTAAATACTTTGCCAAAATTTTCTTTTTGAATCCCCTGCCCAGTATCGCGGATTTCAGTAATAAGATAATTCTCCTCGATATAGGTTTTGAAACTAAGACATTTTTCGCTGCTTTCTTCCATAGATTCACATGCATTATTGGTAAGATTGATAAACACCTGTTGTATCTGGTCTTCATCTCCTTCAATAATACATTCTTTGTTCAATGTCTCAGATTGTAATTCAATTTTTCTAAATGCAGGGTTTATTTTAGCCGTCTTAATAATTTTTGCAAGAAGCTGGTTCATATTGATTTTGGTTACATTTATTTTCCCTTGCCGTGCAAAGTTCAGGAGATTTGCAACGATGTTCTTACATCTATTTGCTTCTTCAAGGATGAGGCTAAGATCTTCAGAGTTTTGGTTATGATCTAATTTCTGTTCAAGTTCCTTTTTCAGCATGGAGGCATATAATATTATTGTGCCAAGTGGATTATTTATTTCATGTGCAACGCCCGCAGCAAGCTGTCCTATCGATGCCAGTTTCTCTGCTGACTGTAACTGTTCCTGGGTATCTTTAAGATCATCATAAGCTTTGCCCAGTTTATCAATGAGAAAAGGGAGACACATTTCTTTTTCTGCAAGGTCCTTCGCTATGGCTATGGCGTATTCCCTGCACGTAGAATACCCACATGCTCCGCAATTTAATTCATCTTTGGATGAGAATTTATTTGTCTCAGCAAGGATTTCTTTAATCTTTTCTTCAGGAGGAAGGGGTTTCCGCTGATTCTTTTCAGAAAACTCCCTTGTTAAAACCAAGTCCCTACTGTTATAGATATTACTTTTCCATAATTGTTTATCTATTGTGTGCACTTTCTGTTCGATATACTTAATTACTTTCTCTCTTTTTGAATAGTAGTTAAGATCAGAATCAATTGCAGGACCACTTATACACCCCTCACAAAAGAGTATATCAACAAACTTTGCATTTATCTTGTTATCGGCAATTTCATCTATTATTTCAAGAACTTTCGATTTTCCTTCGACAACAATAATTTCTTTTTCAAGAATGTCTCCAGAGATATTTGCTGTTTTAAGCATACCGCCTGCCAAGGAATAGGATTTACCCATATATGCATGAGGGGGATCAAAATCAATCTCTTCAAGGTCATTAAGATCGATATTTTGGTACTTAATTATTTTTTTCAACTCTGAGAAGGTAAGAACAGCATCTATAGCTTTTTCTACCTCAGGATCAAGGTATTCCTGTTTCTTAGCTACACAAGGACCGATAAAAACAACCTTCAGGTCTTCCTTTGTATTTGCTTTTAAGTATTTGCCGATAGCTATCATCGGAGAAACAATTTTTGCCAGATTAGGAACAAGACTTCCCCTATATTTTTCGATATAATTAACAACGGCAGGACAACTTGAACTAATAATAGTTTGTTTTTTTTCCGATTCGAATTCCTTAAGATATAATTCACTTACTAAATCAGCTCCAAATGCAGTTTCAACCACATAACTAAATCCTATTTTTTTCAAAGCTGCGGGGAGTTTACCATATTCTTTTGGAAAGGAAGCTGCGAAAGATGGGGCTACTACCGCTGCAACAGTATAATTGGGAATAAGTTCATCAAAAATAGTGATCAAATCATCAGATATTCTTTTAGCATTCTGAGAGCAGACCTTAACACAATGACCGCAGACGATGCATCTTTCGGAAATTACTGCAGCTTGTCCATTAATTACTTTAATTGCTTTTGCCGGACATTCTCTAATGCAGGAATAGCATCTTTTACATTTATCAAAAATAGTGCTGACTATACTGTCATTCATATTTCTTGGCTAACTGTTCAGCCATTTATTTAATTTTTCAGGGTCTTTTTCCTGTTAACATAATCTGTATGTAATATATCGTGAGCTTTATGTGAATTCGGTTCTATAAAATATTCTTTATATAAAGCTTTAATCGATTCATTTTCATAAGATCTTCTTGACTTCATTTCCAGATCGATCTGATAGAGAGCTTTCATTCTTTTAATAAGTTTTTCAGGTATCTGGTGAATCGGCTGACCACCACCGTTAATGCATCCACCCGGGCAAGCCATAACTTCAATGAAATGATATTTGGATCTATTCTCTTTAATTTCATCAATCACCTGCCGGACATTTCCAATTCCATTAACAACAGCTATATTGATTTCCGTTCCATTTATATTTACAACTGCTTCTTTCAAACCTTCTGACCCCCTGAGACTTTCAAATTCAATCTTCTCGAGATCTTTACCTGTCATTTTGAAATAAGCAGTTCTTAAGGCAGCTTCCATTACACCACCGCTTGTACCAAAGATAGCAGCAGCACCAGTTGATTCACCAAGAGGATTATCGAAACTATCCTGAGGTAAACCTTCAAAATCAATTCCCACCATCTTAAAAAATCTAACGAGTTCCCTAGTAGTAATAACAGCATCGACATCGGGGTGACTATCTTCGGATAACTCCGCTCGGTTAGATTCATATTTTTTAACTGTACAAGGCATTACAGAGACAACAAATATATCCTTTGGATTTATCCCCATTTTTTTAGCGTAATAAGTTTTTAATACAGCACCTTCCATCTCATGCGGCGATTTGCATGAAGAAATATGAGGGAGTATTTCGGGATAATTGGATTCGGCAAATTTAACCCATCCAGGGCAGCAGCTAGTAAACATAGGGAGAGGATCATTATTCTTAATCCTGTTTATGAGTTCAGCAGCTTCTTCCATAATAGTCAGGTCAGCAGCAAAGTTAGTATCGAAGACCTTTTTAAATCCCAAGCGTCTAAGTCCAGTAACAAGCTGACCTGTAACATCGGTGCCTAAGGGGAAATGATATTCTTCTCCAAGAGTAGCGCGAACTGCGGGAGCTACCTGCACAACAACATATTTTGATTTATCTCTTAACGCATTTGATACTTCCTTTAAAGTGCTTTTCTCTCTTAAAGCTGCCGTGGGACAGACAAGGATACACTGACCACACAAGATACAATCACTTATATTAAGACCCTTATTGTAGGGAGTGGTAACAATGCTCTTAAACCCACGGTTAGTAAAATCTATAGCGCCAACTTTTTGAATTTCATGACATACTCTTACGCATCTTCCACATAGGATACATTTTGCAGGATCCCTTTCCATAGAAGCACTTGATATGTCGATTGCATGGTCTTTGGTTTCGCCGACATAACGATGTTCCCTGAGTCCATATTTTTCAGACAGGTCCTGAAGTTCACAATTTTTGTTTCTTACACATATCAGGCAATCCTGCGGATGGTTTTCGACTAATAATTCGACAATTGTTTTTCTTGCTCTTCTTACCCTGGGAGAATTAGTGTCTACAACCATTCCTTCATAGATAGGGAAGGCGCATGATGGAACCAAGCCTCTCTGACCTTCTACTTCAACGGAACAAATTCTGCATGCTCCTGTAGGAACAAGTTCTTTAAGGTGACAAAGTGTAGGGACAGAAATGCCAACCGATTTAGCTGCATCGAGGATAGTCATCCCTTCTTCCGCATTTACTCTAATATTATTTATTGTTAGCTGGACCATTAAAGTCTCCGACTTTCAAATTTAATTGACATTTATAGCCTGGAACCTACAGGACTCTAAGCACATTCCACATTTAATACATTTATCTTCAATAATGTAATGGGCCTGGTTCTTTTCACCCATAATAGCATCGACGGCACATTTCTTAACACAAACTCCACATCCAGTACAAATACTGTTATCAATGGTATAAGTTAATAACTCTTTACAAACACCGGCTGGGCATTCCCTGCCGTACAAGTGAGTTTCCCACTCATCTTTGAAATATCTCAATCCAGATAAAATAGGGTTTGGAGCCGACTGTCCTAATCCGCATAAAGAAGTATCTCTAATTACATCACCGAGCCGTTTAAGGTGAATTATTCCTTTAAATCTCTGGAGTTGATCTTTCTTATTCTTTGTATTCTTATAACTAACAGGGATACGTTCAATAATTTCAAGCATTCTTTTAGTGCCTTCCCTACAGGGGACGCATTTACCACAAGATTCAGTCTGAATGAAAGTAAGGAAGTACTTTGCAACATCGACCATGCAGGTATCTTCATCCATGACAACGAATCCACCGGAGCCCATCATAGCACCGACTTCCTTGAGGGATTGATAATCGACCTGAGTTTTCATTACACTATCCGGGAGGCACCCTCCGGAAGGTCCGCCTATCTGCACTGCCTTAAACTGTTTATTAAATGGGATACCTCCACCGATTTTAAATACAATATCTTCGAGAGTAGTACCCATAGGAACTTCAACTAAGCCAGTATTTTTAA
>OBLT010001959.1_pt1 | contig 12965 bp, 8 predicted proteins | sample 1518721 | NCBI WGS metagenome assembly OBLT01 (sample SAMEA3539307, study PRJEB22396) | soil metagenome | biome: tundra; feature: field; material: soil | place: USA | collected 2010-05 | depth 0.15 m | reverse complement strand
AAAATCTGGGAGACCGCCTGATCTATCAGCATGGCCGGGGTTTTGCAGACCCTTGTCTTACCTTAAGTCAGGAGCTTGTTTTCATGATGTTGCTGAGAATGGGACCGACATCTGGTCAAATCTGGGTCAAATAGACGCTCTGGAACTAAGCATCATCGTACGAAGAAGGCCGCCAAATGGCATCTCGCCAGGGCGGCTTTTTTATTGGCTTTAGAACACGCACTGGCTCGTGTGTTTCGCCTACTGGTTCGCGAGCCACATATCCCGCGTTATGCCGGCGCCGCGGGGGCGGTCTTCGTTCTGGAGGTCGTACCTGGCGAAATTGCCAGGCGTTCCCGTCGCGCGTAAGCAGCGGCACGAATCGCTCGGCGGGACAGCGGCTGTCGCTGGAGAAGTATGACCATCACTGAAGCTGAATTGGTGGAAAGTGAGGTTGCCGTACGCACCACGCTCGCCGCCCATGGAACCCGCACGCGCAATGGCGGCCCTGGCGATGGCCGAGCAACGAGTTGCGTGTGGGGACTGATCGCGTGTCCTGCCGGTCATCACTGCGGCCGAGGAGTCGGCCAGCCACATTCAAGCCCACTTTGAACGGCCGCGCGCGATGTAGGCCGTCGCTACCGAGACGGAGGTTGCATCGAGGGTATTGATTAGGATCGGAAGAAGAAAAAGGCGCCGTCAAGTAGCGGCGCCTTTTCTTTTTCCCTCAACTGGGAACTGAAAATGCACACAACAAGGATTTGCCCGCGAGAGGCTTCCCGCCGATCGGGCCACGCACGGTCCCCTCCTTACATCCTGTTCTCATCACTGCGTTCATTCGATCCGCAAGATTTTTTGTTCGCAGCGACGAAACGTCGTCAGAAGCGCGGGAGGGGGACTCCTTCCACTGTCTCAACTTCGACGCGCTTTGGCAAGTACCTTTCTTGGCCCGTTCGCATGGGCCGTAGCTACGCAACTACTAGGAGGTTTGGTCCATGGCGCAAGTGCACGAAGGAAAGCAATCCCGCTGGTTAGTCATTCGGCGGTCATCCAGCGAGCCCAAGCGGGACGAAGTGGTGGCCCGCATCCCGGATGTGGAGTGGGAGGTGGCACGGGACGTGTGCCTGCGCAAGTACGGCGTACGCGCGCGCGCGGTCTTGTGGGAGCATGCCAGCCTGGCGCAGCGTAAAGCCGCGGAATTGCTACCGGTGACGTATATCTCGAAGGTGGCTGGCGAGAGCGGCTATGCACAGATGGGCGATAAGCCGCTGGTGCTGAGCGCGGCGGGACGTGCGCGATGACCGCGCCCTCAACGGAAGCCGAAAGACCGCAGAAGCGGACCTGGAAGTACAAAGAAGCCGCGCAGGCCTACCGGGAGTCGTACGGCGACCCGTTTTACACGATGGTCTGGAACCAGCAGTTTGAGCAGCTCATCGCCGGCCTCGGCGTGCCCTACTACACGCGCGGCATTAGCTGGATTCTGCGCACGGCCAACGGCAACCTGTCCCCTTGCTGCGTGGACGGGATGCCGAAAGTCGATGACCGCGACCCGCTGCCGAGACGGCTCGGACAGACCGATATGTGCCAGGCCATCGGATGCTCGCCGGCCACGGGATCCGGATTGCTCCGCGCCTACCGCGAGCACGGCCTGGTGCTGCCAGACACGGAGGGCTACATCTACCCGAACCCCTGCGTGCAGCCCAGCCTGTTCGCGTCGCAATGCGAAAACGGCGGCGTAAGTCCTTTAGATTCGGTGCCGAGTTCAGGAGCTGATAACTCACTCCAGCCATTCAAGGAGTTCGTCGCGCAATACCGCAAGGATCACCCGGAGCACCTGGCCGTCATCGAAGACGCCGAGCGGGAGATCGCAAGGCTCAAGGAGCTGATGCGGGATCAGCGTGAGATCAAGCACGATAAGGAACTGGTGGAGATGGCCGCGTACCGCGAATACAAGCGAGCCGCGGAGCGCGCGCAGCGCAACGGCAGTTCGGCCTCCCGAAACGGTCATGATGCGGAGTCGATTTTCGACTCCACTCCGCCGGCCGGCGATCCCGAATCCGCCGAGTTCGGGAGTGTCGAACAAAAAGTTCAGTACTCCCAACCGGAAAACGAGGTTAACCCTTCTGGAATCAACGAAACAGCGCCAGAACCTATTAACCTTCCTATAGAGGCTTCGTCGTCGTCTGGTGGTAATGCTACAGCGAGCGCGACGACGCCGCCGGTTCACACTCCAGAACCAGAGGGCAGCGGGAAACGAAAAACCACTCCAGGAGAGCCGCAATCGGAGTCTGCACCCTCCGATGATCATCCTGCGCAACCGAGCGAGGCGGAGTTCCGCTTGGAGCTGGCGCGACGGTTCCGCGCCGCCGAGAAGGCCGTCCCCACCCCGCAGCAAGCCGCCCCAATCTACGCACGGCTTGCCCGCCAGAAGCGCGCCTTCCGCTTCCTCGAGTGGCTAGACCACCCCGGCAAACGGCAGCCGCCAAAACTCTCTGGAGTCCAACACCCGGGCGTACTGCCGTCGTTGCTCGCGGAGTTTGAAGAGTACTTAGCCGCCGAGCCACCGCCTAAGACCGCGGCTGTGTTTTACCAGGGGGCGTGGTCATGCCCCGATTGCGGGTGTCGCGTCGCCAGGGACGGCGCCGGCTGGAGATGCCCGAATTGTGGCAAGGAAGGCGCGGTGTACGAAGGCTTGTCATGAGCCGGAGGAGCTACCGGAGAGCCAGGCACGCAATGCATGTCTGCGGCAATACCAAGGCGATCGTCGCCGACTTGGTCACCACCGGCGCCGATGCCCTTGAGCTGGACTACAAGACCGACGTCCGCCTCGCTCACGACCTCATGAAGGACTCCACCGTCTTCATCGGCAACCTCGACCCCAGCTCTGTCGTCGCGCTCGGCACGCCTGCGCTCGTGGAAGCCAAATCGCGTGAGCTCATCGTCCTGTTCGGCGACACCCGCCGCTTCATCCTGAACGCCGGTTGCGCCATCCCCGCCACCGCGCCCGAGGCCAACATCCGCGCCATGGTGCACGCTGCCTGGTCGTGGTGAGTGGGCAATTGCGTTCGGCCGCGCGCCCGCAAATGCACGTCAAGAGTCGGCGCCGTCGGCTTGGCAGCTACCCTTGCTGCGCGCTCTTCCCGCACGCGATGCCGGCGGCCAGTTCCGGCGCCGGCAGCCTGTTGTCCGGCGCTGGGACCGCCAGCTTGCGGATGGCCGACATGCGGATGATGTCGCAGGCAAACACCAACACCTCCGGCGTATTCGCGTGCCGCCGTGCGGCGGCCGTCGCCGCCGGCGTGAATCCGCCCGGACAGCGCCCGCAGCCGCGCTGCCCCTGGGTGGTCGCGATGTCCGGCGCGTTCAGGAGCACCTGCGCCTGCCGGCAGCCGGTTTCCCGTGCGCACGCCGATGCTTTTCGCGCTCGTCACGCGGGCGATGCCGGCGGCCAGTCCCGGCCCAGCAGCCCGTTGTCCGTCGCCGCGCCCCCCAGGCTGGCGGATGGGCGGCTTGCCAGACCACGGTCGAAGATCGCAGACGCGAAACGTCCCGTCACTACACCGGCAGCCCTGGCGCATTCGCGCACCGTGCAGCGACCGCCGCCTCACCGTCGTATTCGCGTATCGTGCGGCGACCGTCGCCCCCAGCGTGAATCCGCCCGAACAGCGCCCGTCGGTAAGCGCCGCCACCGCGCACCGGCGCAGCGCACCGCCGAGCAGCACGGCGATGATGGCGGGGGCGCGGCTCCTTGGTCGTGGTGACGCCGACTGATCCGGACGTTCCGGGCCGAATGGATAGCTCGGTTACTCGCTGAAACCGGCTGGCCCCACAGCGGTGTCAGGGGCCTGTAGGTACTTTTGGGTCGTGTCTCGGTTAACCTGCCGCGGCTCGCTGAACAGGAGCCTTCCGCGCGGCTTTCCTCCCCTTCCCTTTCGCCGCCGCAGCCTGAGCCTTGTGGAACGCAGCCCATCTCTTCTTGGTGGCCTCGATGATGGCCTTCCGGCCGGCCGCACTCATCTTCCGCTTCGGGCGCGGCGGCGCCTCCTTGGTCTGACGTAGAGCCGCCCATCGCTTGCGCTGCGCCTCCCCGATCCGAGCGCGCGCGGCGGCACTCATGGTCCGTTTCTTTGGCGCTGATTCCGCTGTCTCTGCATTCCCGCGTAGCCGGGCTTGGACATCCGCTATCACGGCTTGAATCCTGGCCCTTTCTGCTTCGTAGCCGATCAGAGCCATCTCCAAGGTATTGCGATCCAGTGTCGCTTGTCTTGGCATTGCTTCGACTCTCCCTTCGAACCTTCCCTCATCATACTCCGACTACGGCGGCAGCCCCAGCGCTGCTCGCAGGTAAGGGGCGATACGATGTTGAGCTTGACCCGTCGGCGAAGTGGCACCGCTGATTGCTGCGGGGGACCCCAGCCAAGTGAGCCGAGCTTTTCGCCACCTTGCTGTCCCAAAACCTTTACCTTTCGGGACAGTGCTCGAAAACGCGCTTATCAATAGATAGGAAAGGCTTTAGGTCCTCCGCCATACCCTTTCGGGACACCATGTCTCGCGTGGTTCCCAATGGCACTCCGCCGATCTACGAGCGCCACTCCGAGGCCATTTGCTTCTTTGCTACCTCGAACGCCCTAGCCTTAATTCCGGCGCCGCTGCCGAACCAGATGAATTTCAGACTGCTGTGCGGGCTTGCGGCTTGTCGGGCCGTGGTCAATCATCTCCGCCACGCCATTGTACGCCGCCCATAGCGTCCCGGCAACGGCGCGCAGCCTGTTACCCTTGCCGTTGACGAACAGGAAGGTGGCGCTCTTCCGAATCTTCCACACGTGTTCGGCAGCGCGCTCATCCTTCGGGTCGTGCGGCTCGGGGAACACGAGTTTCAGGTACGCCGCTAATCGCGTATCGTCCATCTTGACGCGCAGCATGTCGCGGAACGTGCTCTCAATAGCTGTGTACCTTGTGTTGATGAGTAGCAGATTCTGGCGTGCGATATCGAGCCGGTTCTTAAGGTCACTCGTATGCGACACTCGGATCGTTTCGCCGCTGCCCAGGGCCTGCACGAGGGTATTGTTGCAGACCACGCGAACGGGTGTAAATTTGACTTGAACGCTGCTGCGTCCATCGTGGCTGTTGCTAAGCAGGAGGTACTTATTAGAGATGTCGCCATCCGCCACCTGGATATCATCGGGGAGTTTGGCGAGCATCCAAACGCGTTCACCGTTACCTAAAGCGCCCGCTGTATGATAGATGGCCGCGCCTTCGCCCACGCCGATCTTCACTTCATTTCTCCTCTTATAGCAAGTGTGCGCTGAGTTCTCGGCCCGCGTCCAACGCCTGCGCTCGGCGCAAACATGACAGCTCTATCTCCGACGTCACAGAACACTAAGACTGGAAACATGAAAAGCTGCCCTCCCTTGCTACCAAGTAGCTCTTCGCAAGCGACTACGAGAGCAGCCGTCACGCGCGTCAGTTCAGGGTTTTGCTCCCGCGCTCTTGAGGAAATCGACAACCTGTTGGAAGTTTCGCTTCTGCGCGATGGAGAGCGGAGAAATGTTTTGGTTGTCTTTGGCGTTGACGTCGGCGCCATTTGCGACCAGTAGTTTCACAGCTTCCAGATTGCCAGCCGCGGCCGCGAAAAGCAGAGCCGTGCCGGCGCTTACATGCGCGTTCACGTCCGCGCCCTTTTCAATGAGGTATCGGGTGAGATCCCATTTCTGCTTATGCGTGGCCACCAGGAGGGCAGTCGTACCGTCTTTCCTTGACTGATTGACGCCGGCTCCCGCGTCGAGCATGAGTTGGACAATCTTCAAGTTGCCAGAATAGGCGGCCTCGACGATCAAAGCGCTGTCTGAGGACGCGGCTCCCTTGACAGAGGCTCCCGCGCGGATCAGATCGGCGACAATGTCTGGCCCCCCCCTGACAAAGGCCGCCATGAGGACCGGATGTCCTCGCTTATCCTTGGCGTCCGGGTTTGCCCCCGCATCAAGCAGGAGCCTGACGATCTGAGAGGTTTCAGCCTGCTGCCGGTCGCCGCTGATCTGTCCCGAAACCACCTCGCCAACGTCAAACGCCATGGAAAGGAGAACCGCAAACAGTATCGGCTCCCCTCCTTCGGTGAGAGTGTTCGGATTTGCATGCCGGTCCAATAGGCTCCTTGTCCTTTCCACATCCTTGGCTGAAACGGCAGCCAACAGGTCCTTGCCCAGCGAGTCATCGTAGTGCTTTTGACTCTTGCAGGCGGGTAGGGTTGCGAGGATGAGAAGGACTGACAAAAGAACACCGACCAGTTTGTCGGTAGAGCATCGTTGCATTCGAATTCTCCTTTGGCCGTTGATGAGAACCGGCATTCTTTTTCCCTTATTAGTTCCGGACCGCGTTCCGGAACGTCCGACGGCAGCGCCGGAGTCTACTGCTTGACCGCGCTCCAGGTGACGGAGCCGGACGCGCTGCATCCCGAAAGGCTCAAAGTCCAGTTTATGGTTCCACTTACCTGGGTCTGCGACTGGAACGTGCCGGAGATCGTACTGGTGGTGAAGGTGCCTCCCGTGATCGGAATCGATGTGGCCGGCCCCGAGGTGACGGTGACTCCACTAGGACAATTCGATCCGAGGTTCGGAAAGTTGACGCCATAGGAGTAGGCCGTAACGAAACTGTTGGCGGTCGTAATCGACACCGGCAGGCTCTGAGACGTGGTTCCGCTCCATATTGCGTTAGGAGGCCCCGGAGCTAGGATCGTAAAGACCAGCGCGTTGGAAGTGCCGGCCGAGGACGAAACCGAGACACTTACCTGCCCGGTGGGCGCGCTGGCGGCGATGTTTACCGTGGCGGTGACCTGCGTCGCGGTGGCATTCACGTTGCTCACAGTGATGCCGGTAGAGGGGGAGAACTGCACCGCCGTCACGCCGGAGAGGTTGCTGCCGGCAATCGAGAGAGACACGGTACTTCCTGGCGACCCGCTGGAAGGGCTCAGGGATGTGATCTGGGGCACCGAAGCTAGGATCGTAAAGACCAGCGCGTTGGAAATGCCGGCCGAGGACGAAACGGAGACGTTGACCTGCCCGGTGGGCGCGCTGGCGGCGATGTTTACCGTGGCGGTGACCTGCGTCGCGGTGGCATTCACGTTGCTCACAGTGATGCCGGTAGAGGGGGAGAACTGCACCGCCGTCACGCCGGAGAGGTTGCTGCCGGCAATCGAGAGAGACACGGTACTTCCTGGCGACCCGCTGGAAGGGCTCAGGGATGTGATCTGGGGCACCGAAGCCAGGATCGTAAAGGCCAGCGCGTTGGAAATGCCGGCCGAGGGCGAGACCGAGACCGAGACACTTACCTGTCCGGTGGGCGCGCTGGCGGCGATGGTCACCGTGGCGGTGACCTGCGATGCGGCCGCATTCACGTTGCTCACAGTGATGCCGGCAGACGGGGAGAACTGCACCGCCGTCACGTGGGAGAGGTTGGTGCCGCTAATCACCAGGGACACGGAGCTTCCCCGCGGCCCGCTGGTAGGACTCAGGGATGTGATCTGGGGAGCCGCCGGAGCGGTGGGACTCTGAACGGTAACTAAGATCCCCGTTTGCGTCTGCACGCCCCCGATCTGAGCCACCACGACCGCATCCCCGTTTGGAACGTTCGGCACCGTCACATTGAACTGGTATAGCCCCGCCTCAACAAGACCAGCATAGGCCACGGGCGCCGCCACGCCCCCGATGGTGACCTGAACGGAATTAGCCAGAACGGCCGGTGTGGTGACCAGTTTGCCGGAGGGGAGCGGCGGGTTTGTGGGGCCGAAGCCCGTCCCGTAGATCAGGATGGTTTCGCCCGGCTGGGCGGGTTGAGTTGTCACGCCAGCGATCAAACCAGGTTTACCCACGTAGCTGTAATCCGCATGGAGCGCCGCCACGTAGCTGCCACCCATCGTGAAGAACGCCGGCGCGAATTGCTGTTTCTGCGCCGTGAAGCTGTTGCTGTTGCCCTGTGCCGTGGTCACCTGGACCTGGACTGCGCCCACAGTCGCATCGTCCGGAGCCAGTACGTTGAGCTGCGTGGGGCTGATGTACTCGACATAAGCGGCCACGCCGTTGATCGTAACCGACACTCCGCTCAAAGAAGTTGGCAGCAGACCGTTTACGAAATCGCTGCCTTGCCAGCCTCGAGAGGTCTGGGAAAGGTTCGTACCAAAAATGGAAACCCAGGTAGCGGATGCAAAACCGGTCTGAAAGCTGGCACCGTTAGCCACGGCAGTGATGTTGGGGCCGGACGGGGGCGGCGTGACCGTGACGATCACCGATGCCGACGAGCTGGCGAAATTGGCGTCCCCGCTATAGTACGCGGTTATGCTGTTGCTGCCCACGGCGAGCTGGCTCCCATTAACAGTCAGGGCCGCCCCAAAGCCGACCCCCGCCACGGTCACCGGCGCCGAGCCCAGCAGCGTGCTGCCCAGATAGAAGGTTACGTTGCCCGTTGGCCCGGGGAAAAACCCCAAGAATGTAGTCAACGTCGTCGATCCCGTAGTGGCGATGGTACTCGGAGTGGCTGTCACCGTCATCGTTGTGGGGGTCTTGCCGGTGGTGATGTTAGTGACATCATTGGCCGTGGCCGAAGCGGAGCCGCCGCCGGAGACGGTCACCTGGTTGGTAACCTGCGATGGCGCGTTCGACGCCACGTTCATCGTCACCGTGATCGCCGGGTAGCTGAGACCGGGGCTAAGAACATCGCTGCGAGTGCAGGTGCTGCCCGCACAACTCCATCCGGAACCAGTCATCAAAGCCAGCGTAAGCCCGGTGGGTGGGTTCTCAGTAACGGTGACAGTCCCACTGGTCGTTCCCGAGGAAGCCGCGTTGCCGGCAGTGACCGTGTACGTGACTCCCGTCTGCCCTTGCGAGAAAGATCCACTGTGACTTTTGGAAATGGTTAAGGAAGGTGGTGAGGACGTGTTAGGCGTCAACTCCCGGATGCGGTTATTGTTAGTGTCCGCGATGAAGACGTTCCCCTTTCCGTCCACAGCGACGCCCTCGGGCGCGATCAACGCCGCCGAGGTGGCCAGCCCACCGTCTCCACTGAAGCCGGGAGTGCCATTGCCGGCCACCGTGCTGATCGTACCCGCGGGCGTTACCATTCGGATGCGGTCGTTGCCACTGTCCACGATGAATAGGTTGCCGGCCCCGTCCACGGCGACGTCCCAGGGCTCGAACAACTCCGCCGAGGTCGCTGGCCCATTGTCTCCGCTGAAGCCAAGGGTGCCATTGCCGGCCACCGTGCTGATCGTGCCTGCGGGCGTCACCTTTCGGATCCGGCTATTCATAAGGTCCGCAATGAAGAGGTTGCCGGCGCTGTCCACCGCGACGTCGCTGGGCTGGTTCAGCTCCGCCGCAGTCGCTGGCCCGCCGTCTCCGCTGAAACCGGCAGTTCCATTGCCGGCCACCGTGCTGATCGTGCCCGCGGCCGTCACCTTCCGGATGCGGTTGCTCCCGTCCGCAATGAAGAGGTTGCCGGCACTGTCCACCGCGATGCCCGCGGGCTGGAACAGCTCCGCCGAGGTGGCTGGCCCGCCGTCTCCGCTGAAACCGGCGGTGCCATTGCCGGCCACCGTGCTGATTGTGCCCGCGGCCGTCACCTTCCGGATGCGGTTGTTGGTCTCGTCCGCAATGAAGAGGTTGCCGGCACTGTCCACCGCGACGCCGTCGGGCAGCCGCAGCTCGGCCGAGGTGGCTGGCCCACCGTCTCCACTAAAGCCAAGAGTGCCATTGCCGGCCACCGTGCTGATCGCGCCGGCGGGCGTCACCTTCCGGATGCGGGCATTGAAGGTGTCCGCGATGAAGAGATTGCCCGCACTGTCAACCGCGACGCCCGTGGGATAGTCCAACTCCGCCGAGGTGGCTGGCCCACCGTCTCCACTGAAGCCGGACGTCCCGTTGCCGGCCACCGTGGTGATCGTGTAACTCGACGCGGGGGGCGGGGACTGGGTGACCGTGACGGTCACCGACGACGACGAGCCGGTGTAGTTGGCGTCCCCGCCATAGTTCGCGGTGATGCTGTTGCTGCCCACGGCAAGCTGGCTCCCATTAACGACCAGCGTCGCCTGCGCAGTTCCCCCGGTTCCGGTCAACGTTGCCGAGTTCAGTACCGTGCTGCCCAGATCGAAGGTTACGGTGCCCGTTGGCGTGCCGCTGCCGCTGGCGGCGGTTACGGTTGCAGTCAAGGTCGTGGACGCCGTCGCGGCAATGGTGCTCGGACTGGCTACCAGCGTTGTCGTTGTGGGGATCGTGCCGCCACTCCCGGTAATGTTAGTGACATCATTGGCCGTGGCGGAAACGGAGCCTCCTCCCGAGACGGTTACCTGGTTGGTAACCTGCGATGGCGCGTTCGACGCCACGTTTACCGTCACTGTGATCGCCGGGTAGCTGGAACCGGCGCTAAGAACATCGCCGCGAGTGCACATGCTGCCCGGACAGCTCCATCCGGAGCCAGCCATCGAAGCCAGCGTAAGCCCGGTGGGTGGGTTTTCGGTAACGGTGACAGCTCCACTGGTTGGCCCTGCCGAGGCGCCATTGGAAACCGTCACGGTGTAAGTAGCTCCCGTCTGCCCTTGCGAGAAGGATCCACTGTGGGTCTTGCTGACGCTCAGTGAGGTGGGGCTTGGCCCGGAACCCCACCCGTAGACCAGGTTCGCGGCGTTCACCGAGCCGAGGCCGGTGACGAGGTCGTAGCCAGTGCCAGCGGCGTATGCCGGAACCAGAGAATCGCTGGACACCGAAATAACCCCGTACGTGTCCAAAGCGTTGCCGACGTAACAGTTCAGACTTCCGCTCCAGCAAGGGACGTCGTTATTGCCCGCGGTCACATCGTAGAAGACGCAAACATTGCTCGGCGCCGGCGGCGCGGACGCGTTACACGCCTGTTGGTTGGCCGCGTTCGGGCTGACAGCGCTGCCATATTCGACCGAAGCGAGACTGTAGAGCTTGGAATTCGCCAGCCCCTGGGCGGAGCCGCTCTTCTGGTTGACCAATGCGATAATCCCGGCGAAAGCGGGTGCGCCAACAGAGGTGCCTCCAACGCCCTGTACGACCAGTCCGGCGACGCCGCCAGATTCGTTGCATGGGCCTCCATTGTCCGCCTGGCACGTCGCGTAAAAACGCGCCCAAATGCCATCGCCGGCAAACAGCGACACGTCAGGCACGTCGCGATGGCCATCCGAGGGGATTCCAATCACGCCGCTCTGCCAGGAGGGTTTGGGATACAAGATGCTCGCCCCGCCGCCGCTACCCGTGACGTTGAGCAGGGGGACCTGCTTCATCAGAGAACTGTTGCAAAGGGCCTCCGCGCTGGAAACTCCCGCATGCGGCCCCCAAAAAGTAACTATTTCGGGGCTGGCGCAACTGTCATTCCAGGTCATTTCGGGAACATACGATTTGGCCGATTCGAGCGTAACTGGGTTGTTAGTAGAACTCCAATACTGGCTTTGAGTCTGGCTGGCCATATCGCTGAAATCGGTGCCGCCAATGGCAATGTTATAAGGAGTCGAAGCGGCGCCACTAACCCCCAGGCCAAACAGAGCGGCACTATCGTTTTGATCGCAGCCTGCCGAACCATTGTCCCCGGAGGCAACCACCACGGTGATCCCTTCCGCCGCGGCCTGCTGCCACAGGTTGTAATAAAACTCATTATGCGCTGCCGTCATCGACAGCTCACAGTTTCCGTAACTGAAACTCAACACCGGAGCCAGATCGTTATTGACGATGTACTGTGCCGAGAGATCGGCGCCATCGGTCGTTGTCGTCTTCGAAACCACCAGGTTGATGGTCGCCCCCTTGGCGACGGCGCCTGCCCATTCGACGTCGGAAACGTTCTCCGTTTCATCTATAACGATGCCAGTGCCTGGGTCGGGACCGTTTACAGTGATTATGGGGTCATGGGCTGGGAGGCCGAACACGGAGCGAAAGTTGCGCACATCCTGAAGCACGATGTTGCTCCGGCCGGCGATTGCAATGCTCTGCCCGGTGCCGTCTATACCCGCATTCCAAAGCGGCAGTACGTTGTAGATGGTGGCAAAATCGTATGGCCCCAGTATCCCCTCCAGTAACCCGCTAAGAAAAATCGTGTACTCCGGCGAGAGACCGGCAGGCGCCCATGCGCCGTCTCCGGGTGCTTTTCGAAACGCGCCAGCGCGGTGGTGCATGGCCTTCATGGGGAAATTGTTTAGCGACACGATTCCAGCAACGACCGGGGAGAGAGCCGCTGGAATTTGCGGGTCCCACGCATTCGCCCAGTGTTGTTCACCGTTTACGAGGTAGCGGTGGATCTGAGTGTGCAACGCACTCTCCACTTGCGCGGCCGTACCGGAGAACTCCACCACGTTACGGCCATTCGCAACGCCATCCACCCGAAATCCCTGTGACTTCAGCCAATCCGTGATCTTTTCCGTGTCCTCGAGGGCGGGACCAAACTCGGCGCCAAACTGCTCCGGCGTCAACCACTGATGATAGTGAACCGAGCCTGGATCCTGCTGCTCATCAAGAAGTTGTAGCAGGGAGGCTTCCTGCTCGAGGCTGCGGCGCAGGAGCAACAGCATACGCTCCATCGGCAGATCCGGCCGGGCCGCGCCTTGATCGTATTCCGCCCGCGCCAGCGGGTGGGTGTTGCCCCTGAGAGGGACGAGTTTTGTTTCGTCGATGTCTTGAGTGATGCGCGGCGGCGCCGGCCTCACGACCTCTTGAGCCAGAAGGGGCATGGCCGTCAGGACGAGGACAATAGCCCAGGATGAAATAGGACGAGAGATCCGCATGAGCTGCTCCTTTTAGGGCGTTGTTGATCGGCCCAGGTGAAAACGATTCGGGCCAAGCGTCAAAAAGCGACATGCAACGACATCCACCGGGATCTGAATCTTGGACTCCCGGATATTCGTTAACGAGACGTCGATCATCTGGTCTTTCAGCATCGCCAGGCGCTCGTGGAGTTTGTCGTCAGCGAAGTACAACTCCTCGAGGCGATCACGT
>OBLT010001957.1_pt1 | contig 12982 bp, 10 predicted proteins | sample 1518721 | NCBI WGS metagenome assembly OBLT01 (sample SAMEA3539307, study PRJEB22396) | soil metagenome | biome: tundra; feature: field; material: soil | place: USA | collected 2010-05 | depth 0.15 m | reverse complement strand
ACTCCCGGGCGCGGGCCGCGGCCAGCCAGGACACCACCAGGCCGGCGGCCAGCAGGCCCGCCGCGAGCACCGCGCCCGCCGGGGCCAGGATGAGCAGGACCGCCAGCACCGCCCCGCCTCCGACCAGGAAGGCGGTCAGCGGCGGGGCGATCCCGCGGATGAACAGATCCTGCGTGGCGTCGACGTCGGAGACCAGCCGGGCGAGCAGGTCACCGGATCGCAGATCCCGCAGCCCGGCCGGGGCCAGCCGTTCGAGCTGCCGGTAGACGCGTACCCGGACGTCGGCGAGCACGCGGAACGCCACGTCGTGCGAGGCGAGACGTTCGCTGTAGCGGAAGACGCCGCGCCCGATGGAAAGCGCGCGCACGGCGACCACCGCGACGGAGATGGCCACGATATTGGGGTGCAGGGACGCCCTGGCCAGGAGGAAGCCGGACATGGCGAGCAACGCGACCCCGCAGCCGGTGGCCGCCGCGCCCGCCAGCACGGCGATCAGTAGTCGGCCGCGCAGCGGCCGGGCCAGCCCGAGCAGCCACAGCAGCGGATCCTGGTGGGGCCTGGGCTGGGCGGTCACGGTGCGGCCGCCAGGGCCGGCGCAGTTAGGGGCGGGACAGCAGCACGGGGCAGGCCGTCGTCCGGATCCATGATCCGGCCGTGCTCGAAGGCCACCACCCGGGAGGCTCCTCCCGCCCAGCCCCGGCCGTGGGTGACCAGGACCACGGTCCGCCCGTCCATCAAGGTCTCGATGGTGTCCTGAATCATCCGCCCGGTGAGCGGGTCGAGGTGCGCGGCCGGCTCGTCGAGCAGCAGCAGCGGCGCGTCCCGCAGGAACGCCCGGGCCAGCGCGATCCGCTGGCGCTGGCCGGCGGACAGCCGGGTCGCGCGCTCCCCGAGGTGCGTGTCGTAGCCGCCGGGCAGCGCCTCGATGAACTCCTCTGCGCCGGCCAGGCGGGCCGCCTGGGTGATGGCATCGGGTGCCGCGTCCGGCTGGCCGAGGGCGATGTTGCTGGCCACCGTGCCCTCGAACAGGTGCGGGTGCTGCGGCACCCAGGCGATCTGCCGCCGCCACGCGGCCAGCTCAGTCGCGGTCACATTCACCGGCTCCAGTCCGGGCACGCATGCCACGACGCGGCCCGCGGTCGGCTCGATGAACCGGAGCAGCAGCGCGAGCAGGGAACTCTTGCCAGCGCCGCTCGGGCCGATGACGGCGATCCGCTCACCGGGCTGTATCGACAGGGTCACCCCGTCGAGCGCCGGGGTGTCGCGGCCCGGGTAGGCGAGGGTTACCCCGGCGAGGGTGATGGTGGCGTGGCTCAGGTCGGCCCGGGCCGGCGCGACAGGTCTCAGCGGGCTGCGGGCGCCAGCAGCGTGGGGGACCGGCTCATCGGGGCCTGGGGTGCCCCCGGGGAGCACGGTGCGCTCCCCGGCCGCGGCCGGCAGCGGAATCTCCAGGATCTCGCAGGCGCGCCCAGCCGCGGTGACCCCTTCCATGCTGGCGTGGAACTGCACGCCCACCGCGCGCAACGGCAGGTAGGCCTCCGGAGTCAGCAGCAGCACCAGGAGCGCAGTCTGGTAGCTCAAGTGCCCGGCCAGCAGGCGCAGCCCCACCTCGACCGCCACCAGCGCGGTGGCCAGAGCCGCCGCGAGCTCCAGCACCAGCGCGGACAGGAACGCGACCCGCAAGGTAGACATGGTGGCGCTGCGGTGCGCGTCGGTCACCTCCCGGATCACCTCGGCCTGGGCCTTGGCCCGGCCGAACAGCTTGAGCGTGGGCAGGCCCTCCACCACGTCGAGGAAGTGGCCGCCCAGCCAGGCCAGCAGCCGCCACTGGCGCTGCATACGGGTCCTGGCCGAGGCCCCCACCAAGATCCCGAACACCGGGATGAGCGGCAACGTGACGGCGATGACCACGGCAGAGATCCAGTCGGCGGCCGCGACCCGCGCCAGCACCGCCACCGGCACTAGGACCGCCAGGACGAGCTGGGGCAGGAAGCGGGCGAAATAGGCGTCGAGCGCGTCGAGACCCTTAGTAGCGAGCGTGGTGATCTCGCCGGCCTGCTGGCCGCCGAGCCAGGCCGGCCCGAGGGCCGTCGCGTGCGCGGTGAGCTTGCGCCGCAGCTGTGATTTGACCTTCGCCGCGGCGCGGAGGGCGGCGATCTCGCCGCCGTAGACGGCCGCCGCCCGGGCGGCCAGCACGGCGAGCAGCACGGCCAGGGCGCCACCCAGTCCCGCCAGGCCCAGGACCGTCAGGCCAGTGCCGCGGGCCGCCCCGGCCAGCACGCCGGCGAGCAGGCCCGCCTGGACCAGCACCAGCGCGGTGGTGACCAGCCCCAGTGCGATCGTGAAGATCAGGTATCCCCGGGCTGCCCCCGCGTGCCGGAGCAGCCTGGGGTCGACCGGCCTCATGACCCGCTGGGGGCCTGCGGGACCGGGCTCCGCGCGCTAAGCGGTGGCGCCGGCGCGGGGGGTGGCGTTTCCGCACTGGTCAGCCGCTGCCTGAACACCCAGTAGGTCCAGCCCTGGTAGGCGAGGACCACCGGCGTGAAGATCACCGCAACCCAGGTCATAACGGTCAGCGTGTAATGCGCCGAGGCCGCGTTGTGAACGGTGAGGCTGTAGGCGGCCGCCGTGGTAGACGGGAGCACGTCCGGCCAGAGGTCCCCGAAGAGGGTCGCCACCGCGAGAACGAGGGTGACCGCGGTGCCGAGGAACGCCCAGCCTTCCCTGCCGCGCATGATCGAAGCCACGCCCGCCAGCAGCGCGACCGCCGCCAACGCCGCCGTGACGTCGGTGGCCGCGCGGCCGTGCGCCACCTGGCTGGCCAGCAGGAACCCGGCGGCCAGCGGCACTGTGCCGAGTGCGATGCGCCCAGCCGCCCGGCGGGCCCGCGCCCGCAGGTCACCGGTGGTCTTCAGGGACAGGAAGATCGCACCGTGCAGGGTGAACAGGGTCAGCAGGGCGAGGCCGCCGAGCAGGCCATATGGGTTCAGCAGGGTGAGCAGGTCGCCGGTGTAGGTGCCGGCCGCGTTGAGCGGCACTCCGCGCACGATGTTGGCGAAGGCTACCCCCCATAGCAGCGCAGGCAGCGCTGAGCCCCAGAAGATCGCCCGGTCCCAGGTCCGGCGCCAGCGCTCGCTGCCCACCTTGCTGCGGAACTCGAAGCACACGCCGCGCACGATCAGCGCCACCAGGATCAGCAGGAGGGCCAGGTAGAAACCACTGAACAGCGACGAGTACCAGAGCGGAAAGGCAGCGAACGTGGCGCCGCCAGCGGTCAGCAGCCACACCTCATTGCCGTCCCACACCGGCCCGATCGTGTTGATGATGGTGCGGCGCTCGGCGTCGCTGCGGCCCAGGAAGGGCAGCACTATCCCGACGCCGAAGTCAAAGCCCTCGAGGACGAAATACCCAGTCCACAGGACCGCGATGAGGATGAACCAGACAGTGGTGAGTTGCACGGTGGGCCTCCTGGCTCAATACGAGAAAGCTGGCAGAGGCTCGCCGGCCTCGGCGGACGGCAGGACCTCATGCTGCGCGCCCTCACGGATGTGCTTGACCGCGAGCCAGCCCGCGATGGCGGCGAGGCCGGCGTACAAGAGGGTGAAGGTCACCAGGGAGATGATCACGGAGGACATGGGGACGCCCGGTGACACGCTCTGGGAGGTCTTCAGGATGCCGAACACAGTCCACGGCTGGCGGCCCATCTCCGTGAAGATCCACCCCATGATGGCGGCGAGGTACGGCAGCGGGAACGACCAGACCGCTACCCGGTAGAACCAGCGGCCGCGCGGCAGCCGACCCCGCCGGGTCAGCCACAGGCCGGCCAGGCCGAGCAGGGTGGCGAGCAGCCCCAGGCCGATCATGAGCCGGAACGACCAGTAGGTCACCGGGACGTAGGGCTTATAGTCACCCGCACCGTACTTCTTGGTGTACGCGCGCTGCACGTTGTTGATCCCCTGCACCGTGCCATGGGGGTCGAGCGTCGCGATCATCGACAGCAGGTCCGGAACCCGGGCGCTCCACACCTCGGCGCTGCCATTCAGTGTGCCGACGGTGAAGAGGGAGAACGACGCCGAATCCGAGGTGCGGTAGAGGGCTTCGGCGGCGGCCATCTTCATGGGCTGCTGCGAATCCATCAGCCGCGCCTGGATATCGCCGGTCACCGCGGTCGCGATCCCGGCGGCTACCGCGATCACCATGCCGATGCGGGCCGCGCGGCGGAACAACTGCACGTCATCGCGGCGCGCCAGGTGCCAGGCGCTGACCGCGATGAGCAGCACGCCCGCGGTGAGCAGGCCGGCCAGCATGACATGCGGCCACGCCGCTAGCACCGTTGAGTTGGTAAGAACCGCCCAGATGCTGGTCAGCTGGGCTCGGTGGGTGGCCGGGTTGATCCGGAAACCGACCGGGTGCTGCATCCAGGAATTCGCGGCCAGGATGAAATAAGCCGACAGGTTCGTGCCGATCGCGACCAGCCAGATGGTCGCCAGGTGCAGTCGGGGCGACAGCTTTCCCCAGCCGAAAATCCACAGGCCGATGAACGTGGATTCCATGAAGAAGGCGAGCAGTCCCTCCATGGCCAGGGGCGCGCCGAACACGTCGCCGACAAAGCGGGAGTAGGCGGACCAGTTCATCCCGAACTGGAATTCCTGGACGATTCCGGTGACCACACCGACGGCGAAATTGATCAGCAGCAGCCGGCCGAAGAATCTCGTCATCCTCAGGTAGTCGGGGTCCTTCCGGACCGTCCACGCGGTCTGCAGGCAGGCGACGACAACCGAGAGCCCCAGCGTCAGCGGAACGAAGATGAAGTGGTAGACGGTGGTAACCCCGAACTGCCACCGCGCGAGATCAAGTGCATTCACACGCTCAAGGTCATCGGACCGATGACCGGACGGGAAAGGGCACTTCGCCTCGGGTTCCGGGACCTTGGTCACCGCGCCCGGCCCGGGGGCCCAAAGGCCCAGACCTGCGGGACCTCGGCCGCTGACCCAGCGGCGCGGGGACCGCGAGCATGGGAACCATGAAAGCCCATGTGGGTGACCAGTTGACTACGGAGGGATCCGACCGCCCTCGCGTGTGCGTCATCATCGGCCTGCACCATGCGGACGGATCGCCCCCGTACGTGGTGCGGTGGCTGGCCGATGGGCACATCGCGCTCATGTTTCCCGGGCCGTACACCAGGCTGGTTCATCCCAGCGCGAATATGGACGGTAGCCGGCTCCTGAACGGAGCACCGTGCGCCTGAAGGGCCAGCAGATGACCGAATTGACGGCGGACGTGCGGTCGTACGCGCTGCTCGCTGATGGTGCCACCATCGAAATCAGGCAGGCGGCCCGGTCCGACTCCGACCGTGTCCTGGCGTTCCACCAGGAAATGTCGCCGGACAGCCTGTACCTGCGTTTCTTCAGCCTGAGCAAGCGGGCGGCCGAGCAGGAGGCACACCGCGTGTGCCGCCCGCCCGGACCCGACCACGCGGCCCTGCTGGCCTTGCTGAACGACGAGGTGGTGGGGGTGGCCAGTTACGAGCCCACCGCCCGCGAGGGCGCCGCGGAGGTCGCTTTCGCGGTCGCCGACCAGATGCACGGGCGGGGTGTCGCCACCCTGCTCCTGGAGCACCTGGTCTCGTTCGCCCAGGCCCGCGGCGTGGCGTGCTTCACCGCCGAGACGCTGTCGGAGAACACCGCCATGCTCCGCGTGTTCGCTGACGTCGGGCTGAGCGTGCAGCGCCGGATGGCCGACGGGGTGGTCGAGCTGACCATGCTGGTCCCCCGCGGCGCGGCGCTCGGCGAGGCCAGCCCGTACCTGGACGCGGTGGCGGGCCGGGAACAGCGGGCCGACGTGGCCAGCCTGGTGCCCCTGCTGGCCCCGCGGTCGGTCGCGGTGATCGGCGCGGGTCACCGGCCCGGGTCAATCGGCCGGGCGATCCTGCTCAACATCCGCGATGCCGGGTTCACCGGCGCACTGTACGCGGTGAACCCGCGCCTGGCCGAGATCGAGGGCATCCCATGCGTCGGCTCGGTCTCCGCACTGCCCGAACCGCCGGACCTCGCGATCGTGGCGGTTCCCGCGGCTGGCGTCCTCGACGTGGCGCAGGAGTGCGGCAAGCGGCAGGTCAAGGCGCTGGTCGTGATCACTTCCGGGCTCGATGCCACGCAGCAGGCGGCCCTGCTCGACGCGTGCAGGCACTCCGGGATGCGGCTGGTGGGCCCGAACTGCTTCGGCGTCGCCGTCCCGGGGGCCGGGCTGGACGCGACGTTCGCCGTGCACCACCCGGCCGCGGGCACGGCCGGCCTGGCCGTGCAGTCCGGCGGGGTGGGCATCGCGCTGCTCGAGCACCTCTCCCGGCTCGGCATCGGCATCTCCTCCTTCGCGTCGGTCGGCGACAAGCTGGACGTGTCCGGGAACGACATGCTGATGTGGTGGGAGAAGGACGGCACCACCAAGCTCGCCGTGCTGTACCTGGAGTCGTTCGGCAGCCCGCGCAAATTCGCCCGTACCGCACGGCGGGTCAGCGCCACCATGCCAGTACTGACCGTGCACGCGGGGCGGTCCGCCCCGGGGCAGCGTGCCGCCGCCTCGCACACGGCCGCTGCGGCTGCCCCCCTCATCACCCGCCAGGCCCTGTTCGAGCAGGCCGGGATCATCGCGACCACCAGCCTCGGGGAACTGCTGAATGCGACGGTCCTGCTGGCCTGCCAGCCGGTCCCGGCGGGCAGCCGGGTGTGCGTGGTGTCCAACGCCGGGGGTGCGGGCGTGCTCGCCACCGACGCCTGCACCGAGGCGGGCCTGACCGTGGCGACTACGAGCCCGGCCAGCCAGGGCCGGCTGCGCGGCATCCTGCCGTCCGGCGCCTCGGTCAGCGGGCCGGTGGACACCACTGCCGCGGTCAGCGCGGAGGCGTTCCGGGACTGCCTGGCTGAGCTGGCCGGTAACGGCGAGGCGGACGCCATGATCGTGCTGGTGGTCCCGACCGCCGCCGCTGACCTGGTCCCCACGCTCACCGCCGGCCGGCTGGATGTGCCGGTCGCCGCGGTCATCCTCGATCAGGCCGACGCGGTCCGGGTGCTCCCCGGCAACGGCGGCACGGCGGACGTGCCCGCCTATGCCTACCCGGAGGGCGCGGCCCGGGCGCTGGGCCGGGCGGCCAGGTACGGTGCGGGGCGGTCCAGGCCGGCCGGGACGATCCCGGAGATCGACGGCCTGCGGGTGCCGGAGGCTCGGGCGCTGATCGGTTCCTTCCTCGCCCGGGTGCCCGGCGGCGGCTGGCTGCCGGTCGCCGAGACGCAGGATCTGCTCCGCTGCTACGGCGTGCCGCTGGTCGAGTCGGTCGCGGCGCACGGCGCGGACGCGGCGGTGGCCGCGGCCTCCGCGCTGGGCAGCCACGTGGTGATCAAGGCTGACGTACCCGGCCTGGTGCACAAGACCGACGCGGGCGCCGTCGAACTTGACCTGCGCGGTGCCCGCGACGTCCGCAGCGCGATGCACCGGCTGGAGCAGCGGTTCCCGGGAAGGCTCTCCGGGGTGGTCGTCCAGCCGATGATCACCGGGGGGATCGAGCTCATCATCGGGGTGGTGCAGGAGCCAGTGTTCGGCCCGGTGGTGGTGTTCGGTCTCGGCGGCGTGGCCACCGAGGTGCTCGGCGACCACGCGGCCCGGCTCGCCCCGCTCACCGGCGCCGACGCCGACGATCTGATCCACTCGGTCCGGGCCACACCGCTGCTGCTCGGCTATCGTGGCCAGCCCGCCGCCGACCTCGGCGGGCTGCGTGACACACTGCTGCGGGTCTCCCGGCTCGCCGCCGACCTGCCTCAGGTCGCCGAGCTCGACCTGAACCCGGTGATCGCGCGCCCGGACGGCATCACCGCCGTGGACGCGCGCATCCGGGTCACCAACCACGGATCGGCCGACCCGTTCCTGCGCCAGCTGAGGTGAGCCTCCGGCCCGCGGGGCTGACCAGATGGCGGCCCCATCGTGCGGCGCACCTGCTAAACCGCCGGCCGCACGCCACTCAGCCCGGCGTCAGCGCCCGGCGGGAGAACAGAAGGCGGCCCAGCCGGTGCCCGGCCTGCTGGGCCAGGTCGGTGGGCGGGACGGCGACCACCGGGCAGCGGGCGTGCGCCAGGCAGTAGCGGCTCACCCGGCAGCCGGCCAGGCGGCGCAGGGCACCGCGGCAGCCTGCGCCCACGACGAGCAGGTCCCTGGGGCGGCAGGCAGTATCGATGAGCACCTGGCCGGCCTCGCCGCGCAGCACCGTGGGTGTGGCCCGGAGATCTGCGGGCAGGCCCCCCCACGCCAGGTCGAGGGCCTCCCAGAGCCGCTGCCAGGCGGCCTCTTTCCAGACTGCGCGCGGGTGGGCGGACGGCTGACGGCGAGCTCGCCGCCCGGGCGCAGCCAGGCAAGTACGGGGATCAACGGGCATCGTCGTCGCGGGCCAGGTCCGCCGCGAAACGCAGCGCTTGCAGGCTGCCGGGCGATCCGCTCGCCCCGACGATGATCCGACATGCTCCGGACACAGTAGTGCTCCTTGAGGACGCGAAGTGGTTGTCACGTCCAGCTAACCTCCCCGACGCCGGGTAGCCAAACGGCGCCCCGCACGATGGCCAGCGACGCTCACCCTGGTTCTTGACAGTCACATCTTTATGAGAGTAACTTTCTCTTAAGAGAGACTCCAGAAAGAGGGTGAACGCCATGAACATATCCGACAGGCGCCGGTGGCTGGCGCTGGTCGCCATCGCGGCTAGCGTGCTGGTCGTCGGCCTCGACCTGACCGTGCTTAACCTGGCGCTGCCCACCCTCTCCGCCCAGCTGCACGCCTCCACGAGCGACCTGCAGTGGTTCTCCGCCGCGTACAGCCTGGTGCTGGCCGCAGCGCTGCTGCCCGCCGGCCTGCTCGGTGACCGGTTCGGGCGCAAAAGGCTGTTGCTGATAGCGCTGGTGGTGTTCGGGGCCAGCTCGGCAGCCTGTGCCTTCGCCACGTCCTCCGGCGGGCTGATCGTTGCCCGCGCGGTACTCGGGCTCGGCGCCGCGGTCGTCCTGCCGATGTCGATCGCCATCCTGCCGGTGCTCTTCACAGCGGAGGAGCGGCCGCGGGCGATCGCGATCGTGATGGGCGCGACCTTCATCGGCTATCCGGTCGGCCCGCTGCTGGGCGGCTGGCTGCTGGACAACTTCTGGTGGGGCTCGGTCTTCCTGATCAACGTGCCGGTCGTGGTGCTGGCACTGATCGCAGTCGCCCTGCTGATGCCCGAGTCGCATGGTGAGCGAGGCCGTCCGATCGATGTCATCGGAATCGGGCTCTCCAGCCTGGGCCTGGCCGGGATGACCTTCGGCTTCATCAAGGCCGGGCAGAGCGGCTGGAGCCACGCCGTCACGCTGATGGGCATCTTCGGCGGCGCCGCCGCGATCGTCGTGTTCGTGGCCTGGGAGCGCTACGTCACCCGGCGCAGCGCCGCCGGCGCACGGCGGCAGCCTCTGATCGAGCTGTTGCTGTTCCGCTCGGCCTCCTTCACCTGGGGAACGATCCTGACCACCATGGTCTCCTTCGCACTGTTCGGCATCCTCTTCGCCATGCCGCAGTACTTCCAGGAGGTCAGAGGCGTCAACGCATTCGGCAGCGGGCTCAGGCTGCTGCCAATGATCGGCGGGATGGTGCTCGGCATGCTCGTCAGCACCCGGCTGCAGACCGCGCCCAAGAGCCCGGCTGGCGCACCGCCAGCCGGTCCCCGGGTAGGCGTCCGGGCCCTGGTGACGGTCGGCTTCGCCGTGATGGCTGCCGCACTGGCGGTCGGCGCGACTACGAGCACCCACAGCGGAACGGTCTTCGCCGCGTCCTGGTTCGCCGCGGCGGGGCTCGGGCTCGGGTTCGCCATGCCCGCGGCCATGAACGCCGCGCTCGGTGCGCTCTCGGCGCAGCGCAGCGGCGCCGGCTCGGCCCTCATTTCCGCGATGCGCCAGGTCGGAGCCACCATCGGGGTGGCGGTGCTCGGTACCGTGCTACTGTCCGCTTACCGCAGTCGGCTCGGCCTGACCGGCGTGCCGACGGCAGTCAGCCAGGCCGTACGCGGTAGCGCGGCGGCCGGCATCGAGGTGGCGCGCAAGCTTGATTCGGTCCCGCTGCTCGACTCGGTGCGCATCGCCTTCGTGCACGGGATGGACGTCATGCTGTGGGCGTGCGGCGGGATCGCGCTCACCGGCGCGCTGCTCGCGCTGGCCTTCCTGCCCAGCAAGGCCAGCCCAGCAGCGCGCGACGAATCCGGCCCCGTGGCCGCTGCTGGGGTCGATAACGGGCAGAATCGGGAGCATGAGCGAGATGCTCAACACTGACCGGCCCGCGGGCCTGCGGGAACGTAAGAAGGCCAAGACGCGTGCTGCCATCCGGCAGCATGCGTTGCGGCTCTTCCGTGAAAAGGGATATCAGGCCACCACCGTGGAGCAAATCGCCGAGGCGGCCGAAGTCTCACCGGCCACCTTCTACCGCTACTTCCCCACCAAGGAAGACGTGGTTCTGCAGGACGACTTCGACGTGCTCGCGATGGACGTGTTCGAGGCACAGCCACCAGGCCTCAGCATCATCGCGGCGATGCGCGCCGGGCTAGCCCAGATGCTAGCCTCGCTGACGCCTGAGGAGCTCGAGCGGTTCAGGGAGTCCACAGAGCTAACCCTGACGATCCCGGAGGTCCGGGCCCGCGCGCTGGATGAACTCATCCGGGCGATCGGAGTCATGGCCGAGGCGGTGGCGAGGCGGGCCGGCCTGCCCCCCGATGACTTCGGCGCCCGGAACCTCGCGGGCGCGATCACGGGCGTGATCATGACAGCGTCGCTGCCGGTCAGGTCCGAGCCAGCGGACATGTTCGCGTCCATTGACGCCGCCCTGGCTCACCTGGAGGCAGGACTGCCGCTGTAGCACCGTGCGCCCAGGGACACCGGCGGAGCCCGGGGTCAGGACCGGGCGCGCGGCGGGGGCTCCGGCTTCCGTGCGATCCCGCCGTACCAGCTGACTTCGGACGGAAGGGGCCGCGGGCCGGTTTCCTCCGGCCGCCACTCCGACACGAGCACCAGGCCCGGATCGATCATCTCCAGGCCACGGAAAGCTAGCTCGGCGAACTCATCCGAGGTGCGGGCCTGCGCGGGCACCCCGCCCTGCTGGTAGGCCCGCTCAAGCCCAGCCACCCCTTCGGGGTCATGCTCGGGCGTGACGTGCGAAGCGACCAGGTAGCTGCCCGGTGGCAGCGCGTCGAGCAGGCTGGCCACGAGCGCCGCCGGCGCGTCCACGTCGGTCACGAAGTGCAGGATCGCGACCAGCATGAGCGCGACCGGCTGGCCCAGATCGAGGGTGGCCCCGACCTCGGGACTGGCCAGGATCGCGGCCGGCTCCCGCAGGTCCGCGTCGATATAGGCGACGCGGCCCGCCGGGGAACTGGAGAGCAGCGAGCGGGCGTGCATCAGGACGATCGGATCGTTGTCGACGTAGACGACCCGGCATTCCGGCGCGAGCGCCTGGGCGACCTCGTGCACGTTGTTCGCGCTGGGCAGCCCCGTCCCGATGTCCAGGAACTGCCGGATCCCGGCGTCGCGGACCAGGTACCGCACGGCCCGGCCCAGGAACGCGCGGTTCTCCCGCACCGCGGTGCGCACCGTCGGCCAGCTCTGCATGGCCCGCTGCGCGGTGTCCCGGTCGGCAGCGAAATTGTCCTTGCCGCCCAGGTAATAGTCGTACATCCGGGCCGAGTGCGGCTTGCTCGTGTCAATCGCGGGCCGCATCGGCGCCTCCCAAGATCATGTGCTTGCCGTCCGTGACGCCACAGCCAGCGGCCTACCGCTTGCGCGCCATGCCACCGTTCGAATTCACTTCCGCCGGCACTGGACGCGGCCCATCGCCGTCCGGCCGCCATTCCGAGACCGGCACCACGCCCGGATCGACCATCTCCAGGCCGCTGAAGACCAGCTCGGCCAGCTCATCACTGGTCCGGAGCTGGCCGGCCAGCCCCCGGTCCTGGAATGCGCGCCCCGCACCGGCGACCCCTTCCGGGTCGTATTCCAGCGTGGCATGCGAGGCGACCAGGTAACTGCCGGAAGGAAGCGCGTCCAGCAGCGTGGACACGCTGTGCGCCGGATTGTCCTCATCGGGCACGAAGTGCAGGACCGCCACCAGCATCAGCGCCGTCGGCTGGCTGAAATCAAGGGTCTTCGCGACCGCCGCGCTGGCCAGGATCTTCTCCGGCTCCCGCAGGTCAGCGTCGACGTAGGTGGTGCGCCCCTCCGGGGAGCTGGCCAGCAGCGCGCGGGCGTGCGCCAGCACGATCGGATCATTGTCGGCGTAGGCCACACGGCATTCCGGCGCCAGGGCCTGCGCCACCTCGTGCACGTTGTTCGCGGCAGGCAGGCCCGTCCCGACGTCCAGGAACTGCCGGATCCCGGCCTCCCGTACCAGGTACCGCACGGCCCGGCCCAGGAACGCGCGGTTCTCCCGGGCCGCGGTCCGGACCGAACGCCAGCTCTGCATGACCTGCTCGGCTGTCTCCCGGTCGGCGGCGAAATTGTCCTTGCCGCCCAGGAAGTAGTCATACACCCGGGCCGGGTGCGGCCTCGTGGTGTCAAAACTCGGCCGCATGAGCTCATCCTTCCCGCCGACGCTGGCGCCGCGGCGCCCTGTTTCCACCGCTACAGCGGAATACTAGGGCCTTGGGCCGTCCAGGCGGCCACCTGCGGTCGCCCGCCCGCTGGCCGGCGATGGTCCGGCGTGGCCGCGCCAGCGGCAGCCATGGCACCGTCACCGGCGTAACATCCGTGAAACTTTCCCGTACCGGGGTGCCGCTCGCCGACCGCCCGCGACGCCGCAGTCCGCGCCTGACCGGCGTTCCGCCGCGCCGGCAGATCCGCGCCCGGCGGGAATCTGGCTGGTCCGGGCAGTGCCGCCGACCGTGGCCGCGCCGGAGACGCCCAGCGTCGGCTACGAGGACCTCTACAACTGGATCGTCAA
>OBLT010001956.1_pt1 | contig 12985 bp, 11 predicted proteins | sample 1518721 | NCBI WGS metagenome assembly OBLT01 (sample SAMEA3539307, study PRJEB22396) | soil metagenome | biome: tundra; feature: field; material: soil | place: USA | collected 2010-05 | depth 0.15 m | reverse complement strand
AGGGGCCCGCACCGGAGATGCATCCCGCATGAAGTTGCGCATTATCGTATTGCCGGGTGATGGGATTGGTCCCGAAGTAACCAAGCAGGCCGTGGCTGTGCTGCAAACGGTCTCGGACGTGTGCGGCTACGAGTTTCGTTTCGAGTCGCATCGCATCGGTGGAGCAGCCATTGAGCAGGATGGCAAGCCGCTGCCGGAGAAAACGCTGACGGCCTGCCTGGAAGCTGACGCAGTACTTCTAGGCGCCGTGGGTGCACGGAAATTCGACGGACTCACCGGCGAGCAGCGTCCCGAGTCGGGACTTCTGGCTTTGCGACAGGCGCTGGGCGGATTCGCCAATTTGCGTCCGGTCAAGGCGTACGAAGCCATAGCGGACTGCTCACCTCTGCGCGAGGATGTAACCCGAGGCGCTGACATCCTGATTGTGCGCGAACTGCTGGGTGGGCTGTATTTCGCGCAACCGCGTGCACTCAACGAAGACGGACTCTCGGCATACAACACCATGCGCTACCACGTCGATGAGGTCGAGCGCGTGGCGCATGTGGCATTCCAGGAGGCGCGTCGTCGCAAGCATCTTGTTACTTCGGTGGACAAGGCCAACGTACTCGAAACTTCGCAGCTTTGGCGCCGTACTGTCACCGCCCTCGCGAAAGAGTATCCCGACGTACAACTTGAACATGCCTACGTCGATTCTTTCGCCATGCAACTGGTCACCACGCCCGCTCGCTACGATGTGGTCCTGACCGAGAATCTGTTCGGCGACATTCTCTCGGACGAGGCTGCCGTGATTAGCGGTTCGCTCGGCATGCTGGCTTCAGCGAGCGTTGGCGGCATTGTCGAACTCTACGAGCCGGTACATGGTTCGGCTCCTGATATTGCTGGCAAAGGCCTGGCGAACCCCTTCGGCGCGATCCAATCTGCAGCCATGTTGCTGCGCTACACCGCCGGGCTTTACCATGAGTCGGACAAGATCATGCAAGCCGTCGATCGCACGCTGGCGCGCGGACTGGTCACCCAGGATTTGAGCGGGCGGCGCAATCGCCCCGCAGTTTCCACCGACGCGATCGGCCAGGCCGTGGTCGAAACTGTCACGGACCTGCTGCAGATGCAGATGGCCTACCACGCAGTCTGAGGCGCAGATGCACAAGCCGCAATCTCTGTTTGAAAAAGTGTGGGACTCGCATGTGGTGAGGGCACCCGAAGGCGAGCCGACACTGCTCTACATCGACCTTCATCTGGTACATGAAGTCACCACGCCGCAGGCCTTTGAGGGACTTCGCCTGGCGAACCGCAAAGTGCGTCGTCCCGACCTGACATTTGCCACCATCGATCACAACGTCCCGACGACCTCCGACGAGCGTTTCCAAATCAAGGACCAAGTTGCTGCCCAGCAGATCGCCACCTTGCGCAAGAACTGCGAAGCTGCCGGCATTCCGCTGTTCGATATCGGATCGGGCCGACAGGGCATCGTGCACGTGATCGGTCCGGAACTCGGATTGACCCAGCCCGGCATGACTATCGTCTGCGGCGATAGCCACACCAGCACCCACGGCGCGTTTGGCGCGCTGGCATTTGGCATTGGAACTTCCGAAGTCGAGCACGTGCTGGCGACACAATGTGTTTCGCAGACAAAGCCGCGCAGCATGAGAATCACGGTCTCCGGAAAGCTGCCGGAGGGCACGACTTCGAAGGACTTGATTCTCGATATCATTCGCAGGCTTGGAACCGATGGCGGCACGGGACACGTCATCGAGTATGCGGGCGAGGCCGTCCGCAATCTCACCATGGAAGAGCGCATGACCATGTGCAACATGAGCATAGAGTGCGGCGCGCGCGCGGGTTTGGTCGCGCCCGACGACACAACATTCGCCTACATGGCAGGCCGCCCTTACGCACCGAAAGGAAGCGCGTGGACTAACGCAGTCACGGCGTGGCGACAGCTTGCGACTGACGAGGGCGCGACGTTTGACCGCGAAATCTCCGTCGATGGTGCGAAACTGGAGCCGATCGTGACCTGGGGAACGAATCCGGGAATGTCGGTGCCGGTTACCGCCAATGTTCCCAACCCTGAAGATGCACGCGACGCTTCAGAGCGAGCGGCCATGATTGCTGCGCTTGAATACATGGGACTGAAGGCTGGCACGAGAATCGAAGATGTCACAGTCGATCGAGTGTTCATCGGCTCATGCACCAACGGACGACTCGAGGACTTGCGGGCTGCCGCGAAGGTCATCCACGGTCACAAAGTTCATCCTGATGTGACGGTCTTGGTGGTTCCGGGATCGGAAGCCGTGAAGCAAGCTGCAGAGCTAGAAGGACTCGACCGAATCTTCAAGGACGCGGGCGCGCAATGGCGCGAGCCGGGATGCTCGATGTGTCTCGGCATGAATCCCGACATCCTCGCTCCGAAACAGCGTTGCGCTTCGACCAGCAACCGCAATTTCGAAGGTCGCCAGGGCAGGGAAGGTCGTACGCACTTGGTCAGTCCGGCAACCGCGGCCGCCGCAGCCGTGGCTGGACGGTTCGTCGATGTTCGCGGTTGGGAGTACAGGAACTAAGCGATGGAACCTATTCGCAAACATCGTGGCGTGGTGGCGCCGCTGTATCGCGAGAACGTCGATACCGATCAGATCATCCCTAAGCAGCACCTGAAGCGCATCGAGCGCACCGGCTTTGGACAATTCTTATTTTTCGACTGGCGCTATCATCCGGATGGCCGCGAGCGCGAGGACTTCGTGCTCAACCACGAGCACTTCCGCACGGCAACGGTGCTGGTGGCGGGCAAGAATTTTGGTTGCGGTTCCTCGCGCGAGCACGCGGCATGGGCGCTGGGAGAGTTCGGATTCCGCGTAATTCTCGCGCCATCCTTCGCCGACATCTTCCGCAATAATGCAGGCAATAACGGCCTGCTGCTTATCGAACTCGCGGAGCCGGTGATTCGGCGCATCGCTGAGCACGCGGACAAGCACCGTCCCTATCATTTGTTCGTCGATCTGGAGAACCAGACCATCAGCGACCAGTTCGGACTGTCAGAGACGTTTGCGATCGATGCCTTCCGCCGTCACCGGCTGTTGAACGGGCTCGACGAGATCGGCATGACGCTCGCACACGAAGCGGACATTACGCGCTTTGAAGTCCAGCATCAGCCGGCCAAAAGTTAGTTCATATTGAATTAGCTACTTGTCAATGCGAGAATTGGTGCTCCAAAATGCACCGGTTTCGACGCCTTCCCAATCGCTCACGGTGCCTTCGAGGTTGCAGCGGCATACAGTGATAGCGACGGGTTCCGGCCGCGGCACCCCTTTCGGGCGCCCTCTGGCCGTCCTAAGAAGAATATTGAGCTATGTCTGGCCGATGAGGGTAAACTATCTGCCCTAAGAATGGAAAGCCCATTTCCAGCACACCGAGTTGCGGAGGTATCCATGGAAAAGCTAAAGATATTCTTGAGCCACGTGACGGTCGAATCCCGGTTAGCTGACTTGTTGCAGGCGCACCTTACCCACGACTTCCTTGGTTTGGTGGAAGTATTCGTCTCGTCTGATCGAACGAGCATCACGGCAGGCGAGGAATGGCTGCCGAAGATAATCCATGAACTAGACCAGTCGTCGTTGATGTTGGTGCTTTGCAGCCCCGATTCCGTCGAGCGTAAGTGGATCAATTTTGAAATTGGGGCCGCCCGTTCCAGAGGTATTTCGATTCTTCCCTTCTGCCACTCAGATCAAGAGCCGGATCTACTGCCAGTGCCATTGAACTTGCCCCAGGGAATACAAGGCTCGAAATCAGATGGCGTGTGGAAACTTTATAAGGCTGTCTCCCAACTGCTGGGATCTCAGGTGCCAGACGTTAAGTTCGATTCCTACGCCGACGAAGTGCGGCAGTTCGAAGCGGAGTACAGAAACGAGCGTACCGCACTCAAAGACCGAGCGGGCGCTCGATCACCCTCCGAGACGGTCGCTAACCCGCGTGTGCTCTGTATTTCAAGTCCTCAATTCCTAAAGCTAGGTTATCAGGATCAGGTAGAGGTGGTTCTGAAAGCATTCCCGGAAGACATTGAGCACATCCGGGTGTTCAACTCCGCCGATTTGCAGCGGCAACTGAACGACGGGAGATTTGATATTGTCCACATAGCCGCTTTCGTCTGCCCTCGCTCTGGCGACATGTATTTCAGTGATATTGATCTGAATTCCGGGGCGGGTAATACGCAGGAACGCGACGTTTTCGGCGCGAAGGCTTTAGCGACCTTGCTTGAGATGGCGAACACGCGCCTCGCGGTAATCACAAGCTCCGATTCATTAGCATTAGCGGCGACTCTGCTATCCGTCACGAATGTTGTGGCAACTCGGGACATGCTCAGCCCGAAGGTGATGGCCGCGTGGGTCGCAGGGTTCTATGACATGCTGAAAAAGAAGTCCCTCGCGGAGTCATTTGAATACGCCGTGAGCATGAGTCGAGCTCCGATGTGCCTATATCCACGCAGCGGTGGTGGCGATATTGTATTCAAGGTGGGACGGGATAGGAAGACCGACATATCGGGAGATGCGGTAGCCACGGGCCGATAAATTGAGAATTCGCCCGCGCATTCAATAAGACAGGCTAACAAGCTGGTTAAACTTACTCTGCAGGCTCCTTCACTCGCAGTTCCTGGAGACGACAGTGTGCGCGAGGTCGGCGAATCTGGAAGACGGCGAAGTCTTTGCGCAGTAGTGCTGCGTGATGTTCATTTCTGGATCCCAGTGATCGTGTTGCTGGGCGGACTGGCGGTGCTGCGTTGGATCAGTTGAGCCCCACTCAGCAACCGCCAAGGGTCAACCCAGACCGGCTCCGCCGACTGCAATCGCTGGGAATTCTCTGTGGCTTTGGCGCCGGAGCCTGGCTCGGAGCAGCCGAAGCCCCCACCAAGCTGGTGACGGTCGGAACGGCTCCGGTGGTGGTGTCACTGCTGATGGTCGCGGGAGTGTTCCTCGCGCGATGGAGTCTGCCCGCGCTGATTCGTGGCACGGGACAAATCGGTTGGGATCTGCGGCAGGCGCCGCACCTGGTCGTCTGGGGAGTGCTAGCAGGTTGCCTTTGGGCTGTTGCCAACACGCTGACCATCTTTGCAATTCGCGATGTTGGCTTGAGCATCGCGTTTCCGCTGTGGAATATGAACAGCCTCATCGGTATTCTGTGGGGCGTCACTTTGTTCAACGAGTTGCGCAATGCGGGCGCGCGGCGCTGGCTCAGCGTGCTGGGCGGCGCGCTCCTGATGTTCCTCGGCGCATGTTTGCTGGCTTACGCATCATCGGCGCAAACCACCCCGGAACACGCCATGCGCGGCATCGTCGCAGCTCTGGCGGCGGGAGTCCTGTGGGGAACCATGTACGTTCCTTACCGTAAGGCCTATTTGACGGGGATGAATCCACTCTCATTCGTGGCTTTCTTTACTATTGGTGAGCTCGTGACGATGGCGATATTGGCGCTTAGCTACAGCGGTGGAGCATCGCCACTCTGGGGCGAGCTTCTGAAGGCGAAGGAGGTTCTTTTCTGGCTGCTGCTCGGCGGTTTCGTCTGGGTCATCGGCGACGTGTTTCAGCAGTATGCCGCCAAGTACGTGGGCATCAGCCGCGGCATTCCTCTGTCGAACACCAACCAGTTGTGGGGATTGGCGTGGGGCATTCTGGTGTTCGGCGAGTTGCACGGGCGTGGCCTCTCAATCTACGCGCAGGTGATTGGCGGATCGCTATTAATGGCAGCGGGTGCAGGCGCGATTGCGCTCTCGTCGGTCACCGGGAAAGAACATGGGCGATGGCATGAGGCTGCCCATCGCGAGGGCAAACGCTACGGAGTCTCCGCGGAGTACGTGCAGGCAGGCTTGGCTGGTGAAGATTCGAATGATGAAAACACTGGTAAGCGTCCGCGCACCTGGTTGGATTGGAGCATTGTCGCCGTCGCCACTGCGATCTTCATTGGGCTCGGCGCTATCAGCCGGGTGCCGGATATTGCCTTGAATTGGACAGCGATCTCGTTGCTAGCTGCGATTCTGTTGATCTTCCTGGCCGCATGCGGAACCGCCTTGTGGAGGGCGACTCGCTTCAGTTAGCGGACGGCTCGCTTTGCTGCGGCGCTGGGCCTTGAGATCTGCCGCTGGTGGATGGATCAAGCTACGCTAGTGCACCACCAACCCACTGCGCCAGCGGTCCACGAGAAGCCACCACACGTAACGCTGCCACTCTGCCAGCGTGGTTTTTGCCCATTCCCGGTGCGTCCACCAGCGCTGGCCAAAGTAGTAAGGGTCCGGAGCTGCGTAAAACGAAAATTGATACTGGGGAAGCCGCTTGTGCAAGATTTCGCTGGCCCGGCGAGTGTGATACTCCGAGGTGATCACAAGAATCGACTTCACGCCCGAGCCTGCAAGGCAATACGCAAGATACCGCGCCTCGTCGTAAGTCGAGTTCTCCTGGCAAGGACAGACTGTGGATTGGCCGGGGGTCGTCCGGTTCACAAATGCTTGAGCCAAATCGATGTCTGCATTGCCGAACGTCTCGCCTTTGGCAAACACATCCAACATGAGATGGTGGGCATAGCCCTCCTGCATCAGCCTGACCCCGTTCCAGTAGCGCAAGTCGTTGTTTCCACCGCCCAGCACCACAATGAGATCCGCAGGTTTGGGGTCGTTGACCACCAGAAAAGAGCCAGCGTGCCGGAAGACAACAATCACGGCAATCCCGAGCAGCGCAATGACGAGCAGTCGCTTTAACATGACCGTCTTGATTCTATCGGAAGGATTATTGCTGGGCGGAGTGGCGCCAACCCGACTGGATGGTGTTTGATTGCCCACAACGACACAAGGGAGCCTTGCCCGTTGCGATCACGGTGCTGGCTCCCTTGCTTGTGGTTACCCGGAGAGTTCTTCGTGCTCTTTACTTGGGCACGTTCTTTCCAAAGCGGAACGTTGGCGACGCCGACATGCGCCACGTGTACTGCGGATTCGCCAGCAAGTTGGTGAACAACTGCGTGTAAACCCAATCCGACTGCAACCGAATTCCCACGTGTTTGGAAACGTTCAGGTCGAGTCCGCCACCAACTCCGTAGAACCCTACCCATTCCGAAGTGCTCATGCTGGGTCCCAGCAGGCTGGTAGCGATCCCTTTGATGATCGGGTCTTGTGGGTGAACTTGCACGGTTTGGTGCATCGCCCCGATATCCGGGTGAATGAACAACGTCACCCACTTGAACCCGCGATAATTGAACTGCGGGCCACCGGTGATGGTAAAGGTGTTCGCATGGTAAGGCGCATAAATCGTGTATCCCGGCGGCAGGTACGGCAGGATCGGAGCCAGTTTGGCTTTGGTTGCGTTATTGAGCATCGGCACTGTCAGCGAAGTACTGCCGCCAAAATAGCTGGTGTCAAACCCTAGCGCTACCCAGCGCCGATAGTTGTAGCCGAGCTGCGCCTGGAAGCCACGCTCATCCAAGTTCATGTTCGGAGTTGTGAGGTAGGCATATCCCACGTAAGCATCGTACTTACCGACGTATTCCTGCTTTTGGGCGACACAAGTGACCACAGAGAGGGACAGAAAAACGAGCAAAAGTATAAAAGTAGAACGCCGCATAGGGCTTCTCCTGAAGAGCTAACTTAATTTGGGATCCCGTCCAGTTCAGCGGACCATTATTTGTGCGCACAAAACCACTAGGGGTCATTCGTGCCGCCGAACCAGACAGGTTAAGTTTCTGTCAATTGTGCCCTGTGGGGATAGCAAATTCGTGCCAATTGAGGAAAAATATTCCCAAAATGGGAATTACGAGGTGTCCAGCGTGATCCGCGACGGCGATGGGAGTGCAGCTTCGACTATGAACTGCGGTTACGGGAGCGCGACTCGGCCAGACGGTTGGCGATGATGGCGTATGCGGAAGAGTTGAACGAGAGGCCGATGTGGGTTCCTGGAACTTCAAAATCGGACTCGAGATTTCCGGTCAAACAATAGCGCCAGTCCACGATGCCGTCGTTGCGCGTGTAGATGGCAGTCTCCAACACCGATTCAGGAACGCTGCGGCGAAGGGAATCAAGGAAGTTACAGGTACATCGACCGGTATAGCAGGTAGGCAGCACTGTCGCGCCGCGTTCCTTCAAAATACGTTTGCGCACAGTGTCCGCAGCCCGCAAAACGGTGCGATGTACGACGGTGCCGCGGAATGGCGAAGCCAGAGTAATTACCGATGCCACATCGTCGGGTCTTTGACCGGCGGCAGAACGGGCGATGATGCCTCCGAGGCTGTGACCGAGGAGATGGATTTTCCGCTCAGTCTCGAAAAGGGCCTTCTCGATACACGCATTCAAGCGTTGCTTGATCAGGATGTTCGGGCACTCGGCATTCATGCCTATGCCAGAGTAGTAAGGCCTGTATCCGATGCGGCTGAGCCAGGTGTGGAGTTGCGAGAGATAGGCGTCGGTGCCGAGAAATCCGGGAACGAGAATGACCGCCGATCCGTCACCGCGTGGAACGCCGAGACCGTAATAAACCGGAGACGAGTGCAGGAGGAAAATGTCGGCGGCAAATAACGCTTCTTTCCAAATAGAAACATTGGCTTCTGCGTTGTCTTCGCGAAAGTCGACCTGACCTGGGCCCGTTGCCAAAACCAACTTCTCCTGAGATTCAGAAGTGGATTCGGTCGCCCGCAGTCATCGGGGAGAATTTGCCCCACATAGGCAAGGAGAAACTGTCCGGCGCCGTCCTCGGAGACTGAGTGTAGACCTTTTCGGCAGCATTGCAAAGGTCAACTGCGAGGCACCGGTCACCCGACGACGTCGGCCCTCCCAGGATCGCGCCGACGGAATGCGCAACTCGCGACTACATTCCGTCAGCGACCTGCTGGCCTTCCCGGCTATGCGGAGGGCGGTCACCGCGATAGCAGACGGCGTCGCAGTAACCGTAAACGATAATGCCGGCCTCGCTGGGCGTGTCGTGCTCGATGAGGCTGCACTTGCCGTTGCCAGCTTGCATATAGAGGCCGCGGCAGCGCTCACAGGCGTGCCAGTGAGCCGGGTGCGTGCCCTCGGCGGGTACCTTGGTTGTTACCTCTACGGTCGCCATAGCGCAGTCCTCCTTACGAATGAGTCCATGGAAAAGTGAGAGATCGAGAGCTCCGCCACCAGGCGCAGGCTGACTTTCAGGGATCGACCAAAGGCGAAACGTGCGACGTTTCGCCAGGTAAAACGACGTGCCGCTGCCCAGAACAACGGCACGTCAAGGAAGCACAGCAACTGGATCCCATCCGTTGCTCACTCAGACACAGATCCCAACCTATGCGCTGGAACCCAAGAACTAAGCGTGCACGACCTTTGGTTTGATGGTGCGTGCGGTCCGCTTCGTGGCGCGTCCCTTCCGAGCTTTCACCTTGTGCACAGTGGGACGCTTGGTCATGGTTTCAATCAGGGCTTTCTCGGCATTCACGAAAGTCCGAACGCCTTCGCGCGCCATTTCCGGTAGCGGAACAGCCGCTAACGGTTTCATCATCTCCAGCGCGCGGCCAGATGCCTTCAGGTTCGCGTTCATCTGCTTGCCGGCTACGTCCATCAACTTCTTCTGCGCTTCCATGAAGCACTCGGTGGCCTGGCGGGCCAGGTCGGAGAGTTCCTCGATCTTCGCTTTCCGGCCAGCTTCGGTCTTGGTTGCCTTGGAAGCTTCCTCGGCGATCATGTTGAGGAAGTTCTGCTGGGCCTGGACGAAGTGGTCCATTCCCTCGCGCGCCATTTCGACAAATTGCTCGCTATCGTAGGCTTTGCCTTTTTCGACGGCGGTCAGCCAGTTGTGCGCCTGCTTGCCGGCGAGTTTCAGGAAGTCCTGTTGCAGCTCGAGGAAGGTGTTCAGGCTGCGCCGCGCCAGGTCGGACATGGCGACGGCGGCGTCAGACGCGCTGACCCGGCCTTTCACTCCGTTCAACACGATTTCGTTTTCCTCGCGCAGCAGATCGAGAAGTACCTTCTGGCCGGCGATGAAGTTCGACATGCCTTCGCTGGCCAGGTCGGTCAGAATCGAGACCGGGGAAAACTGGGGACTGCCGAAACGGCCGCGGACCAGGTTGACGGCTTTCGCATTCTGGTTCACCGCCAGGTCAACCAGGATCTTCTGGGTGGCGAAGACGTTCTCCACTCCCTGCTGCACCCATCCGGAGAGCATGTTCACAAGGGATGATTCCGGCACCTGCGCTGGGGAAGTATGTGTTTTCACTGTGTCTTTCATGACAACCTCCGTATGCTGCAGTGCAGCATCAACTAAAATGTAAGCGTTCTGCGGTAGAATGTCAATATGGTAGTCAAGAATTGTGCGTTGCAGCAGGGAGGCGTATTGCGATGAACCCGTCCACGATTGTGATCAAGAAATACCCAAATCGAAGACTCTACGACACTTCCGGCAGCCGCTACATCAACCTGGAGGACATCGGCGAGCTGGTTCGCAAAGGAAAAGACGTGCAGGTCGTCGATGCGCAGACGGGCGAAGACCTGACCCGCGTGACCCTGACCCAGATCATCGTGGACGACGCCAAGCAGCAGCCTACCGGACTTCCGCTGGAATTGCTGCGCCAACTCATCATGTCCTCCGACCAGGTCGGCAGGGAATTCATCATGTGGTATCTGAAGTCGGCCTATGAGGCCTACCAGAACGTGCAGAGCAAGCTGCATAACGGTTTGACTGAGATGCAAACCGCTGCCATGTCTCCCATCAGCATGATCAAGAGCTTCATGCAAGGCCAAGGTACGGAGAGCCATGCCCCGGTGAGTCACACCGACAGCAGCGCGGAAGTCGAGAAACTGCGCCAGCGCATTGCGGAGTTGGAAGCTCGAGTCGAGAAGCCTAAGCGGCCCAAAGCCCCGGCCAAGCGGAAGCCCCGCAAGAAATAACGGGAGCGGCCGTGCGCTCCCGTCGTTCACTCCCTGGCAGCCTGTCAGCGACCGTGACTCAGTCGCGTTTCAGCTCCCGACTTTCTCCAGAACTTCTTCCAGTTCCGCCGATTCAGATTGCGTTGCTGTTACAGAAGCGGCTGAAACCGGTGTCTTACGCTTTCTCGGCATTTTGCGTTTCGGAGCGGACCCAGCTTTCGTCCGCGCCCGTTTCGTCGGGGCAGTCCGGCCTTCGATGCTGGCTTTCAATTCGCCGAAGCTCGCCTTCATGAACTCCTCCAACTTTGCCACGTCGGGCGCGGCGTGCACATCTCCGGTGAACCCAAAATAGGCCCGACCGTCATAGCTGACCACAGCGCAGTTGATTCCCATTTCGCCGCCGATGGGCACGTACGGATACCAGCGCAGCAACTTGTGTCCCAACAGGTACATGGGATTCTGCGGGCCCGGAACATTGGTGCAGATGATGTTGCACACGCTGAGCGGCAACTGGCTGGCGATCGGTCCGGCCATGGCCTGCAGCGCCGGCGGAATGGTTCCAGCGAGAGTCCCAGCCAACTCAACCAGCGCCGCAGCTCGCACGTTCTTGAAGAATCCCATCTTCTGCTGAATGACCGCGATGAGTTTGCGGGGATCGCGAACATCCAGAGGAAGATTAAGCGGCAGGAAGGTGATGCGATTGCCCAGTTCAGTCGGGTCGTCACCGCCGCGCACATTGATCGGCACGATGATCCGCAACGAGCGGCCCTTCAGCCGGACGCGATGGAGTTCCGCGTACTTGCGAAGTGCGGAAGTAAGCACGGTGAGAAAGACGTCATTCACGGTGACTCCAAAGCTGTTCTTGATGGCCTTGACTTCGGGCATGGCGAAATCCGCCCACGCGATGTGTTGCGGTCCGCGGCAGACTCGGTTGAAGGGAAGCCGATCCGCGGGCGTAGCCATTTCCGTCAGCATGTCGACCAACCCCGGGAATGCGGCACTGGCGGCGTCGGCAAGTTTGGCGGGGTCAGGAGCCGCTCCGTTGGAACCAACGGCACGCTGGGCGGCGCCTAGCACCTCAGACTGCACTTTCAGCAACCGATCAACCACCGAGGAGTAAGAGCGCAGCAGACCATCGAGAAAAAGCGCTCCAGAATCGCGCGCCGGCGGTGCCTTGAAGGGTTCTGTCCTGGGAGGAGCCGGCGGAACCGACGCATCATTACCCAGCAGCACACTCATGAGCCCGACACCCGCGATTCCGTCGGCCAGGGCGTGGTGCGCACGGATCACAATTCCGGTGCGATGGAGGTCCAGCCCATGCAACAGTGTTAGGTCCCACAGAGGCCAGTCGCGGTTCATGGTGGCGCTGAGCACCTTGGCGGCAGCAGCCTTGAAGGCGGACTCGGTACCCCGCCGCAGTTTTACTTCGCGTATGTGATTGCGAATGTCGAACTTGGGATCGAACTCCCATGTGGGCAGTCCGACGTTGAACGGCGGAGGAACGACATGCTGGCGAAAGTGCGGAATCAGCGGAAGCCGCGACTCGATCCACTCGGTACATTCCTTGAGCGTGATGGCCCCTTCAAAATCGCTGACTGACGCGATATTCAGCGGCTGGCCCTCGCGCTCCAGGTAAAGAAATAGTGAATCTCCCCAGGACAGGCTATCGCCCTGATGAACATCGGGCATGGCATCTTCCTCCAACTTTTCAACCACCGTCGCGATTTCTTGCTGGGCGAACGGTAAGCCATCCGCGCTATGGTATTGCGGACGACCGGTCGGCTTCGCGAAGTCGCTCGACTTAGCTGGGCACGACCAGCAATCATACTTGCTTTGATTGCACGGATGGCGGGCAGAGGTGGGCACAGGGAAACGGATTCCCAATTTGGGAATTATCCGCGGCCCAAGAGGATGACTTGCCGCTTGCGATATTTCTGGCCATCCGAGCGCGACAACTGCGTTACTGCACACTGACAGCGATAGGTTCAGCCTCGTCGCTCCACGTCGTCTCTGACGCTGGCGGAATGTAACCCATCGCGCGTTCCGTCAGCGCGCTGATCGTCAGGCTGGGATTGACCCCGAGATTTGCGCCCACCACTGGACCATCACAGATGAACATGTTTTTGT